>Ga0268299_1001012_pt1 | contig 62671 bp, 63 predicted proteins | sample NOBtaG_FD_193484 | JGI IMG/M metagenome (GOLD analysis project Ga0268299, IMG submission 193484) | Activated sludge microbial communities from bioreactor in Nijmegen, Gelderland, Netherland - NOB reactor | ecosystem: Engineered > Bioreactor > Aerobic > Activated sludge | place: Netherlands...
AAATCGGGAAACTCGACGCGGTAACGGTCGAGTCTTTCGTTGAACAGCAGCGCGGTGTAGCAGCGCATCGGCACTCTCCGTCCATTCATCGTCGATTTCGCGCCAAGACCGGATCGCGCCGGGCTCGAACGCGCCCAACCCCATGGCTTCGTCCGGCGACGCGCGTCGCCGGCGAAAGGAAGCTTATCGGCCGCGAGCGGGCGGAGGATGTTCCGGCGAATCAGCGGGACCATCGACCGTCCGTAGCCGACTGTCTATTCCGTGTTGATGGCCGGAGTGTGACACGCGGCGAAAATTTCGCCGGGGTGCGACTACCCGGTCGTGTCCTGGGGCGAACTGTTCTTGCGCATTCGCCAAACGAGAACGATCAGCCACCCGTGCAATACCGCGAAGGCCAGCAAGGCGAGCGCTTCGAGCAGTTCCGGCGTGCAGATGCCGTCGGGCCCGCCGCAGCTCGCGAAGCGACGGCCCCAGACCGTGGCGATGAACGCGGTGCCGAGGCCCGCGATCGCGGCGCCGACCGTGGCCACGATGCGCGCGGCCTGGGGGCGGCGTCGCATCAGCCCAGCGCCGAAAATCATCAGCAGGCCGCCGAACGGCAGCGGCGCCAGAACGACGAGAATCGCGCGGCCGATGCTGCGCCCCATCCCGGACGGCTCGAGAGATGCGGCAAACGCGATCCATGCCGCGACCGGCAACGCGCCGAAGGCAAGGAGAAGGAAACGGATAAAATTGGGATGGCGCAGCACGCGTGCACTTTGCCCGAAGCCCCGGGCAGGTCAAAGAGCAGACCGATGCCCGGCATGACGGCCGCTGCCCGTCAGGTTGCTCAGCTTACCGCCACACGGCGATCATCGCGCACGATCCACAGTGCCACGACGAGGTAAAAGACGATGCCGGCGCCCCCGATCAAAACGATCGCGCCGAACCAGCGATCGGCGCAATCGCGCGGCAGCGGGCCGCAGGTGCCGATGGTCATCAACGAATAAACGCCCGCGATCAGCGGGTGCAGCAAGCCGATGGCGAGGCCGATGGTGGCGAGGATGCGCCCGATGGCCTTGCGCTTCAGGATCAAGACGCCGCCGGCGAGCGCCAGAAGGCCGCCGATGGCGAGCGGCAGCGTCACAAGCAGCATCAAACCGCCGAAAGCATCCATGCCACGAATCAGATCGATGCCGATGACGCCAGCCGGCAACAGCGCCAGCACGCCGAGGACGGCGGTCACGATCGCATAGGGAATGGGCGAATCGAGAAAGAGCCGCATACCCGCCTTCTTCACCCGGACGCGCGCCGCCAGCGTCGCCCGCTCCGGCAACTCCGCCTCGGCCGGCCACGTGGCCCAGCCTGCCAGTCCTGCTTGATCCAACATGGCCCGAAGATAGGCCCGGCTTTCTCAAGAGCCGGTTACCGGAATCCGGGCTTTGGGCCCAATCACGCTTAACGAATTGCGAACGGCGAAAGTTCCACTCGCGGGTTCCCGAACTTACCGGCTCAACTCCCGCATCGCGCCGTCGAGGCCTTCGAGCGTCAGCCCGAACATACGCTCCTCGAAGATCTTCTCGATGATGCCGATGGAGGGCGTGTAGTCCCAGTGCTTGGCGGGCACGGGATTGAGCCAGACCGAATGCGGATAGGTGTTGACCACGCGCTTCAGCCAGACCTCGCCCGCCTCTTCATTCCAATATTCGACCGAACCCCCGGGCATCATGACCTCGTAGGGGCTCATCGAGGCGTCGCCGACGAAGATCACTTTGTAGTCGTGGCCGTAGGTGTGGAGGATCTTCCAGGTGTCGATGGGATCGGTGTAGCGGCGGCGATTGTCGTTCCACACATGGTCGTAGAGGCAATTGTGGAAGTAGAAATACTCGAGGTGCTTGAATTCGGTGCGCGTGGCCGAGAACAGCTCCTCGCATACCTCGACGTGCGGGCTCATCGAGCCGCCGACGTCGAAAAAGATCAGCACCTTCACGTGATTGTGTCGCTCGGGCCGCATCTGGATGTCGAGCCAGCCCTGCTTGGCGGTGCTCTTGATCGTGCCGTCGAGATCGAGCTCGTCGGCGGCGCCCTCGCGCGCGAAGCGGCGGAGGCGCCGCAGGGCCACCTTGATGTTGCGCGTGCCGAGTTCGACCTTGTCGTCGAGATTGGCGAAATCGCGCCGGTCCCACACTTTCACCGCGCTGCCGGTGCGGCCGCCCTCCTGGCCGATGCGCACGCCCTCGGGATTGTAGCCATAGGCGCCGTAGGGCGAGCGGCCGGCGGTGCCGACCCATTTGTTGCCGCCCTGGTGGCGGCCCTTCTGCTCGGCGAGGCGCTTCTTCAGCTCTTCCATGAGCTTTTCCCAGCCGCCCATGGCTTCGATCTGCTTTTTCTCCTCCTCGGAGAGATTCAGTTCCGCAAGCTTCCTCAGCCATTCCTCGGGAATGTTGTGGACCGAGAACAGCTCCGCCAGCGTGTCGAGACCCTTGAAGACGTGGCCGAACACGCGGTCGAATTTGTCGAGATTGCGCTCGTCCTTCACCAGCGCCGAGCGCGAGAGATAGTAGAAGTGGTCGACGCTGTAGTCCGCGACGCCCTCTTTCACCGCCTCGAGCAGCGTGAGGTATTCCCGAAGCGAGACCGGGACGTTCACTTTGCGAAGTTCGTAGAAGAGCTGGGTGAACATCGAGTCGACTCAGAAAGGCAAGTGGGCAGGGAGGCGAGGAGGCGGCGAGAAGAATGAAATTTGCGCGCAAAGCGTGCAACAGAATTTCCTCCCCGTCTCCCCGCCTCCCTGCATCACTTTCTTCATTTCGCCACCGCTTATTTGCGCTTCGACATGAACAGCAGGCGCTCGAATTGGTGCACGTCCTGCTCGTTCTTCACCAGCGCGCCGTAGAGCGGCGGGAGGATGACCTTTTGGTCGTTGCTCTTGAGCGCCTCGGGCGGGATGTCTTCGACCACCAGGAGCTTCAGCCAATCGAGCAGTTCCGACGTGGTCGGCTTCTTCTTCAAGCCCGGCACGTCGCGGATGTCGTAGAAGGCGGCGAGCGCCTGGCGCAGCAGCTCCTTCTTGATGCCCGGAAAATGCACGGCGACGATACGCGTCATCGTCTCGGCATCGGGGAAGCGGATGTAGTGGAAAAAGCAGCGGCGGAGGAAGGCGTCGGGCAGCTCCTTCTCGTTGTTCGAGGTGATGAACACGATCGGGCGCTGCTTGGCCTTGATGGTCTCGCGCGTCTCGTAGACGTAGAATTCCATCCGGTCGAGTTCGAGCAGCAAGTCGTTGGGGAACTCGATATCGGCTTTGTCGATCTCGTCGATCAGCAGCACCGGCGCCTGGTCGGCCGAGAACGCCTCCCAGAGCTTGCCCCTGATGATGTAGTTGCGGATCTCGTGGACGCGCGGATCGCCGAGCTGCGAATCGCGGAGCCGCGCGACCGCGTCGTATTCGTAGAGGCCCTGCTGCGCCTTGGTGGTGGATTTCACATGCCATTCGAGCAGCGGGCGGCCGAGCGCCTTGGCGACTTCGTGCGCGAGCACGGTCTTGCCCGTCCCGGGCTCGCCCTTCACGAGCAAGGGCCGCTGCAACGTGATCGAAGCGTTGACCGCCACCATGAGGTCGTCGGTGGCGACATAATTGTCGGTGCCGGTGAAACGCGGCGTTGTCATGAACGGTTTCCGATGGGTTGGAGATCGAGCGCGGCGCGGGGCGTTCGCTGGGATGAGCGAAACTTAGGGGTCGTGCGCGAGGCGGGCAAGGGCGCGGGGCGCGGTGCGGCCATTAGGGCTCGGCGCCCGGCAGCGGCTTCTTCCAGGGCGCCTCGCCCCGTGCCTCGAGATTGCGCACCGTGGCCACCACCGCGGCCATGTGGAACGCACCTTCTTCCAGCGGATAGGCATGCGGCCGCCCGACCGGGCACGCCCGCCGCGCAAGGCATCCGCCCATCGTGCACGCCTTGCCCTTGGGGCTCTCGACATGGCCGACGCAGGCCAGTGCATCGAAGCCCGACGGCGAGAAGGCGTCGACCGGACAAGTCGTGAGGCAGGGCTTCTTGGCGCAGGAATCGCAGGGGCTCTCTCTCCTCTCCCCTTGGGGGAGAGGGGCAAGGGGTGAGGGCCCGCCGTCGACATCGGATTCGCGGCCGCGGGCCCTCATCCCCGGCCCTTCTCCCCCGAGGGGAGAAGGGAGATCGAGTTTCTCCGCAAACAGCAGCGCGCCGCGATAGACGTGCCAGAGTCCGTATTCGGGGTGGATGAGGATGCCGATGGGCGAGCGGAAGACGCCGCCGGCCCGCAAGGCCCAGCGCTGGATCGGCGGCCAGGGCTTGCGCGTGGCATAGATCAATCCGGCGCCCAACGCCGCGGCGACGCGTTCGAGATGGCCGTCGATCCACGTGTCGAGCGGGTCCTTGCCGGCCAGCACGGGCGTATCGCGGCGAAACGCGCCCCACATCGCCTTGCCGGCATTGCCCACGAGCACGGCCGTTGCCGCGGCGCGCCCGGCGGCCAGCGCCGGTACGGCATCGTCCGGCGCCGGATGAAAGGCGCCGCGCACGAACAGGCCGGTGCCGTCCAGGTGGCGGTCGATGTCCGCCAAGGTCGCGTTCGCGCCGTCTCCGGTCATGCTATGCTCGCCCGCCTCTGCCACTCCGTTCGCGCCGGCCCATTATACCGGTGCGCCGTTCCCGCGGTATGGTCTTGCCCATGATGCTGCCAATTCGGTTTGCGCTTCCGCTCTCCCTTGCGGCCCTCACGGCCGGGGCCGCTTCGGCGCAGGAACTCCTGCCCCCCGCGCCCGGGCTCACCATCACCTACCGCTTCACGAATGCCGACGGCAGCGCCGGGCAGCCCGACCATACCTATCGCGTGGTGTCGGTGGACGGCGTGCGCTCCAGGGCGGAGCTGACGCGCGCCGACGCACCGAATTTCCGGGGTTCGCTGGATTCCTACCGCGTCTGGTATTCGGTGCGCACGGTGCAGACCACGGGCACGCTGCACCAGGACACGCCGACGGCCATGATCGACGAACTGGCGTCGCTCGCGGTCGGCACGATCCGCGTCTTTCCCGCCAAGCTGCGTTTCGAGCCGGCGGCGCGCGCCGATCAATCCAACGGCACCGCCCCCAAACCGGTGGCGTTCGAGGTGACGATGACCTACGCGGTGGAGGCGCGCGAGCGCGTGACGGTGCCGGCCGGAACCTTCGACGCCTTCGTGCTGCGGCGGACCCAGGAAATTCCCGGCCCCGACGGGCGTGCGGTGCGGCGCGATACCACGCGCACCTGGTATGCGCCCGAATTGCGCTGGTGGGTGAAGCTCGAAACCAAGGCCGAGCTGCCCGAGCAGCCGGCCATGACCGGCGTCGCCATCGAAATCAAGCGGCCATGAACGCCGTCCGCGCCGCCGGGTTCGCGCTTTTGGCCGCCTGTGGCTGCGCCGAGGCCATGGCGCAGGACTACGTGGCACCGCGGCCCGGCACGGTGATGCAGTTCAGCGTGGCGCGCTTGCCGGCGCCCGCGAACGAGCGCATGGCCGTCACCATCCGCGCGGTCGAGCGCGACACGGTCAGCGCCAACACGGCTGCGGGGCGAACGCAATACCTGTCGAAGCTTGCCCGCGGCGTCTTCACGGTCGAGATCGCCGAGGCCGCGATCGTCTATCGCCACGACTATCAGCCGTCAGCACTCGCCAAACTCTGGCCGCTCGCACCCGGCCGCACCGTGATCCTGTCGGGCAAGCTGCTCGCGGCGCCCGCCGCGGACTTCAAGCCCAAAGGCGACTTCGCCGCGATCGGCGCCTACGAGGCGCGCTTCACCGTGCGCGAGCGCCTAGCGGTCATCACCGCGGCGGGGCCGTTCGAAATATTCGTCATCGCCCGCGACATTCAGCGCCGCGACGTCCTGGGGAAGCCGATGCAGCGCGAGACCGGCGAGATCTGGTTCGCGCCGGAACTCGGCTGGCAGATCCGCTCCGAGATGCGCACCGACGGCCCCAAGGGAACGACGAGCCGGATCGAATTGGTGGACGCGGCCGGGCGCTAGCGGCGACGCGGCGCCTACGCCGCCTTCGCCGCGCGCTCCGCCAGCGCGGTCTCGATCGCGGCCAATGCCGCCTCGGCCTTGGCGGGATCGGGGCCGCCGGCCTGGGCCATGTCGGGACGGCCGCCGCCGCCCTGCCCGCCCAGCGCCGCGGAGCCGATGCGCACGAGATCGACCGCGCTGATGCGCTTGACGAGATCCTCGGTGACGCCGACGACGATCGAGGCCTTGCCGTCGGCGGACGAGATCACGGCCACGACGCCGGAGCCGAGCTTCTTCTTCATCTCGTCGGCGAGCGGCTTCAGGTCCTTGGCCGGCACGTCGGCGAGCGCGCGCGCCATGTATTTGATGCCGTTGACCGACTTCGCATCGTCGGCCGCGGATTTGGCGCCGCTGCCCGACATGCCGCCCATGGCGAGCGCCTTCCGCGCCTCGGCCAGCTCGCGCTCGAGTTTCTTCCGCTCGTCGAGCAGGGCGACGATACGGTCGGCGAGCTCGCCGGGCGAGGTCTTGAGTGCCGCGGCCGCGGTCTTGAGCGCCTTCTCTTCTTCGGCGACGTGCGCTTCGGCGGCGGGGCCGGTGACGACTTCGAGCCGGCGCACGCCGGCCGCGACGGCGCTTTCGCCGACGATCTTGAACAGGCCGATATCGCCGGTGCGGCGCACGTGGGTCCCGCCGCAGAGTTCGGTCGAGAAGTAGGGCTTGGCGTTTTCGCCGGAATCGATGCCCATCGCGACCACGCGCACCTCGTCGCCGTATTTCTCGCCGAACAGCGCGAGGGCGCCGGCCTTGACCGCCTCGTCGGGCGTCATCAGGCGCGTGGAAACTTCGCCGTTGCCGCGCACCAGCGCATTGACCTCGGCCTCGACGCGGGCGGTTTCGTCGGCGGTCAGAGCCTTGGTATGGCTGAAATCGAAGCGCATGCGCTCGGGGCCGACCAGCGAACCTTTTTGAGAGACATGGGGCCCAAGCACGCGGCGAAGCGCCTCGTGGGCGAGATGCGTGACCGAATGGTTGGCGCGGATACGGGTGCGGCGGACGTGATCGATCTCGAGCTCGACCGCGTCGCCGGTCTTGATCGTGCCCTGCTCGACCTTGCCGAGATGGACATGGAGCGCATCGGCGCGCTTGACCGTGTCGCGCACTTTGATGACCGCGCCCGACGCAGCGCGCATCGTGCCGGTATCGCCGACCTGGCCACCGGATTCGGCGTAAAACGGCGTCTGGTTGACGAGGATGGCCAATTCGGTGCCCGGCCCGGCTTCGGGCGCTTCCTTGCCGCCGACGACGAGGGCGCGCACGATTCCCTCGGCCTTCTCTTCGCTGTAGCCGAGGAACTCGGTGGCGCCGACCTTGTCGCGCAGCTCGAACCAGATCTTCTCCTCGGCGCTGTCGCCCGATCCTGCCCAAGCCTTGCGGGCCGCGGCGCGCTGCTCGTCCATTGCGCGCTCGAAGCCGGCGGCATCGACGGCGCGGCCCTGGGCGCGCAGCACGTCTTGCGTCAAGTCCAGCGGAAATCCGTAGGTGTCGTAAAGCTTGAACGCGACGGCGCCGGGCAGCGCCTCTTTGGCGCCGAGCCTCGCGGTTTCCTCTTCGAGGAGACGCAGGCCGCGCTCCAGCATCTGCTTGAAGCGAGTTTCCTCGAGCTTCAGCGTTTCGGCGATCAGCGCATCGGCGCGCGTCAGCTCCGGATAATGGGCGCCCATGATGCGCAGCAGCGAGGGCACCAGGCGCCACATCAGCGGCTCCTTGGCGCCGAGCATGTGGGCGTGGCGCATGGCGCGGCGCATGATGCGGCGGAGTACGTAGCCGCGGCCTTCGTTCGACGGCAGCACGCCGTCGGCGATCAGGAAACCCGAGGAGCGCAGGTGGTCGGCGATCGCCTTGAAGCTCGGGCGGTTGGTGCCGTCGGGCCCGTGGCCGATGATGCCGGCCGCCGCATCCATGATCGGGCGCAACAGGTCGGTGTCGTAATTGTCGTGCTTGCCCTGGAGCACGGCCGCGAGGCGCTCGAGGCCCATGCCGGTGTCGATCGATGGGCGCGGCAGGGGCACGCGCTCGGTCTTCGTCACCTGCTCGTACTGCATGAAGACGAGGTTCCAGATCTCGATCCAGCGGTCGCCGTCGGCGTCGGGGCTGCCGGGCGGCCCGCCCGCGCATTTCTCGCCGTGGTCGTAGAAGATTTCCGAGCACGGGCCGCACGGGCCGGTCTCGCCCATGGACCAAAAATTGTCCGAGGTCGGGATGCGGATGATGCGGCTTTCCGGCAGGCCCGCGATCTTCTTCCAGAGAGCGAAGGCTTCGTCGTCTTCCGAATAGACGGTTGCGATCAGCTTGTCCTTGGCCAGGCCGTATTCCTTCGTGATCAGCGTCCAGGCGAGCTCGATCGCGCGCTCCTTGAAATAATCGCCGAAGGAGAAATTGCCGAGCATCTCGAAGAAGGTGTGGTGGCGGGCGGTGTAGCCGACGTTCTCGAGGTCGTTGTGCTTGCCACCGGCGCGCACGCATTTCTGCGAGGTGGCGGCGCGCTTGTAGGGGCGCTGCTCGACGCCGGTGAAGACGTTCTTGAACTGCACCATGCCGGCATTGGTGAACAGCAATGTCGGATCGTTGCGCGGCACGAGCGGGCTCGAGGCCACGGTTTCATGGCCGTTCTTGCGGAAGAACTCGAGGAAGCTCGCGCGGATGTCGTTGCCAGTCGTCATGGGGCCGGTGGTCATTGACCTGATGTTGGATCGCCGGAAACCCGGCGCAACGGGCAAAACGCCCCTCCCCGCGCCGGTCGAACCCTCGCTTTTAAGGCCACGCCGCCCCGGCCTCAACAGGCACCCCAGCCCCCGATGACCCGATGCTGCGAAAAAACATAGGGCGCCGGCCCCTGACGGGAACCGGCGCCCTTTCTCTGCCAAGAGAAACGCTGGCCGCGGGCGGCGGACCGGCCGCCCAGGGGCCCTATTCGGCGTCGCCGGCGCCATCCTCGCCGGCCGTGATCTCCATCTTGCTGGCCAGCACCCCGGCATTCTCGCGGAGCTTGGCCTCGATCTTGGCGGCGATGTCGGGATTGTCCTTCATGAACTGCTTGGCGTTCTCGCGGCCCTGGCCGATGCGCTGATCCTCGAACGAGAACCAAGCGCCGGATTTCTCGATCAGCCCGGCGGCGACGCCCATGTCGATCAGCTCGCCGGCCTTGGAAATGCCCTCGCCGTACATGATGTCGAAGATCACGACCTTGAAGGGCGGGGCCACCTTGTTCTTGACCACCTTCACCTTGGTCTGGTTGCCCACGACCTCGTCGCGCTCCTTGATCTGGCCGATGCGGCGGATGTCGAGCCGGACCGAGGCGTAGAATTTCAGCGCATTGCCGCCCGTCGTGGTCTCGGGATTGCCGAACATCACGCCGATCTTCATGCGGATCTGGTTGATGAAGATGACAAGCGTCTGCGAGCGCGCGATCGAGGCGGTGAGCTTGCGGAGCGCCTGGCTCATCAGCCGAGCCTGGAGGCCCATGTGCTGGTCGCCCATCTCGCCTTCGAGCTCGGCCTTGGGCACCAGTGCCGCCACCGAATCGACCACCAGCACGTCGATGGCGCCGGAGCGCACCAGCGTGTCGGCGATCTCGAGCGCCTGTTCGCCCGCATCGGGCTGCGAGATCAGGAGATCCTCGAGATTGACGCCGAGCTTCTTCGCATAGGTGGGGTCGAGCGCGTGTTCGGCGTCGACGAAGGCACAGGTGCCGCCCTTCTTCTGGGCCTCGGCGACGACGTGGAGCGCCAGGGTCGTCTTGCCCGAGCTTTCCGGTCCGAAGATTTCGACGATGCGGCCCTTGGGCAGGCCGCCGATGCCGAGCGCGATATCGAGGCTCAGGGATCCGGTGGGGATGGACTCGATTTCGACCGGCTTCTGGCCGGCGCCGAGCCGCATGATCGAACCCTTGCCGAAGGCGCGCTCGATCTGGGTGACCGCCGATTCCAAAGCTTTGTTCTTGTCCATCTCGTCCTTTTCGATCAGGCGCAATGCGGCTTGGGACATGAAGAAGCCTCCTTATTTCACGGCGGCGGCGGTTGGTGCAACGACGCCTTACCCACAGCCGCGGATGTACCGCCTTCGTTCCAGTTCGTCAAGTGTTCTTTTGGCGGCGGCATGTGAAATTTCTCGTTCGTGGCGCGTGAATCAGCCCGCCGGCGGAAATCCCGGCGCGCCCGGGTCGCGCGCGACGCCGGCCGCGCACACGACGAACGGGACCATATGATAGAGGCCGGCCGGCGGGCAAAGGCGCCCCCGAACCCCGCAGTTCGCAGAGGAGCACCGTCATGAAACGGAAGCGCCGCATCGAGTCGCCGCCGCCGCCCCATCACTACTGGCGCGCCGGGGCGCTTGCTGCCGCCATGATCGGCGTCGCACTCTGCCTCGGCATGCTCGGCTATCGCTTCCTGAACGGCGAGCGCTGGATCGACGCCTTCCTCGATGCCGCCATGATCCTCGGCGGCATGGGGCCCGTGAGCACGATGCAGAACGACGCCGCCAAGATTTTCGCCGGCGCCTATGCGCTGGCCAGCGGCCTGGTCTTCGTCGGCGCCGCCGCAGTGCTGGTCTCGCCCTGGCTGCATCGCCTCCTGCACCGCCTCCACGCCGAACCCGACGAGGATTCCTGACCGGACGGGCCGCCCACGCAAGCGTTGCATTTCGGCGCGAAACATGGCGGCTTAGCGGCCCGCCGCGTTCATCCCGAGGTTTCGCATGTCTCCGCACCGCATCGACGTCCATCACCACATCCTGCCGCCCGACTACGTGGCCGAGGTCGGCCACGACCGCATCGGCCCGATCAGCGTCGCGGGCAAGACGCCGGACTGGTCGCCGCAGAAATCGATCGAGGCGATGGACCGCAACGGCATCGCCACCGCCCTCACCTCCATCTCCGCCCCCGGCTTCTGGTTCGGCGACGCCAAGGCGACGCAGCGCCTCTGCCGCCACGCCAATGATTATGCCGCGCGTCTCCGCCGCGATCATCCCAAGCGCTTCGGCGTATTCGCCTCGCTGCCCCTGCCCGACGTCGATGCCAGCCTGGCGGAAATCCGCTTCGCCCTCGACGAGATCAAGGCGGACGGCATCGGCCTGCTCACCAATTACGGCAGCAAATATCCGGGCGATCCCGCCTTCGCCCCGGTATTCGACGAGCTGAACCGGCGCGGCGCCGTGGTGTATTTCCACCCCACCACCGCCTCCTGCAACCAGTGTCAGCCCGAATATCCGCCGGCGACCTTGGATTTTCCGTTCGATACCACGCGCGCGATCACGAGCCTGCTCTACGCCGGCACGCTCGCGCGCTGCCGCAACATCAAATGGATCTTCTCCCATGCGGGCGGCGCGCTACCCTTCCTGGCCGAGCGCATCGCGCGCCTCGCCAACCGGCCCGAATACAAGGAGAAGGTACCGAACGGCGTGATCCCCGAGCTGAAGCGGCTCTACTACGACACGGCGCTTTCGGCGAACTGGCTCGCCTTCCGCTCGCTCCTCGAGCTAGTCGTGCCGCAGCAAGTGCTGTTCGGCAGCGATTATCCCTTCGCACCGGAGGCGACGCTCATTGCGACGGTCAAAGGGCTGGCCGACATGAATCTCGGTGCCGATATCCTCGCCGGCATAGAGCGCGGCAATGCGCTGAAGCTGTTTCCGCAATTCGGCGCGTAGGGTGCGCGCCGACTCGGTCTAATCCGTCAAGTCTCCAAAGGTCCGCGGGACCGGACCGCGTGCGGCTTGTATTTAACATTTTGGTAAATTAACATCTCCGTCAACTTCGATGGGGAGTGATCGATGACACCCGATCTCAAATTCCTGGCCTATACCGCGATGCTTACGGCGGCGCTGTGGATTCCTTATGTCGTCTCGCAGGTCATGACCAACGGCTTCCTCAAGCCGCCCAACTACGTCGATCCCGCTCCGAGGCCCGTGCCGCTCTGGGGCAAACGCGCCGACCGCACGTATTTGAATGCGGTCGAGGTTTTCGCGCCGTTCGCCGCGCTCATCATCGTTGCGCACATCACCGGCAAGGCGAATGCGATGACGGCCTTCTGGGCGATGTTCTTCTTCTGGATGCGCGTGGTGCACGCCGTCGTCTATCTGCTGGCGATACCCTACATACGAACCCTGGTTTTCACGCTGGGCTTCGTCGCCGTCGCCGGGATTTTCTGGGAGATCATCAAATAGGCGGAAGAATCCTTCCGCTGGCGCCCGCAACACCGCAATCCCGCGTCGCCGGCCCGGTCTGCCTCGCCGGGTGACGCTGCGTGCGGCGGCGGTGGCCCGCGACGGCGGAGACGCGGCCTCGCGTCAACGCCGATTCTTCGCGCCACCCTTTTTGGCGTAGGCGAGCGGCACCGCCGCCTGGGGCGAGAGAGCGCGGAAGGTGAAGCTTTCCTGGAAGTAGAGCTGCACGTTCTCGCGGTCGTGGCCGAGATAGCCGATCGAGATGTCCTGGCCCACGGTCAGCTCGAAATCCTCGCCGCGCGTGGAGAGAACGACGGCGCCGTCGAGCGCGGGCGCCCACACCAGCGGTCCGTCGAGCATCCGCTTGATGTGCTGGATGACGGGATAGCCGCCCTTGGTCGTCTCGGTGATGCCGATGTAGCACCGCTTGCCGAGCGCGATGGCGTAGGGACCCTCCACGCCGGCCGCGTGCAGGCGCGAGATCGCGCGCGCCACCGCCACCGGATAGTCCTCGAAATCGTCGCCGAGCGGCAGCGCACCGCCGGGCGCCGCCTCGCAGATTCCCTGGATCAGCGCCGCGGCATAGCCGTGGAACACCGCACGGTCCTCGACGCGCGCGATCTTCTGCGCCGCCTCGATGACGGGATCGAGATCGGCGTCCTTGGCGCCGCGCTCGATCGAATCGAGCTCGGCGCGAGAGAGTTCGAACGGCACGCGCACCTCGACGATGGGCTGCGATTCGCGCAGGCTCGGCTCGACTCCGTCCTCGCCGCCGGCCGAAATCGGCTGGCGCCGGCCGGTGTTGATCGACGACGTTCCGAGTCCGACCGGCCCTTTGAAATCCACCAGCTTGCGGGCGGCCAGCGCGGTCTTCAGCGTGCGCTTGGCCTCGCTCTCGATTTCGCCCCAGGCGGCCCCGGAGATCGGCGCGAGTTCGCGGAACAGGCTATTCATCTCGAGTACCCTCCTGACGCAGGCTGCCGATTCCGAGCGAACCGTCGGCGCCGGATTCCGGGGCGGCGGGCGCTCCGGGCGCGGCGGCGCCGGCCGTATCCTGCTTCTCGATCTCGAGGATGTTGCCGTCGGTGAAGAGATAGGTCTTGAGGTGCTCGGCGAGCTTGGGATCGTGCCGGCGCAGCCATTCCAGCATCATCGCCGCGTGCTCCTTCTCCTCGTCGCGGTTGTGCGCGAGGATCTGGCGCAGCTCGGGATCGCCGGCGGCGTCGACGCGCTGGTCGTACCAGTCCACCGCCTCGAGCTCCTCCATGAGCGAGACGATCGCGCGGTGCCGATCGACGGTTTCGGGCGCGAGCTTGTCGGCCGATTCGTGCAGGGAGCCGCTGCCAGCGGTCATTCGTCGCCTCCAATGTCGTGTGATTTCTGCGCGCGGAAACGCGGCGCTCGGGATCGGAACGGAATTAGGCTACTTCGTTAACGGCGCAGCGCGCGGTCGGTTCCCACACGCGCCGGTTTCAGGCCGCGCGCTTGCCCGCGCCGATGACGTCTTTCACCAGCCCGGCGAGCTGGTTAAGGCTGTAGGGCTTGGGCAGGAACCAGATGTCGTCCCAGCTTCCGATCTTGTCGCGGAAACTTTCCTCGGCGTAGCCCGAGATGCAGATGACCTTGATCGACGGCCACTTCTCGCGGACCTTCTTGATCAGGCTCGGCCCGTCCATCTGCGGCATCATCACGTCGGTGACGATGAGATCCACCGGCCGGTCGGCACGGGTCAGCACCTCCAGCGCTTCGAGGCCGGTGCGCGCCTCCATCACCGTGTAGCCCTTGTTGCGCAGCGCCCGGACCGAGAAGGTGCGGACGGGGTCCTCGTCCTCGACCACGAGCACGGTGCCGGCGCCGGTGAGATCGCGCGTCGGCGAATCGGGCACCGGGGGTACGATCGCCGCCTCCTCGGCATCGCCGCGCGGATGGTAGCGCGGCAGCAGCACGGTGAAGGTCGAACCGTGCCCCACTTCGCTCTCCACCAGCACGTAGCCGCCGGTCTGCTTGACGATGCCGTAGACCGTGGAGAGGCCGAGGCCGGTGCCGCGCCCCACTTCCTTGGTGGTGAAGAACGGCTCGAAGATGCGCTGCAGATTCTCGGTGCTGATGCCGCAGCCCTGGTCGATCACGTCGATCTGCATGTATTCGCCGGCCGGAATGAGCTCGGCGCCGCGCTGCATCGGCCGCAGCAGTTTCAGCATCTTGGTCTCGACGCGGATCTGGCCGCCTTCGGCCATCGCGTCGCGTGCGTTGACGACGAGATTGACGATCACCTGCTGGAACTGGCCCTGATCGGCGCGCACATAGCCGAGGTCGCGGCTGTGGATCACTTCGAGATTGATGTTGGTGCCGACCAGGCGGCGCAGCAGGTGCGTGAGGTCGGTCAGAACGTCGGTGACCTTCAAGACCTTGGGCTTCATGGTCTGCTGGCGCGAGAACGCCAGGAGCTGCTTGACCAGATCGGCGGCGCGATTCGCGTTCTGCTTGATCTGCATGATGTCGGCGAAGCTCTGCTCGCCCGGCCGGTGGCGCTGGAGCACGAGGTCGCAGTAGCCGATCATCGCCGTCAGCAGGTTGTTGAAATCGTGGGCGATACCGCCCGCGAGCTGGCCCACCGCCTGCATCTTCTGGGCCTGGTTCACTTGATTCTGGAGGGTGCGCTGCTCGGTGGCGTCGAGGCCGTAGACGATGAACAGCGGCTCGCCGTCGATGCCCATGCGCGAGAGATTGGCCGCCACGACGCGGCTCGGCTGGCGGCGCGGCAGCAGATCGACCGCCATCGCCTCGGCCTGGCCCGAAAGCGCGTGCCGGAGGATCTCGCTGAGCCGGTCGCGGCTCTCGTCGCCGAGGAGGTCGCCGATGCGCATGCCGCGCAGCTCGCCGCCGTCGCCGCCGAAGAGTGTCCGGAAGGGATCGTTGCAGCGCCGGATCGTGCCGGCGGCATCGATCAGCGCGAGTCCGATCGGCGCGTCGTCGAACAGGCGCTGCAGGCGCTCGTCGGATTCGGCGAGGCTCTGGCGCCAGCGGCGCTCGGCCGAAAGATCGCGCACCACGGCGCGCGCGAGCATGCCCGGCGGCCCGTCACGCGCCACGGTCTGCACGATGTGGACAGCGGCCTCGCGGCCGTTGAAGCCGCGCAGCACGACTTGTCCGCTGCCCTCGCCGCTGCGCCCGCCGAAGGGATCGTAGGGCGCGCCCGAACGCGGTATGCCCGAGGCCAAGAGGCTGCCAAGCGGCACGCCGCGGGCGGTGAGGTCCGCGGCAGCGAGGCCGAGCCATTCGCCGAAGGTGGCGTTGCAGTAGGTGATGCGGCCGTTGACGTCGATCTCGTAGTAGCCGAGCCCGATCGCGTCGAGCAGCGCCACGAAGCGTTCGCGGTCGTCGGCGGCGGCCGCGCGCTGGTGCGGCACGTCCTGGATGCGCAGCACGATGTGGCCGGGATGGTCGGGCACCGGCGTCGCGTGGACCCGGCGGATGCCGGGGCCGCCTTGGAGCACGGGTAGCGGAAAATTGCCCTGGCCCGCGAGGCCCATCTTGGCGTCGGCGCACAGCTTGGCGAAGACGCGGAGCTGCTCGGGGTCGGCGCCGAAAGCGCCGGCCACCGGATCGCCGCCCTCGATGGCCGAACGCCGGAAGAGGTCGATGAAGGCGGCGTTGGCATGGACCGTTTCGCCGGCGGGGCCGAGCACGGCGCGCGGCTCGTCGACGGCGTCGGCCGCGCGGCGCAGCAGCCGGCTGCGGCTGTTGAGGCGCGTGGCGGCGATGGCGCCTTTCTGCCGCAAGACCAGGAGCGCGAGCCCGGCCGTGGGAACGATGATCGCCAGCAGGATCGAGAGCTTGGCGACCGCCGACATTTCGACGGCCCAAAGCGCCACGAGGCCGGCGGCGACTGCGGCGGCGAGGATGGCGCCCGCAAGCCAGAGCGGCGCCGCGCTTGCCTGCGACGGGGCGCGGTCTTCCACCGCCACCGCCTCGTTCATGCGCGACTGCTCGCCATGCATTCCAACCGACCTCGTGCTGCCCGGGACCGCGGCGCCGGCCGTCCCCCGCCATCGTTGTGCGGCAGCGTGGTTAACAAATACCTAACGCACCTCCGGCACCGGCCAATGTCCGACGCTAGGGCATTTGCGACAGGTCCAGCGAGACGGCGCCCATCGTGACCTTGTCGCCGATCTTGAGCGGCCGCGCCTGGAAGGCGGCGACCGGCTCGTCGTTGACTTTGGTGCCGTAGGCGGAATTCAGATCCTCGATCTGGATACCGCCGTCGGGGGCACGCGAAACCTTGGCGTGGCGGCGCGAAACGCTGGCGTCGTTGACGATCTTGTCGGACAGGCTGCTGCTCCGGCCGAGGATGACCCCGTGCTCGGGGCTGCCCATGGCCTTCTCGAGATCGGCGTCGGATACGGCGACCCTCAGCGTGTTGCCCTGCGAATCGAAACCCGAGAGGACCCAATCGCCCGCCGCCGGCGGAGCCAAGGTCCCCTCGCCTTTTTCCATCCGGCCGCGCGGCGACGGCATCGCCGTGGCCTCGGCCGGACCGGCGGTGCGATCTTCGTTGGGGGCCGTTCCGGGGGGCGCGGTCGGCGCGGAGGTGGCCGAGGTGCGCGGCGAGATGGCGGCGGGCGCCACCGGCGCCGCAGGCTTGACGCCCGAGGTGCGCGGTGCCCCGGGCTGCACGCCCTTCCTTCGCACCCAGGCGCTGTAGGATTCGACCACGCGCACCACTTCGCGCCGGCGCGTCAGCGCGATGACGATGCCCGCCATCGCCAGCAGCGCGAACACGCCGATCGCGATGTAGAGCCCGACCGGTATGCCGCCGGCCTCGTCGGCGCAGTCGCTGTCGCTGCTGAGGCGGAGATTCAGCCCCTTGAGCGGCGCCTCGGTCTTGGTGGCGGCGATCAGGTTGGAGATGTGCGGCGACAGCGAGATGCCGGACGCGGTGGCACCGGTCGCGATGCGGTTGCCCTTGTCGTCTTCCATCACCTGGAGACGCGACATGGCGACGAACGTGTTGACGCCCACCACGACGTTGCAATTATCAAACAGCGGGCCGCCCGAATTGCCGGGATTGATGGCGGCGTCGTGCTGGATGACGGGCCGGACGGTGCCGCCCACGGCCGCGCGCACGGTCTTGCCGACCACGCCCTGGGTCAGCGTCGAGATCGAAAGGGCTTCCTCGCTCTGCAGCGCCTGATCGGAGATGCCGGGATAGCCGAGCGCGTACACCTTGGCGCCCTTGGGCGGCACGTCCATCGCCGACGCATTGGCGAGCACGAGCGGCGCGTGCTTGAGGTTGGGAACCTTCAGCACGGCGAGATCGAGTTCCTTGGACTTCCAGATGATCTGGGCGCGCAGGTTGTTCTTCGAGCCGAGCTCGCGGACAGCGATGAATTCCTGCGAGCCCGGGTTCTTCGCGACCTGGTCCTCGACGAAGATCACGTGATAGTTCGTGGCGACGTATTCGTTGTCGATGACGAAGCCGGTGCCGGTGCCGCCGGCGATCGGCTGCAGCTTGCCGTCGACCGTGCGCACGACGAAGGCGAGGACGCGCACCACGCTGTTATCGGCGCGCTTGACGTCGAAGGCATGGGCGGGCGGCGGCACGACGGCCGAGGTGCCCAGCGCCGCGCAGACTCCGAGCCCTGCGAGCGCCAGCCGCGCCGCGCCGATCAATCGCCCCGCACGCATCCCGTTTCTCCCGAATCGTTCGTCCGCGCCGGGCCGGCACCGATTCGCGGCCGCCGCACGGGTGCGCGCATGATCGTTCGCGGGCACCGCTAAAGCAAGAGTCCAGCGCGCTGTTTCGGGCTCGAAGCGGATCAGCCGCGGGCGATCTCGAAGGCGACGCCGCCGATCACCAGCCGGTCGCCCGCCCGGAGCCGCTCGGCCTGATTGGCGGCCACCGGCTTGCCGTTCACCTTGGTGCCGTAAGCCGAGCCCATGTCTTCCACCATGAGTTCGCCGTCGGCGACGAAGAACTTGGCGTGGCGGCGCGAAACCGAGGGGTCGTCCAACACCCGGTCGCTGAGGCTGCTGCTGCGTCCCACCACCAGGCCGCCTTCGCTGGCGGCCGCCGCACTCGCCAAATCCGTGGCGCTGAAATCGACGCGGAAGGTCTTTTGCTTGCTGAGCCCGCTCAAGATCCAATTGCCGGTATCGGCCGCGCCGGCCTCTGGCGGACTGGTGTCGGCCGGGGCGGCCGCGGTACGCGCCGCCGGCGCCGCGGAGCGCACCTTGCGCCGGTTGAGGATCGAGGGCGGCGCGTCCTTGCGGCGGAGATAGGCGCTGTAGGATTCGACCACGCGCACGATCTCGCGAGTCGTTCCCTTGCGGAACGCGACGACGGTGGACGTGAGGGCGAGGAGCGTGACCACGGCGATCACGCCGTAGATCCAGACCGGCAACGCCGCCGGCTCGCCCGGCGGTGCAGCGGCCGCGGTGCAGAGTGCCGCGGAAAGCTTGAGACTGATCGGCTTCAGTGCCGCCACCGAGCGCTGCGCCTCGATGAAGCTCGCGATATGGGGCGAATAGAAGATGCCGGTGTTCGGCATGCCGGCCGCGATGTCGCGGCCCTGATTGTCGCGCCGGACCTCCATCGTCGACACGGCGCCGAAGGTGTTGACGCCCAACACGATGCCGCAATCGTCGAACAGCGGGCCGCCGGAATTGCCCTTGTTGATGCTGGCATTGTGCTGGATGACGGGGCGGACCTTGTCCTTCTGCCCGGCGCGCCCCTGCACCACCTTGCCGACGACGCCTTGCGTGACGGTGGAGTTGAGGAACGCCTCGTCGGATTGGATCGAGCGGTCGGCGATTCCGGGAAAGCCGATCGCCCACACCGCCTCGCCCTTGCCCGGGCGGTCCGGCGGCACCGCGCTCGAGAGCGTGAGCGGCGGACGCGTCAGGCCCGGCACGCGCAGCACGGCGAGATCGAGCTCGGGCGCCGCCCACACGAGCTGGGCCGGGCGCAGGTTCTGCTTCGAGCCGTCGACGACGACGCGCTCGGACGTGGCGCCGTCCTTGCGGAAATCGGAATCATCGGTGACGTGATCGTTGGTGACGACGAATTCGTTGTCGACGACGAAGCCGGTGCCGAAGCTATAGTTGCCGGTGCGCCGACCGTTCTTGATTTCGAACACCAGAATGCGGACGACGCTCTGGTCGGCCTTCTTGGCGTCGAAGGCATGGGCGGACCGCGGCGCAGCCGCGGCGGCGAGGCCGCATGCCAGGATGAGCGCCAGCCAGGGTACCACGCGAAGATTACGCCGCCGCCGCATCACGCACCCGTCGGCGGCACTGTCCGCCCGGCGCCGGATTGTGCCGTCGTGGCGGCGGAAAACAAGGCCCCGGCGCCCGCGGCTTGGCTAGGTCTGGGGCTCGCGCTCGGACTCCGGCTTTGCCGCCCGCTCGAGGTGGAGGACGACGCTGTCGAGAGTGATCGTATCGCCTTCCTTGATCGCAACGCGCTGGTAGGGCTCGAGCGTCCGGTCATTCACCTTCGTTCCTTTGGCCGAAGCGAGATCCTCGATCGTGAGCGAGCCATCCGGCGCCGCGACCAGACGCACGTGGCGTCGCGAAAGGCTGCGGGCCGGTATGGCGACGTCGGCGAGGCGTTTACTGCGCCCGATGACAAGGCCGCGCTCGCGGCTCTCGGACGCTTCGGCGAGACGTCGGCCTTCGAGTTTCAAATGGATGGGCACGCCGTCGGGGCCCGAACCACGCAACGCGCAGGATTCGACCGCGCCCTTGGGCCCCGATACTGGGAAACGCGGCCTGACCGCACCGCCCCGCGCGCGGCGGCGCCAAGCGCCATATGCTTCGATCGTGCGGTTGAGCCGGCGGAAGGCGCCGCGGTGGAGGACGAGGGCCAGTGCCGCGAGCGCCAGCAGGAGCGCGGCGCCGACCCAGAGGTAGAAGCTGACCGGCGAAACCTCGGAGCGGCAACGCGCTGCGGTCACATCGAGGCGTACGGGCTTCAGTTCCGGCGCCTTGGACGCCGCATCGACAAGGCTCACGATGTGCGGCGAGGCGAATACGCCCGTGTTCGGCGTGCCATAGGCCTTGTAGGCGCCGCTCGGGTCCAGACCGATGTCGAACACCGAGGTCGGCAGGAAGGTGTTGATGCCGACGACGACGCCGCAATCGTCGAACAGCGGCCCGCCCGAACTGCCCCGGTTGATGCTGGCATCGTGCTGAATCACCGGCCGCGCGCGCGCGACGTTGTCGGCGCCGCCCATGCCGATGCGGCCGACGACGCCGCGCGTGAGTGTGGCGCTCGCGCGCTCGACCTCCGATGGCATGATCACGTCGGCCATCGATGGATAACCGAGGGCCCAGATTTCGGCGCCTTTGGGCGGATAGTCGAGCGGCGACGCGCGCGTCAGCTTCAGCGCCCGGCGCGTCATTCCCGGAACGCGGATGACGGCGAGATCAAGCTCGCGCGAGCTCCAAACCACGTTCGATGCGCGATCGGCGACGGCACCGGGCTCGCGCACCGTCACGCTGACGGTGGCGCCGCTCGCCGCCGCGTCGGACGCCTCGTTGCCGAAGGTCACGACATGATTGGCGGTCGCCACGTATTCGGGCGCGATGACGAAGCCGGTTCCAGACCCGACCGCGACGCGCTGACCGCCGCGCTCCACCACCACGAACAAGCGCACGACACTCTGCTCGTGCCGCTCGGCATCGAATCCGTACGCGGGCACGGCGACCGCGCAGGCTGATGCCGCGATCCCGACCAGCACGGCATTCCGCCAACGCGCCATGACCGCCATTTCTGCCGAGCCTCGCCGGGGCACCGCGACGCAGAAGCGCCGCGACGTCTTCGCCGCGGCATCCTGCACCCGTGCTTCCGGCTTGCCCAGCAGTCGCCCGCAAATAGTCGTGCCGAGCGGCGGCAGCTCTTCAGCGCCCGCGGCCGACCGTGAGTTCGACTCCGCCGAGCGTCAGCTTGTCGCCCGCCTTGATCTCGACCGCCTGAAAGGCTTCGAGCTTGTGGCCGTTGACCTGGGTTCCGTAGGCGGATTTGAGGTCTTCGACTGCCAGGCCCTGCTCGGTCGCGTAGAGCTTGGCGTGGCGGCGCGAGATGGTTTCGTCGTCGATCGAGACGTCGGCCAGGGTGCTCGAGCGGCCGAGGATGAGGCCGCCTTCCTTCTTCGCCGTCGCCGCGGCGATGGCTTCGGCGCTCAACGCGAGGGCAATCGCCTGGCCCTTCGTGCCCTTGCCCGCGAGCTTCCAGCCGCCGCCCGGCACGGCTTTCGATGGCGCCGCGGACGCGGCGGCGCCCGGCCCGCTCGATCGCGGCATCGAAATATCCGGCGGCGAGGAGACCGGCCGCGGCCGCATGCTTTCTTCCGATGGGCCGCGCCCCTTGCGCTTCACGTAGGCGCTATAGGATTCGACCATGCGCACGACCTCGCGCGTCGTGCCCTTGCGGAGCGCCAAGACGCCCGCGCCGAGCGCCAACAGCGCCACCACGGCGATGGCGCCGTAGACCCAGACCGGAAGCGCCGACGAGCCCTCGCCCATCGCGGTCTCGCACTCGGCCGAGGAAACGCTGAAATTCACCTGTTTCAGTGCCGGAGTCGTCCGCTGGGCCGCAAGCAAATTGCCGATGTGCGGCGAGAAGAAGATGCCGGTGTTCGGCATGCCGTGGGCGACGTCCTTGCCCTGCTCCTTGTCGATCTGCATGACCGTGTAGGCCGCGAAGGTGTTGACGCCCAAGACCAAACCGCAATTGTCGAACAGCGGTCCGCCGGAATTGCCTTTGTTGATGCTGGCGTCGTGCTGGATGATCGGGCGCACCTTCTCGTTATCACTGCCGGCCGAGCGGCCGTTCACGACCTTGGAGACAACCCCCTTGGTCACGGTCGAACTGACATAGCCCTCTTCGCCCTTGAGCCAGGTGTCGGCCATGCCGGGAAAGCCGATCGCCCAGACGATCTCGGCCTTGTTCGGGTATTGCGTCATGGTCGCGCTCGAAAGCCTGACCGAGGGGCGCTTGAGCCCCGGCACCTTGATGACGGCGAGGTCGAGTTCCGCCGCCGCCCAAATGAGCTGCGCCGGGCGGAGATTCTTGGTCGAACCGTCGACGACGACGTATTCGGCGGTATTGCCGCGCTTCTTGATCGCGGAATCGTCGATCACGTGGTTATTGGTCACCATGTATTCGCCGTCGACGACGAAGCCGGTGCCGATCCAATAGTTGTTCTGCCGCTTGCCGTCCTTGATCTCGAACATGACGACGCGGATCACGCTTGCATCCGCGCGCTTCACGTCGAACGCGCGCGCCGGTGAAATCGCCGCGGCCGCGCCGGCCGACACGATCGCCAGCGAAAGAAACACGCCCCGTATGTGCCGCGCCATGCCGGCCCCCCCGTGATCTGCAATCCGAGCCCTCGTCAATTCTGACGGTCCGGCCGGGGAATACAAGAGACCGAAGCCGCGTTCGACGGGCCCCGCGCAACCCCAGGGCGCCTAGGCCTCCTGGAGCTTCAGCTTCACGTCGCCGAAGGCGACCGTGGCCCCGTCCGGGATCGAGACGGCCTTGTAGGGCTCCACGCGCTTGCCGTTCACCGTAACACCGAACGAGGAGTTGAGATCCTCGACGCCGAGGCCCTTGCCGACGGCGACGATGCGGGCGTGCCGGCGCGAGACGCTGCCGTCGGCAATGACCCTGGCGCACAGCGCCTTGCTGCGGCCGACGACGATGCCCTTGTCGGAGCCTTGGCTGGCGTCCTCGAGCTCGTGCCGGCTGATCGCGATATTGACCGCCTCGCCGTTGCCGTCCTTGCCCGTCAGCACCCACCCGCCGCCGGGCCCGAGCGTGGCCGGCGGCGGCTTGGCGTAGTTCGACGACCCGCCGCGCCGCCGGATCCATTGGCTGTAAGTCTCGATCACTTGCACCGTCGATCGCTTCCGGGTCAGCGCCAGCAGCAGCGACACGAGGGCCAGCACCGAGACGGCGCCGATCGCGACATACATCTCGTAAGGGATGTTGCTGGCGCTGGCGCTGCAAGGCTGGCTGGTGCTTTCGAACTTGATCTTCTTGAGCGTCTCGTCGGTGCTGAGGAAGCGCACCAGGGCGCTGACGTGCGGCGAGTAGTAGACGCCGGAGACGGCCGGCCCGTGCGCCACGGTCTCGCCGCCCGTGCCCTTGGTCAGCTTGAAAGTGGATTGCGCGGCGAAGGTGTTGATCGCGACGACGTCGCCGCACTGATTGAACAGCGGGCCGCCGGAATTTCCCGGATTGAGCGAAGCGGTGTGCTGGACGATGGGCTGCACCGCGCCGTCCTTGGTGCCGCGCGCGCGCTCGGTCTTGCTCACGTCGCCGCGGGTGAAGGAGGTCTCGAGGGTGGCGCCGGTGGTGTCGCCGGCCTTCGGGAAGCCGAAGGCGAAGACCGGCTGGCCCTTTTCCAGATTCTGCCATGGCGCGGCCGAGAGCTTGACCGCCGGGCGTTTCAGCCCGGGAACGTGGATGATCGCGAGATCGTGGTCCTTGTTGCTCCAGACCGCAGTCGCCTTGAGCCGCCGGCTCCAATCGCCGTCGGGGACGACGATGCTGAGCGCGCGCACGCCGTCGGGCATTTTCCCGGTCACGTCGATGACGTGGAAATTGGTCACCACGTAGCCTTCGTCGTTGAGCACGAAGCCGGTGCCGTGCACGCCGAGAATTTCACGGCCCTGATAGCTGAACATGTGCTGGACGCGCACGACGCTCTGATCGAGTTTCTTGACGTCGAACGCCGCGGCCTCGGGCGCGCCTGCGGCCACGAGCACGCCGATGACCGCGCCGGCGAACGCGACGGATTTGGGGCGGCGTTGAATAGGCGACGGACTCACGGCGCGACGACGCTCACCTGGGTTGCGGCGATGGAAGGCCCCCCCATTGCGCTAGCCGGCAATCGGGGCGGGATAATGTCAAACAGCGAATCGCCGGGCAATGCGCAGCGCGGCGGTGGCGGCGGGATTATTGCGGGGCCGGAGGCTTTGCGGGCTCGCTCGGACCGCTGGCGGGCGGCGTCTTGGTCGGATTTTCCTCGGCGTCGCCTTCTTTCTTGCGGCCGTCCTGCGGTGCCGGCGGGGTCGGCTCCCCGGAACTCGGCGGCGTTCCCTGCGGCTTGGGATTGTCGGTGCCCGGCGCCGGGCTGGGCGGCGTCCCCGGTTGCGGCTGCGCCGGCGGCTGGGCGGCCGGCGGCTGTGCCGGCGGTTGGGCGGCGGGTGGCTGAGCCGGAGGTTGGATGGCGGGCGGCTGCGCGGGCGGCTGGGAGGGAATCGGCGGAGCCGGCGGCGGCGGTGCGCGGCGCTCGGCGGGCTGCGGCTCGGCGTCGGGCTTCGGCGCTTCGCGTTTGGGCTCTTCGGCGCGCGGCGGCACGGGAGGCTGCGGCGTCGCTTTCTGGGTTCCGGCCGCCGGATCCGACGAGCGCGTCTCCCAAGGTTTGATCAACACGACCGCGGCCGCGAGTCCGACCACGGTCGCGGCCGCGAAGGCCCAGCGCGCGGTATTCGCCGGGGACCGGCGCGGGACGGTCTTGAGGCGCGTGGTGGCGGCCTCGTCGAAGGCGGCCGTCGTCAGCGGCGGTCCGTCGATGCGCAACAGGGCGACCGTTATGTTGTCGCTCTTGGGCTTGGCGCGATCGAAGGCGCGGTCGGCGAGGTGCTTGGCGCCGTCGTCGCCGAGCTTCTTGGCCGCCAGCGCGGCCGCCATCTCGGGCTGCGGGATCATCTCCCAGAGGCCGTCGGAGCAGATCAGGAAGGCATCGTGCGCTTGCACCGAATCGCTGCCGAAATCCGGCATCGGCACCGCGTCGCCGCCAAGGCTCTGCGTCAGCCGGTTCTGATCGGGGTGGGTGCCCATCTCCTCTTCGGAGACTTTTCCGAGATCGACGAGCATCTGGACCACGGAATGATCGCGGGTCAGCCGCGTCAGCTGGCCGGCGCGCAGGCGATAGATGCGGCTGTCGCCGACATGGGCCCAATGCGCGCTGCCGTTGCGCACGAACAGCAGGGCGCAGGTGCTGCGCGGCGTCAGCCCCTTCTCGGCGCCGGCCTTGTTGATGGACTCGTGGCCTTCCCGGACGATGCGCTCGAGCAGGCGCTTCGGCTCGAGCGGCGTCTTCTGATGCTCGGCCCAGAGACGCTTGGCGGTGGCCGCGACCTCGGCCGAGGCGATGCTGCCGCCGGCGTGCCCGCCCATGCCGTCGGCCACGACCACGAGCTGCTCGCCGCGGCCGTCGTCGGACAGGACGAATCCGGCGTCTTGCTGCTCTTGACGGCTGCCGAGATGTTGGGCGTATCCGCGTTCGAATTTCATTGCCGGCCCATGTTGGCTAAGGTCGGTAGCACACTCATAGCTTCCACTCGACGATCGGCGTGGCGTCGCCGTTGCGGAATGGCGACACGACGATCGCCGTGGTGTTGTCCTGGCCGCGCCGGTTCTTCTCTTCGACCGCGCGCAAGAGCTTGCGCGCAAGATCGAGCGCATCGGCGTCTTCCTTGAGGATTGCGGCGATTTCTTGATCCGAAAGAGTCTGCATGCCGTCGCTTGCGAGCAGGAATTTGTCGCCCGCCTTGAGCCGGATCGGCGATTCGCGGAGATCGGTCTTGGGGATCGGCTCGCCGATCAAGGCCGAGCGCAGCGCGTTGCGGTGCGGATGGCGGGCCGCTTCTTCGGGCGAAAGCGCGCCCGCCGTCACCTGCTGGGCGATCAGCGGCGCCATCGAGTGATCCTCGTTCAATTGCTTGATACCGCCGTTGCGGAAGCGCCAAAAAGGCGAATCGCCCACGCTCACCCACACCAGCCCGTCGTCGATGAACGCGGCGGCCACGAAGGTGCAGCCCATGCCGGTGAGCGCGGGATTGCCCTCGGAATCCGTCCGGATACGGTCGTTGCACTCGTTGAGACTCTTGACCATGCGCTCGGTCACCGATCCGCCCGGCACTTGATACGATTGCAGGAACGTATCCACCGCCAGCGCGCTGGCGTGGGCGCCGCCGCTGTGGCCGCCCATCCCGTCGGCCAGCACGACCAGCAGGCGCGACGGGCGCGGATCGGTCTCCTTGAGATCGTTCAAGAAACCGAAATCGTCCTCCTGATACGGCCGGCCGCCTTGCAGTTGCAGGCCGGCGAAGTGCCGTCCTGGAATCATGCCAAGGGCCCTGAGCGCTGAGCCGCCGCGGTCGCGACGTATCGGGCGTCGGCGAAGGAGGCCCTTGCCAGCTTCGGCCCCTTCAGCCCGTCGCTTCGGGCCTTCGGTTTCATTTCTGATACCAGTCGAAAGTCTTGCCGCAGAACGGAACGAAGCGGAGCTTGGTCTGGCCGAGCAGCAACTCCTCGCCGCCGGTGAGCTCGAGCGGGGTCATCACCGGCTGATCGTTGACATAGACGAGATTTCGTCCCTGCCCCGGCAGCACGTAGTAGCGCCGGTGGCGCCCGTCGAAGGTGATGGTGGAATGGTTCTCGCGCGAAATCTCCTCGTCGCCGAAGTCGAGCGAGATGTTCTCGGTCGGCGCGCGCCCGATCCGGTTGTTGCCATAACCGATGTTGAGCGAAGCGCCGCGCCCCGGACCATCGACCACCACGAGCCAGCCGACGACGGGATCGGCGATCGTAAAATCGCCCGAAGCGGGGCCGCCGGGCTTGGGCCGGCCGGCCTGCGAGAGCGCGCCGCCGGACGGCGCGGGCTCGGCCGCCGCCGCAGCCGGCGCCGCCGGGGAACGGTTCGGCCGGTAGATCTTGGTGGCGGCATTATCGGCCGGGATGTAGTCGCGCGCCGGCGCCTGCGGGGCGATGTCGCGCGTGGCGGGATGGTGGGGCGCTGAGCCCGCCGATGGCGGACGCGGGCTCGGATCCGCCGGGATATAGTCGCCGCGACCCGACGCTGCCGCCTCGCGCGGCAGCGGCGGCGGCTGGCCGCCGGCATAGACCGTAGGCGGAACGTCCTTGCCCGGCGAGCCGGCGCGATTCGGATCGCCGCCCGCGCCCGGATCGTTGGTCGGCGCCGTGTTGGCAAGATGGGTCGCTGGCGTCTCGTCCGGTGCCTCGTCTTGCGCGAGCAGCCGGTCGCGAATCGAGCGCCGCGGCACCTTTCGCGTCGCATCTTCGCTCGGTTCGTCGCCGCGGATGGTCTTTCCGTCGGGTCCTTTGCGCATTGGCGTTCATACCTCCATGGGCCCGCGTCGCCTCGGGCGCGGCCCGTTCACGCGGCCATATTAGCCAAAAGCCCGCCCAAGGCTAGAAACCCCCCGACGGCGCGCCAATGGCGATCACGGCGGGAGCGAGCCAAACCTTAACCGGCGAAAAGCCGCCTCAGCTCACGATCTGCCAGGTGTTGTTGCGGTAGCAGGCGGTGCCGGTGCCGGTCTGGGTCCTACCATTGGCGGTGACCGTCTGACGGAATTGGCGGCACATCGTGCCATCCCGATTCTGGGACGTGGAAATGATGCTGATGGTGCCGGAGCTCCCCGAACGCGGATTGCTCCACGTGCTGGGCGCCGCGCCGTCGCGCGCGGTGCTGAGCGTGTAGGCGAAGACGCGCTGGACGAAATAGCAGTCCACTTCGGTGGCATAGGCCCCGCGCAGCACCGGCACCGAGTAGTCGCAGCTCACGCCGCGCGAACGGTTTTCCTCTTCGCGACGGCGGGCGTCTTCCTGTTCGCGCTTGCGCGCCTCCTCCTGCTCGCGCTTGCGCGCCTCTTCCTGCTCGCGCTTGCGGGCCTCTTCCTCGGCACGGCGCTTGGCCTGCTCTTCGTCGCGGCGGCGCGCCTCTTCCTCGGCGCGGCGCGTTTCCTCGCGCCTGCGGGCTTCTTCCTCGGCGCGGCGCGGATCCTCGGCGCGGCGCTTTTCCTCTTCGGCGCGCCGTTTCTCGTCTTCCGCGCGGCGCTTTTCCTCGGCGCGCCGTTTCTCGTCTTCCGCGCGGCGCTTTTCGTCTTCGGCCTTGCGGCGGGCCTCTTCCTCCGCTTTGCGCTTCTCCTCGTCGGCGCGTCGCTTGGCGTCCGCTTGACGTTTCTCTTCCTCCGCCGCGCGGCGGGCAGCCTCTTCGTCGGCCTTGCGCTTCTCGTCTTCGGCCCGGCGGCGCGCCTCTTCCTCGGCGCGCTTCTTCGCCTCGACGTCCGCCGTGTTGGTGTTGTTCGAACTGGTGCCGAACAGTCCGTGATCCGGATTGAGCGCGATGTAGGCGCCGCCCGCCGATGCCGCGAGCAGGACCACGCCGCCGAACACCAGGGCCGCGACCTTGGCGCCGCGGCCGCCGCGCTTGTGGGCGATCGCATCGTCGCGCCCGATGGTCGGGAAGCGCATCGACGGCGAGCCGGCGGCGGAGGCCGCCGAGGCGCGGCCGCGCGCGCCGAGGCCATTGCCGGCAAGCATCGTGGCGCTGGCGCGCGCCGAAGCCGCCTCCGGCACCGCGACCGGCGGCGGCGCGACGGGCACTTCCTGGCCGAGCAGCATCGCCCGCCACTGCTCGACCGTCTGCGGCCGATTCTCTTCTTCGACCGCGAGGCCGACGTCGATGGCGCTGAGGAAGGTCTCGCTGAAGCGGCCGCGGCCGACCTCGACCGCGGGCGTGATGGGGTCGCGCTTCACGCGCGCCGGCGCCTCGGGCGGAATACGCCCCGCCACGGCCTGAAAGAGGATGCTGGCCATGGCGTAGATGTCGGTCCACGGCCCTTGGTTGCCGTCGGCAAAATACTGCTCGAGCGGCGCGTAGCCGGGCGTCACGATCGAGGTGAGGTTCTTGCTCTTGCGGCCGACCGCGTTGCGCGCGGCGCCGAAATCGAGCAGCACCGGCGAGCCGTCCTCGCGGATGAAGATGTTGCCGGGCTTGAGGTCGCGGTGGAGATAGCCCGCCTTGTGCACGACGGCGAGCCCGTCGAGCAGCGGCAGGATGAGGTTCATCAGGTCGTCTTCGGTGAATTCGGCGCGGTGCTTGCGGAAGATGTCCGAGAGCGGCTCGCCCCGCTGATACTCCATCACCATGTAGGCCGTGCCGTTCTCCTTGAAGGCACGGTAGACCGGCACGATGTTGGGATGGCGGAAGAGGCCGAGCGTCTGGGCCTCCTTCATGAAGCGGTCGAGGCCCCACTCGTAGTCGTCGTTGTCGGCGGTGGAGCGCGGCTGCACCCGGGAATCGTCGCGCCGGACGGCGAATTCCGTCGGCAGGTATTCCTTGATCGCGACGTCCTTGCCGAGATTGTTGTCGGCGGCAAGGTAGGTGATGCCGAAGCCGCCATGGCCCAGCACGGATTTGAGCGTGTATTCCTGCAGCTGATGCCCCGCGGGGAGGGCGTTGAAGTGCTGTTCGGTCATGGCCTTTGACGCGCGAAGGCGCCCGAGGCGCCCCCGCGAAGGTTTACGGATACGAGTTAAGGAGGCGTGCCCAAAACCGCGGGCGCGGCGCGGCCGGCACGGGCTTCGGGAACATGCCCCGACACAGCTTTAATTTCTAACATATCCCTGGCGATATCGTAAGTGATGCGGGTCACGAGGACGCGATGCGCCGGATATAGCGCGCGGCACACGCTCGGTAATCTTCGCTTTACCGATTTTGGGGCTATTGGCTCTGGGGCGGCAAGCCGGGCGCCGGGCCGCCCGAGATTAGCAGGCCCCCGTTGCGCCGGATGACGATTCCGGCCCCTTCGGCATCCACCGTGATGCCATCGGCCAGCGCCTCGACGACCGCGCCTTGCGCCGCCGCGAACAACCTGAAGGTCACGAAACGCCGCTCGCCGGCGGCCGCGGCCATGGCGCGGCTCGGCACCACGAACAGCGTGCTGCCGCTATCGGAATCGGCCAAGCGAATCGGCGTCTCGGCTCCGGCCAGCGTCACCGTCACGTGCTCTTTGGCCCCGCGCGAGATCGTGATCTTGAGGTCGTTGTCGATCGAGGCCGCCGGATCGCGCCGGAGGGCGACGGTCCAAATATTCCGCTCGCGCGTCACGCGCGCCGCCATGCCGGGGCGGATCCGGGCCGCGAGCACGGTGGCTTGCGCGTGTTCGTGCCGGGTCAACCGCTCGACGCCCGGACCGAGTCGCTTCTGGTAGAGCGCCAAATCGAAGACCTGGCGGCGGGAAAACACCATCCACACCGTATCGCCGTGGCGGAAAACGGCTGCCCCGGTCGGCTCTGGCCATGCCAGCGCGATGAGCGTTTCAGTGCCGTCGTTGGTGACGGCGAGCGCGGGGCCGACGGCGGGCGTCGACGCCGTATCCGGCACGGCCGCTTGGGGCGGCGAACCGTTGGGTCCGGGCTTGGCTGGCGCGGCGTCGGCCCGCTTGGCTTCCGGCGGCGGCTTGTCGGGCTTCGCGGCCGCGGGCGGCGCCTCGGTACGGGGCGGCGCCGGTTTTTCGGCGGATTTCGGCTCGGCGGGCTTGGCCGACGGCGTCGGCGGCTTCTCCGCGATTTTCGGCGGCGGCGTGGGCTTTTCCGCCACTTTGGGCTCGGGGGGCTTGGGCGCCCCATCGGCCGGCTTGGCCTCGGTGGGCTTGGTTTCGGCCGGCTTGGCTTCTGGCGGCTTGACGGCCACCGCCGACTCGGCGCGGCCGGTGCCGATCCAGACGATCACGATCGCATTGCCGCGGCGGTAATGGGTCATGCGTGGCTGGCCGACGATGCGCATCACGAGCACCCGGCCCGCCCCGGCCAAGCGCATTTCGCCGACATAGCGGCCGAGCGCACGCTGCGCGGCTTCGAGATCGCCGGCGATCGGCTGCGAGAACCGCATGAAAATGTCGGTCCCGGCGCGCTCGACCGCGTAGTCGACCGGACCCGGGAACTCGAGCACGAGGCGGCCGCTGTCGCGGTCGGTCTGGTGGGCGATCTTGATGGGCTTGGCCTCGGCGCGTGCCGCGGTCGAGTTTGCGATTCCCAACGCGGCGGCGGCCAGCGCCGCAATGGCGCAAGCCATCCATCCGCCCCTGGGACGTCCGCTCGAAGCCCAGCCGATCATTGTGCCCAATTCCGGCGACGGCGCCGTAACCTTTGCCGGGAGTTTTCGCCGGCAAGCAATTTCTAACTACTTCTTGGGGCAATTATGTCGGATCGACAATCGGCTTACCAGCCGAAGCTGAGATTATGGTTAATCTCAGCCTTCGCCTGTCAGTCGTCGCGCATCGTGCGTTCGAGCCGTTCGTGGCGTTCCTGCGCCTCGAGGCTCAAGGTCACGATCGGCCGGGCTTCGAGACGCCGGATGTTGATCGGCTCGCCGGTTTCCGCGCAATAGCCGTAGGAGCCGTCATCGATTCGGCGCAGCGCGGCGTCGATCTTCGAGAGGAGCTTGCGCTCCCGATCCCGGATCCGGAGGGCGATCGACATATCGGTTTCGAGCGAGGCGCGATCGGTAATGTCCGGCTCGTGCAGGCTTTCCGTCTGGAGCGCCTGCATGGTCATGCCGGCTTCGCGCAGGATCTCGGTACGCCAAAAATGCAGCTTCTGCTTGAAGTACTCCCGCATCACGGGATTCATGAACGGCTCGCCCTGCGTCGGCCGGTAGTTCGGCGGCAGGAGCTGCGAGGGATCGCGGCGCGTGCGGGAGCGCTTGGGTTTCGATCCGTTCGCTTTGCCTTTCATATAGTTAGCGTCCCTTTGGCGTCGCGGCGCGCGGAAAATAGCGATCTCAATATCGCGGTGCAAGCGTCGCTTCGCGGCGCCATTTTTCCCCTGCCGGCGGCGGGCGCGGCGCCTCTACGCAGGCCCGCGCGACCGTATATTTCTTAAGGAAATTCAAACCCTCAGAGGGGGTCCCCGATTAGGTCTTTGTTAAGCGGGTCCGTTTAGGGTGCCGCTCACCCTGATCGCGAATTATCCGACTCCAAACACGGTTGACTGCGGAAAAATGACGGAACAACGCAAAATGACGCGGCCGATGCAGGTCATCGGACCTGACGGCGAGCTGATGACCCTGGCCGATCTCCCGCCGCCGGAAACCCGGCGCTGGGTGATACGTCGCAAGGCGAAAGTCGTTGCGGCGGTGCGCGGGGGTCTTATCAGCCTCGAAGAGGCCTGCCAGCGCTATCGCCTGTCGGTCGAGGAGTTCCTCGGCTGGCAGCGCATGATCGAGCGCCATGGCGTGCCCGGCCTGCGTGTGACGCGTATTCAGCACTACCGCGCCGCCGACACGTGGACGACTTTCGACCCGAACATGGCCAAGAGCCAGCAGCCGGCAAAGCGCGCGGAAGACTGAAGACGCGGAACAAGGCCCACCGGCGCCGACGGCGCCGGTGACGATTCACGATTCTCCCCAACGCCATTTCGCGCAACGAACACCGTCGTATTGTCTCGATTCGGGCCTCGAATAGGCGCGATGCCCTATACTCTCGCAGCCCGTGCAATCCCTCCGAGATTGCGGAAGCGAGGCTCCCGATGCGGAAAATTCTGTCGATCGCCGCGGTGGCGTGGTTCGCAGCGGCGGGTGCCCCGACCGGCGCCCAGCCGGGCGATATCCAGTCCACGTTGGCCGGCAGCGCGTGGGAACTGGTCGAATGGAATGGCCTGGCCGACAAGTTCGCGCGCGCGCCCAATCTCGTGTTCGGTCCAGGTGAGACGATCTCCGGCTGGGGCAGCTGCAATCTCAGCGATTCGAAGTTCGGCGCCGACTTGAAGCGAATCGTCCGGTTCGAGCTCGGCGCCGGCGACACGCTGGTCGCGCGCGACTCGGCAGACGGGGTTGTTTTCCGGTTTCGCCGGGCGAAAGCCGAGCCGGCGCGCTAAGGGCCGGCCCGCGTCAATTCGCGCGGGCGCGGCGGCGGCGGCGGCGCGGCTGTTCGGCCGCGGTCGTCTGCTCGAGCCGGCGGAGGACTCGCTGGGCACTTTCCACCTGGGTGCGGGACTCGTCGATTTGCCCTTCCACCAGGCGAATCGATTCCTGAAGGTGCTGCCGGCGAGCGGCGCTGGCATCGCCCCCGGCCCGGTCGAGCTGCGCAAGCTGGCGGCCCAGATCCGCCCGCAAGCGTGTCAAAGACGTCAATTCCTGCCGCCTTTCATTGAGCGTCCAGCGCTGCACCGCAATGCGACGGGGTAGGGATTGTTCCACGGTCGAAAACTCCTCGTTCTGAAAGGACACCGCCCTTGCGTTCCGGTGCGGCCCCTGCCCGCCCCGTGTCCGGACAAGGCCCTTCAATGCCTTCGCACTCACAGGATGCCTTAGGCACTCGGGCTTAAGTCCAAGTAAAAAAATCTACGACCAAATAGTTACATTAAAGTTTTTGTTAACCATTTCGCTTTACGGTCGCTATAATTCGGCGCGTAAGAGTTTCGACTTGCCGACAACTCTTGCCGGCCGGGATGAGGAGTGTGGGGACATGCGAATACTTTTGGTCGAGGACGACACCGCCACGGCGAAGAGCATCGAGATGATGCTTCGCTCCGAGGGCTACGTGTGCGACACGACCGACCTCGGGGAAGACGGTCTCGAGATCGGAAAACTCTACGACTACGACATCATCTTGCTCGATCTCATGCTGCCGGATATCGACGGCTACGAGGTCTTGCGACGCCTCCGCGCCAGCCAGGTGCGGACGCCGATCCTGATCCTCTCCGGGCTCGCCGAGCTCGATGCGAAGATCAAGGGCCTCGGCTTCGGCGCCGACGACTATCTCACCAAGCCGTTCGACAAGCGCGAGCTCATCGCCCGCATTCAGGCGATCGTGCGCCGCTCGAAGGGGCACTCGGATTCGGTCATCCGCACCGGCAAGCTCACGGTCAACCTCGACACGCGCACCGCCGAGGTCGACACGCAGCCGCTGCACCTGACCGGCAAGGAATACGGCATCCTGGAGCTGCTCTCGCTCCGGAAGGGCACCACCCTCACCAAGGAGATGTTCCTCAATCATCTCTACGGCGGCATGGACGAGCCCGAGCTCAAGATCATCGACGTCTTCATCTGCAAGCTCCGCAAGAAGTTGACCGCCTCGTGCGGCGGCGACAACTACATCCACACGGTCTGGGGCCGCGGCTACGTGCTGCGCGAACCCACCGAGGATGACGCGCGCCAGGCCGCTCACGAGAAGGCCGCCTGACGACGGACGAGGGACTTCCGCTTCCATAAGGCCAAACACCGCAGCCACTACGCTTCGCGATTCGGGGGAATTAAAGAGGCGTCCTTGCGCCGGCCGGAGATCATCCGGCCGGCGCCTTTCTTTTTCGTAGCCGGAAGATTTCGAATTCGTAACCGGGAGGCCGGCGCGTAAGCCGGTCATCGCCCGCTCCCTTGCCGGATCGCCGCGCCGCGCTAAATCGTCGGGCGTCACGCGCAATCCCGACGAGGAGCGAAACATGCAGGACATCCGCCGCAGCGGCGAGCGCGGCCACGCCGATCACGGCTGGCTCCAGTCGCGCCACAGCTTTTCCTTCGCCGACTACTACGACCCGGAGCACGTCCATTTCGGCCCGCTTCGCGTCATCAACGAAGACCGCGTGGCGCCGGGCGGCGGCTTCGACACCCACGGCCACCGCGACATGGAGATCGTGAGCTACGTGCTCTCGGGCGCGCTCGAGCACAAGGATAGCATCGGGACGGGCTCGGTCATCCGCCCCGGCGACGTACAGCGCATGAGCGCCGGCAGCGGCGTGATGCACAGCGAGTTCAACGCGTCGCGGACCGAGCCGGTGCATTTCCTGCAGATCTGGATCGTGCCGGAGAAGACCGGGATCGCGCCAGGCTACGAGCAGCAGCATTTCGCCGACGCCGACAAGCGCGGCCGCCTCCGCCTCATCGCGGCCCGCGACGGGCGCGAGGGCGCGGTGACGATCCATCAGGACGCTTCGATCTATGCCGGGCTGTTCGAAGGCGCCGAGACGGCCACGGTGCCGCTGGTGCCGGGCCGCAAGGCCTACGTGCACGTGGCGCGCGGCAGCATCCTCGCCAATGGGACGCCGCTCGCCGCCGGCGACGCGCTCAAGCTCGCCGGCGCGGCGGAACTGCGGCTCGAGCGGGGCAAAGGCGCCGAGGTGATTGTGTTCGACCTGCCGTAGCGAACGAGACTGGCCGGGGCCGCGCGCCTCCAGTCGGGCAAATGACGAGGCGACGGTAACGGGCGCGCCTGGAGGCGCGCGGTCCCAGACGCCTAGAGCGGCAGCGAGACGCGATGGGCGAGCATGCCGGGCTGGGGATAGTCCAGCGTCAGGCGTCCGCCCAGGGCCTCGGCGATGCGGCCGGTGAAATAGCCGTGGACGCTGCGTGGGGTGAGTTGGTCGATGGGCGCCGCATTCATCATCGCGGCCAGGGTCAGCTCTTCGATGCGGACCCCCTGCCCCGATGCCACGACGGTGAGCTTCAGCACCTGCGGCCCGGGTTCGACGAACACCTCGACGGTGCCGCCGCGCGGCAGGCTCTCGGACCCGAGCACGATCAGGTTGAGAAGCAGTTTCAGCGATTCGTCGCCGAACGGCCAGGCCGCCGGCCCGTCCGCTTCCGGCCACACGATCTTGCTGCGCGGACCGATCACGGCCGGCGTCAGCAGATCGCGCGTCTCGCGCAGGGTCTTGATGGCGCCGGGGGCGAGGCCGAAGGCGACACGGTAATAGCGAACGCGCTCGGACAGATCCCGCGCGCTCATGGCCACGAGCTGCATCGCATCGGCATCCAGGGCGCCGCCGCTCTCCTTGGCCAGCTCGAGGCCGTTGGAGATGGCGCCCACGGGTCCGGCGAGGTCGTGGAGCACGCGCGAATGCATGAGGTGCAGCACGCGAAGGTCGAATCCCACCGGCACAGTGCGCTCGGCCCCTCTGTTCAAAACAGGCTGGTTCATGCTCGGCTCCATTCGTGCGCGGCTCTTGAGGGCTCACGCAGTGTCTAAAGGCCGAGTCGTTAACAGGTTATTAACGCGTTCCGTCCGAGTTGCATTTACCATGTCCGGACCCCTCCTGCCCGGTTGTTTTGTGCGTCACCCGGATCGCCCCGATTGGGGTCTGGGCCAGGTCCAGAGCGTGATCGGGAACCGCATCACCGTGAACTTCGAGAACGCCGGCAAATGCCTCATCAATGGCGACGCCGTGGCGCTGGAGGTCGTTGAGGACGAGCGCGAGGCGGAATAGCGCTTCTTGGACCCCAAGGCCCACCGGACGCCTTTCAGCCGTTACCGAGCATCCGCTCCGCCTCGGCCAAGTCTTCGGGCCGGTTGGCGTTGAAGAACGGATCGAAGGGCGTCGCCGCAAACTCGGCCACCGCGAGCCGATAGCGCGCGGTCCAGACATCGACCTTGCGCACCCCCTCTTCCATCGCCCGGCGAAGATCGGCCCGGAGACGCACCGGCCAGAGGGCGAAGACCGGGTGTTCTTGCCCATCTGAGCGCGCGCAAGCCATGTCGGCGCCGGCGCCTGCCACCGCCGCCTGCAGGCGGGTGACGAGATCGCGCGGGAAGAACGGCGCATCGGTGGCGAAGGTCGCGAGCCACGGCGCGTCGGGGACGTGGGCCGCCGCCCATTCCATGCCGGTCAGCACGCCGGCCAGCGGACCGGCAAAACCTTCGATCACGTCCTTTGCCACGGGGAGGCCAAACGCCCGGAAGCGCGCCGGATCGCCATTGGCGTTGAGCACAAGCGCCGAAACTTGCGGCCCGGCCCGCTCGACGATGTGCGCCAGCATCGGGCGGCCGCCGAGCGGCCTGAGGCATTTGTCGCCCCCACCCATGCGCCGCGAGAGGCCGCCCGCGAGAAGCAGGCCGATCGTCTTCGGCGCCGAAGCGGAAGCGTCTCCCATTTGCCCGTCAGCGCTTGCTCGGCCCGAACGAGCCGACGCCGAGCGTGCGCGGATCGCGCTCGCCCCACTTCCCCTGCTCGACGAGCGTCAGGAAATCGAGCACCAGGCGGTTGAACGCGTCCGGCTCCTCGAGATTCACGCAATGGCCGGTGCGCGGCAAGATGGCGAGACTCGACCACGGCATGGTGCGCTTCATCCAGAGGCTGGCATCGAGGCAGGGCTCGTCCTCGTCGCCCACGACGATGAGCGTCGGCACGGCGAGCTTCGCCAACGGCTCGGCGAGATCGTAGAGCGAAGGCCGCGTCGCCTGATAGCCGCGCAGCGTATTGGCCGCGCCCTTGGCCGAATGCTCGGCGATGTAGCGGCGCTCCTCGTCCCAGCTCCGCGGATCCTTGAACTTGAGCTGGATGCGGGTCGGGCCGCTCAACATGGACTCGGCCATCGCGGCGGCGCCTTCGCGCTCGAAACGCTCGGCGGCGGCGATCGAATCCGCCTGGAAGCGCGGGCGGAAATCCTTGGGCGCCCCCGAGCCGATGCCCGCCGTCACCAAGGCGCTCGCCCGCCGCGCATGCCGGAGGCCGAAATGAAGCGTCGCGAAGGCGCCCATGCTGAGCCCCACGACATGGGCGCGCTCGATCTCGAGATGATCGAGCACCGCGGCCGCATCGTCGGCCTGCTGCGCTTGGCTGTATGCCGCGGGATCGCCGGGAACGTCGGAGGGCGGATAACCGCGCGCATTGTAGGCGATGCAGCGGTAGCGCCGCGCGAAGAAGCGGAGTTGCGCCTCCCAGCTCCGGTGGTCGCCGCCGAACTCGTGCACGAACAGCAGCGGGTAGCCGCTGCCCGCTTCCTCGAAATAGAGCTTGGTGCCCGCGGAATTGGCGTGTGGCATCGGACTCTTGCCCTGGCCGTTCGGTGGTGGAGAGGCGCGCACGTTAGGCAGCGGGCCGGCGTTCTGTCCACTGGCCATGCCAGGCGATCACGTGGCGAATTCAAAAGCGGCGGGCGTCGCCGGGGTCGAGGACCCAGACGCGATCGGGGCCCAACCGCTCCGCCGCCGCCGCGCGCGGGACGTCGGTGCGCGCGGCGAAGGCGTCGTCGGTGCCGAGCGCGTAGGTGCCCCAGTGGACGGCCAGCATGCGCCGCGCCTTGAGATCGCGGAAGGCGCCGAGGGCGCCCGCCGGATCGAGATGGACATGGCGGTTCACGCTCCTGGGCGCGTAGGCGGCGACCGGCAGGATCGCGAGCTCGATCGGGCCACGCTCCGCGCCGATGCGCCCGAAATGCGGACCGTAGCCGGTGTCGCCGGCGAAATAGACCCGCCGGCGGCGCGCCGCGATCAGCCACGAGCCCCAAAGGCTGCGATTGCGGTCCAACACGCCGCGGCCGGAATCGTGCTGTGCCGGCAGGAAGTGCAGTGTCACGCCGTCGAGGCGCGCCGCGGCGCCCCAATCGAGCCGCTGCGTGCGTCCGCATCCGAAATTCTCCGTGCGCCCGCCGACGTTCAGCGGCAGCAGGCAGAGCGGGCGGTCGCGGGCGGCGATGCGCCGGATCGAGTCGGGCTCGAAATGGTCGTAGTGATCGTGCGAGATCACGATGACGTCGATGCGCGGCAGATCGGCGAGCGCGATGCCGGGCGGAACCAGGCGGCGCGGACCGATGGGCGGAACCGGCGTCGCGTAATCGCCGAACACCGGATCGGTCAGGATCGTTTTCCCGCCGACGCGGACCAGCACCGTGGCATGGCCGATCCAGACCACGGCATCGCCCTCGCCGAGCGCGTCCCACGCGGCACGGGCTTCGCGCGACGTGCGCGCGGCCGGCTTCGCGATGGCGGCGGGGTTGGGCAGCAGCGCGAGGCGGATGCGGTCGAGGACGAGATCGACCGGCGCCGCCGACGGCGGCTGCGGTGCGTTGCGGAACCCGTCGGTGACGTGGTGCGGCGGCTGGCCGGGAACCGGGGTTCCCGCATCGAGGGCACAGCCGGCGAGCGCCAATCCCGCGAGGAGCGCAACGCGGTGCACGGCGTCAATCCACCACGAAGAGCTTAGCGCCGGTCTTGGTCGCCGAGCGATGCGCCGCGTCGCCGTGGTCGGAAACCTGATAGCTCATGCCCGGCGTGAGCACGAAGCGGCGGCCGTCGCGGAGTTCGGTGACCAGCTCGCCCTCGAGCACGTAAAGCACATGGCCGCGATCGCACCAGTGATCCGCAAGATAACCGGGCGAATAGTCGACCATGCGGATGCGGAGATCGCCGATCTCGAGCGTGCGCCAGCGCGCCTCGCCGGTCTCGCCGGGATGGATCTTCGGCGGGACCTTGGACCACTCGGTGACTGTGAAAGGGAGGACGGGAATTTTCATGGGTAGCCTTTGCGAAATCGCCGCGTCTGAACGGGCAATTCATCTTGTCGTCCCCGCGAAGGCGCAAACTGAGGTGCAATCAGTCCTCGGCGCCCTTTCTCTGCGCCCCTTTCGGCTCCTCGTGCACCTTGGCGAGGTCCGCGTCGTAGACGATGCGGTGCTCGCCGGCGAGGGCGACGAAGCGCTTGCCGCGGGCGCGGCCGATGAGCGTGAGATCGGCCTTCTTCGCCAGCTCCACGCCCCAGGCCGTGAAGCCCGAGCGCGAGATGAGGATGGGGATCCGCATCTGCACGGTCTTGATCACCATCTCCGAGGTCAGGCGCCCGGTGGTGTAGAAGCTCTTGTTCTCGGGGCCGATGCCGTTCAGGAACATGTAGCCCGCGATCTTGTCGACCGCGTTGTGGCGACCGACGTCTTCCATGTAGATCAGCGGCCGGTCTTCCTCGCACAGCACGCAGCCATGGATGGCGCCGGCCTCGAGATAGAGCGAGGGGCTGGTGTTGATCTTCTTGGTGAGCGCGTAGAGCCACGAGGTTTTGAGCACCGCGTCCTTGGGCAGTGCGATCTCGTCGAACCGCTCCATGAGGTCGCCGAAGACGGTGCCCTGGGCGCAGCCCGAGGTGCGCGTCTTCTTCTTGAGCTTCTCCTCGAAATTCGTGGTGCGCGCGGTGCGCACGACGGCGACCTGGAGCTCCTCGTCGTAGTCGATGGCCGTAATCGCGTCGTCGGCCTTCAGCATGTTCTGGTTGAGGAGATAGCCGACGGCGAGGTATTGCGGATAATCGCCGATCGTCATCATGGTGACGATCTCCTGGCCGTTGAGGAACAGCGTCAGCGGCCGCTCCTCGACCACCGAGGTCTCGACGGGCTTGCCCTCCTGGTCGATGCCGGCGACCCGGCGCGTGAGCCTGGCGTCCAGGGGATCGGGCCGGACCAGGAATTCGGGCGCGGGCGGCGCGGTGTCGGGCATGGCGGGAATATGCGGCGGTGGCCGGTGCCCGGCAAGGCAGGGGCCCGGCCCGAATGGCGCCGAATATTCGCCCCATGCTTGCGCCCGCGGGTGGCGGCTTGTATGGCGGATAGCGCATGAACGAGCGGCGGGACGGCATCATCGTCTTCGACGGCGTCTGCGTCCTTTGCAGCCGCTGGGTGCGGTTCCTGCTGCCGCGCGACCGGAAGGGCGCTTTCCGCTTTGCCGCCATGCAGTCCGAGGCCGGGCAGCGCCTCCTCGCTGCGCATGGGCTCGACCCGCTGGACCCGGTCTCGTTCCTGTTCCTGGATGACGGCCGCGCGTACACGGATAGCGGCGCGATCCTGGGCGTGCTGGTACGCCTCGGAGGGGCTTGGCGGCTGATGGCCATCGGCTACGCCCTGCCGCGGCCCCTTCGGGATGCCCTCTACCGCTGGGTGGCCCGCCACCGCTACCGCTGGTTCGGCCGCCACGAAACCTGTTTTGTCCCCAGCCCGGACGCCGCAGGCCGGTTTCTCGGATAATGGCCGCTCCGGACTTGGGCCTGGAGGCACGTTTCGGGAAGTTTTACTATGGTAGCCTTGCAACAGTCGCAGAAGATTTGCAGCGACCCATTTTCAACGCGGTCCATTGATCGTAATTTTCGCGCTTATTGATGCGCAGCGCCGGGGATGGCGCGCAGAATATGGCAAGGACCTCCATCGCTTACATCAAACGGGCGGGCACGGCCTGCGCCGCTCTTGCCGTTGCCGCCGCGGCCTGGGCGGCCGTTGCCGTCGCCCAAGAAACCGGCAAGCAGATGAGCCTGGCCGCCACCGAAGAGGCGGCGCCGCTGCTGCACGATCTCCTGCCGCGCTTCCGCGAGACCTCGGGCATCAAGGTAGAACTCGCTATCCGGAGCGCCCGCGAGGCCGCGGACCTGGTGCGCGAGGGCAAGATCGAAGCCCTGATGACCGACGATCCGGCCACCGAAGACGCCCTGCTGAAGGCCGAAGACGCCAACAAGCGGGTCGACATCATGTATGCCGAACTGGTCGTGGTCGGGCCCGCCGCCGACCCGGCGCGGATCGCGGGCATGGCCAGCGTCGTGCACGCCTTCGCCGCCATCGCCCGCACCCAATCGGCCTTCGTCTCGCGGGGCGACCAGAGCGGCATCCACCGCACCGAGCGCGGCGTCTGGGACGAAGCCGGCTTCCCGAAACTGCCCCAGGCCGCCAGCTGGTACGTCGAAGCCAAGGGTGACATGGCGGCGACCCTTGCCGCCGCCGCCCAGAAGAGCGCCTACACCCTGGCCGACAAGGCGGCGTGGCTCCAGGTCTCGCAGCGCGGCCAGCTGGTGGTGATGGTCGCCGACGATCCCCGGCTCCAGCAGCGATTTTCGATCACGCTCGTCAACCCCGCGAAGCACAAGACCGTGAACGCGGCCGCCGCGGAAGCCTTCGCCGAATGGCTGATCTCGCGCGAGACCCAACTCGCCATCGGCCGGTTCGTGCTCGGCGGCGAGCAGCCTTACGCGCCCCATTTCGGGCTCAGCGGCAAGTAGCCGCGGCCGACGGATATGGCCGATTGGCTATATCGCCCCGCCCCCAAGCCTTGCTCGTCAAGCGCCGAAGCATTAACTCTGTGGCGATGGATACCGCCTACCCTGCCCCGCCTGCGCGCCCGGATTCGCCGGCGCCGCTCGTCGACCCGTTTGCGCGGGCGATCTCGTATCTGCGCGTTTCGGTGACGGACCGTTGCGATTTCCGCTGCGTCTATTGCATGTCGGAAGACATGCACTTCCTGCCCAAGACCGATCTCTTGACGCTCGAGGAAATGGCGCGGCTTTGCGGTACATTCATCCGCCTCGGCGTCCGGAAACTGCGGTTGACCGGCGGCGAGCCGCTGGTGCGGCGCAACGTGATGTCGCTGGTCCGCGCGCTCGGCGCCCAGATCGGCCACGGCCTCGACGAGCTGACGCTCACCACCAACGGCAGCCAGCTCGGGAAATACGCCGGCGAGCTCCGCGAGGCCGGCGTCCGGCGCATCAACGTCTCACTCGACACGCTCGACGCCGCCAAGTTCGCGGCCATCACGCGCTGGGGCCGGCTCGACCAGGTGCTCGACGGCATCGCGGCGGCCAAGGCCGCGGGCCTTGCCGTCAAGATCAACGCCGTGGCTTTGAAGGGCGTGAACGACGATGAATTCGACCGCCTCATCGCCTGGTGCGGCGAGGAAGGCCACGACCTAACCATCATCGAAGTGATGCCGATGGGCGAGCTGGGCGGCGAAGCCGGCCCGGGCGACCGTGCCGCGCAATACCTGCCCCTCTCGATGGTGCGCGCCGATCTCAAGCGGCGCTGGACGCTCACGGAGACCGACTACCAGACCGGCGGGCCGGCCCGCTATTGGACCATCAAGGAAACCGGGCGCCGCCTCGGCTTCATCACCCCGCTCACCCACAATTTCTGCGAATCCTGCAACCGCGTGCGCCTGACCTGCACCGGCACGCTCTATATGTGCCTCGGCCAGGACGACGCCGCCGATCTCCGCACGCCGCTGCGCGCGTCCTCGGATGACGCCGCGCTCGAAGCCGCGATCCGGGCCGCGATCTTGCGCAAGCCCAAGGGCCACGATTTCGTCATCGACCGCCGCCACGCGCGGGCTGCCGTGCCGCGCCACATGAGCGTTACCGGCGGCTGACGGCGCGAGCCGGTGGCGCCTTGAGCGAGATCAAGGCTTCCAATCGGGGAATCCGGCGAAGGTACCCGGCATTGCGGGAGACCGGGACGTGACCGACAAGAACAAGCCGCGGCGCATCGTCATCCTCGGCGCCGCCGGGCGCGATTTCCACAATTTCAACATGCTCTATCGCGGCGATCCCGGAAGCGTGGTCGTCGCGTTCACCGCCACCCAGATCCCCGGCATCGCCGCGCGGCGCTATCCATCGACCCTCGCCGGACCGCGCTACCCGGACGGCATCCCGATCGTGGATATGGCCGATCTCGAGGCGCTGTGCCGGCGCGAGCGCGTCGATACCGTGATGTTCGCCTACAGCGACGTCACCCACGCCGAGGTGATGCACCAAGGCTCGCGCGCCCTGGCCGTGGGTGCCGATTTCCTCCTCGCCGGGCCTGCGGGGACGATGATCGCGATGTCGATACCCGTGGTCGCCGTCTCGGCCGTGCGCACCGGTTGTGGCAAGTCGCAGACGGCGCGCCATCTCGCGCGCCATTTCCGGCGCGGCAATCGCCGCGTGGCCGTGCTCCGCCATCCCATGCCTTACGGCGATCTCGCGCGCCAGTCGGTGCAGCGTTTCGCGGGGCGGGCCGATCTCGATGCCGCAAACTGCACCATCGAGGAGCGCGAGGAATACGAGCCGCACATCGCCGCGGGCGGCATCGTCTTCGCCGGTGTCGACTACCGCGCGATCGCGGCCGCCGCCGAGCGCGAGGCCGACATCGTGCTGTGGGACGGCGGCAACAACGATTTTCCGTTTCTGCGGCCGGACGCGCACATCGTCGTCGTCGATGCGCTGCGTCCCGGCCATCTCACCACGCATCATCCGGGCGAGGCCGTGCTGCGCATGGCGGATATCGTCGTCGTCAACAAGACCGACGCGGCACCGGCGGGCACATTCGAGCGCATGGCCGAAGCGATTCGCGGCCTCGTGCCCGCCGCCGCCATCGTCCGCGCCGCCTCGCCGGCCATCGTCGACGATCCGGCGGCGATCCGCGGCAAGCGCGTCATCGTGGTCGAGGACGGCCCCACGATCACCCATGGCGGCATGGCGCACGGCGCCGGCATCGCGGCGCTTCGCAACATCGAGGGCGTGACCGTGCTCGATCCGCGCGATTCGGCGGCGCCGGCGATCCGCGCGGTCTACGACGCCTATCCGCATATCGGCCGCGTTCTGCCGGCGATGGGTTATTCGGCCGCGCAGCGCGATGCGATCCGCGAAACCATCGATTCCTCGGCCGCGGACGTGGTCGTCGCGGCGACCCCGATCGATCTCGCCGCGCTGATCGCGCCGCGTAAGCCGGTGGTGCGCGTGCACTACGACTACGCCGATGCCGGGGAGCCGCGGCTGGCCGACCTCATCGATGCGCGCCTCGCGCGGCGAGCGTGAGGATCGACCGCGTCATGCCCCGGCACCTCCTCAGGACCCTGGATTTGGATCGCGCGGACTTCGCCCGCCTGCTCGACTTGGCCGCTAAACTCAAAGCCGATCCGTTTGCGCGCGCCGGGCTGCTCCGGAACGAAACGGTGGTGCTCTATTTCAACAAGCCGTCGACGCGCACGCGGATCTCGTTCGAAACTGCGATCGCGCGGCTCGGCGGAACGCCGATCGCGGTCGGGGCGGCGGAACTGCAGCTCGGCCGCGGCGAGACGATCGAGGACACGGCGCGCACCATCAGCCGCTACGCCCGCGCCTTCGCGATCCGCACCTTCAGCGACGCCGACGTGGCGCGTTTCGCGGCGGCGTCGACGATACCGGTCATCAACGCGCTGACCGATCTGCACCATCCCTGCCAGAGCATCGCCGATCTGCTGACGCTGCGCGAACGGCGCGGCTCCCTCGAAGGCTGCCGCATCGCCTATGTCGGCGACGGCAACAATGTCTGCCACAGCCTGATCGAGGCCGCCGCGCTTGCCGGCGCGTCGATTGCCGTGGCCTCGCCGCCGGGGTACGAGCCGGCGGCGGCGATCGTGGCCGATGCGCAGCGCGTCGCCCGCGATACCGGCGCGGTGATCCGGATCGGCGCCGACCCTGCCGCCGCGGTGGCCGATGCCGATGCGGTCTACACCGATGTGTGGCTCTCGATGCACGTGCCGGAAGGCGAGCGCGCGGCGCGATTGAAGGCTTTCGCGCCCTATCAGGTGAACCGGGCCTTGATGAGCCGCGCCCGGCCGGACGCGATCTTTATGCATTGCCTGCCGGATCATCGCGGCGAAGAGGTCACCGCCGAAATCGTCGACGGCCCGCAATCGGTCGTCTTCGACCAGGCCGAGAATCGGCTGCACACGACGGCGGCGATTCTCTGCACCTTGCTCGAAAGCCAGGTGCGCGGCGCACCGGCCACCGGCGGCTGATCCGCCATGCGGATCGTCATCGCGCTTGGCGGCAATGCCCTCCTCCGGCGCGGCGAGGCGCCCGAAATCGCCACCCAGAGCCGCAATGCGGAGATCGCGGCGCGCTCGATCGCGCCGCTCGCCGCCGGCCACGAGATTCTCGTGACCCACGGCAACGGTCCGCAGATCGGCCTCTTGGCGCTGCAAGCATCCGGTTCGTCCGGCGGCAGTCCGACGCCGCTCGACGTTCTCGGTGCCGAGAGCGAGGGTTTGATCGGCTATCTGCTCGCACGCGCGCTGATCGACGCGCTACCGGGCAAACCCGTTCTCTCGGTCCTCACGCAAGTCGAGGTCGATCCCGGCGATCCGGCCTTCCGCCTTCCCACCAAGCCGATCGGCCCCTTCTATGAACCGGCCGAGTGGCAGCGGATCGCGCCTGCCCGCGGATGGAACGGCGTCGAGGATCGCGGCCAGATGCGCCGCGTCGTCGCCTCGCCCCCGCCCCGGAAGATCGTCGAGTGCGACGCCATCGCGCGGCTTTGGCAGAGCGGCGTCATCCCGATTTGCGCCGGCGGCGGCGGCATTCCGGTGTGCCGGGATGCCGACGGCCGGCTCGCAGGCGTCGAGGCCGTCGTCGACAAGGACCGCACCGCGGCGCTCCTCGCCGTCGAACTCGGCGCCGATGCGCTGCTTTTGCTCACCGACGTGGACGGCGTTTATCGCGATTGGGGCCGCCCGGACGCGAAGCCGTTGCGACGGATTGCGCGCCCCGAGGTGGCGGCGCTCACGCTCCCGCCGGGGTCCATGGGGCCGAAGGTCGAGGCCGGGCTGCAATTCGCGGAAGCGACCGGCGGCCGCGCCGTCATCGCGGCGCTCGACCAGGCCGTCGCCGCCCTGGCCGGTGAAGCCGGAACGGCGCTCATCGGCACCGGCCCGCCGCCAGCTCAGAGAGCGATATAACTATTAGTTGTTTTTCTTTAATCTCTACAATCTCTGCTTGACGGCGGGCGGCGGATAGGTATTGTTCCAACCGGCTTCGATCACGCATCGAGAGGCAAAGCATGCGCAAGCTATTGACCGCCTTTTCCGTGATGCTGGCGCTGGGCGCGCCAAGCTTGGCCGCCGACAATGGGACCGCGCCGCCGGATTGCACCGCCACGGCGCTGGCCAAACCGCCCTCGCCCGTGCAATTGGCCCAGAGCTCGTGTCGCGCGGATTGCAGTTCGCGCCGCGGCTATTGCGTCTCGAGCTGCCGCGATAGTCAATGCCGCGCAATCTGCAACGACATCTATCAGAGCTGCGTCTCGTCCTGCCGATAGGCCGAAACGGCGCCGGCCCTATTTGATGGTGATCTGCAGCGTGAAACTCTTGCCGTCGCTGACGGTCACCTGCTCGAAGCCGAGCATCTTCAGGAGATCGAGGAAGGTGAGCCGATTCTCGGCATCCACTTCCTTGAACACCTCGGTCGTGCGCGCTTGGGCAGTGAGTTGCGCCAGCAGGCCGCGAGCCTGGTAGATGTTGGCGATGTAGTCGCCCATCCCGACGATGATGAGCTTCTCGCCCTCGGCGCCTTTGACGAACATCGTGTAGGGCGGCGGGTAGGATGCCGCCATGGCCTTGTTGACCAGGATGGTGACGAAGCCGATGCGGCGGACGCGGCTGGCGCCCGAAAGCGTGGTCGCCTCGGCATCGTAGGATTCGCTGACCGTGGCCGCCGGGTAGTAGTAGCCGGCGTGCCGGTCCTGTGCCGCCGCCGGCAGCGAAAGCGCCGCGGCAAGGCCTGCGCCGGCGATCACGCCGAGCGCTCTACGCCAGCCTAATTCAAGCATCGCTCCGATCCCCCTAGATCATCACGCGTCACTTAGCATTCCGGCGCGCTTCCGCCCAGCGCCGCAATGCGGTCTGGCGCGGCTTCGGTCGCGGGCTATACTGCCCGCCGCCCTTTCCGTTCCCGCCGCCCATCATGTCGCCGCCCCCAATCGCCTTCGTCGCCGCCAAGACCAAAGAGGCCGAAGCGGCGCGGCGCATGCTGAGCCGGCTCTATACGGCCGTGCCGCCGGAGCGCGCCAAGATCCTGGTGGCCCTGGGCGGCGACGGCTTCATGCTCGAAACGCTCCGCTCGACCTTCGAGCGCGACGTCGCCGTCTACGGCATGAACCGCGGCAGCGTCGGCTTCCTGATGAACGAATTCCGCGCGCGCGGCCTGCACCGGCGCCTCGCGCGCGCCGAGCGCGTGAAACTCCGCCCGCTCGAGATGCGGGCCGAGACAGTGCGCGGCCGCGTCCGCATCGCACTCGCGATCAACGAAGTCTCGCTGCTGCGCATGACGCACCAGACGGCGAATCTGCGCATCATCGTCAACGGTGTGCGCCGGCTCGACAATCTCGTCTGCGACGGCGTGCTGCTGGCGACGCCGGCGGGCACGACGGCCTACAATCTTTCCGCCGCCGGCCCGATCGTGCCGATCGGCGCGCAGCTTCTGGCGCTGACGCCGATCAGCCCGTTCCGCCCGCGGCGCTGGCGCGGCGCGCTGCTGCCGGCACGGAGCGTGATCGAGATCCGCGCGCTCGAGCCCGACAAGCGGCCGGTCGCGGCGGTGGCGGATTCCTTCGAGGTGCGCGACGTCGCCAAGGTCGTGGTGCGGCAATCGCCGACGCATCACTGCACGCTGCTGTTCGATCCCGAGCACAATCTCGAAGAGCGCATTCTGCGCGAGCAGTTCATGCCGTGACGCCGCCGGAGGCCGCGCCCGAAGCGGCGCCGGCGCCCGAACCCAAGGGGACCGGCCGCCGCATCCTGCTGGCGCTCATGACTCTCGCCTTGGGCGCCGCCGGCGGCTGGGTTGCCGCCGAGATCAACCTGCCGCTGCCGTGGATGATCGGCGCCATGCTGGCCACGACCGTGGGCAGCCTCGCAGGACTCCGCTTGTTCGTGCACCGCTGGGTGCGCGGGCCCAACGTGGCGGTGCTGGGCGTCATGCTCGGCAGCAGCTTCGCGCCCTCGGTGGCGGCGCGGTTCGGCGACTGGCTCGTCACCATCGCCGGCCTCGCCGTCTATGTGGCCGTCGTGACGGCAATGCTCTACGTCTATTTCCGGCGCCTCGGCGGCTTCGATCCGGTCACCGCCTTCTTCGCCGCCAGCCCCGGCGGCCTCAACGAGATGGTGCTGGTCGGCCGCGAGCTCGGCGGCGACGACCGGCTCATCGCCCTGGTCCACGGCGCGCGCGTGCTGCTGGTAGTGCTCGCCATCCCCTTCGGTTTCATGATCTTCCAGGACTACAGCCAAAGCACGCGCCCGCCGATGGGCGGCGCCCTTCTCGATCTCCCGTGGCGCGAAGCCCTGATCCTCGCCGCCGTCGCCGCCGCAGGCGGCTTCGGCGCGCGCGCCATCGGCATGCCGACCGCATTCGTGACCGGGCCGATGATCTTGAGCGCCGCCGTGCACCTCCTCGGCTGGTCCGAGGCGCGGCCGCCGGCCTTCCTGATCGGCCTCGCGCAGGTCGTGATCGGCTCGGGCGTCGGCGCGCGCTTCGCCGGCGTGGCGCTGATAACGATCCTGCGCGTGCTGCTGCTGTCGTTCGGCTCGACGATCGTCATGATCGGGATGACCGTCATTTTCGCGCTCGTGCTCCGGAATGCCGCCGACACCAGCATCCAGGCCGTGATCCTAGCCTATGCCCCGGGGGGCCTCGCCGAGATGAGCCTGGTCGCCCTGGCGCTGGCCATCGATTCGGCCTTCGTTGCCAGCCACCACGTGCTGCGGATCATGATGATCGTGGTGGTGGCGCCCACCGTGTTCCGGCGCATCGTGCGCCGACGCTCGGAGAAACCCTAAGAGCTAACCGGGGGTTAACCTGTCGCGCCCCACTTGATTTCGTGCCACAATGTCTCGTTAGGATCAGGCACGCCGCCAGAGGGATAAAGAACAACCATGCCGATCTCCTCGTTCGCGATCTTCGTCATCGTCCTCGTCATCCTCGCCATCATGCTGGTCATGATGGGCGTCAAGACCGTGCCTCAGGGCTACGAATACACGGTCGAGCGCTTCGGGAAGTACACGCACACGCTGAAGCCCGGCCTCCATCTCATCGTGCCGCTCATCGACCGCGTCGGCACGCGCATCAACATGATGGAGAACGTGCTCGACGTGCCGTCGCAGGAGATCATCACCAAGGACAACGCGATGGTGAGGGTCGACGGCGTCCTGTTCTTTCAGGTGCTCGACGCGGCAAGCTCGGCCTACGAGGTGTCGAATCTCGAGCGCGCCGTCCTCAACCTCACCATGACCAACATCCGCACGGTCATGGGCTCGATGGACCTCGACGAGCTGCTCTCCCAACGCGATACGATCAACGCCAGGCTCCTGAGGGTGGTGGATCAGGCCACCGAGCCCTGGGGCGTCAAGATCACCCGCATCGAGATCAAGGACATCCAGCCGCCGCAGGACCTCGTCGACTCCATGGCGCGCCAGATGAAGGCCGAGCGCGACAAGCGCGCGGCCATCCTCGAGGCCGAGGGCTTCCGTGAAGCCGCCATCCGCAAGGCCGAGGGCGAGAAGCAATCCAACATCCTCGAGGCCGAGGGCCGCCGCGAAGCCGCTTTCCGCGACGCCGAGGCGCGCGAGCGGCTCGCGCAAGCCGAAGCCAATGCGACGCGGATGGTCTCGGACGCCATCGCCGGCGGCAACGTGCAGGCGATCAACTATTTCGTCGCGCAGAAATACATCGACGCGCTCGGCAAATTCGCCACCGCTCCGAACCAGAAGATTCTCTTCATGCCGCTCGAGGCCTCGAGTGTGATCGGCGCCATCGGCGGCATTTCCGAGATCGCCAAGGAAGCGTTCGGCAAGGACGGCGCCGGCTCGGTGCCGCGCGCCGGGCGGAGCTGAGCCGGAGAGGCCGCCATGCAGATCGAATTCTGGCACTGGATGGCGCTCGGCGTCGCCTTGGCGGCGCTGGAAACGGTGGTACCGGGCGCTTTCTTCCTGTGGCTCGGGATCGCGGCCATCGTCACGGGCCTGTTCAAGCTCGTCTTCGGCGGGATCGGCTGGGAGGTCCAGGCGATCATCTTCGCGGTTTGCGCCGTGGTCTCGACGATCATCTGGCTCGTCATCTGGCGCCACCGGCCGATCGACACCGACAAGCCGCTGCTCAACGACCGCGGCGAGCAGATGGTCGGGCGCCAGATCACGCTCGACGAAGCCATGGTGAACGGCGAAGGCGTCGCCAAGATCGGCGACACGATGTGGAAGATCCGCGGTCCGGATTTCGTGCGCGGCGCGCACGTCAAGGTCGTCGACGTCAAGGGCACCGTGCTGATCGTCGACAAGGCCTGAGCGCGGCCCGATGCCCGACAGCGCACGCGCGATCGTCAGCGCCAAGATCGGCGAGTTCATGGCACCGGCTGAACTGGGGCCCGACCGCATGCCGGTGCGCCACCCCTTCTCGCCCGACCGCTCGCAGCCGTTCGATCCGTTCCTCTATCTCGCGCATTTCGGCCCGCGCGAATTGCGCGAGACCGACTGGGGCTTCGGACCGCATCCGCATCGCGGCTTCGAGACCATCACCTACCTGCTCTCGGGCGGCATCGAGCACCGCGACTCGACCGGCCAGCACGCCGTACTCGGCGCCGGCGACGTGCAATGGATGACGGCCGGTAGCGGGATCGTCCATTCCGAGGAGCCGCCCGCGGCGCTGCGCCGGAGCGGCGGCGTCGTTCACGGTTTCCAGATCTGGCTCAACCTGCCGAGCCCGCTCAAGGCGATCGCGGCCGGATTCAGCGTGCTGCGCGGCGCCGACACGCCGCGCGCCGCGCCGGCGCCCGGCGTCGTGGTGCGCGTGATCGGCGGACGCTGCGGCGCGGCCGAAAGCCCAGTGCGGCTCCGCTCGCCGGTCTTCCTCTGGCACGCGACGCTCGGGCCCGGCACGCGCTGGTCCTTCGCCAAGCCAGCCGGCTGGAATGCCTTCGCCTACGCGTTTTCCGAGGCCGAGCGCGGGCGCGTCAGTGTGTATGATCCCGCGGGCGAAACGATCGCGACGACTCACGACGGGCAAGCGCCGCTCGAGCTCCTGGTCATGGGCGGCCAGCCCTTCAACGAACCCATCGCGAGCTATGGGCCGTTCGTGATGAACACGCGCGACGAGATCATCACGGCCGTCCAGGACTACCAGGCCGGCCTCATGGGCGGCGTCGCGAGATGAGCCTCGCCCGCATGCTCGGGGCGGCGGCGCTGCTGGCTGCCGGCACCGGCGGCGCAGCAGCGCAATCCGGCAACCTCCTGGCTTGCATCGTGCATCAAGCGGTCGACGACGGCCGCCTGGCGACCTGCACCGGCCGCGCCAGCACGCGCCACGCCGAATGGCGCTTCGTGTTGCGCGGCCGGGCGCCCAACATCGTCACTCGCATCGAGATCTACGAGACCGCGCGCGACGCCCCGCGCCAGGTGATCGAGGGGCTTGAGCTGCGCCCCAATCTGGTGCAGGGCGACGGCCTTTCCGCCGGCCGCGTCGATTTCGTGCTCCAGGACGTGAATTTCGACCGGTCCAACGATCTGCGCATCGCGATCGGCCCGCCCGAGGGCGACGGCACGGCCTATCGCTGGTTTCTGTTCGACGCGGACGCCGGCGCGTTCGTGCCGACCGATCTCCTCGATGCCCTGCGCGACCCGGTGTTCAACGCCAAGCGCAAGCTCGTATCGGCTGCCTTCAAGGACGAGCGCGGGCGCACCGGCCGCGTCAGCTACAAATGGCGCGAGGGCAAGCTCGATCCCGTCGGCGCCTACGCGATGGAGCGCCAGGAAGACGGCCGCTGCACCGTCTCGCACTATGTGATGCGGGACGGCGCTTTCGCAAAACGCAACGAAACCGAGTGCCGGCGCGGCGGCGAGACGGAGCGCGACTAGCGCCCTATGCCGCGGCGGCCGCCGCGCGTTTCACCCTGACGCGCTTGGCGCGCACGCGGCGGCGAAAGGTCACGTTCGCGCGCGCCGAATACAAGACATAGGCCAGCGCCAGCAGATTGACGGCAATCGCCCCGCCGACGCCGTAGAACACGTAGTTGTTGGTCACGTGCGCGAAAGCGAGCCCGAACAGCACGAGATAGATGACGTTCACCATCGCATAGGCGGCGAAATTGGCGGGAAAGGCGCGGCTGCGACCGAGCAGCAAGCCGAGGATCAGCGCCGCCCAGAGCGCCATGCCCGAGCGCAGCACGGCCATGATCCACGCCGCGAGACCACCGTGATCGGTCGTGGCCCAGAAGTCGATGATCTCGATCGATGCCCGGGCGATGCCAACGACGATGAGAAGAGCGACGCCGACGAGCCAAATGCCCAAGCCGAAAAGCGGGTGGCGGTTCGCCTCTGCCTCCGAGAGCTGGACCCAGCGGCCTTTTGCCGGCGGGGGCGGCGCCTCGGCGGCGGGACCCTCGGCAAAAGCGGGTGCGATCGTGAGCCCCGGCGCGGCCGCGACCGGCGACACTTCCGCCAGCGGCTTCGGCGCCTCTAGCGCGGACGGTTGATGCTGCGGCGGGTCCGACTCCGACAGGAGTCCCGCGATGGCACTGCGCCGCTCGCTGCTGGTGATCCCGAACGACGGCTCCAGCGGCGCGGGCGGCGCCTCGGCGCCGCGTTTGGCCTTGCGCGATTTTTTCGACGAAGGCGCGCCGGCCGCGCGCGCTTCGCGCGCCGACCAATCGGGCTCGATCTTGTCGCGTTCCGCCAAGGGGCGCCCCGGGGCGCCTAGGCCGCCTGCGGCTTGGACGGGGCCTTGGCCGGCGGCGGCTCCTTCTTCTCGACCGGTCCGCCCGCCTTGACCCAGGCGCCGAAGCCGCCGGCCATGTGCGCGACCGGCGCCAAGCCCATGTCCTGCACGGTCTTGGCGGCCAGCGCCGAGCGCAGCCCGCCGGCGCAAAAGAACACGAACTTCTTGCCCGAAGCGAACAGGTCCTTGTGATAGGGGCTGTGGGGATCGACCCAGAATTCGAGCATGCCGCGCGGCGCGTGATAGGCGCCCGGAATGCCGCCCTCGCGCCACAACTCGCGCACGTCGCGGATGTCGACGAGCTGGATGTTGGGATCGGCCATGGCGGCTTTCACTTGGTCCACGTTCATGGTTTCGATCGCCGCCTCGGCTTCGCCGACCAGTTCCTTGATGCCCTTCGTGATCTTCATGAGCGTGCCCCGTTCGCCAAGCGCGATGCCGCGCGGGCCGCATCATGCGCGCCCCAAGTCGCGGGTCAAGAATGCGTCGGAGCGCCAAAAGCCGGCGCCGTTTACCCTATTCAGCCGAAAAGGCGTCCTTGCGGGTCGCGCCGGACGAGCCGCGTCTCGGCCGCATCCTGGCTCTCGCGCGAACCGTCGGCGAGGAGGTGAACGATTTCGGCGCCGAGCGCCGCGAGCGGCGCCGCGATGAGATGGAAGCGATGGCAATCGAGCGGATCGCGCTCGGCGCACATCAGCACCGTCGGCCGTTCCGCTGCGCCGGCGGCCACGGCCGCCAATTCGGCCCGAAACGCCGGCTGCACCGCCATCGCCGCATAGTCCGGCTTGGCGCCGCGCCAAAGCGCGGGATCGCGCGGCCGGCCGCCCAATCCGTCGCCATGCCAGCCATAGTCGATGCCTGCCGCCGCAAGCGCCGCGGCGAGCGGTTCGCGCCGGAACTGCGGCGAGAACCGGGAGTAAGGGACCGAGCGGACATCCGCGATCCGGCTGATCCCCGCTCCCCGCAGCAGCGCAATGAAGGCTTCGATCGGGTGATTCGAGTGGCCGACGGTGAAGATCGGAGACACCATGTCTACGTATGCGAGTCAGCTGCGCCGGTTCTTCCGGAGGCTCGGCGGCAATTCCGGCACGCGGCAGCCTTGCGGGCAGCAGCGCCCGGCCTGATCGCCGGCTTCGATCGCCTTTCCCCCCGCATCCGTCCGTCCCGGCAAAAGGCCGCGGTCGAGCAAGCGCTCGACCAGCGCCACCTTGTCGGGAATCGGATAGTTGCGGAAGATTTCCATCTTCATCGCTTCCGGCGAGCCGCCGCCGTGCAGGCTGATGGTCGAATACCAGCCCGCCGTGCCGGAGACGGTGAGGTCCTCGAGGAAGCGCGCGAGCTTGGCGCGGTGCGCGTACGGCACGTCGGGGTGGCCGCGCAGCGAATCGGCGATGGCGCCGGCGGTGGCCGGGTTGTGATCCTCGTCGGGTCCCGGCAGCGCCGCGATCATGCCGCCCGCGACCTCGTGGGCGATGCGGTGCATGTCGTAGATCTGGGTGGCCAGCATCAGCTTGCCGATGTTCGAATAGACCGGCTCGGGCTCGATGTTGCCGGCGGGATCGCGCATTCCGTAGACCGAGGCCGCGACGCCGCAGGCGAAGATCCCTTCCACCGTCTTGATCAGATCCACCATCCGGTCGCGGAGATGCGGCGCGGTTTCGGGCGAGAGGCCGTTGGCCTGCATCGTCATCGTGCCGGCGCCGATCAGGAGATCGCCGAAGCCGGCGCGGGCGGCGATGCAGGTGTGACGGTGATGCGTCGCATAGGTGCGGGCGAGGTGCCCGGCCCATTCCCACTCGCCGTCGAGGAACACGCGCGCATCGGGCACGAACACGTCGTCGAAGAAGATGGCGCCGAGCGACTGGCCGTAGCGGCCGCTGAACAGCGCCGCTTTTTCGCCCGGCCGCCCCGCCGGCCGCGCCGAGATCGTGACGCCTGGCGCGTCGATGGGCACGGCGCAGGCGACGGCGAAATCGCGGTCGGCCTCGGTCATGTTCCGGCACGGCATCACGAGAATTTCGTGCATGTAGGGCGCGCCGGTGACGATCGCCTTGGTGCCGCGGATGACGATGCCGTCCTTGCGGCGCTCCGTCACGTGCACGTAGGAATCGGGCGCGGCCTGCTCGTGCGGACGCAGCGAGCGGTCGCCCTTCCCGTCGGTCATGGCGATGGCGGTGGTGAGATCCTCGTCCTGCACCCAGTGCATGTAGTCGAGGAAACGCTCGTGGCGGCCGGCCATGCGCTCTTGGTCGAGATGCCAGGTCGTCTGGAACAGGCCGTTGAACGCGTCCATGGTGAGGTAGCGCTGAGCGCAGCCGGTCTCCTGGCAGATCAAGCGGACCGCCTCGAGTTTGGCGAGGAGATCCGACGACGTTCGGTTGATGTGCAGCATGCGGTTGACTTCGCGGCCGGAGCTGTGCTGCTCCGCGATCATCAGCGGCCGGTATTCGTTGCGGAGCGCGTAGTCGTAGGCGACGCCCATGGCGGCCACGCCCGGCGCCAGCGCCGCATCGTCGGCGACCGATTCGACGGCGCGGCCCTCGACGAAAACCCGCGGCTTCGACCGGCGCAGCGATTCGCGATAGTCGGCTCCGGACATCAGCATCGCGCGCTCCTCCCGTCGGCACGGCGGCCAACGGGCGCGTTGCAGCCCTCGCCGCGCTTCACTATGGTGCGAATTCCCAATTCCCGCATTACGGTAATCCCATGCGTGTCGCAGCGCTAACGCTTTGTTTGCTCTTCGCGATCGGGGCCGCTGCCGGCGCCGAAGCGCGCGCCGACGCCCGCGCCGATTTCGAGGCCGCGGTCGAGGCCGTCAAGAAGGGCAAGCGCGATGAGGCGATCAGCCTCCTCACCAAGGTGATCGACTCCAAGGAAGTCGACGGCGAGCAGCTGGCGACCATGTATTACACGCGCGCCGATCTCTACAGCCAGGTCAACAAGCTCGACGAAGCCGTCGCCGACTACACCAAGACGATCGAGTTGATGCCCGATCATGCGGCCGCATTCCACGACCGCGCCACGGTCTTTGCCCTGCAGAAGAAATTCGCCGAGGCGCTGGAAGACCTGTCGCGCGCGCAATTCCTGGTGCCGCAGTCGCCGCTGCCCTACTTCAACCGCGGCCGCGTCTACGAGATGATGAACCGCAAGGCCGACGCGATCGCCGAATACAAGAAGGCGCGCGCCCTCGCGCCGAAGATGCGCGAGCCGCAGGACGCACTGCGCCGGCTCGGCGCGCGCTGACGGCCGGCCAATGTCGGGAAGGCTCGCCGGCAGGATCGCGATCGTCACCGGCGCCGGCTCGTCCGGCCCCGGCTGGGGCAACGGCAAGGCCGCGGCGGTCCTCTATGCACGCGAAGGCGCCAAGGTGCTGTGCGCCGACATCGACGCCGACGCGGCGCGCGAGACGGCCGACATCATCCGCGGCGAGGGCGGCGCGGCCGAGACGATCGCGTGCGACGTCTCGAAGGCCGCGCAAGTCGAGGCCATGGTGGCCAAGGCCCGCGCCGCCTTCGGCGGCCGCATCGACATCCTTCACAACAATGTCGGCATCGCCGTCGCCGGCGGCCCCGTGGACCTCGACGAAGCGGCCTGGGACCGCGTGTCCGCGATCAACATCAAGAGCATGTTCCTCACCTGCAAATACGTGCTGCCGGTGATGGCCGCGCAAGCGCCCAACGCGCACGGCCTGCGCGGCGCGATCGTCAACATCTCCTCGGTGGCCGGCATCCGCTGGTCGGGCGTGTCTTACATCGCCTACAGCACCACCAAGGGCGCCGCCCTGCCCTTCACCCGCTCGGTGGCGCTGGAGTACGCGCCGCTCGGCATCCGCGCCAACGCCATCCTGCCGGGCCTGATGAACACGCCGATGGTGCGCGGCGCCGCCATCCAGGATTCCTACGGCGGCAACGAGGCCGAGATGGTACGCCGGCGCGACGCGCAATGCCCGATGGGCAAGATGGGCGATGCCTGGGACGTCGCCCATGCCGCACTCTTCCTCGCCTCCGACGATGCCAAGTACATCACCGGCGCCGAGCTCATCGTCGACGGCGGGCTCACCTGCAAGGTGGCCTAGCCGGGCTCGGCGCACCCGCCGTATTTTGCGGCGGGCCGAACACGCACTACTTCTCGACGCAGGCTTCCTTGAGCGGCTGGGCCTTCGCCGCGAAATCCTCGAGCTCCAGCGTCTTTTCCGTAATCGTGCGCGGACCGGGGATGCGGATCATGATCTCCCGACGCTCGAGCGCCGTGTCGAAAATCTTGCGGACGACCTCGCCTTGGAACACCGCCGAGCTCGGCACCGGCGTGGTGCCGCCGATCCACTGGGCGGATTCGGGCGGGAAGCGGTAGCGCAGCGCCGCCGCGATCGGCCACGTGGCCACGATGGTCAGGACCAGGTGTCCGCGAGCGCAGACGAAAGCCAGCGCCACCACCGCGCCGTCGTACTCGATCTTGGTCTGGACCGTATGGCGCATCTGGCCCGATTCGGTGTCGCGCAGCTTCGCATATTCCCAGAGCGTGGACGTGGCGCCGGCGGGCCCCGCGGCGGCGGCGAAAAACGCGACGGCGAACGCAACCCGGCGCGCCCGGCCGCCCGGTGCCGGCACGCCCTTCTCCGCAGCAATGCTCTTCATCGCCCGACTGTAGCAAATTGCGGGCGCCGGACGGAAACGGAGTTTGGCGACCCGTCCTAGCGCGTCGCGACCCAGGCGCCGGCGCCGATCATGAGCGTGCCGGACGTGCGGTTGAGCGCCGTCACCGCGCGCCGGCTGCGCAGCAGTCCACGGGCGCGCGAGGCGAGCCAGGCGAAGCCGATATTGGTCGCGAGCAGGATGCCGACCACGATCGCGGCCATCAGCGTCACGTCGGACGTACCGAGCTTGTCGAGGTCGGCGAAGGTCGGCAGGAACGCGGCGTAGAACAGGATGATCTTGGGATTGGCGAGATCGACCAAGGCCCCCTCGGCGAAGCACTTCCAGAACCGGCGCCCGGCCGGCGCCGCGCCGCCTTCCGGCAGCGGTTCGGCGCGCGCCATCCAGAGCCGGACGCCGAAATAGACGAGATAGGCCGCGCCCACGATCTTGATGACGATGAACAACTCGCCCATCACGCCGGCGATGGCACTGAGCCCGAACACCGCGAGCAGCAGGTAACCGAGATCGACGGCGGCGACGCCGAGAATGAAGGCGAGCGCCGGCGCCAGGCCAGAGACCAGCGAGCGCGCCACCGTGGCGACGACGACCGGCCCCGGCGTCAGCGCGAGCAGGAACACGGCGAGGGCGAGAGCGATGTAGCTGGCCAGGGACATGCGATACTCCAGCGGCGCGATACCAGCGATCCCGATAGAGGGTGTACCGCTCCTGGGCGGCCGCCGCAAAGTCTCGCCCGGCGCCGATTCCGTAAGATTTACGGCGCCTGCGGCGGCCCCGGTCGCACTGATCCGGGCGCGCCTCGCGGCGCGTAGAAGTCGCCAGTCCGGTCAAGCCGCCCCGCTGGCCCCGGCGCTTCGCTTTGCTATAGTCGGGCCTAGAAACGTGCAATCGGCCTCGGGAGTTCGAAACGCCATGGACAGCACTCTGATGAACTATCCGCTCACCCTCGCGCATGTGCTGGAGCGCGCGAAGCTGCTGTTCCCGACGGTCGAAATCGTCTCGCGCAAGCCCGACAAATCGTTGCACCGCACCACCTACGGCGAATTTCACCGCCGCGCCCGGGCGCTGGGCGAAGCGCTGACCAAGGCCGGCATGAAGCCCGGCGACCGCGTGGCCACGCTCTCGTGGAACCACTGGGCGCACCTCGAATGCTATTTCGGCATCACCTGCGCGGGCGGCGTTCTCCACACGCTCAATCTCCGCCTGCATCCCGACGAGATCGGCTACATCGCCGGCCATGCCGGCGACCGATTCCTCATCGTCGACGACGTGCTGCTGCCGCTCTACGAGAAGTTCAAAGGGCTCACCAAGATCGAGAAGGTCATCGTCGTCTCGCTGACCGGCGCCGCGGCACCCGCGGGCATGACGGGCTACGACGAATTCCTCGCCACGGCCACCGGCAAATGGCGGCCGCCCGCGATCGCGGAAACCGACGGCTGCGCCATGTGCTACACCTCGGGCACGACCGGCAAGCCCAAGGGCGTCGTCTATTCCCATCGCGGCATGGTGCTGCACGCGATGGCGAGCTGCATGACCGACATGATGGGCCTCGGGCAGGACGATTGCGTGATGCCGGTCGTCCCCATGTTCCATGCCAATGCCTGGGGCATTCCCTATTCCGCGGTGCTCGCGGGCGCCAAGCTCGTCTTTCCAGGGCCGCATCTCGACGCCGAATCGCTGCTCGATCTTTGCGAGCGAGAGCAGATCAGCTTCTCGGGCGGCGTGCCGACGATCTGGCTCGCGATCCTGCAGAATCTCGAATCCGGTCAGCGGAAATGGAAGCTGCATCCGAAATTCCGCTCGGTCGTCGGCGGATCGGCAGCTCCCCCCTCGTTGATCGAGCGCTTCGACAAGTTCGGCATCAGCGTGCTGCACGCCTGGGGCATGACCGAGATGTCGCCGCTCGGCACCATGTCCCACGTCAAGCCGCACCTCAAAGCCAAGGGCGAGAAAGTCGCCTACGAGTATCGCGCCAAGCAGGGCGTGCAGGCGCCGTTCGTCGACATGCGCGTGATCACCGTCGACGGCAAGGAAGCCCCGTGGGACGGCGCGACCATGGGCGAGCTGGAGGTGCGCGGGCCCTGGGTGGCGCGGAGCTATTTCAACAACCCCGAGGCCGGCGACAAATGGACCGCCGACGGCTGGTTCCGCACCGGCGACGTCTGCACCATCGATGCCGAAGGCTACATGCAGATCACCGACCGCTCGAAGGACGTCATCAAGTCCGGCGGCGAGTGGATCAGCTCGGTCGATCTCGAGAATGCCATCATGGGCCACCCGGCGGTGGCCGAGGCCGCCGTCATCGCCGTGGCCCATCCCAAATGGGACGAGCGTCCGCTCGCCTGCGTGGTGAAGAAGCCCGGCGCCGCGGTGACCGGCGCCGATATCCGGAATTTCCTCGAGACCAAATTCGCCAAATGGCAATTGCCCGACGAGGTCGTGTTCGTCGAGGCCATTCCGCGCACCTCCACCGGCAAGTTCCAGAAACTCGCCCTCCGCGAGCAGTTCAAGGATTTCCGCTGGGCCGAGGAGCGGAAGGCGAGTTGATCGCGCGCCGAGACCGCGACATGGCCGATCAAGCCGCCGCCGCGCAAGGCCCCCTCGCCGGCATCCGCGTCGTCGATCTCGGGCGCATCTTCGCCGGACCGTTCTGCTCGCAATTGCTGGGCGACATGGGCGCCGACGTCATCAAGGTCGAGGGCGCCGAGGGCGACCCGATGCGCCGCTCCCTGCCCTCGTTCGCGCCCGACATCGGCGGCTATTTCTCGACCGCGAACCGCAACAAGCGCTCGCTCCGGATCGATTTCCGCAAACCCGGCGGCGCCAAGATCCTGCGCGCGCTTCTTTCCCAGGCGGACGTGCTCGTCGAGAATTTCCGGCCCGGCACGCTCGAGGCCATGGGCTTCGATGAGCCCACGCTGGCGCGCGATTACCCGCGCCTCGTGGCGGTGCGCGTCTCGGCCTACGGCAACGCCGGGCCCGACAGCCACTTGCCGGGCGTGGACCAGATGATCCAGGGCGTCAGCGGCTTCATGGCCATCACCGGCACGACCGAGACCGGGCCGATCCGCGCCGGCATCGCCATCGCCGACGCCATCGCCGGCTACGCCGCCTGCGTGGGCACGCTCTCCGCCCTTCACGAGCGGGGCCGCAGCGGCCGCGGCCAGGTGGTGCGCACGTCCTTGCTCGAAGCGCTGATGGGCACGATGAGCGTCCAGGCCGGAAAATATTTCGCCAGCGGCACGGACCCGGTGCCCGAAGGCAATTTCCATCCGGTGACGGCGCTCTACGGCGCCTTCGCCACCGCCGACGGCTTCGTGCAGATCTATGTGAGCGAAGACGCGCGCATGCAGCGCTTCGCGCGGCTCTGCAACAAGCCGGAATGGCTCGACGACCCGCGCCTCATGACGCAGAAGGCGCGCGACTCCAACCGCGACTATGCGCGCGCGGCCATCGCCGCGACCATGAAGACCCGCAACACCGCCGACTGGATCGCCGACCTCAAGGCCGCCGACATTCCCTGCGGCCCGATCCTCTCCGTGGCCGAGGCCTTCGCGGCGCCCCAGGCGCAGGCGATGGGCATGGTGCTCGAGAGTGCGCTCGGCAACGGCACCAAACTGCGCCTCCCCGGCTTTCCGGTGAAGCTGTCGCGCACGCCGCCCGAGCTCCGCCGCGCCCCGCCGCATCTCGGCGAGCACAACGACGAGATCCTCGCGGAAATCGGGCTCGCCGGCGACAGCGAAGCGCGTGCTGCCTTGTGCGCGTGATGCATTCCGGAGGTGGAATCCGCGTTGAGCCGTAGGCGCGGGTCCCCGACGCAATCGACCCGAGCTGCTTCAGTTCGGCCGGTTGAGGACCCAGATCCAGCCGTTCAGCACCGCGGCGTAGCCGACCCAGGCCACGTACGGAACCATGAGCCACGCCGCGATCCGGTCGGTGCGCGCGAACAGCACCAAGGTGGCGACGACGGCGACGAACAGCGCCACGATGTCGACGAGCGCCAGCCGGATGTTCTGGCGGCCGAAGAAGACATACGACCAGGCGAGATTGAGCCCGAGCTGCACGCAGAACACGAACAGCGCCGCCGGCGCACCCGCGAGACCGCCCCGGCGCCACACCCGCCACGCGGCAAAGGCCATGATGAGATAGAGCGCGGTCCAAACGGGCGCGAACACCCAATTGGGCGGCGTGATCGGCGGCTTGTGGATCAGCGGATACCAGCCGGGCAGCGAGCGCGCCGTCCATTGGGCCCCGAGGACGCCGACACCGAGGCAAATGCCCGCGATCAGGATCAGCACGATCCAGTCCCATTGACGCGGAAGCCGTGAATCGCGGGCGGCGGTCGCCATCATCATCGTCCCTGCCTTCTTGCCCCGAACCCTGCGCTCAGCGCGCCGGCGCGACGTTGAACGCGTCGAATTGGACGACGCTGTCCGCGAGCGTCACCAGCCCGACCGCGCCGGCTCCGCGGAAGGCGCCGTCCTCGACCTCGAAGCGCTTCGCGCCGTCGAGGAAGATTTCGAAGCGGACATTGGTCGCGCGCACGCGCAATTGATACCAGCGATCGCGTTCGATGCGGACCCGGTGGCCGAGTTTCCGGTCCTCGCCGGCCAGGGGCAGCGGAACGGCGCGGCCGCGCTCGACGCGCAGCACCGACATTTCACCGGCCTTGCCGTCCAGGAGCAGCGCATAGAAATTCTGCTTGTCGAGCACGCGCCAGGCGATGCCGCCCGCCTCGGCGCGCGTGCCGCTCACCGGCCGGATCAGCACCACCACATCGACGTCGGCACGGCGGAAGTTCTTGAGCAGGCAATGCGGCAGCCGATCGGGGGCCGGCACCTGGCTGGTCTGGGCGAGGACGCGCCGGATGCCGCCCTCGGCCAATGCTTGAGTCACGACCCAGCGGCCCGGGCCGCCGGGGCCGGTCACGTCGCACGCGAAGGCGCCCGGCGTGGAGCCTGGCTTCAGGA
>Ga0268299_1001013_pt1 | contig 62652 bp, 57 predicted proteins | sample NOBtaG_FD_193484 | JGI IMG/M metagenome (GOLD analysis project Ga0268299, IMG submission 193484) | Activated sludge microbial communities from bioreactor in Nijmegen, Gelderland, Netherland - NOB reactor | ecosystem: Engineered > Bioreactor > Aerobic > Activated sludge | place: Netherlands...
GGCGAGGCGGAGGGCGCCGATGTGGCGGTCTTCGCCGGCAAGGGCAAGGGCATCATCTACGTGCAGGGCGAGCAGAAGCGCACCGTGCTCGAATCGGAAATGCTCGACGCGCTCTATGAAGAATCGCTTGCCTTCGCCGCCCGGGTCGAGCGCGGCGAAGCCAAGCTGTCCAACGGCGGGGTCACCATCGCCCCACCCGACCCACTTCCCCGAGCGGACGGCTCGATTCCGCTGCCGGTGACGCGGTCTCGCTAACCGCCGATATCAACGAATCGCCCCCGGTTCTTGCGACGGCGACTATGATCGGGGTGGTCGGCGCGTTCTCCCGGCCTTTTCCGAATCTCTGCACGTCGAGGTGGGCATGGCTGTTGATTTCGCGGTCATCGATGGCTTGCTCGAAGGCGCCTGGGCCGACGGCCGGCGCGTGCTGTTCGAGCACGAAGTCTACGAACTGATCCACGCCTCCGGCGCGGTGCGCGTTCCACGTACCGTCTTTCGCCCGGCGAACCAGGTATTCACTCCCGCTGATCTGGAACGCCTGCCCGGCGCCCGCGCGGTGCTCAAGATCGTTTCGCCAGATCTCGCGCACAAGAGCGATGTCGGCGGCGTGCGTTTCGTCGCCCGCGAGTTGGATGTGATCAATCAGGCCGCGGCAGATTTCCAGCGCATCGCAGCCGGCGCGAACGCGAAGCTTTCCGGCGCCCTGTTGTGCGAGTTCATGCCGCACGATGACGCCAGCCTGGGCAAAGAGCTGTTCGTCGGCATCCGCGCGGCCCGCGAGTTTGGACCGATCATCGCAGCCGGCCTCGGCGGCGTGCATACGGAATACCTGGCTTCGGTCACCCAGAAGGGCAAAGCCGTGGCCACGGCGCTGGCGGAGCAAGTCACCGGCAAGAAATTCTTTGGCCTGTTTCAGCGCACCATGGCGTACGACATTCTCGCCGGCCGGGCCCGAGGTTATCGCCGAATCATCTCCGATGAGACGCTCATCGAGTGTTTCGAGGCGTTCATCGCCATGGCTCACCGTTATTGTGACAACGCCCGAGGCGACAAACCGCTCATCGCCGAACTGGAAGTGAATCCCTTCGCGCTCACCGACGGTCACATGGTTCCGCTTGACGGATTGTGCAGCCTCGCATCCGCCCGCGCGCTGCCGCCCCCTCGACCAGTCGCGAAGATCGGCCGGCTGCTCAAACCCCGTTCAATCGCCATTCTTGGGGTTTCCTCAAAAGACGTGAACATGGGCCGCGTGATTCTGAACAACGTCGTCGATTGCGGCTTTGATGCCCGGCGATTGTACGTCATCAAACCGGGCGATTCGGCCATCGATGGAATCCGCTGCGTGGATTCGGTCGCCGCACTGCCCGAAAAAGTCGATCTGCTGGTTGTCGCGGTCTCCGCCCAGCAGGTTCCGCAGATCATCGACGAAGTGCTGGATACGGCGAAAGCCGAGTCCGTCATCCTGATCCCGGGCGGCATGGGCGAAACCGCCGAAGGCCGCGCGACGGAAGAGCGCTTGCGCCGGCGGATCGCCGACGCCCATGCCGGCGGAGGCGGCCCGGTTTTTCTCGGCGGCAACTGCCTGGGCGTGCAGTCGCGACCGGGGCGCTACGACACGATGTTCATCCCCGCGGACAAGCTGGCGAAGCGCTGGGATATCCCAGGGAGACGAACAGCCGTGGTGTCGCAGAGCGGCGCATACGTCATCACCCGGATGAGCAACCTTGAAACGCTGGATCCCGATTACGCGATCTCGATCGGCAACCAGATCGACCTGACGTTATCCGACGTGGTCCGCTATCTCGATGAGAACACGGACATCGAGGTCTTCGGCATCTACGTCGAAGGCTTTCGCGATCTCGACGGTCTGGACATGGCCCGCGCCGTGCAGCGCGCGGTCGCGCGCGGTAAGGACGTGATCTTCTACAAGGCGGGCCGCACCGCCGCCGGCCGCGCCGCCACCGCCGGCCACACCGCGTCCATCGCCGGTGATTACAACGTGTGCGAGGCGGCCATGTCGTCCGCGGGCGCGCTCGTGGCGGAGACATTCAAGGAATTCGAACACCTGGTGCAGCTCTCGGCTCACCTGCACGGCCGCGTGTTCACCGGTCGCCGCCTGGGTGCGGTGAGCAATGCCGGCTACGAAGTCGTCGGCATGGCCGATGCCACGTGCGGTCCCAATCACCAGGTCACATTCGGAGCATTGCGGCAATCCGACGAGGCCGACTTGCGCACGATGCTGCAGCGCTTCAAGCTCGACCGGCTGGTCAACCTGGCCAATCCGCTTGATTTGACGCCCATGGCACCGGACGCCGCACACGAGGACGCAGTGCGCCTCATGCTGGAATGCCCCAATATCGACGCGGTGGTGGCGAGCTTCGTGCCGCTCACGCCCGCGATGAAGACGACGCCCGGCGAAATCGCCGACCCGCGTTCACTCGCCGTCCGCCTGCCGCGGATTTTTGCAGCCACGTCCAAGCCACTGGTGGTCGCGATCGACTCCGGCCCGCTCTACGACCCACTGGCCCGGGCCATTCGCGAGGGGGGTGTGCCGGTCTTCCGCTCCGCCGACGACGCGGTCCGGGCGCTGGGCCGATATCTTTGCCATCGCACGCATGGGCCGTCCGGATCGCCTCCCTCTGCCTGCCAGACGGGCGAACCCCCTGCCCGGCAAGTTTGAAGGCTGGTCGGACGACAAATAAGATACGACGCATGGCGAGGCCGCTTTCCATTCTGCTCGTGGTCTGGTCCCTGGTCGCGACGCCGGTTCTCTGCCGCGCGGGCGTCCGGCTGGGCTGCTGCGATACCACAGTCAGCCGGTCGGCAATGCCCGTCGACCATGCGGACACGGATTGCGAGCGCGACCATTGCCCAAAGTCGAACCGACCCGCGAGTCCGGCAGAGCACGACGAACCGCCGCCCGCTCCGCTCGATGACGTACCCTGCGACTCGTGTTCGGGCGTCTGCTCGCCGGTCGCCAGGCCCCTCGACCATTGCGCATCAGCGGCATTCGCACACGTTGCCGTACCGCTGATCGCCGCCGTCGTACATCACGACGACCATTCCGGTGCGCAAACCGGCATCGTACGCGGCGAATCGCCACTTCTTCCGCATCGCCCCTTCCCAGGCAGCGACATTCCGCTGCTAATCTGATTCCCAATGCCACAATGCGCTGTGGCGCGCACGCGCGCCTCGCCTGGCTTGCGCCGGCGCTGGTCTCCATGAGCCTTCGGGGAGTTCGGCGATCTCCATTGGAACGAGGTACCGTCATCATGAATTGGTCAAAACCTTATTTAAGCGCAGGCTTGATAGCGCTCGCCGCCGCGTGCGTGTTCCTTGCGGGTGGCTGCAAGCCTTCCGCCAGTGAATCCAGCCGCGCCGGCGGAACGGCGCACGATCACGCGCATGGTCCGGGCGACGGTCACGTCCATGCTCAAGAAAAGAACCAAGCAGCGCCACCAGGGCCCGCGACCAGCGCGATCCGCCCCACGCTCGATGCCGGCTGGTGCGCCGGACACGGCGTACCGGAAGCGGTGTGTACCCGGTGCGACGCATCGCTGATTGCGCAATTCCAAAAGGCGGGCGACTGGTGCGGTGAACACGAACTTCCCGAATCGCAGTGCACGCGCTGTCACCCGGCCGTCGCGGCGGCCTGGGCCGCGTGGCGCGTACAGGCAACAGGCGGCTCTGCCGACTCTGGCACCAGCGGCGTACGCGTCGATTCGCAGTCGGGCAGCCTGCGGGCTCCGGGCGATCCGCTTTGCAGCGTCGAATCCAACATCATTCGCTTCAGCGGGCCCGACATCGTTGAAAAGGCAGGCATCGCCACCGAGCCGGTCCAGCCGCGGCGCATTTCCACGGTTGTCGATTGTCCAGCCGAGGTTCGATTCGACAACACGCGGTTCGCACACATCACCCCGCGCGCCGAGGGTATTATCGCCGAAGTTCATCAGGAACTCGGCAATAACGTCGCGGCGGGGGCAGTGCTGGCCACGATCGACAGCCCGACAATGGGCGAAGCCAAGGCCGCCTATATTTCCGCCGAACAGTATCACGCCATCGCCGCCGCGGACCTGCAGCGGCACAACGCCATCCACGATGGGCTCGAACGCATGCTGCAGGAATGCTGCGCGGGCAATGTCGCCAGCGACGAACTCCGTCGCAAGTACGCGGAAGTGCGTCTAGGGGAATACAAAAGCCGCCTGCTCAACGCACACGCTCAGCTCGAGCTCGCCCGCGAGCGCTTCGAACGCAAGCGCGGACTTGCCGATCAGGGCATTTCCAGCCAGGACGAACTGCAGCTCGCGCGGCGCGACCACGACCAGGCCCAGGCGGACTTCGACGCGACTCACGAGGCCATCGAGATTGAAATGGAGGCAGAGCACGTCGCCCTCGATCGCGCGCTGCGCGTCGCGGACATCACCCGCGACGCCGCGCGGCACCGGCTGCAGGTGCTCGGCGTGGACGACGGAGAAATTACGGCTCTCGCCGCCGGCGACAGCACCATGCTCTCGCGTTATACGCTGCGCAGTCCGATCGCGGGGAGGATCGTCGCGCGCGAGGCGGTCGTCGGCGAGAGCACGGACATCAGCGACGCGGCCTTCACCGTGGCTGATACGTCACGGGTCTGGCTAATGCTCAATCTACAGGAGCGCGACCTGGCCTGGGTGAAGCCCGGTGATCGCGTGCTGTTCACCATCGACGGGCTTCCCGGTCACAGCCTGGAAGGCGCGATCGACTGGATCAGCAGCGAGGTTGAGGAACCTTCGCGAACGATCCGGGCCCGCGTCCCGTTGGAAAACCCGAACGGACTGCTGCGCGTGAACATGTTCGGTCAGGCCCGCGTGATCATCAACGATGCGGACGAAGTGCTGGCCGTCGTGGAGTCGGCGGTTCAGTCGGACGGTTGCTGCACGCTCGTGTTCGTGCGTGAAGGCGACACGGTCTTTCGGCCGCGAAGAGTCGTGCTCGGGGCCGCGGCCCGCGGATTCGTCGAGGTGCGGGACGGCCTGGCGGCGGGCGAAGCGGTCGTTACCACCGGGAGCTTCCTGCTGAAAACAGAAGTTCTCAAGAGCAGCATTGGCGCCGGCTGCTGCGAAGTCGAACCGGGCAGGTAGATTTCATGCTTAATGCCATCATCAACTGGTCACTGAGCCATCGGTTTCTCGTGATCGCTGGCGCGGCGATACTGGTACTGACCGGCGGATACTCCGTCGGGCGGATGCCGATCGACGCGTTTCCCGATACCACACCAGTCCAGGTGCAGATCAACACAGTCGATCCATCGCTTGCGCCCGAAGAAGTCGAACAGCAGCTGACATTTCCCATCGAACAGGCGATCAGCGGGCTACCCGGGCTGATCGAGGTGCGTTCGCTTTCGCGGTTCGGTTTATCCCAAGTGACCGCGATCTTCGACGACGACACGGACCTTTACCTGGCGCGGCAGCTCGTCGACGAACGGCTGGGGACGGTGGAGCTTCCCGAAGGTGTGGCCCCCCCGATGAAAGGTCCGATCGCCACCGGACTTGGCGAGGTCTTTCACTACATCGTGCGCAGCGACTCGCGCAGCCTGAACGATCTGCGCTCAATTCAGGACTGGCTCATCGAACCGCGCCTACGCAGCGTCGAAGGCGTGGCCGAGGTGAACAGCTGGGGTGGGCGCGAACGGCAGTACCAGGTGGTGGTCGATCCCGCGCGGCTATTGAAGCACGACCTGACCATGGCCGATGTGATCACGGCGCTGCGCGCGAACAACGCCAACACCGGCGGAGGACTGGTCACGCGTCCGGGAGAATCACTACTGGTTCAAGGTCTGGGCCGTGTGTCGACGCTGGAAGACATCGCCAGCATCGTGATCCGCGCCGAGGACGGCGTGCCGACGTACGTCCGCGACGTGGCCAACGTCATCGAGGGACACGAAATCCCCCGGGGAGCCGTGACCTACCAGGGCAAGGGCGAGGCCGTGCTGGGCCTCGGTTTCATGCTCATGGGTGAAAACTCGCACGAGGTCACCAGCCGGCTGAAGGCGCAGATGGAGGAAATCCGCCCAACGCTGCCCGAAGACGTTGAAGTCATCGTGGTGTACGACCGCACCGAGCTGGTGGATCACGTGCTGGAAACGGTCCGGTTGAACCTGTTTGAAGGAGCGCTGCTGGTTATCGCGGTCCTGTTCGTCTTTCTGGGCAACCTGCGCGGCGGGCTGATCGTGGCGTCGGCGATTCCGTTGTCAATGCTGTTCGCCGGAAACCTCATGCTGCAGGCGGGCATCGCCGGTTCGCTGATGAGCCTGGGAGCGATCGACTTCGGGCTGATCGTGGACAGTTCGGTGATCATGGTCGAGAACAGCGTGCGTCACCTGGCCCATGACCGCACGGGCAAGAGCCGCATCGATGTTGTCCGTGAAGCCGCGATCGAAGTGCGCCGACCCACCATGTTTGGCGAACTGATCATCATGATCGTGTATCTGCCGATCCTGACGCTGGAGGGGATCGAGGGCCGGCTGTTTCGGCCGATGGCGCTGACCGTGGTCTTCGCGCTGGCGGGCTCGCTGATCCTCTCGCTGACGCTGATGCCGGTGCTGGCCAGCATGGTGCTGCCGCGCAATGTTCGCGAGCGCGAGCCATGGGTGGTGCGCGTGCTGAAACGGGCGTATGCCCCGGTGCTTGAATGGGTGCTGCGCGCGCGGGGCGGAATCATCGCGGCGGCTGGTCTGGCGCTGGTGCTCGGCGCGTTCGCCGCCACGCGGCTGGGGACCATGTTCATTCCGCGGCTCTCCGAAGGCGCGGTCGTGGTCAACACCGTGCACCTCGCCGGCATTTCGCTGGACGAGACCGTGCGCTATGGCACCGCGCTCGAGAAGCTCCTGCTCAAGGAATTTCCCGACGAGATCAGGCACATTTGGTCGCGGACCGGCACCGCCGAGGTGGCCACGGACCCGATGGGCATCGAACTGACCGACGTGTTCATGACACTGCACCCGCGCGGACAGTGGATGCGGGCGGCCAACCAGGCGGACCTCGTCGAAAAGATGGAGGCGGCGCTGGCGGGCATGCCGGCGATGCGCACCATCTTCGCCCAGCCGATCGAATTGCGGGTGAACGAGATGATCGCGGGCATTCGCAGCGACCTGGGCATCAAGCTCTTCGGCGACGATTTCGAAACGCTCAAGGCTGTGGCCCACGAGATTGAGGACGTTGTCCGCACGGTGCCCGGGAATGCGGACGTCGTAACCGAGCAGATCACCGGCCAGCCCGTGCTGCAGATCAAGCTGCGCCGCGACCAGCTCGCCCGCTTCGGGATTCCCGCAGCCGAGGTGCTCGACTTCATCGCCGCCATCGGGAACATCCCGGTGGGCGACGTGCGCCAGGGACAGGTGCGCTTCCCGCTCACCGTGCGCCTGCCGGATGAGTATCGCAACGACCCGGACCGCGTATCGCGGCTGACGATTCCCACCTCCGCCGGACAGCGCCTGGCGCTGTCCCAGGTCGCGGACCTGGCCATCGTGGCGGGTCCGTCGACGATCAACCGCGAATGGAGCAAACGGCGGATCATCGTGCAGAGCAACGTGCGCGGCCGCGACGTGGGCTCGTTCGTGGACGAGGTGTCGCGGCGGATCGCCGAGGAGATCAAGCTTCCCCCGGGCTGTTTTGTCCGCTACGGCGGTCAGTTCGAACACCTGGCTCAGGCAAGCGAGCGTCTGATGTTCGTGGTGCCGATGGCGCTGGGGCTGATCTTCATACTGCTTTACCTGACCTATGGCCGGTTCGCGGACTGCGCAAGAATCTTCCTGACGCTGCCGCTGGCGGCGGTGGGTGGGATCCTCGCGCTGCACTTGCGCGGCCTGCCGTTCAGCGTGTCCGCCGGGGTGGGTTTTGTGGCCATGTCTGGTGTGTCTGTGCTGGGCGACATGGTGTTCGTGTCGCACTTGCGCGGCCTGCTCGACCAAGGCCGGCCGCTGCTCGCGGCGATCCGCGAGACGGCGCTGGCCCGACTGCGGCCGGTGTTGATGACCGGCCTGGTCGCCGGTCTTGGCTTTGTCCCTATGGCGTTGAACACCGGCGTAGGCGCGGAAGTGCAGCGTCCGCTCGCCACGGTGGTCATCGGCTGTGTCGCCACGTCCACAATACTGACACTGGTGGTTCTGCCGGCGATGTACGCGATCTTCGCCAGGCGGCAGGAATAGGCCTCTGCGCAAGAAAGCAGCGCTCGCGGATCATTTGATCCGCGAGCGCCGATGCTAGACGTCTCATGGTGAGTCCGCGGTATGCGGATCTCGGCTACGGCCTTATTCCTCGATCTCCGCGTTCATCACGCTCTGGTAGCGCTCGAATGCGGCGGGATCGCGTGCCGCCAGGTCCGCCTCGTTTTCGTACACTTTCACAACTTCGCTGTCGCCGCGGCGCAGGGTCACTTCGATCTTGCCGTCGGACGTGACTTTGAACGTGCGCGCCGCCTTGTGGACGCCGAAAAACACTCCGCCCGCACCCGGCGGAGGAATCATCAGCGCGTGGCCCTCGAACGCCTTACGCAGCGCCTCGTGCGCTTCCTGCATGGCCTCAGCGCTCAGGCTTGCGCCGTCAAGGCTCTTCATGATCTGCTCGTGCACATCGTCCGCGAAGAACTCCGTGTTGAAAGTGAACACGTCGCCACTATTGTCCACCCACACATTCGTCGAGCGATTGGCGTGATGGTCGAAAAGCTCGAACGCCTCTGCGTCCGCAGCCGCGAGCGCATTGGCGTCCGCGTACTGGGTCTCGGTGATGTCATCCTGACCTTCGGTATACCGCTTCACCGTGATCGGCCCTTCGCCTTCCTGGCTGACTTCGGTGATGGCGCCATCGTCGTTGGAGCTGACTTCGATAACGCGCTCGCCGTTCTCGATGGATACCTGCACGCTCGTTCCCCGGCCCGCCATCTTCGCGATCGCGGCGGGAAGGTCGTCCATCCCGTCGAGGTCGATGTCGAACATCTGCCACTGCCCCTGCGGCGTAACCATCCCTACGTGCGGCTGCAGCCGGATACGCTCACGAATGGTCATGTCCGGCGCCTGCAGCCACTGAATGCCGCCGACTTTGGGCGATGCGAGCGTGGCGACAAGCTCGACCGGCTTATCGTCGCGCAGCACCGACAGCCGCGCCTCGGCGCCGGGCCCGAGTTCGCCGATGAGTTTGCTCAGGCCGGAAACACCTTCCGTGACCGGCGCGCCGTTCAGCGCGGTGATGACGTCGTTGGACTGCAAGCCGGCGACTTCCGCAGGGCTGTCCTTGACCACGTTCATGACCACCACGCCGTTTTCCACCGGCTCAATGTTGCCGTCCTTCTCGATGGTCTCACCCAGGGCCACACCCAGCCACCCGCGATTCGGATCGCCGGCCGCGGATACGCGAGCCATCACCCGCGCATGAGGGTTGGCGGCATCGTCTCCGCCCTTGGTGATGAACACGGCTTTGCGCGGATTGCCGTCGGCATCGACCATCGCCGGTCCGCCGTCAAGCCGGAAGACGCGTACGTCCTGCTTCACCTGCCCGTCGTCATCCGCTTGCACCGTGACGACGACCGCCTTGTCTTCCGCGTTGATTCCCGTCTGCGCGGGCTGCGGATCGCTCGCGGCGGAGGTCGCCGCCGCCAAAATGAGGCTGAGTGTCCAGATTGATGCGTTCATGGGTACCAGTCCTTTCAGTTGCGTTTAATCTGCCGCAAGCTCGTTTCGTTTCCCACAAGTTCCGATCGTCGGGTGCACCCGACGCGATTGACATTTGCCGCCGACTCGTCAGCCGGCGCCACACCTTTGTCGGCCCAAAATCAATGCCCCAAGATTCAAACCTTCCGAAAACCTTTATTGGCAAAACCATAACCCGCGAAATCCTAGATCGGATTGCCAGTCAACCGCTTCCCGTTCGGGCGCGCCCCGTGCTCGATCTCGCGAGTCCGGGGAAAGTTCAGAAAATACACGTTGCCCTTTTCATCGGAGAGCATCAGGACGTTGTTATCCGTCGTCCGGTCGATCACCGGCGCCGGCCGATCCGAAACCCGCCAGACACCGCCGTCAATCGGCTGACCGATCCAGGGTACGCCGCCGCCATGCCGGACCGCCGTCGTTCTAGCTGGTTCCACAGTTACCCCGTTTTCGCTTTGCTTCGCGATCGGCGTCGACATGGGTCGCGGATCCGGCGTCTTCAGAAAAACCACCATCGCCAGACATGCCGCCAGCAGACTTCCCGCCACCATCCAGGCGCCGCGCCGGCCACCCGACGCCCGTCCCGTCGCGACTCGCTCACCCGCGGGAACAACCAGGCGCGGTTGGCGACGCTCCGCGCAATCCTTCAGCACTTCCGCGGCGAGTTCGTCCAGCGCGGCGTACGACGCGAGCATCTCCCGCGCCGCGGGGTTGCGCAGCAATTCCCGATCAAGTTCGACGCTGTCTTCGGCGCTCAGTTCGCCGTCCAGCCGCCGGACGATCCAGCGCTCAACCTGTTCACTTACGAGCGACATGGTCACAACCATCCTTCCAGTGCTTCTCGCAGTTTGCGACGCGCCCGCACCAGCCGGGTCTCCACCGTGTCCACCGGCACGTCCAGCAACTCCGCAATTTCCCGATAACTCCATCCCTCCAGGTGTCGCAACGTCAGCACTTCGCGATACCGCGGCGGAAGCTCGCCAATCGCCCGACGCACAGCCGCGTGCTGTTCGTCGCGGGTCAGTGCATCCGCCGGCGCTCCCACTTCCGGCGCCTTCGATTCGATCGTCAGGCGATCCGCCAACTGCCGCTGCCGGGTGGCATCGCGCCCCGCATCGATTGCCGCGTTGCGCGCCAGCCGGTACAGCCAGGGTCGCCAGCGCTGGACATCCCGCAGTTCGCCGACGCGTTCCCACATGGCCGTCCAGACCTGCTGGGTCACGTCGTCGACCCGCTGACGGTCGCCAAGCACGGAGTACACCACCCCGCGGACCCAGCGGTCCTCGCGGCGCAGCAGATCGCGAAAGGCGTCGTGGTCACCACGCTGGATGGCCTCGATCACCGGCTGATCCGGATCGAAATCCGCAGTCGCCGCCATTTGACTCATCATCCCAATAGACGCACGCGAAGCCGCCAGCCTGTCAGCCCGTGGGCGGAATTTCAAGGGAGTGATCGGACGTGGCGACGCTTTTGCCGGCCCGTGCAGCTTAGGTGGACGCAGCAAGCGGGACTGAAGCTGGCCTTGGCGAAGCTTAGGCCGCATTCAGAACGGCAGGTTATGCCATGGGCCTGCGAGAACTCGGTGACCCAGCCAGGGAGGCGGGAAGCTCATTCCGGGGTACTACTTCTGGGGTCGGCTCTTCAACCGCTAGGGCGAAGGGGGGCAGCGTCCTTCCCCCAGGGAGACGCCACCCCCTTCGCCCGGGCTGACTCATCCGCCAGCCTCGGCTGTCGGCGGCAGCCCGCCGTCAGCCCAGCGGATGCTCGCGGACGCACACTCCCCTCCGGAGGCATCCGCGATGCGCTACCACCCCATCCCGCCCCTTGTCGATTTCCCCTCTCTCAACCTCGCCGCTTTCGCGGGCATCGTTCGGCCATTGAGGCAGCGCCCGTACCAGACCGGCCGAAATTGCCGCGCGCGTGCCCGCGGAATCGCTAAACTTCGCTCTGATAACAAGTTGGCTCGGATTGGCGCACCCGGGTGGCGGCGGCGAATCCCGCCTGGCACATGCTGTCCGCTGAATTCGGGTACTATTGCCCGAACGTGCGCAAACTGCGCCGCCCACGTTACCCACCTGTGATGCGAACTGAGTCCGCAACAATCCCCGCGGTTTCGGAGGTCGCCACGCGACCCATGCGCTGGATCTTTGTGCTGGTTTTCTTTGCGGCGATCGTCATGGGTGCGCCGTCACTACCTGGCGCGTTTCTGCGCGGCGACGATATCCAGCTTGTTCGCGATCACGTCCTGGTCAATCGCCCGTCACTGGCGCACTTTCTCAAGCTGTTCGCTGTCGAGCATCGCGACCTGTATCAACCGGTGGCGCTGGCCAGCTTTCAGTTCGATTTCGCGCTCGTGCAGGCGCTGGGACTGCAACCGGTTCAGCCGAGTGAAGTGCCCGGCGTCTGGGTCTTTCATCTGACCAATGTACTGCTGCACGGCGTGTGCGCGGCGCTCGTCTGTGCGCTGGCCCGGCGCGTGACGGGGCAGGTGGCGATCGCGGCTGTGGTCGGCGGACTGTTCGCGCTGCATCCTTTAAACGTAGAGGCTGTTGCGTGGATCAACGGGCGGATGATGCTGCTTTCCACGCTGTTTCTGCTGGCGGCGCTGCTGATGCTGGAGCGCTTCGGCGAACGCGGCGGCGTCTGGCGCGGAGTCGCGGTGATCCTGTTCGCTGCGCTCTGTCATCTGAGCAAGGTCCGGCCGGAAATGCCCGTACTGCTGATCGTGCCGCTGCTGGTTCGCGGTCAATGGCCGGCGCGCCGCTGGTGGTGGGCATGGACATGCGCGTCGTTGGTCACCGCTACCCTTATACTGGTGAATCTGGGGATCAGTTCCGAAATGCTCGCCGCCGGAGCGGAGCAACTGCACGGATCGCGCCTGGCGCGGTCGGTGCTGGCTCTGGGCTGGTATGTCTCGCGGATCTTCGTTCCGGTTGGTCTTTCCCCTTATCACCCGACGTCGCCAACGGTGGACTGGACCCACGCGGAAATCCCGTTCGCCGCAACGATTGTCGCATTGGCGCTGGCTGGTGTGCTGGTCTCTCTGCGCAGGACGCGTGCCGGATGGGCAGGTGCGCTGTGGATGCTCGTGGCGCTGGCAGCGACGCTGCCGCTGACTTCGGCGCGGAATCTCGCGGTGGCGGAGCGCTACATGTACCTGCCGCTCGCCGGTGCGCTCTGGCCACTTGCCGTGGGATTAATTGGCGCTGCGCGGCGCATGCCCCGCGTGAGCGCACCCGCAGCCGGCGCAGCGCTGGCTGTTGCAATGATCGCCGCAAGCTGGCGAACCATCGGTTATTTTCGCAACGATCTCGCGATGACCGGCCGCATGGCCGCGCTCTATTCTGATGACCCGCGAATGCGGCTCGCCCATGCGGACGCACTGCTTCAGGCCGGACGGCCCGCGGAGGCTCGCGGCATCGCGGAAGCGCTGACGCACGCGCCCCAGGCGGAAATCGCCAGCGAAGCCTGGCAGTGCGTGGGGCAGGCTTGCACATTGCAGCATGAAGATTCCGCGGCGCTGTCCGCGTTTCGCGAAGCGGTGACCGTGAATCCGGACAGCGGGCTGGCGCGCGTGCGGCTGGGCCGCGCGCTCCTGCGCGCGGGCGATCTCGAAGAAGGTCTCTCTCAACTGGAGGCCGCGGCGGAACGCGCGCCCCTGTACAATCCTGGCCTGCACGACCTCGCCGGTGCGTATCGCCGCGCCGCCCGAACGCGCGACGCGGAACGGGTCTATCGCCAGATTCTGGAGAATAATCCTTACGACCCGATGGCCAGCGCCGGTCTCGGCGAGCTGGCCATTGCAGCCCGTCACGCCCCTGCGGCGGTTGAACATTTGCAGCACGCGGTGTCGCTGATGCCCCACGACCCGCGACTGCGCGCCTTGTGCGCGTGGGCGCTTTTTCTGAACGGCGACTGGGGGGCTGCCGCCGCGGAGATTGGACAGATCGGCAGTCAATCAGCTCAGTTGCCGCTGGCCCGCGCTGTTGCCGTCGGCTTGGCGTTGAGCGCCGGCGACTTCAAACAGGCGATCGCGCGCACCACCGATCTGGCCAGAGCGGGCGAGCTCGCCGATCCGCGGAACTTCGACGCCTTCGCAGGAATTGTGCAGAGTTATTCCGAGCGACGGGCGGATGACCCCTGGCCATACTATGTCATGGCGCTGGCCTGCCACGCAGCCGGACGTGAAGATGCCGCACAACTTGCGGCAGAGGCATTCAAACAGCACTCACCCGACGCGGACTGGCACACGCGCCTCGACGCCGCGATCAGCACAGACAGCTCGCCCAATTAATTGGAACCCAAAGTGCTCTTACCTCGCGGACCCAGCCGGTACATCCGCTGCGTCAACGGGCACGAGCGGTTTGCGAAGCGACATCAGCCGCAGACTCTGCGCCGCGACCGCCGGGCTTTCCATCTGCGCCTTCAGCCAGGCGATCATACGATCCTCGTCGAACAGTCGCGGCTGGTTGGCCAGCAGAAACTCCACGCGATTGAGTCCGTAGCGAATCAGGTTCAGGTCGAGTCGGTGCTTGCCCTCGTGCTGCGCCTGCGCCCGTGCGACAAAGATGATCGCATTGAGGTCGTGAATGTGCTGGTGCAGGCCGGCTGAGATGCTCATGCGCGTGCCGCACAGGTAGCGCTGCCAAAACCGCGAGCGGTAATAGCGCAGGAGCAAACCCGTGCCCGCCGCGTCGATCTGCTCCTCCACTTGATGCTGCAAGACCTGAGCGATGTTGAGGTTTCGGCCCAGCAGTCGCGACGCATAAGCCCCATTCAACCGGGCCAGCGACATGAGCTTGGGCATCAACGTCAGGCGCTTCCACAGGCTCAGCGTGATCGGAGCGTCGGCTGGACAGGTGTCGCGAAACAGCGTCGCGGCGAAAAGCATGCGCGCCGGGCTTGGTGCGGCGGACGATGAGGCATACGCGGAAGTGTCCGGCATATTCGGCTGATCGGGCAGGCGCGCGCCGCTTCGCAACAGATCGATCAGCACGTCCGCGGGCGTTTCCGCGGGCGCGTTCTTCTTGAAGCGGCGCGTTCCGACGACCACGGTCAGTGACTCGGCGAAGCGCTCCCAGATGGTGCCCTCGGCGTCTTCCGCGAAAATCGCGATCAGCCGGTCCATCAGCGCGTCGGCCTCCGCCAGGTTGAGCGTGATTTCCGGATCGAGGAGCACGCGTGCATCCGGCTTGGCGGACTTGCCCCCGGTGGGGACTACTGCGTCGATGTCCGCAAGCTGATTCGCGAGCGGCTTGCCGTGGTTCGCCTGCACCGCCGGACATCCAAAATCGACGGACACGCGGTCGTCCTGCGGCGTGCGCGCGACGATATAGGGAAATTTCAAACAGCCATTGGGCTTGGCCGCCGCGCCCATCTCCTTGTGGATGATGCACAGCCCGTCGCGATCCAGGAACAGGCAGCGCGTGCCCTCCCCTTTGGCCAGCACGAAGTATCCGGTCGGCGTGCCCGCGGGCCGGTCATAGAATTTGCGGCCGGCGAGCTGTGGGTATTTGCTGAAGTCATGCCGCTCGACCGCGGCTGCCTTGCTCGCCTCGATGAGCGTGCCCCACGGCTGATCGCAGCATTTCGTGCAGCTTCCGCAGGAAAAACTGGTGGATTGGTCGAGCACACGCAGGCGCATGTCCGGGCACTCCGTCGTGGTGGGCGGCGCGCGGGATCATCCGCCAGACGGTGCGCGAACATCGCGTGAAAGTGAACCGTCAGATGGCGTCGCCAGCAGGCGCATCGGCGGGTACGCACGATTTCTTGACCAGCAGGACTATGCAGTCAATCGTGCCCGATAATCATTCCGGGCGCGCGAAGCATCGGACCGCGCCGGCGCGCGATCCGATGCTCAACAACTCTTGACCCGCACATATCCCGGCAGTTTCGGACCTGCATTACCGCATACCGCCACGGACCGGAAACCGACGGCTTCGAAATGCTGCTTGTCGCCTCCCAGATGGCCCTACGGCAAGAGCACAGTGTCAATCACGTGAATCACGCCGTTGGAGGCGTCGAGGTCTGCAGTAGTCACCTTGGCGTCATTGACCATCACGACGTCACCTTGAGTGCGGATCACCAGGGAACCCTGATTTAGCGCGGATGCCTTGCCGGCCGCAAGCGCTGCGTCGGAGTATACCCGCCCGGACACGACGTGCAGCTTGAGGATGTCCGTCAGCTTGTCGCGATTTTCCGGCTTGAGCAGATTCTCGACAGTGCCCGCCGGCAACTTGGCAAATGCCGCATCGGTTGGGGCGAAGACCGTGAAGGGACCAGCGCCCTTCAGCGTGTCGACCAACCCGGCAGCGGTCAGGGCGGCCGCCAGCGTCTTGAAGCTGCCCGCTTCCACTGCGGTGGTCACGATGTCCGCTTCACTGGGGAGTATGACGCTGTCGATCACATGGATCACACCATTCTTGCAGAGAATGTCTGTCTTCTGGACCCTCGCGTTATCCACGGTGACGCCGTCTTTGCCGGCGCGAATGTCGATCCGTTGGCCGTTCAACGTGTTGGCGCCGGTTAGCTTGACGACGTCCGCCGCGGCGAGCTTGCCGGACACAACGTGATACTTCAGGATCGCGGTAAGCTTTGCCTTGTTCTCCGGCTTGAGCAAGGTGTCGACGGTCCCCGCCGGCAACTTGGCGAACGCGTCATCGGTGGGTGCAAATACGGTGAACGGGCCGTCGCCCTTCAAAGCGTCGACCAAGCCCGCCGCCTGCAAAGCGGCGGCCAGCGTATTGAAAGAACCCGCGGCAACCGCGGTATCCACGATGTCCGCCTTGCCGCCCTGAATCTCGGCGCGCACGGCAGCCGGCCCACAGGCCGACAATACAACCGCCAGGCATGCGGCAAATCGACGAAGAACTGAAAGCATGGTTCGCTCCTTTTTGGTAGTCCAATTGTCTGGTTGACATTCGCGAGAAACCTCCGTGACGCACGGATTACTCGTGTGTTTCGCCGGCCGACTAACCGCGGATTCAGCAGTCGACAATTTCAGACAGGCCGCAACCAGCAGAAGTCCCCAACCGGAGTTGCCTGGTGCCGGTCACGGAAACAGTGAATCCGCGCACGGCTCGCGGACGAATTCAGGAGCGGACGGCTAAAAAGCCCCACAGGTGCAGCCGGCTCATGGCTTGCTCACTACGATTCCGCCCCGCTGGAACGACGGCGGGCAGATCTCGCGGACAAAATCGTAGGTTGGAGCAAGCAAGCGTGGCGGATGCAATACTGAAACGGGTGGCGCGCGGCGATCCGGAGGCGACGCGGGAGTGTATACGGCACTACGGTGGTCTGGTCTGGTCATGTGCCCGTCGACTCTGCGCATGCCGGGCAGAGGTTGAAGATGCTGTCCAGGAGGTTTTCATCGCGCTGTGGCAAAACGCAGATCGCTTTGACGAACATACCGCGTCGGAGGCGACTTTCGTGACCATGATCGCCCGGCGACGTCTGATCGATCGAAAGCGCCGCGATCGACGCAGATTGAATGCAGCGCCGATGCGTGAAGCACAGTCAATCGCGATCTTGGCCGCGAGCCCGGATTCCGCTGCAGCACTGACGGATGAGGCTTCCATGGCGCGACGCGTCCTTCAGCAGTTGCGTCCTGAACAGCGCGAGATGGTCGAACTTGCAGTATTGCACGGCTGGTCGCATCGGAAAATCTCCGAGAAACTCCGTGTCCCGCTGGGTACGGTGAAGACGCACGTCCGCCGCGGACTGGTACGCGTGCGCAAGTTGCTTGCCGAACAGGCAGATTCGATCACGGTTTGAGTACCGCATGACGCAAGACTTCAATCCTGAGGCCAACCGAATCACGGAGTTGCATGCCGACTTGGCAACGGTGGGTCTGTCGCACGAGGAATTCGAGGAACTGACCTTATTGCAGGAATCGTGTCCCTACCTGCAGCCGGATGCGCTGGAGTACGCTGCGGCGCTGATTGATCGTGCATTGGACCCTGGTCCCCACCCCGCCATGCCACCGACGTTGCACGCTCGGGTGCAGCAAGCCGCGCTCCGGTATTGCAACGCGCTCGAGCCCCACAATGGTGCGGCCTCGGACATCAGCTAACCGACGAACGAATGGTGGAATGAACTTTCGCGAAGCAGCCGACCGACTATCACAGGTCTTCGAACAATGACTTGAGGAGTAGACACTCAATCCATCTTGTGCAGAAACCGCCCCCAGCGCGGCAAGTACCAGTTGTCGCGGTCCAGCGAGAACGCCACGCGCGACGAACGGCCCACGATCTGCCGTTCGCTGACCAGCCCGAAGAAACGCGAGTCCGCGCTCTGGTCGCGGTTGTCGCCCATCACGAAATATTGACTCGGTGGGACGGATATCGGGCCGAAGGAGCGCAGTGCCGGGATCTGCGGCGTAATCATGATGGCATGGGGATGATCCGCCAGCAGTTCCGTGGCGAAGCGGTGTCGCGGCTGTTCGGACGGCGGGATCGCCGCGACTTTCGCATCCGCGGGCGCTGCGAACGCCACCATCTCGCCGTTGATCACCAGTTGGTTGTTCAGCATCGCCACCGTGTCGCCCGGTACCGCGACCACGCGCTTCACCAGCCGGTCGCCATTGGCGGGCGAGAAGCAGATGACGATATCTCCGCGCGCCGGATCCCCCCAATCCGCGATCCGCCAGTCGGTGAACGGCACGCGCAGGTCGTACGCCAGCTTGTTCACCAGGATGCGATCACCCTCCAGAATCGTCGGCTTCATGGAGCCGGTGGGCACGTCGTTCCAGTCCGCGACGGCGGAGCGAAACGCGCTGCACACGGTCAGGACGATCACGATCGGGGCGACCCATTCCCGGCCAAAGCGCTTCAGCCGAGCCTTGTTTCGCGGCGTCATCGGCATACCCTCACTCGGTGCGACCTGCATGATCCCTCTATCGGCCTGATACGGCGCCCGGGTCCGCACGGTTCGTCGGACGTGAACGCCGGGGAATTGTGACCGCCCCCGGCTGGATCAATCCCATCGGTCCAGCATAACATGTGCTCACCGGCCATCCCAGGACGTCCGATCGATGCCGGAACGGGGACAAACGGGTTATGGGCGCCACCATCGAGGCACATCTGGAGCGGTTCATCGCGGCCACGTCCGAGCAGGTGCGCACCTGGTCGCACGGGCGCCTCAAGCGCCGGCTGCGGCCGTTCGAGAACAGGGACGACTGGTCGCAGGTGCAGGGCACGCTCTGGGATCAGAACATCTTCGGGCCGAACGTGGCCTACCGCTGCGCCTGCGGCCGTTTCGACGGCCAGGAGTATTCCGGCGCGGTGTGCCCGATTTGCAACGTGCAGGTCATGTGGAAAGATGGGCGCCGGTTTCGCTTCGGGCACATCAACCTCATCGGCGGCACGACCATTCCGCATCCGTTCTTCGCGGACGCTGCGCCGCTCGATGCTCTTCCCGTGGTGCCGGCGGTCTATTGGGAATCGCATGAGCGGCAGGCGCTGGCCGGCGCCTACGAAGAGTTGCTGCACCAGGCGCTGATTCTCGCCCGGCCCGTGGACATCCAGGGCGCGTTCGGCATCATCCTCGCGCATCTCGAGAAGCACTATGAACATGCACCGGCGTGGGATCCGTACCAATCCCTGCGCATCGCCCGGGGCATGCTGCTCGTGCCCAATCCGGATTACGAGGCGCCCGTGGAGGAGCACGAAAAGCTGATCGAGCCGGTCGAGGACGACGGCATCGACTGGGACAACATTCCATTGGCGGATTGAACGCTTGTCGCCCGTCCGCGGTGATTCGCGGCCACGAGACATTGAAATGGGAGCGGAACTTCACCGCCAGAGAGGAGATCATCCTTGTCCATGAATGACGCCCGGACGACGGTCGACGAGCTCAAAAAGCTGATGGACGACTTCGTCGTGGCCCGCGACTGGCGGCAATTCCACGATCCGAAGAACCTTTCAGCGTCGATCGCCATCGAGGCGGCTGAGCTGATGGAACACTTTCAATGGGTGCACAGTGACGCCGTGTTGACCGTCCGCGATGACGCGGCGCAAATGGCCGAAATCCGCGAGGAAGTCGCCGATATTCTCGCATACCTGCTGAGCTTCGCGACGGCGATGCGCATCGACCTGGCCGACGCACTGCGCGCCAAGATGCTCAAGAACGAGGCGAAATACCCGGTCGACAGATTCTACGGCACGTTCAAGCCACGAATGTAATGCGTAGCCGAGTGCAGCGACCGTGAAGTGTGGCGGTCATTGCTCGCCGGGCGTGTGCGCGGCGACGGCCTGGATCAGTGTGCGCCATGCGCTGATCGCTTCGGGAAACTCGTACGTGAGAATATCGCTGAGCAGCACGTGATCGTTCGCCTCGACCGACTCCTTGAGCTGCTTGAGCTGTTCGAGCGGCTCGGCCATGATCAGCAACAAATTCTTGCCTCCCAAATCAAGCAAATCCGGGTCGAGATCCAGCATCGCGATCGCATTGCAGATGCCCTCGTGCACCTGCAGCCAGGCCTGGCAGCATTCCGCCAGCCGCGGCATCGCGGTGGCTGACTTGCCCTGGGCCAGCAGATCGACCACCTGTCCCGCCGCCTGCTCGGATGCGTCCAACAGCCGGCTCGCCGTATCGAGCGCTTCCACAACCAGGACCGCCGGTTCGGCGGTATGCATATCAATGCGTTCGAAGCTGGCCACCGGCTTGGCGAGGATTTCCGCGAATCGTTCCCCGGTGATGTCGATGCCGTCGCACGCAATGCTCACGATGAGACGCCCGATCTCACCCGTGCGGCGCTTGACCACGTCCAGCAACTCACCCAGGCGCGCGTCCGGCGGAGTCCCCGGCTCCAATTTGCGATCGTCGACGAACAGTTCCATGTCGTATATCTCCCGCAGGCGCAATCCCCTCAGCGGTGCTGCGGCTAAGCAGGCTCTTCGGGGTGTTACGGAAGGCGACGACAAACAACTTGAGTGAAACTGACCGTGTGCAGGCGGGTTGACGCGTCCAGCAGTACTGAAAACGACGATCTGCTCGTTTTATGGTGGTGGTTATTCCGGTATGCCGCTATTGGGACAAGTCGCTATCCAGAAGCTGCGCCGGAGTTCGCGCGCGGCGGAGATTTGGGGTCGAATGGTGGCGGTGGACCCCATTCGCCCAGCGCCGCCACCAGATCGGGCACACCCAGGGGACGCGGCAGCGCATACGCCTCGCCATAGGCATAGCCCGCCAGCGCCCCTTCGAATCCCGCCACGCTGCGAATGACATGCTCGACATGCGTCCACCGTTCGCCGTCGAATTGCGACCGGTAGGCGCGAACTGCCGCGAGTTTCGCATCAATCGTTTCGGTGATGTCCACCACGATCCGCGCCGGGAAGAGATGGGTCTCGGCGGACATCGGCACCACGCGGTAGATGAGGTGATCCATGCGGTGCGGCGCGGTTCCGTCGAAGCGATCATCCCACTTGGTGAGCTGCGCGTAGAAGCGCGCCGCTTCGGTGATCAGCTGCGCCTGGTAGTGATCCGGCGAGGCTGAAACCGTTCGGCCGGCCATACCTACGAGGATTCTCGGCTTATATCGCCGCAGCACAGCCGCGAGCTGATAACGGTTTTCGGGACAGTCCATCAGCACGCGGTTGGGCATGGTCAGCGTTTCGCAGACGTGAACGCCCAGAATCTCTGCGGCTGCCCGGGCCTCTTGGGCCCGCGTCTCGGGCGTTCCGTGCGGCGTGGGCTCGCCGTTGGTCATGTGGATCATGCCCACGCGGTGGCCCTGCCGCACGCAGCGGGCGATCGCACCGCCCATGCCGATTTCCAGATCGTCGGGGTGCGGCGCGGTGAAGATGATATCGAGTCGTTCGCCGGCCATGCTCATGCCGCTCCCAAGCTATTCCGGCCCGTGCCGGTCACAACGAGTTTCGCGGGTCCGGACCGCGCGGCCTGGCGCTCCGCTCAATCGCGCTTCGTGCCAGGCAGGCGGGCGTACTATAGCGCCAGGACGCCTGGCCAACAACCGGCGGCGAACGCTGGTCAAGTTGCCGCGTTCCCGCTAAAACGCAGCTTATGTCCAGACGCCGCATCGAGGACAGCGACCGCGAGGCTATCGCCCGCTTCATTGAGGAGCACTGGCACAGCCGGCTGGTGATGAGCCGGGGCAAGCGCTATTTCCCCCACGAGCAGGAGGGTTTCATCGAATGGCGCGACGGCCGCATCGTCGGCCTGCTGACCATGGCGTACGAGGACGAGGCCCTGCAGGTGCTCACGCTGAACAGCACGCTCGAAGGCGAGCGCATCGGATCGGCGCTGATGCTCATGGCCATCGACGACGCACGCCAACGGGGCATCAACCGCATCTGGCTGACTACCACCAACGATAACCTGCGCGCGTTTGGTTTTTACCAACGGCTGGGCTTCCGCATGACCCAGGTCAACGTTGGCGTGGTCGACGAGGCCCGCAAGGTGAAGCCGCAGATTCCCGAGGTCGGTCAGGGCGGGATCCCCATCCACGACGAGGTTGTGTTCGAACTGCGCATCGAGCCGCACACCTGCGACGATGCGCCCGGCGAGCCGGCCTGAGCCGGACCTGATTCCGTACATCCGTTGGTCCTGGTCGCGAATCATGCCAGCGCGATCCCCCTTCCACGCGATTCCCTGACCCTCCTGCCCTTGTCGCAACCCCCCATTGCGGCCATAATTCCGCACGGTTGCCGCACAGCGTTGGCTGGGACGACCCGATTCGGCCTCAGATGGCGAAATCGCCAGCTGGAGTCCGGTCGCCCCCACCCAGCCGTGCAGGAGAGATGACCGAGTGGCTGAAGGTGCACGCTTGGAAAGCGTGTGTGCGGGAAACCGTACCGGGGGTTCGAATCCCCCTCTCTCCGATTTGCTCTCGAAATCGACGCAGTCGCCAGATTGCAGGGCCCGACACCCAAGCCAGGCTGCCGAACAGAAGGACCGTCGCGCGGTCGCGTCGGCGTCGAGGCGTTCGGACCCGCCTGAATTCTGCGCCGTGATCATGAGAGAATTCGCGAAGAGAAGGCGCACAAGCCTGATGCGAAACGGCTGGCTACGGTGCCTCCCGCACCAACACTCGGACGACTAATCGTCAACCAGCGTCACCGTCGGTCGCTGACACCCTGCATTCACGTCGGACGCATGAGCTGGATCGGCCTCCGGGTCGACCGGCTGGCCTAGCCCAGTCATTGATCTCGAATTGGATAAACTACCTAACATCAACCGGACAAATACTGGGGACAAAAGAAGTGAGTGGAGGTCGCAGTGGCCGTTTGCGTGTGATAGAGGCCGTGAAATGCTGGATGGCCTGGGAGGATCGTGTTCAGTACAGCTTAATCATGCGGACCCCAAAAACGGCTGAGAAACCGCGATCAGTGCCGTTTTTGACCACGTCAGGCCCTATCGGCAGCGTTGGCCCCGGGCTTTCGACCGCGGCTGCCGGGTCGAATTTCTAATGTTCATCGGAAGGGGGTGCCGATAACTGCCTACCGTATGGCGATACCGTCGGCAACCCCGTTGGGTGCAGCCGAAAAATTTTGAAGCCTCTCCCCGGTTTAGGGGTTGCTTCGGAGAACGGTGACGCCATAATGGTCGCCCATGTTGGTCGGCGGAAGCCACCAGCCACCGAGCGGAACCGCGGCGCGGCGGTCAAGCTCAAAAAGCCCGCACGCAATCGCGAATGATTCGCGAACCACGGGCAGAGGGATGGCCAACAAGTTCGGCTGCCAAACCGTAAAGCGGCTGACGAGTACGGCAACAGATGGAACACAACCTGGCCCAGTAACAACTCGTCGGAGTGCCGGCGGCGCGGAATGACCGGAACACACTCGCGGCGAAATCTGCCAGACCGATGACGACAACCGACGGCGGGCGGCGCAATCGCGGGGCGAACGCATGCCCAATGAGCGGGAAAGCGGCTGGCAGCCTTTACGGGGCAGACTCGAAAAAGTGGCCAGGGAAGGCACAGGGACAAGCACGCAACTCAAGATCGCACCTCCCAAGGCAGGCACTGCGATCACATGCATTCGGGTTGCGAGTTTCATGAGGAAGGCGGAGGTCCACGGATGAGCAAGAAAGCACTGACAGGAGCGATGCTGGTTGCCGTGCTCGGCACGGTTTGCCAGTTCAGCAGCTGCCTGACCAGAGGCCTGATGGCAACCGCCACCCACGTAGGCCTGGAATTCATTCTGGACAACGACCAGGTTTTCGACCTGTTCGCGGATTGAGCTCCGGCGACGAAAGCAGGACTGGAATCGGGCTGTCGCGGAGCACGTGGCGACGAACGGTAAGCAAGGAAGGAATCCGGCAACCGGGCGTTATCCGGCAGACAGTATCCGGTGGCAGTACCCGGTAAACCGAATCCGGAACCGTTGGCGGTATGTAAGCAAGCGTTGTAGTTCCCCGATCCGCGCGGTGCGGATCGGCGAGTGACTAGGTAGTTTCGTGTGCGAAACTGTTTCAGTGGGTCTTTTGATTGGAGATTCTACCCATGGGTAAGAAGACGATGAAGGCTGCGGCCACGATCGCGCTGCTCGGCACCGTCCTGCAGTTCGGCGGCTGCATCGGCCGCTGGTTCAACATGGTATGGGCGAACCTGCCGGGCACGGTCATCATGGAGTTCCTCACCGACAACGACGCGGTGTTCGACCTCTTCGAAGACTAAGTCGCAGCTTGACAGCAAAAGAGAATCGGGCGGTGGCCATTTCGGCCCCGCCCGTTCTTTTTTTACCCGGCGTTCCTCGAAGATTCGGCCTTGCTCGGACTTGGCGGCGCTCGCAGTGTCACATGCCCAGGCGCGCTGCCTCGACCATGCCACGGAATCGCGATTCGTCCATGTACCCCTGCGCCACGCGCAGCACCTGGCCGCCAGGCGCGAAGAGAACAAACGACGGCACGATGGTCAGCCCGTATTCGTCCGCGAATCGCTGGCTGGTCAGCGCAGACAGCTTGACCGGGACCGTGCCGTTGAGGCAGCGCACGACCTCGCGGTTGCGGAAAACATCCTCTTCCATCTTGATGCAATCTTCGTTGAGCGCCGACCAGTAGGCGACCACCACAATCTGGTTGCGTTCGGCGGCCAGACGCATCGCCCCGCCCAAGTCGGGACGCCAGAACACCTGCGAACATCCGCCGCACATCCCGAGCGAAAGGAAGCAAACCTGAAGCCATCGCCACTGCATCATGCCAGCACCTCGCTTACCCGCGGCCGATCTTTGTCAAATGCCAGGGTGACGACTCCGCATTTCGGATCGTGCGGAAACGCCACCACAAAACCAACTTCGCGACACTTCTTCCAGAGACTGGTCCTCTCTTCAAGTGTCGTCAACGGCCACAGATCATAGGCCATCACCCACGTCGGCGGCAGATGCGCGGCCGTGGGCACCAGGTCGCCGACGAACTGCACATCCCGCGATCCCGACCCGCCCAGGAAACACGGCAGAAGCTGACCGGGCGTGTGGCCGTTCGACTCCACCCAGCGCACATCGGGGATGTCAGCCGGCTTTCCGGGATCATCGACCAGCGCCAACACATTCGGCGCATCGAGCGCGGCAAAGTCGTGCGAAAAGAAGGATGCCCGGTCTCGCGGGGTTGGCTGATGGGCGTGGGTCCAGTGCCGCCGCGTGACCCAATGGCGGGCACGCGGATATCGCAGGCGGGTCGAACCACCCGGCTGATCCGCCCAATCGGTCATGCCGCCGCAGTGGTCAAAGTGCAGGTGGGTCGCCACAACGTCGGAGACGTCCTCCCGGCTGGCGCCGATCTGTTGCAACACGACATCCACCGCATCTGGGATCGGCGCGACCGCGTAGCGCTCCGCTTGATCCGGGGCCCATTTCGTTCCAACGCCCGTGTCCACCAGCACGATTCGGCTGGCACGGTGATGCACCGCAAGCAATGTGCGCGTCGCGAGCAGAATGCGGTGAAGGTCATCAGGCGGAGCGACCTTCTCCCAGAGCACACGCGGCACCACGCCAAACATCGCGCCGCCGTCGAGGCGCACATGTCCCGTGATCACCGATGCGATCCGCCAAGGTCCAGCCTCAAGCATGCATGCTGTTGTACGCGCGAACGCGGGCCGGGTAAATGGGAGAATCAGGTACAGGGCGCCATGCGTCCGGCCCTGAGTCGCCGGCTGCAGCGTCAGTTCTGAACGATGCGCACGCCGCCGTTATAGGTGCGGACGGTGAGCGGCGGACCGCCGTCGCCGAGTTGGCCGAAAACCCGGGTGCGCGATGCGTGCATGTTCTTGAGGTCGGCTGAACAGTTCAGGCCCCCGTTGTGCGTTTCGCAAGTGAGCTCGGTTGCGGTCTGTTTGCCGAGGTCGATTCGCAGCCCGCCGTTGTGCGAGGTCACCTCGCCGCCGATTCGGCGGGTGGCGCCGGCATCCAGGTGTACGCCGCCGTTGTGCGTCTGCAGTACGACATGTTCGCCGCTGACGGATGCCGAGATGCCGCCGTTGTGCGTGTGTGCGTGCAGTCGACCGGCGATGCCCTCCGCTTTGACTCCACCGTTGTGCGTGATCAGCCGGCAGTCGCCCGCAAACTCCCTGACCGTGACGCCGCCGTTGTGGGTATCGACGTCCAAGGCCAGCCGCGACGGGGCGATGATGCGATATGCGACGTCAGCGCTCCAGTCATCGTGGCGGGTCTTTGTCCAGCGCCACGCCAAACGATGATCCACGGTGCCTGAGCGCTCGGAGATCAGCTCGATCGCCGCAAGGCACGCTTCGGCGGACTTCCGGGTCTTGCCGCCGCCACGGATTTTCGCCGTTACGGCAACGTCTGCGCGCCCAGACTCGCCCAGCGCGGATACACCGCCATTGTGCGTTTCCACAATCAGGCGATTGATGTCCGCCGCAGGAATGGAATGGGTCTCGGTGCGTTCGACCCAGACTTTCGGCCCCCACGAACAGCCGGCGCCCACGCACGGCAATCCGACGAGCAGCAATGCAGCAAGCGAACGACTCCAGGAGAGCTTTGACATGGTTCGTGTCCTCCAGAACAACAGAATCGGATTTCGCCCCCGAGAATTTCTCGGCGACATCAGCAGACGCGAAGCGCTTGCGCCAATGGCGCTGTCCAGATCGGCGCTGTCCTGACCGACGCGGGCCGGCCCAAGTTTGGACCACGGTGTGCGCGGTAGGATAGTCGCCGCGCTGGCGAAGCCCAGTTTGACGGCCCCCGCGCACGCGTCCAGAATACGCTGCGAGGTGATTCGGGCGGGCCGGCGGCCTATTTTCGAGTCGCCGGCCCCTCGACGCAGCGGAGCAAGCTCATGAACAAGGTTGTCCAGTCGGCGGCTGACGCGATCCGGCGGGCGGGGATCCGCGACGGGGCCACGATCATGGCCGGCGGCTTCGGCCTGTGCGGGATTCCGGAGAACTGCATCGCGGCCCTGCGTGACGCGGGGGTGAAGGGCCTGACCATCATCAGCAACAACTGCGGGGTGGACGATTTCGGGCTGGGGCTGCTGCTGAAGACCCGGCAGATCAAAAAAATGGTCTCGAGCTACGTGGGCGAGAACGCCGAGTTCGAGCGGCAGTTCCTGGCGGGTGAGCTGGAGGTGGACCTGGTGCCGCAGGGCACGCTGGCTGAGCGCATCCGGGCAGCCGGGGCCGGCATTCCCGCGTTCTACACCCCGACAGCCGTCGGCACACTGATGGCCGAGGGCAAGGAGACGCGAGAGTTCAACGGGCGCGCGTACCTCATGGAACACGCCCTGCACGCCGACTTCGCGATTGTGAAAGCCTACATCGGCGACCATTCCGGTAACCTGGTGTACCGCAAGACGGCGCGGAACTTCAACCCGATGATGGCCCAGGCAGGGAAGATCACCATCGCGGAGGTCGAAAAGCTAGTGCCGACCGGCGAGATTGACCCGGACCACGTACACACGCCGGGGGTGTATGTGCAGTACATACTTGAGGGGAAGGATTACGAGAAGCGGATTGAGCAACGGACGACACGGCCGAAGCCGTGAATGATGAATGACGAGTGACGAATGACGAATTGATATCTCCGCGGAGCATTCGCTCTGGTCCAACCGATTGAGATTTCAATATGCCCGAACTATCCCCCCGCGACCGGATTGTGCTGCGTGCCGCCAGGGAGCTGCGCGACGGCATGTACGTCAACCTCGGCATCGGCATGCCTACGCTGATCGCGAACCACATTCCGCCGGGGGTGAACATCGTCCTGGAAAGCGAGAACGGCCTGCTGGGGATCGGGCCGTTTCCCTGCGCAGGCGAAGAAGATGCCGACCTGATCAATGCCGGCAAGCAGACCATCACCGAACTTCCGGGCAGCGCGTATTTTTCGAGCAGCGAAAGCTTCGAGATGATCCGCGGCGGGCACATCGACCTGACCATCATGGGCGGGATGGAGGTTTCCCAGCGCGGGGACCTGGCCAACTGGATGATTCCCGGCAAGATGGTCAAAGGCCCCGGCGGCGGCATGGACCTGGTGGCCAGCGCCAAAAAGGTGGTGATCATCATGACCCACTGCAACAAGGACGGCGAGCCGAAAGTGCTGAAAAAGTGCGCCCTGCCGCTGACCGGAGTGCAGTGCGTACACCGGCTGATCACGGAGTTCGCGGTGTTCGATTTCGAAGACGGGCGGATGGTGCTGAAGGAGTTGGCGCCGGGGATGACGGTGGAGAAACTGCGCGAGGTGACGGAGGGGGAGTTTCAGACCGTCGGCAAGGTTGCGCCGATGTAGGGTTGGTACCGTCCACCAAGTCGTTCAAAGGATTCCATCAACTATGGTGAGCGGTACCCGCCCTACACCTGCTCGACGGCCTTGAAGAGCTCGGAAAACGGCTGATCAAGCTCATCGGAAATGCGCTTCAGCGTGGGGAAGCTCGGCCAGCTCTTGCCCAGTTCGATCTGCGAAAGCTGGGCCTTGGAAAGACCAATCCGCTGGGCCATCTCGGTGAGCGTGAGGTCCTGCCGCAGGCGCTGAGCGCGCAGCAATCGTGAAAGCCGCAGTTGCAGCTCCCGTTCGCTGAGGGTGAGCAGGCCGCTGGTGCGGGCGACGTCCTCCACCGCCTTGAGGATGGCCTCGGGCGCGACCGGCTTGGCCAGGTAACTCTTGCACCCCAGCTTCATGGCCTCCTGCACCGATGCGATATCCGGGTTTTCCACCACGGCGATGCAGCGCACGCGCGGCAGCGTCGCGACGATGTGCGCCAGCAGCGACGCGCCGTCCGCGCCGAGCGAACGCAGGTCCGCCACCGCGATGTCGAACCGCGCGGTGGTCAGCGCCTGCCGCGCCTCCTCGGCATCGCTGAAGCAGCGCAGCTCAAAACGCGTTTCCGTAAAGATGGCCTGCGCCGCGGCGCAGAGCGTGGGATCCTCGACGAGCAGAACCGGAATCCTGCGGAGCATGTGATCTTCCCTTTCGGCAGCAAGCCAACGGGCGTCGCCGACGCCCGCCTCCCTTTCACCGCCATCACCCGCCTGGGCCTTTCCCGACCAGAAATTCCGCGGACGGTTGGCAAACCGGACGCTGCGTTCGGCGCTTGCCGGGGCTAACGTGGGCTGGTGACCGCGGTAAGCCGCGGGCCATCGGCACAGGTCCCCACCGCCCGTCGGGCGCTGAACGCTGGCTCCTTATCGGGGTTTCGGCTGGAACCGGCGGCTGGTTTACTTACGGCGGACCATGTACACCCACAATGACCGCCCGGCGAACCGTGCCTGGCAGCCTGGCGGGTGATTGGGAGGGGAATCCGGGGGCGGGTTAGCGGCCCGCGGGGTCCACAGGCCGGAGTCTCGCGTCCCTGGCTGCGAACGCGCCGGGATTGGTCAGCGGATCTTGGCGACGACGACGGAAATGTCGTCAGACTGGCGAACGAGGCCGGCGAAGCGGCGGACGTCCCAGAGGATCTGGTTGGCGAGGGTGCCGGCTGGCTCGCGGCGGTAGCGCATTAGCGAATCGACCATGCGGTCGAAGCCGTAGATGCGCCCGTCGAAGTCGAGCGCTTCGGTGACACCGTCGGTGTAGAACAGCAGGATGTCGCCCGGCTGGAGGTGGAGAATGCCCTGGTCGAACGGCGTGGCGGGGTCGACGCCAATGACCATGCCGCCGGTTTCCAGGTGTTCGAGATGGTCGCCGCGCAGGCGCAGCGCGGGCGGGTGTCCGGCGTTGCAGTAGGTAAAGCGCCGGCCGTCGGGCGAGAACACGCCGTAGAGCATGGTGGCGAATTCAGAGATGAGCGTGTCGCGGCACATGTGCAGGTTCACCAGCGACATGATCTCGTGAATGTTGTAAATGCTCTTGGCGTGGGCGCGAAGCGCCGCGCGGAGGCCGGCCATCATCAGGGCGCCGGGCATGCCCTTGCCGACGACGTCGGCGATGGCCAGGCCGAGATTCCCTTGGGCGAATCCAATGTAGTCGAAGAAGTCGCCGCCCACCTCGATCGACGGTACGTAAACCTGTCCGAAATCGATGTGCGCGTGCTCCGGCGGTGCGGAGGGCAGCATGCGCCGCTGAATCTGGCCGGCGCGCTTGAGCTGCCGCTCGTGCATTTCCGCGGCGACCGTCTCGCGATACAGGCGCGAATGGACGATGGCGGCAGCCGCCTGGGCCGCGACCGCGCGCATGAGTTCGACGTCGAACTTGCTGAAGCGCTGCCGCGTCGCGGTATAAATCCGCAGCACGCCGACGGTCGTTCCGCGATAGGTCAGCGGGCAGCAGAGCACGCTGACAATGCCCTCGCTGAGCACGAGCTGCGGGATGCGGATGCGCGAATCGGCGCGGGCGTCCTCGATGTACACCACGTTGCCGGAAAGCGTGGCGGAGTCGATCGGGTTGTCCTCGACCTTGATCGGCTCGGTGCGCTTGTAATGCTCGGAGAGGTTGTGTGCCGCGACGATGCTCAGCGTCCGGGTCGCGGCATCCACCAAGCGAATGCTCGCCGCCTTCACGTTCATGACGTCGCACACGCGCTTGGCGGCGATGTCGAGGATAACGCTGATATCCTCGCTGGCGGCGAAGAGGCCGCCAAGGTCATACAACGTGGTGAGCTCCTCGACGCGCTTGCGGTTGCGCGCCGCGCTGTGGCATTCGGCTTCGAGCACCTCGGCGATCAGCGCCCCGAGGTCCGCGCTGGGCGCGTCACCCGGCGAACCATCCTGCAGCATGACCACAAATCCGAGCGTGCGTGCTTTCCAGGTCACGGGAATCACCAGGTGACCGTCGGTGGCGAAGGGCGGGGCGGCATCATCGAGTTCCTCGACGTCCAGCCGGCGGCCGTCCACGTCGCAGATGGCGATGCGGCAACGGCCGATGCGGTCGAACGATTCGCGCAGCCGGCACAGCGCCGCGGGTTCGAGCAGGTCGGCGAGGGTATACAGGCGCTCACCCGTCGGGGACGGGGCTTGGTGAGAATCAAGCTCGCGGGTCAACGCATTCAATCCTGGATCATTGCCGGGTATCGCGCAAATCACTCCGCCGATCAAGACGGACAGAGTTATACACGCAAGCCGGCGATCCGGCCATGGCAGCGCGGCCTCGACGGCGTGACCTCGTCGGCGCACCGGCGGTCGATATACTCAAGGCGGGTGGAAACCGAGCTGCGCGCCAACACACTGTTCATCGTGACCGGCGCATGCCTGCGCGCGGAACGGCTGGATCGCCCCTTGGCCGCGCGCATTCGCGCCGCGGCCGACCTGCGGCTGCGCGCCCGGCTGATGGAAGAGCCGGACATCGTGATCCTGAGCGACGTGTGGTACCTCAACAGCCGCGAACTGCACACGGTGCCGACGATCAGCATCGGAGGTCCGGGCGTGAATCATGTCGCGGCGTACTGGCAGCGGCGACTGCCGTTCGCCCTGCTGGTGGACAACGTGCTGCAGATCCAGATGGATGTGACCGCCAAGGACACGCGGTGCAGCATCTGGGGCATGGATCACGACACCACGGTCGAGGCGGTCGAAACCTTCATCACCCGCAGCCACCTCGATCGCTTCCTGGAATGTTTTCCCAAGAATATTGAATAGGGCTCAGGCCGAGACGCATGCGCTGGTCAGTCGTCCGTCGCGCACTGCGCGGCCACGAACGCTTCCGCCTCCGCGAGGTGCGCGCCGATTTCCGCGCGTTCGCGCGGGCTGAAGCGGCGGATGACTTCCCACTGCGGGCGCTGGTCATCCAGGTCGAGCGCCTGCTGAAATTGGATTGCCGCCTCGGCGACGGCGGCGCAGGTCTCGACGGCGCGCAGGCACTCGCCGAGCGCAACGTGGTTGCGCGGATGCTGGGGATAAAGCCGAAGCGCTTCACGCGCGGCGGCGACCGCGAAATCGAACTCCGCCGGATCGCGCAGCGCACGTCCGCGCAGCAGGTGCAACTGCGCTTGACGCAGCCGGAGGCTGAATGCGTGCGGCGATCGGGCAATGGCTTCGGCGATGGCGGCAAGGCCCGGGGCAGTATATTCCGGCACCAGCGACGGGTGGGTGGTGGCCACACGCAACTGCCACTGAGCTTCCTCCGCGGGCGGTATTGCGTCGTACGGATCCGCGGCTGTCGTCCGTTGGTACGCTTCGCGCAGCGCGCGCATACCGGCTGTGTCCGAAATGGCGGGCATGCTCCGCGCCGTGTGCAGCGCACGCTGCGCCGGCACCACCATGCGCAACTGCCAGACGCACGTCGCGGCAGCAAACAGCGCGAGCATGGCCAGCGCTCCTGCCGCCCCGCGTCCGCTGCGCAGCGACATTTCCGCGACCGGCGCCGCGCGCAGCGACACCACCACCGCGAAGAGCGCCAGGAATGTCATGCGCGGCGCGGGCACAAACATTGCGAAATTGATCATCTCCTGCACGAGAAACACGAGCAGGCCGACGGACCCGCACACAGCCAGCCCGGTTCGCGCCCGCGCGGCAGGAACCTGCGCCAGCGCGGCGATCGCAATGCCGAACCCAGCGAGCCAGATCAGCAGACCGAAGCCCGTCATCCAGAACACGAACGCCGGCTGCCCGCTTTCCAGCAGCGGCACGCGCAGCAGAAATATCGCCGCGGCGCAGAACAGGCCGAGCGCAAACACGCGACGAAGCTCGCCTGCTGTCAGCCAGGAATCCGCTGCGGGCGCAGGTTTCGGCACCGGTTGGGTGGCGCGCCATGCGCCGGCGACCAGCAGCACGCCGATCGCAATCAGCCCGGGCAGTCCGTACTCGGTTGCAGCCTGTACCAGCAGGTTGTGCGGATTCTTGACCTCTTCCGGGCTGGTGATGGGCTTGTACGCGGTGTAATGGTGACCGAAATTCTCCGCGCCCACGCCGGTTATCGGATGATCGAGAAACATCTGCGACGATGCGGTCCAGTACTGCCAGCGGAACGCGAGCGACGGATGCGGCAGCGTGCCGTGATACCAGCCGTGCCCGCAGACCGCCAGGATGGCCAGCGCGACGGCGATCCAGGCTCCGATGAATACGCCGCGCCGGCGGTGCGACAGAAAATCCGCGCACAGGCCGCGCGCCGCCAGCAGAAACAGTCCAAGCATGGCGGCGAGGAGCGCGCCAGTGCCGCGCGTTAGAACCACGCCGCAAGCGCATGCGCAGGCCAATGCGCCGCCCAGGGCGCAACCGCCGATGCGCCGCCGCCCGCAGGCATTCGCCAGTCCCAGTGACGCGAACAGTCCGAGCAGCAGGTACGCCCCGGCGATGTTGCTGTGGGCGAAGAATCCGGAAGCCTCATTCGCGGCGAGGCGGCGCTCGAAGAGCGTAACCTGTGGGGCATCGAGCGGTACGCCTTGCTCGGCCCAGATGCGATCACGCTGCTCAAGATATTGTTCGCGCGTGCGCGCGGCGGAGAGCGCGTCGTCGACGCAATCGGCGACGTTGACCAGGCTGCCGGCGACGATCACCAGGACGGTGAGCGCGATTTTCCACGGCTGATCCAGCAGGCGAACCAGCGCAGAGGCGCTGACCAGTGCGGCGATCCAGTCAAGCGCGGCGTTGATCGCCGGCCGTTTCTCGCCGGCAGCCTCGCAGGAAACAACTGCGGCAACCGCCAGCAGGACCGTACCGATGGACAAGCCACAGAAACAGTTCGGGCGGCCGCGCCGGACCACGCCGATCATCAGAGCGGCGCCGCCGGCGATCAGCGCTGCCAGATCGAACGCCAGCGTCCGCGCCGTTCCGGGATCCGCGAGATCCGCCATCCCTGCGGAAACAGGATCGCGCGCGCTCGTATAGGTCTCGCCGATCAACGGTCGCAAGCCGACAATGACCAGCAGCACTACGAGCAGGAAGATATCCAGGATGCGAGCCATTCCGCTCGGTACCATACCGTGCGGACGCGAATCGCACGAGCAGATCGGACGGCGGCGCGTCCACCGCCGGTGGATGCGCACGCGCGCCGCTTGACGAATCACCTTGCGGAAACAGCGATTGTCACGCTGCTAAAGTGCGTTTTGTCCCACGACGATAGCTGCGGTGTGAGGCTGTGGGTCTTCGCCTCTCGGGGCGGACAGCCTGGCAATGAGGATTCGAGTAACGGCGAGCTCGGATCCTCTTTTTTTGCGCGCACATCGCATCTGGTTTGCGCACGGTGAACACAGCCGCCACGCGAACGCGCGATCGGCGAACGATTGTAGCGGTCGAAACGTCTGCGCGGGACAACGGATGCTCACCATGGAGCCGCACAAGAGCGGCGACGCGCCGGTCACTTCGCGGCGCGCAGCAGTCCGCGATTCTCAAGGTATTGGATGACCTTGGCGGCGGCTTCCTGCGGTGTGCACTCACCGTTCTTGATGACCAGCTCCGGGTTCGACGGCGCTTCGTACGGGTCATCGATCCCGGTGAAGCCCTTGATCTCGCCGGCGCGGGCCTTCTTGTAGAGGCCCTTCGGGTCGCGCGTTTCGCAGGTCTCGATGGGCACATCCATCAGCACTTCCACAAACTCGCCGGGCTTGAGCAGGGCGCGGGCCGCGTCGCGATCGGCGCGGTACGGGCTAATGAACGCGGTCATGGTGATCACGCCACAGTCCACGAAGAGCTTGCCCACCTCGCCGATGCGGCGAATGTTTTCAGCGCGATCCGCGGCGGAGAACCCGAGGTTCTTGTTGAGCCCGTGACGGATGTTGTCGCCGTCGAGGACGTAGCAGAGGTGGCCGCGTTTGACCAACTCATGCTCGACGGTGTAAGCGATCGTGCTCTTGCCGGAACCGCTGAGTCCGGTGAACCAGATGAGGCAGCCGCCCTGCTTGAGCAGCTTTTCGCGCTCCGCGCGGCTGACGTGCCCTTCGTGCCAGGTGATGTTCGTGGCCTTGATTTCCGTCACAGCGAGATTCCTCCAAAGCGTACCGGCTGGGATCAAACGAAGGGGCGAGTATAGGGAGCGAGGGGGTGGCGTTGCAAGGCGGGGGAGGATGGGGACGCGGAATGATGGAGCATGAACGATGAATGACCAGGTTTGACCGCCCGAAGGGACCGGTTTCGCCGTTTTCGCGCGGGGTGGCGGCGGGGACCAACCGCCGCCACCGGAACTACGATTACTTCACCGCGTCGACTCGGACCACCAGGGCGATGGCCTGACCATAGTCGGTGGCGCCGGGGGAAGTCGCCAGGACGATGTAATCACCCAGGGGCGCGGACACCACGCTGGTCAGGCGGAACATGGGTTCAGGACCGCCGAGCGTGCCGGGGAGGGCGACTTTCGGTCCAAGCATCGCCTGCACCTTCAACTCGACGCTCGTGGCATCGACCATGCGCGCGTCGCCTTCCACCCTGACCCCGAGCATGCGATCGAACTGCGCCGCGCTGCCCTCGACGGCGAACGAGCCGCGACGGCCGACGGTGACCTTGAGCGGAGCGAGCAGCACAGCCTGCTGAAACCCGTTGTCCGCCAGCGCGCCCATGACGGGCGCGAGCATCGCGGGCGCTTCCACGCGGCTGACCGCGGCACGGCTGGCGGCGTGACGCTGGCGCAAGAGGTCGAGCAGTTCGGCGATGGCGCGGTGCCCGCGAGCGTTGTGCTTGACGACGAGCATGCCGGCGGAATGCTGGAGCGTGGCGATGTCACCACCGCTGTCGTGCCAGTCGTCGGGCGTGACGGTCGTCTGTATCAGCTCCATGAATCGTTCGGCGGGTCCCTCGTCGCGTTCATCCCACATGATGGGCGCGACGTAGGGCGGAGCGGGCGGAGCGGATCTCGCGCCGATGGGCGCGCCCGCCGGCTGACCGCCGACGCCGCCACCGAAACCGCCCGCCTGCCCTCCGGCGCGCGGTGCCACCGCTTCGCTCGCATACATGCTCTGCAGGGCAAATCGCGGAACCGCCTTGACGAACTCGTTCACATCGTAGACTTCGACAGTCACGTCGCGATCCAGGTAACCGCGCGAAGCGATACGCAGAATTCCGTCGCGGACTTCGTACGCCAGACCCAACTCGCTGCCAAGTTGCTCAAACAGCAGTTCCAGCGCCTGGCGAAGTTCAACCGGCTTGCGCAGCGTGATAGAAACAAGCTGCTCGCGGTCGACACCCAGTCCTTCCAGGTCGCTCCAGTTGACGACAATATCCAGATCCGCCGAGCGGGACAGTTGATTGAGCACGTCGACAAAAGGCGCGCGCTCCGCGTTCAGTTCCACCGGCTTTTGCAGCTTTGCCAGCGCAGACTCGTCACGGGTATCGGGCTTGTCGGGCGCTGGACCCTGCGGCGCAGACAGCTTGGGCGCGTCCTCCGCACTCATCAGGCCCTGGATGAAATAGAAGGAAACGGTAAGCGACGTTGGCCCGTTGGGAGTACTCCCGTCCCGCGGAATTGCATCGACCAGCCGGCGCACTTCGGCGATGTCCTGTTCGTCGCCGCGGAGTACGAGCAACCCGGACGTACGATCGTAAGACGCGCGCGTCCGCCCGGACAGCACGGTGTGCACCAGTTCCATCAGATCGTCGGGCGCAGGCGGACCGACATGGATGATCGCCGTAGATTCTACGGACTTCTGCGGCGGTGCCGAATCCAGTAGCTCGCTTATCAGGCGAGTGGCCATCTCCAATTCGGCATGCGGCGCGGAGATTACGACTGTGTTGGTGCGTTCATCGGCTGCGACCCGGCCTTCGCTAAGAAAGCCCTGGAGCATGCGCGCGGTCTCGCGGGCCTCGATGTAGTCGAGGCGAATGACCTTTTGTTCAAAGCCGGAAGTATCTCGTTTCTGGCTTTGGGCAAGTGCAGTGCTGGCCAGGACGAGCAAACTCGTGATACAAGCGATTCGACAAACGCGATGCATGTTGCGGACTCCTTGGTTCTTTGCGGCGACCTGTGCCGTGCCAATGCGCTGGCCGGCGCCAATCATCTGATCAGGGCCTCTCGAACAGCACGAACACGTGAACATTGGGCTGACGAACTGCCTGGGCGACGGGGATAAACCGATCGTCGCTTTCGGCGGACAGGGCGACCTGCACGTCACGCCCCGAGGCCTCAACCGGCGATACGGGCGTGGCATACGGTACGGGCGATTCACCCGCCCCGCCGGGCACGCGCTCCTGCATGGCACGGTAGGTCAGCGTGCCAGCGCCGAGAATCAACGCAATCGCCGCGGCGACACGGGTCAACGGGAAGATTTTCAGCCTCCGAACGGGCGTCGACGCGATGCGTCGCGGTTCGCCAACGCGCGCCGTGGCGTCGCGAAGATCGCCGAGAGCCCGGATGACATCGGCGAGTTCATCAGCCGCCGCGCGGCAGTCCGCGCATCCTGCACAATGCAGCGCCAGCGCCGCGGCGTCCGTCGCGGACAGCTCGCCATCGAGCTTCAGATGAATGGCCTGCCTGGCTTGCGTGCAGTTCATGGTTTTTTCAATGTCGACTGAACAAGGCTCCGTACGCCGACGGCCCGCTCCCTTACGGTCGCGGCTCGGTTAGTTTTTGCAGCACGCGGCGCAGGTTCTCGCGCGCGTTACGCACCTGCACCCGCGCCGTCGACTCGCTGATGCCCATCAACTCCGCGATCTCCGCATAAGGCATCTCTTCCAGATGGTGCAGAACCAGCGCCGTGCGTTGCCGCTCAGGCAGTCGGTCAATGGCCTGGCGCACCCGTTCGGAAAGCTCGCCGCGCGCCGCGACCTCGTGCGGCGAAGCCGGCGCGGCTGTTCCGCGGGCACGATCCGCGAGCACTTCGTCCGCCCGGACGACGCGGCGGGCGCGGCGGCGAAGATCGTGGCACTGCCGCACGACGATCGCCCGAACCCACGACCAGGCCCGCGCCGGATCGGCAAGCTGCGCGCCGTGCTGCGCCGCCTGAACCAATGCGTTTTGAACCATGTCTTCCGCATCGTGCAGATTCCAGCAGAATCGATATGCCAGACGAACGAGCGCCCCCCGGCGCGCAGATACCCCGACGAGCGATTCGACCTTCAACCCATCCGCCAACGGCGGCGCGGGCGGCGCCGGATCCGGCCCTGCGGCGACAGACTGCGCTGGCGTCTGGGGGGCGTCGTTCACCGGTTCATTCCACTCGTCACCGCCATAGACGCTCGGGAACTGTCCGGCGTTTAGGCGGTTCTGCGGCGCGGGAGCTGGGGGATCACAACGCTTGTACCCGGATCTCAGCCGGTCGCCGCACCCTCCCCTAGTAAACGGGGTCCATCGCGCAGGTCGGCGACGTGGCGCTTTCCACGATGCGGCGGAAGACTATACTGGCCGTTCAATGTGCGACGCACAAATCAGCGATTGCCCACGCTCCGGCACAATGAACCGTGCGCCGCGGCGACGCATCCGGATGCTCCTGGCCGCGGCTCTGCTCCTGATGCCGCAGGCTGGGGCGCGCGCCTCGGACAAAGCGTCCGAAATCGAAATCGTCGGGACGCCGGTCGCGGAGAACCCCAATTACTTCCGCTGGACCATCACCAACAAGAGTCGCGCCAGCATCGTTCGGTTCAGCGCCCCACGCTTCATGGAGGAGCTCGTGGTGCCGCCGGATGGTTGGAACGGTGAAATCACCAAAAGCGCGACGGACAACAGCCGCGGCGTCCAGTTTACCGTGGCGGAGTCCAAGGCCGCGATTCAGCCGGGCCAGTCGCTGGTATTCCAGATCCAGGATATGCGTCCGATGCGCACGGGGCGGACGAAGGCGCCGCAGAATGTTGTCATCGGCCTGCTCGACGGCAGCGAAGTGACCATCCCCAACGTGCTCTGTCCGGCGGGTGAGTCGCCGCTGGTCCGCAACCTGAACCTGATCGCGCTCGGCGCCATGTTCGCCATCTTTCTGCTCGTGCAGGCGATCCGTACCCGGCGGCGCAAGGCGTCGGCGTCTGGGAATTCCACCATTCCGTGATCAGTCCATGCCGCAATCCCTTCGATCCGAACACCCGATGCCCGAAATCCCTGCAATCCCCGCCGATCGGCCCGCCTCGCCGCTGACTTATGCCTGGTGCGGGCTGCGCGTGGCGCTGGTCGGCTGCGTGCTGATTTCCGTCGTCGAATGCGCCGCGGCGGCCAGCGTGGCCCTGCACGGGTATGGCGATACGGCAATTCCCTGGAGCGTGCTGGTGGCTGCCACGGGCAAGTCCATCGCCAGCCACATACCGATGTGGTGCCCGTTGACGATCGTGGTCGGCCTGCTCTTCGGCTGGCTGCTGCGGCGGCGTGCGCTGCACGCTCCGGAAGCGGTGATGACCGCGTGGTTCGTGCTGCTTGCCGGATGGCTCGTCGCGCTGGTGGATCTGAAACTCGCGGAGCGTGACACGACCGGGCGGATGGCGGCGGTGGCGGCAGCCGCGCTGGTGATCGCGGTGGGCGCGTTCTGGTGGTTGCGGCGCTGGGTGCGGCGGCGCGGGCGCGCGCCTGTCAACCGATTACTCGACGTGTGTGCGGCGCTGGCGCTGGCTTTCGGACTGGCCGCCTCAACGGCGTTCGTGCGTTCTCCGCTCTTCGATCCCGGCGAATACGCAGTGCCTGCGGCGAAAGCGGCATTCCCCAACAGTAGTCAGCCGAACGTGCTCTGGGTGGTGCTCGACACCGTGCGCGGCGACCACACCAGCCTGTACGGGTATCCGCCGGCGACGACGCCGAGGCTCGCGGAGTACGCCAAAGGCGCCATCGTCTTCGAGCGCGCCGTGTCCAACGGCATCTGGACGTTGCCGAATCACGCATCGATGTTCAGCGGACGCAGCCTGCGTGCCCATGGCGCTGACTTTCGGAATGCCCGGCTGGATGAGGAGTTTACCACGGTCGCCGAAGTGCTCCGCGACCACGGCTACGCGACGGCTGCCTTCTCGAACAACCCGTGGGTCGCGCCGGACACGCAGATCACGCGGGGGTTCGACACCGTGCGGGTGATGTATCACCTGCGGCACGTGACGCGGTCGAGCGTCGGCTGGATATTCGAACGCCTCGGCCTATCGCCGCCCTTTCGCTGGCTGGATGAGGACTTCGGCGCTGCGCTGACCAACGGGCTGATCGACGAATGGCTGAACGGGCGCGCCACCGACGATCAGCCGGTGTTCCTGTTCGTCAACTACATGGACGCCCACCTGCCCTACCGCGTGCCCGGCCGGTACCGCCGCATGTTCCTCTCGCCCGAGCAGGTGCGGCGCTCGTTCGCGATTTCGCTCAGCGCGTACGGGCGGATCGTGGACGCGGTCGACCGCCGTTTCAACTTCGAGGACCAGGCGTTCTTCGCCCCGGCGGATCGGGAAATTCTCAAGGGGCAGTACGACGCGGGCATCCGCTACCTCGACGACCGGGTGAGCGAACTGCTCGCCATGTTTCGCGAGCGCGACATGCTGGACAACACGCTGGTGGTCATCGTCTCAGACCACGGCGAATACCTCGACCAGCACGGCCAGTGGGCGCACCGCATGCAGGCGTACCAGGACCTGCTGAACGTCGTCATCCTGCTGCGCGCGCCGGGGACGGCGGCAGGCCGACGCATTTCCACGCCGGCGCAGCTCTCCGACCTGCATGGCACGGTCATCGCCGCGACGGTAGGGACCAACGGGCTTGCGGCGGAAGACGCCGGCCCGGGCACATCACGTGTGTGGCCGGCGCTTGACCTGTTCGCCCTCGCGTCAGCCGATGCCGGCGCCACGCGCATCGCGGTGAGCGAATACAACGGCGACTCGCCGCAGAACCTCAAGCGGATCCGCGACCGCAACGACCCCGTGCTCAGCCGGCGGGCGCTGCCGCAGGTGGCGGCGCAGGACGCGCGCTACAAACTGCTTGTGACCGCGGACGGTACGCAGGAGTTGTTTGACGTGGTGGAGGATCCGCGCGAGGACCACGACCTGCTCAAAATATTCCCGCAGCACGCCGAGCGGCTGGGGCGTTACCTCGCCGAATGGCACGAACGCGTGCCGGCGCACACACCGCCCGCGGACGCGGACTCGACCGGAATGGCCCCCGAAGTGATCCGCGCGCTCAAGAGTCTGGGTTACCTCGGCGATGACGACTGACGCAATGACCGCGCGAAACCGACGCTTCTGATAAGGTCTGCAATCCGAGACGCGACCGTGAAGGAGCGGTCCGGGCAATCGCTCAGTACGGCACGCCGACGCGCATGCCGGTGGCCGGTACAACGATTGTCAGACCGTCGCAGCCGGTCAAGCAACTCTGCAAGACGCGGAAGACCTAATCGACAACCGTGTTGATCGTCGCCGCGCTGTTGGCGATGTTGCCGCGGACGCGCATTCCGAGCAGCTTCACGGTGAGCGCGATGGCCATGATCATAATCGACAGCATGACGGCGTATTCAGTCGCCGTGGGTCCGTCCTCTTCGTAGAGGAAATGACGCCAGGTTTTCATTGCTCTTTCCCTCCCTCTCGTTGGGGAAACTTATTCAGTTGTTGACAGGTCCACGGGATGTGGAACGACTTACTAGGTTTATGCCCGCAGACACGCGGTAGTCAACGCGCGATGCGGCGCCGCCGGGACGGTCCGATAGTAGCGCATGCTGCGACATCTCGCAGCAATAGGCAATGAAGAATTCATTCGGACTCAGGCGAATCCAGTTGTCGCGAGTCAGCCGGTAGCGCTGCATCGGCTGGTTTGCTGACCAACAAGCAAGAATCCGGCAAGTCTACAAACTCTCTAACGCTTGCGCTGTGCCGAGCACGCCAGTGCCAATGAGGTCGGTATATCGCAAACCAGACCGTGGCAGATATCGCCGTGAACAGCCACACTGGCAGATGAGCATGCCGCTCTTTGACATTCAGAGGCCGGGTCCACCAGATGGTGCCCATGCCCTGGTAACCATAAACGGTAACATCCCATTTCGGACCCGAACGGGGGGAATCCGGCTCGACGAACACGGCGATGAGGCCCCAAGCCAGGCGCGTATAGCTCCAGGGCGTGCGCACGGAAATGCGCAAATAGCTGATCGTCCAGAGTGCAAGCAAAATAAGCGTGAGGCACAACGCAGCCCGCGCGGCATTCTTACGTGGATGATTTCCGCGATAAAGGGCGGGCCATTCCAGAATCTTTCGAAATCGACTCCGCCTCCGGGCCATCGCGGACGCGCGACGCAGGGGGCAGAATGCTGATGCACATTCCGGGCAGCGTCTCTCAGCGATTCCGGCGAGGTCGTATCCGCAATATATGCACCAGCCTCGGGACCGCCAGTTCAAGCGGCGCATCGGCCCACGTAGAAATGCCAATACGGGATAAAATCCAAACAGGATAATCAGCGTCCAGATAGGCATCCCAACGCCCCATGCGCGTAATGCATATGCCGGAGGTGTGAAGCCCGGCTGGAAGTTGCAATTCTGGGAAATCCAGGTCAGCGATCCTGGAAGGTCCTGCGCAGAAACGTGAAACGATTTGAATGCAAGTTGGTGGTTCTTGTTCACAACCCCTGGGGCGCGCGGCAACGTGAGGAACACCAGCAAGTCCGGCCCGGCTGGGATAATCCATAAACTTCGGCCGCTTGAATCGCCTAAAGTGAACAATCGGCTCTCATTAATGGCTTCAAACGCGTGCGGTTGAATTGTCGGAACTGCCTGTATTCGCTGGGTCCAATTGAAATCGAGGAATACCGGATCGCAATGGTGGACGGAGTACGGAATAAGCGCCGATGTCGGATTGCAGGCAATAGACCGCAGCGCGATGCACACGAGCATTGCGAGCGTCAGCAAAGTGATGACACCGCGGCGGACCATGATTCACCTGCAAGCGTCTGGGGTCGACCTACACTTTGTACGCGCAGACCAGCGTTCGGTTCAATGATTCCCGAGGCCGTTTGGCAAATACGCCAGAGCGATTCCGTGATTCGCAAGCTGCAAGCGTGATCCCGCGCTTTTGGTCTAGGGTGCCGTTCGCCCACAGCGGCCGAGCGCGCGGTTCATCGCCGCGCGCTTTGCAGCATCTCCATCACGATCGCTGCGGCGTTGTCGCTGGCCCCGGTCCGGATCAGCGGGTCCATCATCTCCGCAAGTTCGCGGCGTTTGGCGGCGAGCCGCTCGGGGTCGGCAAGCATGTCCAGGGCCGCCCGGATAATCGGCGCGGTCGAGCGGTAAAACGGCATGAACTCCGGGACGATCTCGCGCCCCGCCAAGATGTTCACGATCGCCAGGTGCGGCGTGCAGGTGACCCACTTGCCGAAGACGTACCAGCCGAAACGCGTGCTGTTGTACATCACGATCATGGGCACGTGGTAATACGCGGTCTCCAGCGTGGCCGTGCCGCTGGCGACGAGGGCGAAATCCGCCGCGCTCAGCAGCGCGCCGTTCTCATCCGTGTGCAGGCTGTGCGAAATACTGGTTTGCGCCAGCGCCGCCGCGATGATCGGCTGCGTGCGTTCGTTCGCCACGGAAACGCAGAAGTGGGCCCCCGGATGGGCGGCGTGAATCGCCGCAGCCACCTCGAGCTGACCGGGAAACACCTCGTGTACCACGTGCGTGCGCGAGCCGGGCAGAATCGCGATCAATGGACGGCCCCGGCTGCGAAGCGCCTCCACCACGCTCGCCTCGATCACGCGCTGCGCCAGCGTATCGAACAGCGGGTGGCCGACGTAATCCGCCGGTATGCCATAATCCCGAAAGAACTTTTCCTCAAAGGGCAAGATCACCGCCAGCCGGCTGGTGCGCCGGCGGACGCGGCGCACCCGGCTCTTGGCCCAGGCCCAGACCTGCGGGGCGATGTAATACAGCACGGGCACGTTCACGTGGCGCGCGTGCTTGGCGACCGGCAGGTGCAGCATGGGTGAATCGATGACGACGGCTAGATCGACGGGATTGGTCCGCAGGAATCCCTTGCAAGTGCGCAGCATGCGCCAGGCCTGCGGCGCCACCCTGATCATGCCGGTGAGCATCGCCGCGTGCGCGGTCATGTCGAAAATGGTCTCGCAGCCGGCCTCGCGCATGAGCGGGCCCGCGACGCCGACAAAACGGACGCCCGGGTCCGCCCGATGCACCGCGCGGATCAGCTTGGCGGCGTGCAGGTCCGCGCTCGGCTCCGCCGCCGAGATGAACACCCGCGGTCCATCCGAGCCGCGGCCTGAGCGAATGCGCTCGGAACTTGTTGATTGGTCGGTGGTTATGGTCATGAGCATCCTGGTTACGGCGTGAATGTAACCGCGGTGCGAACAGCATGCCAGCCGGCGGCGGATTGGTGGATTGTCACCGCCGCGCGTATCCTCGCGGAAACAAGGGCAATCGGCGCAGCAAACGTCCGGATCTTCGGACCGCCGCGCCGCATGATGGAAGAACTCAGAAACCACAACGGAGAATGCCATGAACAGGCTGCAATGCGCGATGATCGCTGTTTTGGTGTGCGCCGGCGCGTCGCATGCACGCGGAGATCAGCCGGCGTCTCGGGAAGGCGCTGCCGAGATCATGAAGGCCATCCAGGGGCTGGAATGGCAGGACGTGAATTTCGACGCCTTGAGCCCCCTGGATCGCTGCCGAACGCTGATGCTGCTGAATCACGCCTTGGGGGACGTCGGCAAGGCCGCAATGGCCGAGGTGGACCTGATGCATGCGTACATCGCCCAGAAGAACCTCACCGCCGACGATTCAGCCGTGGCGGCTGCACAGCCGCAGCCCACGCGCAGCTATGAAGACGCGCGGATGATCGCGGCGGCGCTGCTCGCGGGACCGATGTCCGATTCGCGCTATGCCAGCGCGCTGGCCGATGCGGACGACGCGGCGATCGCCGCGCACGAAGGCATGTACGACAAGTCAAGCCGGAAAAAATGGGACGAGTTCGTCGAGCCGGTTCGCGAAGTGCGCCGCGCCGCGGCATTCCTGAAGGAGAAGGGCCAGGTCAAAGACTACATGGCCTGGGCCAAGGACGAATCCGACCGGCGGCAGGCGAAGCACGATCAGGAGATGGCGGATCGCCGCGCAGCCGCCGCGGAAAAATCGAAGCAGGACGATGCCCAGCGCCAGGCGCAGGCGGCAGAGCGTGAAGCGCAGCGCCAGGAACAGGCTGAAATGGAACAGGCGCAGCGTGCGCTGTTCGCGGCCCAGATGGCCGAAGCGGCGGCGTCCGCGCCGCGGATCACCGTCGTCGAGGGCGACGATGATGACGATGATTGGTACCTGGGCTGGTATCAGCATGCGGTCGCCAACGCGCGCAACCAGTCCTGGCACCGGAGCGACGATTTTCAGGACGCTGCCCGTGCGCGCGCGGCCGCAAGAGTCGGCAACACAGCCGGCGGAAAGCAATCCACGTCACCCGCAAGCGGCAAGCCCTGACGATCGAATTGCCGCGGCATGCGCCCGTACAACTCGACCGTCAGCGCCTGTCCATCGCCGAATTCGCGTCGTGGCGACGGCCGAGCCGGCGGAGGCGCCGAGCCGATAGCGGCATGCGGGTCTACGGAACGGGCATGGGGTTGTTGTCCGAGTCCAAAGATGAACCAATTCGAACGGTGAAGTGCGGTACGTTCTCGGCCACATGGCATTTCATGCAGTCGGTGCGCATCCGCTCGATGATCTCGGCGAACGGCCGAGTGCCTTCGGCGTTTTCCGCCGCGGCGATGGCCGACCTGACAAACGGAATAGTCTCCTGCAGAAAGGGCGCGGCGGACGCGGCGCGCTTGGGCCGCCGCTCCAGCGCGAGATTGAGCGCCAGCTCGATCTTCTCGACCTGGTACCGCGCCAACGGCCAATTGCGTTCCGCGCCCGCGAGTTGAAGCTCTTCGAAGCGATGCCCGATTTCCATCATGGCCACGTCCAGCCCGCGGAAGTGCCGCTCCGCCTCGGCGCGCGCATCCGACCAGTCTGGCGTCAACCAATGGCTGTTGGCGGCGGCGTCCGGCGATGACACGGGGGTGGCGGACGTCACCGGCTGGGCCAGGCTTGTCAGTCCGGGCAGGTGGATTTGCCACATGACGGCCACCGCGATCGCGCCGCCCAGCAGAAAAGACCCGATTGGCTTCATGGCGATGCCTCCCTTCAGATTCTCGCAAGACCCGGCGCACGAGATCATCCCGCAGACCGCGTCCGCAGCGACCTCCTCAGCGCCGTTCGCGGCGACGGGTTGGGCGAGAAGCGCCGCGCTTGCGCCGATTCGCTTGCCCGCCGAAGACGCGCCGCAGATCGGTTGCGAACAGTTCGCCGAACAGTTCGCGCACCTTGTGTCTGGCTTCGTTGAGCGCCATTCGCCCGGCAGACGTGATGCGATACACGCGGCGCGTGCTGCGGCCGGCGCGCTGCGCGGTGGAGCGGAGCAGTCCGCGTTGCTCCATCCGGTGCAGCAGGGGGTATAGCGTGCCGGCGCTGAGTCTGTAACCGTGATTGGCGAGTTCCTCGATGATCCACAGGCCATAGACCGGCTGTTCGGCTGCGTGGTGCAGAATGTGCAGCGGAATCAGGCCGGAGAACAGTTCCTGTGCGGATCGCGAACGCATTGCCAATTGCCCTGCTGGACATTATCGTATGTCAATATCGGAAAGCGATACTAATGACCAAAGCCACGCAGGTCAATTCAGGCGGGCCGCATGGACATGCGGGCACGCTGCGCGAACTCGCCGCGGTGTTTCTAAAGCTCGGAACCACCGCGTTCGGCGGGCCCGCTGTGCACATCGCCCTGCTCGAACAGGAAGTGGTGCAGCGCCGCAAGTGGCTCACGCACGCGGAGTTTCTCGATCTGCTCGGCGCGGCCAACCTCATTCCCGGCCCGAACTCGACCGAACTGGCCATCCACATCGGGCTGCGCCGCGCCGGGTGGAAGGGGCTCATCGTCGCAGGCGCGTGCTTCATCGTACCGGCTTTCTTGATCGTGTTCGCGTGCGCTTGGTTCTACGTGCGCTACGCGCGACTGCCGCAGATTGAGGGCGTGCTCTACGGCGTCAAACCGGTCGTACTGGCCATCGTGCTGCAGGCGCTGTGGCGGCTCACGCGGACTGCGCTCAAGACGCATCTTGCGATCGCCATCGCGATTGGCTCTCTCGCGGCCAGCCTCCTGGGCCTGCACGAGCTGATCGTGCTGCTGGGCGCGGGCGTCGCCGCGCCCTTGCTGCGCGGCGTGTATGCGCGGATGACGCGGCCTCCGACAATGATCTGCACGGCGATTCTCCCGCCCCTGCTGCCACTTGGGCTCTTTGGACAGGCGGCTGCCACTCCGGTCGGGCTGGTGCCGCTGTTCCTGTTTTTCCTCAAGGTCGGCGCCGTGCTATACGGCAGCGGCTACGTGCTGCTCGCCTTTCTGCGCGCCGATCTGGTCGAGCGCTGGGGCTGGCTGACGGAGGCGCAACTGCTGGACGCGATCGCCATCGGCCAGGTGACGCCGGGGCCGCTTTTCACCACGGCGACGTTCATTGGATACGTTCTGGCCGGGCCAGCCGGCGCATGCTTGTCGACCGCGGGCATGTTTCTTCCCGCCTTCCTATTTGTCGCAATCAGCGCGCCGTTCATTCCCCGGCTGCGACAATCGCGGGTGGCTGGAGCCTTTCTCGACGGCGTGAATGCCGCCTCGCTCGCCCTGATGGCGGCGGTCACGCTCCAATTGCTCGGCGGCGCGTTCGTGGATGCGACAACCGTCGTGCTGGGCATCGCCGCGGCGGCAGTGCTTCTAACGACCCGCGTGAATCCGATCTGGCTGATCCTGGTCGCGGGAATCGTCGGGCTGGTGGCATAGGGTTGTGTCACGCAACCGATGGAGTACACCTTTTCTGGATTGGAGCAAAAAATGAACCCAAACAGACCACGATTTATCGCGCATGGCGCACCGGTCACACGCATGCTGATAACCGGATGCATGTTGAGTGTCTTCTGCGGCGTAGCGCAAGCCGCCCCAGCCGGCGGCGTCATCGAAGTGGAGGAACTGGCGGATCGCCTGAAGGCCGGCGCCGATCGCGGCGCGTTGATCGTGCTCGACATGCGCACAGCCGAAGCCTACGACGCCGGACACATCAACGGCGCGGTGCGCCTGGATGCCGCGGAATGGAAGGATGAAAGCCTGTCGGACGATACCGGCCTGTCGCACACGGAGCGCTGGCACGCGCGGATCGGATCAGCAGGCGTCGCTGGTGACCAACCGGTGGTGATCTACGACGACGGGCGCATGACCGAGGCCGCACGCGTCTGGTTCATCTTCCAGCACTTCGGCGTCGCCGACGTCGCCGTGCTCAATGGTGGATTTCCTGCGCTCAAGCCGCTCGTTGATGCGGGATCAATTTCGCTGAGCACGATCCCGACTCCGCCAAAGCCGGTCGTCTTTCGCCCGTCCGCTGCCGCCCGCGGTACCATTGAACTGGTCGAGCGCGAGCGCGTGCGCCGGTTCGTCGAAGAGCACAAGGCGCAGGTCCTCGACGCGCGGACGCCCGCGGAATACTCCGGCGACGACCTGCGCAAGAACACGCGCGGCGGCCATCTGCCGTCGGCGATCAACCTGCCGCACAAGGACCTGCTGGACGAAAGCGGCCGACTCAAGACACCTGGGGCGCTCGTCCAGATCTTCGAGTCCGCGGGCTTCCAGCGCGGTCAACCGGTCATCACCCATTGCGATGGCGGCGGACGGGCGTCCCTTGCCGCTCTGGCGGCTGAACGGGCCGGCTTCGGCCCGGTGATGAACTACTACCTCAGCTTCGGCGACTGGGCGGCGGACGCAACCTGCCCGGTCGAAAAGCCGTAGTCCTGCCGCCAGTGGTCGCAAGACCTCAGTGCACGCGCGGGTAGCCCTGAATCAACACGCGCGGGCTGGCGACAGGATCCATGCGGCGCAGCGCGACGAATGCGAATCAGCGCTTTCGGCGCACACAGAGCAATGCGCCGACGATGCCGAGGGCCACTCCAGTCGCGGGTTCAGGAACGACGAGCACAAAGTCGTCGATCACGTACGCCTGGCCGCCACCCGCCGGATTGGGAGTACCTCCAAGCATCGACGCACGCGCACGTACCATCGTGGTACCGATTGGGGCAATCGCCGACACGGTGTACTGTTTGTAATCAAACGGTTGGCCGTTGTCGATGAACAGGTTGGGCAGTAAGTCGACTGTTGCCCCACCGATGATGCCGCCACCGGCGTTGAGAAATTCCAAGGCAAACTCCGCCCCGGCGACCATGAGATTCGGCTCTGCGCCCGCCCAACCGGTGAGGGTATACTCCAATCCCGGCGTTGCCGGAACATCCTGATAAAGGTGGCCCGTCGCGGCGCCGTTGGCAACATTGCCAGAGAACGCCTTGAAGAACACCGCGCAGTCGGGACCGCCGCAACCTTCAGGATGTGGAGGATTCGCATTGCCGTCCGTCGTTACCGGAGTCGGCGCAGGGCCCGCCCAGGGCTCGGACGACATCTCGTCCTCGTACGGACCAGAAATCGTCCTGAATCCCTCGTTGACCCAGCTCGTCGGCTTGGGCAGGAAAAACCCGGGGACGATTTCCACCGCTGCGGTATGATCCAGATTGCCGTTGGTCAAGAGATTCGCCTGGACGGGTAGCGTGCAGGCCCAAACCGCGCAGACTGCGCACATTGACACTGTGTTCTTCATCGGTCTCTCTCCTCTCGATTAGACGTGTAGGCCCAACTATGCGCCACATCAGTGCAGACAGCCGATGGGCTCGCCTGAATCTGCACACTCGTTGGCGCGTTTCGACTTGGGTACCTTAACGAGTTGAGATCATGGAATTCAAGACCCTTGCGAGCGTTGTAAGTGTGGATTTCGGTCCGCACTCGAGTGCCGCCATCCTGGGTAGGCCCCGACGATCCCGCAACGTCTGATAATCTGGCGCAGGTTGACTAGTTGCCGGCCGCCCGGTGGGGCATTTCGACGCGGTTAAGGCCCTCCTGGCACCCGGCGTCGCGGGGGTCCACACCCAAACGACCGCGAGGCAGTCGCTCTGCAGGCTGTGTTGCCGAAAACCGCGAATCTGGTACCCTGTGCGGTTCTCCGCGTGGACCGGCGGGTCGCCGCCGCGCGAAGGACGAAGTGCGGGGACGCGGTGTCCCCGCCCAAGCGCTCTGGAGGTGCCCATTGTCACAGGCGTTGGTACAGGAACTGGTGGATTCTGGAATCCACTTCGGGCATCGCGTGAGCCGCTGGAATCCGAAGATGCTGCCATTCATCTTCGGCAAGCGCAACCTCATTCACATCATCGACCTGCGCGAGACGGTGAAGGGGTTGTTGCGGGCGAAGCGGTTTATCGCGCGAACGGTGTCCGAAGGTGGGGACGTGCTGTTCGTCGGCACGAAGCGGCAGGCTCGGCACACGGTGATGGATCATGCCCGCGGTTGCGGCATGCCCTACGTCACCGAACGCTGGCTCGGCGGCACGCTGACGAACTTTCGAACGGTGCGCGGCCGGCTGGGCCGCCTTGAGGAACTCGAAGCCGAAGAAGCCTCGGGCAAACTCCAGGAATACAGCAAGAAAGCGATCGCCACGCGCACACGCGAACGGTTGAAGATCAAGCGCAACCTCGACGGCATCCGTACGCTGACGCGGCTGCCCTCGGCGCTGATCGTCATCGACGTGCAGCGCGAACATATCGCGGTGAAAGAAGCGCGGGCGCTGGGTATTCCCACCGTTTGCCTGATCGATACCGACTCCGATCCGGACTTCGCGGACATTCCCATTCCCGGAAACGACGACGCCATCCGCTCGATCGAGATCGTGCTCAAGCATCTGACCGAGGCGGTCGAGTTGGGCAAGCGGTCACGTCCAGCGAAGCAGCCGGAAGACAAAGAAAGCCGGGGCGATGCCGGACCGCGACGCCGTTCCCGCAGGGCGACCGCCCGCGCGGAAGGCGCTGATGCGGGCGCGGAGGATAGCGCGCCGGATAGCGGCCAGGCTGCGACCGCCACCGCCACCGCCGAATCCGAAGGCGAAAGGTCCTCCGCACCATCGGCGGACGACAAGGCGTAGGACCGGCTGGCTGAACCAGCCGGTTCGGCGGTACGCAATCGCCCATGCAGGCGGCGCAACCGCGGACCTTTCAACGCTGAATGATGAATGTTGCGCGGTCGCCGCTTCGGCGGCGGCCGCGCATCTTTGGAATCGAATCCACAACGTGCTGCAAGTCCAACATCGAGGGCGATCAGCCGAGGGAGATCAACGATCATGGCAGAACTTACGGCAGGCCAGGTGATGGCGCTGCGCAAGAAAACAGGCCTTCCCATGATGGAGTGCAAAGAGGCCCTGACCGAGTGCAACGGGGATGAAGCCGCGGCGATCGAGTGGTTGTCGCGCAAACACAAGGGCAAGATGGAGGCCCGCAGCGACCGCGAAACCGGCGAAGGCCGCGTCGGGATCTACATCTCCCCCGACGGGACGACCGGCGCGATCTGCGAACTGCGTTGTGAGACCGCCCCGGTGGCCAAGAACGACATGTTCATCAGCCTCGCGAACAAGATCGCCGAGGTCGTCGCCAAGGGCAACGAAAAGGCCCCGGCCGCCGACAGCATCCGCGGCGCGGTGGAGGCGCAAATCACCGAGGTCTACGGCAAGCTGCGCGAAACCATGAACATCGGCGATTGCCGCAGGGTAGCAGCCGACGCGCTGGCGGGTTACGTCCACTTCGACGGCAAGACCGGCGTGCTCATCGGCCTGAAAGGCAAACCCAAGGATGCAGACGTGGGCAAAAACCTGGCCATGCACGCGACCTCACTACGGCCGATCGCGCCGAACCGCGAGAGTGTCCCGGCTGCCGAGGTGGAGAAGGTGCGGCAGTTCGCCATCGAACAGGCCAAGGAAGAGGGCAAGCCCGAGCAGATCGTCGGCAAGATCGCCGACGGCAAGGTCAACGCGTTCTACGCCGAAAAAGTGCTCGTCGAGCAGGAGCACGTGCGCAGCGACGTCTACGGCAAAAAGAAGGTCAAAGACGTGCTCGCGGAACACGGCGTGACGGGCGTGACCGAACTCGTCTACATGACGGTCGGCGCCGGCGCGGCGTGACGACGACGCCCGGCTGATCGATTAACGCCGCCGCTTCTGACGTGTGCGGCTGCCCGCTCTTCTCTTAGGAACGGTTGTTCCGCACTCCGGACACTTGCCACTGCGATTTCCCCGCAGATGGTAGCCACACTCAACACAGTGTGCGCTGCGAAATCTGCTTTCGCGAAGAGCAGATCTCCTGCTGGCGAGAATCGATAATATGATCAACCCGCCAACCATGAGTATTGACGGAAGCCAGCCCGCAAGGTCTGGAACGAAAACTAGCACGGGAACGATGAAGAGCACGACAATGACCACAGCCAGGATTGCGGTCCGCCGGATGTCTGCCGTCAGAGGCTGAATGCGCTCCTCCTCGGCGGAATTGTGCCTTGCGATAACGTCACGAGCCTTGGCAGCCTGTTCATCCGCCACCGCCAGTTCCACAAGAAAGCCAACTTTGGGACCTCGGTTTCGTTCGGGGTCGCCCACAATCGTTGCCGCAATCCCATTCCGCGTGAGCAGGTCATGGGTAGAATAAAGGTCGGCCTGGGATTGGGCCCTGTAAATGATCGTCGGCATGACTGCTCTCAACTTGGGCTTGAGCAACCCCTCCATCAGCCATTGGAACACTTGCAGCCGTTTTCTTCGATTATAATTACGCTCGAATCTTCGACATCTCGTGATCTCCGCAACCAATGGAAAGACCGCTGTGCCACGATGGAAGACCGACGCTCATGTCATTTGTACGGCGGCACGACGGCCGGCCTTGCACTTGAGGATCACAAGGGCGATGATTGGGTTGCAGTCTTGACGCGAATCGAGGATAAGGGCCGTCATTGGGTGGAGCAGCGCACTGTGCGCTCATGTTCAAGCACGCGCCCGCGAGAAGGGTGTATGACCGACGTCAAATACAAACGCGTGCTGCTGAAGATCAGCGGCGAAGGGCTTTGCCGAACGGGTGAATCGGGCATCGACGCCGAGGAACTCAAGCGCATCGGCAAGGAGCTCAAGAGCGTCTGCGACCTCGGCGTGCAGCTCGCCATCGTGGTCGGCGGCGGCAACATCGTCCGCGGGACCGAGATCGCCGCGCACGGCGGCATCGAGGAAGTCACCGGCCACTACATGGGCATGCTCGCCACGGTGATCAACGCCCTCGCCGTGCAGGACACCCTCGAACTGCTCGGCCTCACCACCCGCGTGCAGAGCGCCGTCGCGGTCGATCGCGTCTGCGAAAAGTTCATCCGCCGGCGGGCCATCCGCCACCTGGAAAAAGGCCGGGTGGTCATCTTCGCGGGCGGCACGGGCAACCCCTTCGTGACCACCGACACCGGCGCCGCCCTGCGCGCCGCGGAGATCGGCGCGGACGTGCTGCTGAAGGCCACCAAGGTCGACGGCGTGTACGACCGTGATCCCATGCGCGACAAATCCGCCCGGCTGCTGGAGCACCTCAGCTACAACGCGGTGATCGACGCGCGCCTGCAGGTCATGGACGTGGCCGCGATCGACATGTGCCAGCGCAACGGCGTGCCCGTCGTAGTCTTCAACCTCAAGCAGGCCGGCAACATGCGCAACGTTGTTCTGGGCAAGTCGATCGGTACACTGGTGGACAGTTCCGGCGCAGCCACCGTAACAGCCGGCGCATAGAAAACGGGCAATAGGATCCGCCGCGACAACCCTTCCCCCTTCCAGGGGGAGGCTGGGGGGGGTTGAGCAGCCAATAGCCTGGTCCCCCTGCCCAACTCTGTCGGGCAAGGGGGTACAATCCGGCAACATCAGCCGTACACTGCGAGACCAGTGCCCGATCACCCGTATCGGAGAAACCCAGCGATGAGCCAGTACGAGAAAGAATGCGAAGCCGCGATGGCCAAGACCATCGAATACCTGCGTGACGAGCTGCGCGGCGTGCGTACCGGCCGCGCCACCTCGGGGCTCGTCGAGCACCTGCGGATCGACGTGTCCGCGTACGGCAGCACCATGGAGCTGCGCGAACTGGCCAGCATTACCGCGCCGGAGCCTTCTGCGCTGGTGGTCAAGCCGTTCGATCCATCCACCATCAAGGACATCGAACGAGGCATCCAATCGTCCGATGTTGGGATTACCCCATCGTCCGACGGCAAGGTGATCCGCCTGCCGATTCCGCCGCTCTCCGGCGAGCGCCGCAAGCAGCTCTCCAGCCAGGTGCGCAAGATGGGCGAGGAACAGAAGGTCGCCCTGCGCAACGCGCGCCGCGATGTGAACAAGAAGATCGACAACGACAAAAAGGCGTCAGCCATCACCGAAGACACCGCCGAAAGCGCCAAGGACGCCGTGCAGAAGCTGATCAAGCGCTACGAGGACCAGGTCGATAAACTGGTCGAAGGCAAGTGCAAGGAAATCGAGGAAGGATGAGATAGAACGCGGAACGATGAATGATGAATGAAGAGCGATGGAAGTGAGCATCCAAAGGGCGGCCCGCTGCCACCCCCCGACCTTCGACATTTGACCTTTGACTTTCGACCTTTGAGTTCCGACTTCACTTGGCACTCCTCATTCATCATGCCACGTTCATCGTTTCCACGCGCGAGTGGCGGAACTGGCAGACGCGCAGGATTTAGGTTCCTGTGGGGAAACCCGTCCCGGTTCGACTCCGGGCTCGCGCAATTCGCTCTCCTTGGACGGCTGCGGACTTCATCCTTCGGTCTATCCGCTTGCAATCGCATCCGCATACCCGCTAGGATCGGGCGCCTGCTGATGAGCCGAACGGGTCGGCGGACCATTCGAGACGTTTCTGGTGGATCTACGATGAGGCTGCGGCGCTGGGGGCGCTTTTTCCTGCCGGTCATGTACGCCTGCTGCCTCGGTGGCGGGTGCGGCTTTGCCTTTGCCCAGATCGACGGCGGCGTGCTCACGCCGACTGGCAGCGACGTCTACGCGCGCTACTTTCACGCAGCCGGGTTGCTCGACCACGGCCTGGTCATGGTCAGCGGTGGGCTCAACGTCAGCCTCTTTCCCGCGACGCTCATCTCGCGCAACCAGATCAGCTTTTACAACCCCGCGACGGGCACATTCTCCGCAACCTACTCCCCGCTCAGCGGCGGAACGGCGGTCGTGCCCGTGCTCGCCGAAGCGCGCAGCAGCCACACGCAGACCACCCTGCCCGACGGCCGCGTGCTGATCACCGGCGGACATCGCAACGCGTCGGGCACGAGCCCCGGCGTCGCGTTCTCCGGCGTCGAGATCTTCGACCCTTGGACCGGCACGATCACCGCCGGCCCGGCCATGTCCGCATCCCGCGCGATGCACACCGCAACCGCACTCCCTGACGGCCGCGTGGTGGTCGCGGGCGGCGCGTCATGGCAAATTTTCGACTGGGTGAGCGATTCCTGGTCGACCAACCGAACGCTGGCGCGCACGCGAACAGCCCACGCGGCTGTCCTGCTGGCCGACTTCGGCGGCGTCGCCGGCGACGACCGCGTGCTGCTCATTGGCGGCGCGGGCAGCGGCCCAACGACGTCCGAACTGCTCGATCCCGCCGACGGAACCTCTACGCTGCTGGCGTCCACCCTCACCATCGGCGTCGATGATCTGGCGGCAATCGACCTGCCGAACGGCCGCGTGTTCATTGCCGGCGGGCAGAACGTCGCTACCGGCGACAGCGTACCGTTTGCCTACGTGCTCGATCCCGTCACGGACGCCATCGCCGGCCTTACGGATTTACCCAATCGCGCCGGCGGAGCCGCGGACCAGCAGATTGTTCGCGCTGGCTGGCACGTCGTGGTGCTTGGCGGCGAGCAGCAGGCGGCCGGCGTGGATACCGTGCTGGACTACGTCGCGGTGTTCGACGCAGCCGCGGAAGAGTGGCTGGACGACGGCGCCATGCTTAATCTGCACGACGATTTCGCGGCTGTCGCGCTCAGCAATTGCCGCACACTGATCATTGACGGAGGCGTGCCGTTCCTCGGTCAGGAGATTCCATCGAACACGTGCGAAATCCTGGAATTCACCGATCCGGCGATCTGCATCGCGGGCGACCTGAACAACGACGGGTCCGTCGACCTGGCCGACCATGCGAAGTTCACCGCGTGCTGCGCGGGCCCTGCCGGCGAATCGACGGCGCACTGCGTGAATGCCGATCTCGACGGCGACGGCGGCGCCGATCTGCGCGATTTCGCCCTGCTGCAGCAGAGCATCGCAGCGCCGTAACGGCTGATCGCGGAACTGTCCACTGTTTTGAAACCCTCGGCAGCCGCCCGAGTTCGGCCTTCCATTTACGGCACGATTCCCACCTTGCGGAAATAGCAGTCGACACAAAGTCGGCACAGGCCGTGGCTGGTGTTCGGCGGTTGCTCCCTCACCCAGTCCGGCACCCAGTCCCAGCGGTCCGGCTGGCCGGGATGTTCGGTCCGGCGGCAATAGATGCACTGGTGGATCTGTCCGTCGGCGTGCGTGTACACGGCGGCATCCGGCGAATGCGGCGGACGTTCGCGGACATCGTGCGCGCGCACCATTGAGCGCGCATGCACGGTGAGCAGTCCGTTGACCGACTTGAGCGGATAGACCGACATCATATACGAGCGGTAGACCTCCGCGCTGGAGCACTCGTACTCGTGCCGCACAATGTCCTGATCGACGGTCCGGGCGTGATCGTAAAGGTCCTGGTAGAAACCGGTGAGTTGGGCGGGAATCGCCGAGAAAATCTCGGCGCCGATGCTCCACTTCCGGGAAATCGCGGGTTCGCCGCCATTGTCCGCCGCGAAACGGCCCCACGCGGCATTCACATACGCCAGCCGGTCGGCTGCGTCCAGCGCATAGATCGTATCGGGATAGGCATCGATCTCCGCCAGCGACATCCGTGAGAAACTCCGCAAGGCCGCAATGACACCCTCCGCGGAATCGGTTGCCATGGGCTTTCCCTCGATATCGCGCCTGCAGGCCGTGGTTGGGAAAAGACATGTTGCCCGCGGCGTCACACCGCAATCGCCTGTGCAACGCCGGGCCCGCGCCGCACGCTCACTTCACGTGTATGCCGAACTTCTTCAGCGCAGCCGCTTCATCGGGAAAAAACACCAGAAGCTTATTCAGCTTGGTGATCTTGAAAATCTCCATGATCTCGGAGCGCACGCCGCATAGCACCAGTTCCCCTTTGATGCCCTTGATCTTCTGGTGCATCGAAATGACCACCCCGATCGCCTGCGAGGACAGGAAGCGCACATCGGAAAAATCGATGATAAGCTTACGCCGGTTCTGCTCGTCCACCAGCTTGTAAAGCGCCTCGCCGGTCTTCTCGATCGTCATCCCATCGAGCATGGCGTTGTTCGTGATGGTCGCGACGGTCACGCCCCCGTAATCCTGCACCAGCAATGATGTGGATGCCACGCGTCTGCTCCTGCACCGAGAGGACGTGACCCGCAGACGCCCCGGTCCGCAGGCCGGTCCCGCGCTCCGCCAAGTCAGCCGCCCAGCGATTGAACCCGCCACCCACCCGGGCCGGGCTCGGTTGAATGTACCGGAGAGGGCGGGATTCGAACCCGCGGTACAGGTAATTACCCGTACGCCGGTTTAGCAAACCGGTGCTTTAAGCCACTCAGCCACCTCTCCAGGGCCATTTGACCCATTACTTGACCCAATCAGGCCATTTATGTTAGGGTGCTGGTCGCATCTGGCAGCATCGAAACATGGAGGCCAATGGTCATGGCAAAGCCCCGAAAATTCGTGAACCGTAACGGGCAACCTACGCAGCTCGTGACGGGAATCAGCAAGCACACCCGAAGCGGTCGATTTTACATCCTCACCCCTAAAGGTCAACGGCGGTACTTCGCAACGTGGGATGAGGCCCAGGCGAACCTCAATGGTCAGGAAAGCCGCGACGAAACAGCCGTGCTAATGACGATCAAGGCCGATCTCTTTGACGATGGCCCGCGCCCGGACGAGCGACTGCCTTTCGGTTATCCGTTGGATGAACTGGACGAGAACGACCCACACTACGGATGGTTCATGGATGAACAGGCAGGGCGCGAACATCTTATGGACCGTTACGTGCCCGCTGACGAGTTCTGGTCGGTTGTCCGCAGTAAATACGAAGCTGATCCCGAGCTGTTCTGCAAGCGCGTCGGCATTGACTTGGCGAAACCTGAAGTGCCCGCACCGGCTGACTGCGTGACGATGAAGGAGATCGGGCGTCGATGGCGTGAGCACGCCGAGCAACGGCATACCGGCGCGACGCGCCATATCACGGAAACGATGCGGCGCTGGGATGAATTCACCAACAAGGTTGACAACCCCAGCATCAGCGAACTGACGCCCGAAACTTTCCGGAAATACTACGCCTACGTTGAAACAGCCGGACATAACCAATCCGCGAAGTGGGGCGCGGATCGTGCTGCCACAGTGCGTAGCCTGCTGCGTTGGGGATCACGCAGGTACCCGGAATGGAAGATTTCGCAGGAAGTGATCGCGTGGGCGAGCCTGTATAACAATCGCAAATACAAACCCAAGGCCGACAACCGTAAACCCATCACACCCGCAGAGTTCAGCGCCATGCTCAACGCCTGCGCCGAGTGGCAGCAGATTGACGTGGATAACATGCCCACGGCAACTGATGCTGAACGTGGTCAAAAGTTGCAGGCAATGAAGAGGCGTCGGACTGGTTACCAGCTTGAGGCTATTCTGCGGCTGGCGCTCAACGCTGCCCTGGACAACGTAGATATCGAACGGATCGAATGGACAGACCTCAAGCTGGATGATAAACGCCCACACATGAACTTCGCGCGGCGCAAGATGGAGCGCTTGGTGGGGCAGCCTGTGGAACGTATCACCCCAATGCTGCCTACGACCGTTGATGCGCTCAAGCGATGGCAGAAGATTGAAGGGCGCACCACCGGATCGGTGTTCAGTTCGGGCGTGAAGAGCCCACTCAATCGGGCGATGCTGGCACGACTGTTCAAATCGGCGAAGACTGCGGCGGGGCTCAGTGGTGGGTTGACGTTCAAGCACCTGCGCAACGCAGCGCCAACAATCGCCCACAAGAAGTTCAAATCACGCGATCTAGCCGACATGATCCTGGGTCACCAGTTGCCCACCACGGCGCGCTTCTACGTCGGTGATCTGGATAGCCCTGAACCACTGGTGGAGCTGGTGAAGGCTGTGGGTGACGCCTACGGCTGCTAGCATTGCCGTTAACGGCGCCGCGCACACCGGGCGAGCCAAGTACATTGCGTCCATCGTCGCCGTCGAGGGTAATCGACAGCATCATGATCGTGCTCCTGTGGCGCTCGGCGCGCACGCCGGGCGCAGTGGGTTGGGGTTCCAGGTTCAAAAGGATCAGTCACGTTGACGTTGATGGCCTACTTGCCGGGCGAGGTAGTTGTTGTTGGATTCGCAGGTGTCATGGCCGGGAGATGGGCTTGCGGTGACTCAGGGGCGCTGGCCATGGACTCGGCTGGATCGGGCAGAGTGTAACGGGTGTCGTCACTCAGATACTTCTCAGCCGCGTGGATGATCTCGGCGGCATCGGGTTCACCGGTGTGCGACGCGCGCCAGAGCAGGTACGCGATAATCAAAGGCACGGTCACGCCGATGATCAACGCGACCAGCCGAAACCGTCCCGTCCACAAGACCGCGGATTGATCGCGATCTTGCGCCTCCCGCGCCAACTCGACGGCATCCCGGGCGGTACGCGCCAGATCCGCATCCGTACCGGTCCCGGGGCAGCTGCCGATCATCAGACCGACGATCACACCCGCGACGACATACAACCACCACGCGCCGAGCAATGATCGCTCGGGCATGGGACTGCTTCCTCCTTGGGGTTGAGTATTCAGGATGACTGCCGTGGCGGCTTCTGCGCGCCGTTGAGCCGGTCGAGCAACAGCCGCACCAGGCGTTCGAGGATCCGGCGCGCACGGCGTTCGCGGGCCAGCAGCAGGATCAGGACGACGAGCGCGATGCCGAAACTCGTCAGGATGGTGTTCACTGCCGAGGTATCCTCTTCAGCCTGCGCCCGGCGTGTTTCGGCAATGGTCAGTTCATGGGCATGCTGCTGCCGCTCGGCTTCAAGTCGCCGGGATAACTCGGCAGCCTGCCGTTGTGCCGATTGCGACGCAGATTCATCGACATCGTCGCAACCGACGAACGCAGTCAGCGTCAAGGATGTTGCGATCCAGATGATGGGTGCCCTCGGCCGGCGCCGACTCCAGCTGCGTCGAACCCGGGTCCGTGGCCTGCACACTGGGCTGTGCTGCATGATCAGCCCTCCCATTCCCGGCAGGCCTGTTGATAGGGACACGTGGCGCAATTCATCGCGGAGGGGTTTGGATAGAAGTTCTCCTGCGTGATCGCCTGCCACACGCGGCGCACGATGCGCCGGGTCCGCGCAATCTGAGCGGGTTCCGGCGACAGGGTGTGCTGCTCGATGACGGGTTGCCGGGCCTTCGTGATGACGATCCAGCGGATCTCGATCTTCCGGCAGCCGAGCGAGTCCGCAAGCGGCTGCACCAGGTCGGCATAGAGCAGCTGCTGAGGTGCAGCCTCCGCGACCTGGGCAGCGTGCCATCCTGTCCGTGCCGTCTTGAAATCGGTGATGCGCAGCGCTCCGGAGGTCGCCGTGATCAGATCGATCCGCCCGAGCACATCCGGGCAGTCGGCGATGATGGGCGCGCGCAGCTCCTCCTCGATGCCGATGAGCTGAGCCGAGCTGTCCAATCTGGACACTTCGTGCGCCTGAAACGCGGCCAGCATCCTCCCGGCCAGGTCGCGCAGGGATGCGGGCGTTTCGCTCCTGCCGTACCGCACGCGATCACCGGCAGAATGCTGCCACTCCACGTCAAAGGCGTGCATGAGCCGGTCCAGGGTTGGAGTGCGTTCCCCTTCCAGCAGGCGCAGGAAGTGCTGTTCGATCGCCGCGTGTATCGCGCCGCCGAAGACCAGGCTGGCCGACTTGAACTCCGGCTCCAGGCCCGCGACGTACTGGAAATAGAACTGCAGCGGACACCTCTGGTATGTGCGGATCGAAGAGTGGCTGAGGTAGTCGCGGCCGATGAGCTGTCCGGCGACGCGGTTGGGATCTTCGAGAACCTGCAAAGCGTGCCGGTACGCTGCGTCCGATGTCGACGCCGTCAACGGGCACCTCCGTTTCCGCCGACAGCCGCGCTGGCCGCGGGTACCGCCTTGAGTTCATCGATCAGCGTTGATGCTTCCGTCAGCGTCAGCTCGTCAACGGAGCCGACGCCGAACCGTTCGTTGCCCAGGCGGTCGGGATCAAGTCCGCGGCGCCGGCAGATCGCGCGGATCGCGCGCAGCTGGGACACCGTGGCCAGGCGCACCTTTTGATGGCCGTTGTTCGATGTCGAGGAGCTTTCGGCGGCAGGCTGGGCGCTGCCGTTCAGTTCCGCGTCCACCGACCAGCGGGCGAGATCGAACAGCCCGCGGATGCGGCCCATCAGGCCGTCGGGGTCGCTGGTCAGGTTGCTTTCCAGTTCGAGTTCGACCTGGACGCTGGCTCCACGGGAACCGTAGTTGGCTTCACCGACCTTGCGGCTGAAGCCTGCGTTGAGTTTGAGCATGGGTTGGTCCTTTCTGGGAATATCTAAATCACCGTGCGCGATTCGTAGCTTGTTGATTCTGAGTCTCACGCGGCGAGCCGCCTGACCCTCAATCCGGTATCGGTATTTCGGTAACGCAAGTAGCTCCAGACCTCCTCGAGCAACTCGTCCATGCTCCCGCAGCGATGGTTGCGTGTGACCTCGGCATGCAGGTCCTGCCACACACGTTCGATCCGATTGTCGTTCGGGCAGTATGGCGGCAGGAAGTGCAGTGTGATCCGATTTGCGAAGGCCCCAGCGCCAGCTTGGTCAACCGGCTGTGGTGGATTCGGTAGTTGTCCAGGATCACGTGGATCCGCCGTGCCGACGGGTACTCTTCCAGCAGCGCCTGGAGCAACGCGACGAAGAGCGTGCTGTTCTTCACCGTTCCCTCCACGCAGATCAGCCTTCCGCTGGTGGCGTCCAACGCTCCGGCGAAGTAACGCTTCTGATTCTGTCCCGGCGTCGGCACTTCCTTCTGCTGGCCGCGGTTCATCCAGTCCAACCCGATCTTGGGATTCAAGTGAATGTCCACTTCGTCTGCGAAGATCACAATCTCCCCGCGCCGCGGCTGAGCGGCCAGCCTCCGCAACTCCCGTAATCTCCGTTGTTTTCTGGCCTTTGGCCACGGGCAGCGCACCGTCGGACGCGGCCGGCCGCGACGGGCGCCGATCTGTTTCAACGCCCGGCTCATCGTTCCCACGTGGATCCGCACGCCCGTCAGTTGCGCCATCACCGCAACCAGCAGCTCGCGCGTCCAAGTCGGCCGGGCATATCCATAGTCGCCGGGCTGGCCTTGGACGACCTCGTACAGCCGGTCGAGATAATCGGCATCCAGCTTGAGCTTGCCGTTATCTTCTCGTCGATCCTCCAGACTCGGCACGCCGTCACGCCGGAACCGGCTGATCACCCGCATCACCCACGAACGCGAGCAGCCCAACGCATCTGCGATCATCTGCGTCCCGCGTCCCTTCCCTCCATGCAGGACGATCTGACAGCGCTGGGCCACGCCTGAATCCCGCGTCGAACGCCGCAAACGCCGTACCTGCACCTTGACACGACCACCAACCGAGAGCACCATCCTGGCCATAGGGACCTCCATGTCCTTGTTTGAGTGTTCACAACTCAATGACATGGAGAGTCCCTTGTTTCTTGTCAACCACAAAGTCTTGTGCACAAGACACTTGCAGAGGCGCGCGATCGCGCACGGTC
>Ga0268299_1001014_pt1 | contig 62440 bp, 47 predicted proteins | sample NOBtaG_FD_193484 | JGI IMG/M metagenome (GOLD analysis project Ga0268299, IMG submission 193484) | Activated sludge microbial communities from bioreactor in Nijmegen, Gelderland, Netherland - NOB reactor | ecosystem: Engineered > Bioreactor > Aerobic > Activated sludge | place: Netherlands...
CAGTCTTCTGGGAGCCGTATCCGTCCTCGGGCGGTTCTTATGCCGAAGTGCCGCCCGAGGATGCCGAACGATTCTTCCGCCTGAGGCGACCCGAATAGTCTGAGGTTCAACAAGCTGATTTATGACTACCCAAATCATCTTTTTTATTTTATTGTTTGGTTCGCTCAGTGCGAATGCGCAATTGATCCCCGCAACGACAAACTTACTCCAAATTGATGTCAATGGTGATGGAGACCATGACGTTCTCTATTTTGCCTATGTTTCAAATCAAGTTTTCCCGTGGGCGATTGACGTTGGCTTAATTCCAGACAATGGATCTATATTTTTATCCGCAGGGAGGTTGAATCCATTTTTTGAAAGAGATGAGGTTCTGTGGAATACTACACCGGTATTTTTAAACCGTGATAGTGGAATTAACATCCCGTTCACCCGATATCTGGCTATTCGTGACGAAGAAACCGGCATGTGGAGGTTCCAGGATGGCGGCCTGAAAGTGGGCGCCGGCAATCGCACCGAAGCATTCTTTGGAATCCGCCTCAACATCGAGGGAGTTACCTACCACGGCTGGCTCCGTTTCACCCGGCCGGATGCCCAACCGGAGACTCTGTTCACCGTGGCCGGACACGACTGGAATCCGGTTCCCAATGCGCCCATCCGTGTGGGATGGCCTCCCGAGGTCCCCGTCGAGACGGAGGTCCTGCCGAACGGGACCGGCATCCGGCTCACCTGGCCGACGGGCGCATCCCACTGGGTGCTGGAAAGCGCTCGCAGCTTGACTCCTCCAGTCTTCTGGGAGCCGTATCCGTCCTCGGGCGGTTCTTATGCCGAAGTGCCGCCCGAGGATGCCGAACGATTCTTCCGCCTGAGACGACCCGAATAGTCTGAGGTTCAACAAGCTGATTTATGACTACCCAAATCATCCTTTTTATTTCATTGTTTGGTTCGCTCAGTGCGAATGCACAATTGATCCCCGCAACGACAAACTTACTCCAAATTGATGTCAATGGTGATGGAGACCATGACGTTCTCTATTTTGCCTATGTTTCAAATCAAGTTTTCCCATGGACAATTTCTATCGGCTTGATCCCTGACAATGGGTCTCTTTTTTTGAGTGCTGGAAAGTTGAATCCGTTCTTTAATGGCGACGATACATTACATAACGCCACGCCGATATTCTATAATTCCGATAATGCTATTAATATTCCATTCGTCCGATACCTGGCCATTCGTGACGAAGAAACCGGCATGTGGAGGTTCCAGGATGGCGGCCTGAAAGTGGGCGCCAGCAATCGCACCGAGGCATTCTTCGGAATCCGCCTCACCATCGAGGGGACCATCCACCATGGCTGGCTTCGTTTCACCCGGCCGGATGCCCAGCCGGAGACTCAGTTCATTTTGGCCGGTCATGACTGGAACCCCGTTCCCAATGCGCCCATCCAGGTGGGACGGCCTCCCGAGGTCCCCGTCGAAACGGAGATCCTACCGAACGGGAACGGCATTCGGTTCACCTGGCCGACGGGCGCATCTCACTGGGTATTGGAAAACGCCCGCAGCTTGACTCCTCCAGTCGTCTGGGAGCCGTATCCCTTCGCGGGTGGTTCCTATGCCGATGTGCCGCCCGAGGGTTCCGAACGGTTCTTCCGGCTGAGGCGACCCGAATAGTCCGATGAATCGGAACAGGACCCAAGTCAGCGTCCCCCGTGGGGTTGCGGGGTTCACCCTGATCGAGCTCTTGGTGGTGATCGCCATTATCGCCATCCTGGCCGCGCTGCTGCCTTCGTTGACCCAGGCCCGCGACCGGGCTCATGCCGTGGCCTGCCTCAATCATCTGCGCCAATTGCAACTGGTCTGGCTGCTCTACGCCGACGATCACAACGACTGGCTGTCGCCCTCGGAAACCGATGCGGTATTTCCCAACGGAGCGCGATGGGTCAACGGGGCCATGCGGCCGGTGTCGGACCCGAAGATGGACCGGACCAACCGGGCGCTGCTCCTGGCGCCGGGTCCGGGGCATCTGGGGCCCTACCTCAGGAGCGCCGATGTGTTCCACTGCCCGGGGGACCGCAGCACCACCAACATCTTCGGCCGGCGCGGTCCGCTCCGGGTGCGGAGCTACTCCATGAACCAGTACATCGTGCATGGGGACGGCGTGGGCCATACCGGCAACTCCGACATTCCCGAGACCGAGGTGTGGTCCTACACGCCCACTGCCTTTTTGCGGATGGGGGATTTCAACCGCACCTCGCCCGCCCAGATCTTCGTCTTTATGGATGAGCATGAGGCGACCATTGACCTGGGTATCTTCAAGGTGAGCTGGCACGACACGCATCCTTGGACCTGGGAGCACTTTCCCGCCGGCCGCCATGGGCGGGTGGGTGCGTTGACCTTTGCCGACGGGCATGCGGAGCTGCGCAAATGGAAAGACCCGCGCACGACGCCGCCAGCGCGCAATCTCACCGAGTTCAATCAAGCGCCGCGGGTGACCCCCAACAACCCCGACTTTCGATGGCTCTGGGAACGGATGAACGGCCCCTATCCCTTTCCCGGCTGGCCGCCGTGAGCGGGGGCGGGCTCAGAGGGGCAAACCGGCTCCCATCCTCTGCGGCCCTTGCGTGAGCCTCACGCCAAAAGACAAGTGGCAAACAATGAGATGCGCCCTCCTCCCCTGAATCGGATACACCCAGTACACTTGGAAGGCCGAAGGCAAGGCCATCTTGGAACGCATCGCCCGCGCCCGCGAAGCGCTGGCACGAGGACAAACCACTAGTAAATAGACTTAGAAAATACGACACTAAAGGTAGGTGCGCAGGGCGGCGGTAAGGAACCAGAGTCCGCCAAGGATCACGGCGACGGAGCCCCAGCGGAGGGCCTGCTGACCAAAGCGTTCTCCAAACTCCGCGCGGCCGGCCCGGAGCAGGCCCCAAAAGGGGAGTCCGATGGCCAGATGGCCGAGCTCGACGCCGAGGCAGAAGGCGAGGATGGCCAGGGCCAGGCGCCCGCCGCCGAGGCCGCCGAGCGATTCGTTGAGCCCGCGCGCAAAGCCGAGTCCGTGGACGAGTCCGAAGCCGAAGGCGAGCGCGAGCCGCGACGGAGACGAGACGCGGCGAGGCGAGGCGATGTTTTCCACCGCGACGAACACGATGCTGGCGGCGATGAACGGTTCGACAAACCACGGCGGAAGCCGCACCCAGTTCAAGGCCGCCAGGGTGACGGTGATGGAATGCGCCACCGTGAACGTGAGGATCAGCTTGAGGAAATCCCCTAGAGTCGCCGCCGCCAGCGCCAGCGCCGCCAGGAACAGGAGATGATCATAGCCGGTGACGATATGATGCACCCCCAAGCGGAGGTACTGGCCAAAGGACGGCTGCTGGGTGGTGGGATCAAAGGTGTCGAGCAAAGCGGTCCGATTCGGATCCGCATCCGATCCGGCTGGAGCTTCGGCCCCGGACAGGATCAGTTCGTAGGGCAGGCCAGACCGGACCAGCCCAGCCCCGAGATCCCGGCGGTCCGCGTCCTTGACGAGCAGCGCATAGGTCACGTCCCAGGGAATGCCCGGTGCGTACGGCGTCTCGGACAGGGTCCGGTGGGCGAACAGGAGCCGCGATGGCGACGGACCGGCGGACAGCGGGTACTCCAGGTCGTAGGTGACGCGGGATTGATCCAGGAACAGGGGGGAATCGGTGGAAACCTCCGTGCCACCCTCCGTCATCCATTGAAAATCCAGCACCTCGCCGTCCAATGCGGCGCCGTCGGCGCTCACGGCCAGCGCCCGGAGCAGGTAGTCTCCATGGTTGGTGAGCGACCCCATGAGGCGCTCCAACGGTGCGCTGTTGGTGGCGTCTCCCAGCTTTTGCGCCACCGCCACTTCCCGCAGGGTGGCGCTGACCCGCATTACCAGGCGATTGGTCTCCACGACTACCCACCAGGAATCCTGGAGAAACGGATGAGCGGACAGGGGCGTGGCGAGCGCCGCGATCGCCAGCAGGATTCTCAGTATCAATCGGTCAATTTTCAGAGGCGGCAGTGTGCGGTGTTTGGTGTCCGGTGTTGAGGAAAACCCGGGGTCCACAGGCTACGGACCCAGGCCGCCTGACTTCCGAATCACGATGCGCGCGCCCCGCCGGTAGGTGACATAGCTGTAGATCCATTGGCCGAGGACGGCGAGGCGGTTGCGCAGTCCGATGAGGAAGACCAGATGGACGAACAACCAAGCCAGCCATGCGGGATAGCCGGAGAATCGGACCGGACCGATCTGCGCGACCGCCGCGGAGCGTCCGATGGTGGCCATCGTCCCCTTGTCCCAATACCGGAAGGGGCGGCGATTCGGATGCCCGTCGAGCGCATCCTCGATCTGGCGCGCCACGTGGCGCGCGCCCTGCATGGCGGCCGGTGAGACGCCGGGGACGGGTTTGCCCGAGGCATCCGTGACTGCCGCGGCGTCGCCGATCACGAACACCTCCGGCCGGCCCGGAAGGCTGAGGTCGGGCTCGACCCGGACGCGTCCGGAACGATCCAGAGGCGTCCCCAGTTGGGCGGTGAGGGGGCTCGCCTCCACGCCTGCCGCCCAGAGAATGTTCTCCGCTTCCAGGGAGTCGCCGTCGTGAAACGTGACCCGTGACGCCTGAATGTCCTGCACCCGCCGTCCGCACCGCACTTCGACACCCATCGAGCGCAAGGTCTGCGCGGCGGTCTGGCTGAGATCCTCCGGAAATTGCGGGAGCAGGCGCGGTCCGCCTTCCACCAGAATGATGCGGGCGGTGCGCGGATCCATCCGGCGGAAGTCCCTGACCAGGGCGTGATGGGCCAGTTCGGCAATGGCGCCCGCGAGCTCGACCCCAGTGGGCCCGCCGCCGATGACCACCACGGTCAGCAGCCGCTGCCGAACGTCAGAGGACGCCGTGTTTTCGGCCCGCTCAAAGGCGAGCAGCAGGTCCCGCCGGATTCGATGCGCATCTTCCAGCGTCTTCAATCCCGGAGCCCAGGCCGCCCATTCGGGGTGTCCGAAATAGCTGGTGCGTCCGCCGAGGGCGAAGACCAGCCAGTCATAGGCGAGCGGTTCCCCGTTGATGGTGACGAGGCGCCGGTCCGGCTGGATTTCTTCGACGTCGCCCAGCCGCACCTGGATGTTGGGACGGTCGCGCAGGATGGACCGGATGGGCTGGGCGATTTCCGGCGCGGAAAGGCCGGCGGTGGCCACCTGATAGAGCAGGGGTTGGAAGAGGTGGTGGTTCTGGCGATCCACCAGCACCACCTCGGCCGACGGGTGCCGGAACGCCTGGCAAAAGGTCAGCCCGCCAAAACCGCCGCCCAGCACGACAATCCGCGTCCGTCCCTCGCTCATGGATCTCATCCTCCGCAGGCAGGCGCAAAAGGCAATGGATCCGTCGGTTTGGGAGAGGCGCATCTCAATTTCTTGGATGAGGCGGGAAAGTCCCCAGGTCCAGAGGCGCCAGTTTCCAGAGAGCCACCACCCAAACCGGGTGGGGGGCGCTTTGCGGAGGTGAGCCGCCATACGCACCACGTGAGGGGATCCAGCGGCTGCGATGGCCTCAACTGCCACAGGCCTCATTCCACCTGCGCGTTGTTCCAGGCGATCCGGACGCCCCAGATCTGCTTTGAAGGCACTCAAAGGCGACCTCCGCCGGGAGCCTAATGAACGGACGCGCCTTCCGAAGACAAGTTGGCCCAGGCCGTTCTCCACGACCGACCGATACGGCCGAGCCGCCGTTCCGAAGCACCATCGTGATGTTGCGCGGAAGGGAGATCAGCGGAAGACTTCCATGCGCCGTCGTGAAAGTCATGTCCGACCCCCTCCGTCTGCCCAATTTCATGAATTCCACTCCTCCCTGCCATCCCACCTCTTCCCCGCACCATGGACTCAACCGCCGCGAATTCTTGCGGTTGACCACGGGTGCCGGCACCGGACTGGCCCTCACCCGCCTGCCCGCGTCCGGCGCGCTGTTCCCGGCGGCGCCGTCCGGGCCCGGCGCCATCCGCTTCGCGATCATCGGCGACTACGGGGAAACCCTGGCGGATCAGACCTTCCCGCTGGACCTCGTCGCCGCGATGATCCGGAGCTGGAATCCGGAGTTCGTCGTCTCCACCGGCGACAACAACTATGTCCTGGGCGAGGCCTCCACCATTGACGTCAACGTGGGCAAGAATTTCACCGGCTATATTTATCCCAAGACTACGGAAATCCCCGTCCAATACCCCTACCCACCCGATGCGCCTCGCTTCAACCGCTTCATCCCCTGCCTCGGGAACCACGATTACTCGGACGTGTTGGATGATGCGCTTCCGTCCACGACCAACATTCCGTACAGCAATCCGTACCGACAGTATTTCCGCAATGCCTTGCGCACCGGGACGGCGCTGGCGCCCAACACGACCATCACCTTTGCGGACAACGCGGTCGGGCAGACCTGGACCCGGGCCCTGATTTCGGGGGAGGTCGAGGATTACCAACCGTTCAGCGAGACGGAGAACCTCCGCTTCTACGACGTCCGACTCGGCACGGCCGCCGGTCCCAGCTCCGTCCATCTCTTCATCCTGGACAGCGATTCGCCGACTCCCTACGGGCGTTATTCCGCCGACCGCCTGATCCCCAACCGGGACGGCAGCCACAGCGCCTTTACCGAAATCGCCACCCAGGCGGCATGGCTCCAGAAGCGTCTCGCCGCGAGCACGGCCCGGTGGAAGATCGTGATCCTTCATCACCCGCCCTACAACTCGGCGCCGGGCGCCAAGAATTCTCAATACACCTTTGCCCGCTGGCCCTTTCGCGCCTGGGGCGCGACGGCGGTGATCGCGGGGCACGTGCACAACTACGAACGGCTGGAAATGCCGGATCCGAACGCTGATTTGGAACCCGATTACGGCACGCCGACGATTCCCTATATCGTCAATGGCGCCGGCGGCTTCATCCCAGAACAGGGCTTTGATCCCAGCTTCGTGGTCAAGGGCAGCCTGGTTCGCGTGGCGGAGTACGGCGCGCAATTGGTCACTGCGGACGAGAACTCCATCAACTTCCTTTATTACGATCTCAACGGCGTCCTGCGGGATGTGAAGACGATCTACGCGGACAATCAGCAGGGCCCGCCCCAGGTGGAGTTTGGCGGACGCGAGTTCCCCGTGGACGCCAGTGCCGGAACGGTGTCCATCGTGGTCACACGGTTGGGCGACACCAGCCAGCCGCTGTCGGTGAACTACGCCACAGCGGACGGCACGGCCCTTGCCGGCCAAAACTACCTCGCGTCCAGCGGGGTCCTAAACTTCAATGCGGGCGAGGCGAGCAAGAGCATTCCGATCACCATTCTTCCCCCGCCGGTGTTCGGTCCGGACACGGTGCCGTGGGAATCCTTGATCTTCTCGGTGACCCTGTCCCAGCCCAACGTGGGCGCGCTGGGCTTTTTCAGCATCGCGTCGGTGATCATCGTGAACACCGTGGACACCCCGATCACGAACCAGGATCTCTTCATCGTGCAGACCTATCGGGACCTGTTCCTGCGGTCCCCGTCGCCCAGCGAGATCACCCAGGCCCAATCAGCCATCGGGTTCTTCGACACCTGGCTGGAACGGGCGCGCTGGCTCTATGACCTGTTGACCGGGGCGCAGGGAACCGAGCCCATTTTTCCAGCCGTGCAGGTCTATTCGATCCTGCAGCTCTCCGATGCCCTGGCGATTGCCGGACAAGCCGCGCCGCCCAGTTTCCCGGACTTGCAGGACGGCGTGCGGCTGTATGGGACCGCCGGATCCCAGGAGGCGGGCCTCATTGCCCTGGGAGACGCGTTCAATCAAAACGCGCTGGCGTTGCTGGACGGAAAGTTCCCGGGATTCGCGACGGACAACGGTCTGTTCATCGAGGTGATCTACAAATCCCTCATTCTCCCGCTGGACACCGATCTCACGCCCGAGGACAAGAGCTACTGGCTGGCGCGGCTTTCCACGTCCAGCGACGCCGAACGCCAGCGCACGCGGAATCTGATGCTGGGCCAGATGGCGACGCAGAGCTTCGACCCGCCCCCGGTCGCGGGAATGACCGCCTTCGATCTCACTTCCAAGAATAGGAACGAAGTGCTGTTGGGCATTCTCCTCGCCGGATTGCTTCGCGTTCAGCTCAGCTACAAGGAGTTTCTTCTGGGTTATCTCATTCCGGCCCGAATCGGTGGGGGGGTGGTCATCGCGGACGATATCTTCAACATGATCCAGTCGGCGACCTACGCTGCGCGATTCCGCATCACCTCGTACGAGGGCTACATTGATTCCGTCAAGGGAAGCCTGCCCCTGGCGGACCGACTGCCCGAAGCGGATCCGGAAAACGACGGCCGCACGAACCTGGAGGAATACTCGTTTGCCCTGACCTCGGAGGACCTCGAGAAAGAGCCGTTGACGATCCTCGAGGTGGTGGACCAGGCGGGACAGCGATTCGGCATCTTCAGCCATCGGACGGCGAAATACGTCAAGCGGGTGGAATTCCTGGTGCAGGTATCCACCGACCTGAAGACCTGGACGGCGGTCGGTGATCCCATTTCCGATGGCGGCGCCGACATGGGCACCTATGTCCAGAACCGGATCCGAATTCCGATTGAGCCGAGCGCGACGCGGCAATTCTTCCGGGTACGGGTGCGGCAGACACCGTGACGGAGGCCAAAGCTTCCCACCGTAGTGCCCGTAGTGTCAGCTCATGGATCCGGAGGAAGCTCTCCTGAGATCCCCGGGCGACCGGGGCACTGGCCACTGATCACTTCCCATATTCCGCCACGAACGCCTTGGCCTTGCTGACAAATTCCTGAGGGCTGCGAGCGAAGGCGTCGCTGTCCGTCTCGATGGCGAGGACACCGTTCCAGCCAGTCTTCTGGAGCTCAGCCAGGAGATCCTTGAGTTGGCCCTGTCCCTCGCCGATGTGAGTGTCCATCGCCACGTCGTCCCCCTGGGTTTTCTCCACCTTTTTGTCCTTGAGATGGATGTCGAAGACCCGTCCGTCGTACTCGCGGAACACGGCGGCGGGTTTCATGCCGGTCGAGGTGATCCAGCCGGCGTCCATGCACACGCCGATGCGGGGGTCGAGGTGCTTGAGCAGGGTGCGGACGACCAGCGGGTTGCCGTAGAGGCTGCGGATCCCGTGGTTGTGGATGGCCACACGGATGTCGAATTCCTTCGCGAGCGCCTCCAATTGATTGAGGATGGTAAAGTCGCCCGGCTCGACGATGATCAGCGAGATGCCCATGTCCTTGGCGAATTCGAAGAGCTTCCGATTCTTGGCGGTGTCGAGCGAGGTCCCGGCGACGCCGAAGGTGTAGGCGCGGAGCCCGTTGGCATCGAGCACGGCCTTTTTCTTCAGATACTCCTCGCGCGGCGAATTGGGATCAATGTGGTTGCCGATCACCTGAAGGTTGGTGATCCCCTGTTGCTTGGCGAAGGCGACCATCTGATCGAAGTTCATGTGCCGCAGCGTCCAGGTTTGCAGGCCCAATTGCCCGGTCAGGTCGGCGGCGCGCAAGGCGCCCGCCAACAGAATCAAGGAAACGAGATGGCGTAGGATGGAGTTCATGGAAGGCGGCCGGGATGCTGGAAACACGGGGCCATCCGGGCAAGGCCGGATTCCGCCGTCCGCTGCGGTGGCGTATCCCGGTTTTCGGACGGGGATTGGGTGTCCCTGGTGTACGGGACCGGACTCGTCCCGCGGGTCGCCGCGAATGAGCCGTGGGAAGGAGAACCGTCCACGAAGGTCCCGGCGGGGGCGTCAAGACCGACACGCGGGGCGCGTGCGCTCTCCGTTTAAAATCGAGATGCGCCTCCAGGGATTTGGGCGCCGCATTGACACTCGGAAACCGGGGTCGAAGAGTGCCTTCGTGGAATCCGTTGGAGGCGCATCCGAGGGACCGCTGGGCGGTCCGATGAACGATCTGGCCAACCTGGCCTCCCAGGTGGCGTTCGTGACCGGCGCCCTGGTGTTGCTGGCGGACGGAGAGCGATTACGGGTGGAGGGACAGTTCGGGATCACCCGGGAGCATGAAGCGGTCCTGCTGGACCTCGCCCGGCGCTTGCTGGCGGACGGCCAATGGTCGGAACTGCGCGATCCGCCCGAGCTCCGGTCCGCCGGGTTCCGATGGTTTGCCGTCCTGCCCCTCGATTCCACGGTGAGTGACGCCGCCGGCGCCCTGGTGCTGGTGGACCGGTCGCCGCGGCGGTTGACCACCCGCCAGCGGGCCGCCATGCAGACCATCGTCCGGCAGGTGATGCTGCAACTCGACCTCCAGCACCATGCCTCGTCGGTGGCCACCGCCGAGGAATCCCAGCGGCGCATCGAGGCGGCGCTGCGCCACACCGAGGCCTTCTACCAGGCCCTGGTCGAGAGCCTGCCCCAAAACATTCTTCGCAAGGATCTAACGGGCCGGTTTACTTTCGTAAATAAGAGGTTTGCCGCCACGCTCAACCGCCCCGTGGAGGAGATCATCGGGCGCACCGATTTTGACCTGTTTCGCCGGGAGCTGGCGGCGCAATACCAGGCCGACGACCGCCGGGTGCTGGAGATCGGCGGCACCTTCGAGACCACCGAGGCGCACATCACGCCGGATGGCGAGACGCATTGGGTCCACGTCATCAAGACCCCGATCCTCGATTCCAGCGGGCAGGCGGTCGGACTTCAGGGCATCTTCTGGGATGTCACCCAGGAGAAGCGCACTGCGGAGCGGCTGGCGGAGGCCGAGAGCAACTACCGCAGCATCGTCGAGAACGCCGGCGAGGGCATCTTCCAGACCACGCCCGATGGACAGTACATCCGCGCGAATCAGGCGCTGGCGCGGATCTATGGATTCGATTCGCCCGACGAGCTCATCCGGTCCCGCCGCAACATCGGGCGGGAATTGTACCTCAGGCCCAACCGACGCCAGGAGTTCGTCGAGGCGCTGCAGCGGTCCGACCGACTCGACAGCTTCGAGAGCCAGGTGTACCGCAAGGATGGCAGCGTCATCTGGATCTCGGAGAACGCCCGGGCGGTCCGCGACACCAGCGGGCGCCTGGTCTGTTATGAAGGCACGGTCGAGGATGTGACGGCGCGGAAGCGGGCCGAGGAGGAATTGAACCGCGCCAACATCGAACTGTCCGCCGCGCGGGATGCCGCGCTCCAGAGTGCCCAGGCCAAGTCGCGGTTCCTGGCCAACACCAGTCATGAGATCCGCACGCCGATGAACGGCATCATCGGCATGACCCGCGCCCTGCTGGAAACCCCCCTGACCCCGGAGCAGCGGGAGTATGCGGAGACCGTGCAGCACAGCGCCGAGGCACTGCTGACCATCATCAATGACCTGCTGGACTTCTCAAAAATCGAAGCCGGCAAGATTTCGCTGGAGACCGAGGACTTCGTGCTGCGCGAGACCGTGGACGACGTGGCGGAACTGCTGGCTGAACGGGCCTATCACAAGGGGCTCGATTTCGCGGTCTGGATTGACCAGCGGCTGCCGGTGACGGTTCGCGGCGACTCGGCGCGATTTCGGCAGATTCTGACCAACCTCCTGGGCAATGCCATCAAGTTCACCCTCAAGGGCGAGGTGACGCTCCGGGTCGAGGAACTTTCCCGGGCCGGCGACCAGGTCACTCTCCAGGCGGAGATCCGCGACACCGGCATCGGGATCCCGGAGCACGCCAAGAAAAACATCTTCGGCGCCTTTGAGCAGGCGGACATGTCCACGACCCGCCGGTTCGGCGGCACCGGGCTGGGGCTGTCCATCACCAAGCAGCTGGTGGAGCGCATGGGCGGACACATCAGCTTTGACAGCACCGAGGGTTGGGGATCGTGCTTCCGGTTCACCGTGCAGGTGGGGCTTTCCGATGTTCCGGGGCTCGCCGCCGACCCCCTGAGAGCCCCCGGCGGAGGAGAGCCGCGATTTCTGGTGGTGGATGAGCATGCCGCGACCCGGGATTCGCTGCGGTACGACCTGTCGGCGCTGGGGGCGCGGACGGATCAGGCCGACACCGGCGCCGCGGCGCTGGATCTGCTCGTCGCCGCCAATGTCGCGGGGGATCCGTTTGCGGCGGTGCTGGCGGACCTGCAATTGCCGGACATGGACGGTTTGTCGTTTGCCCACGATGCGCACATGCGTCCCGGACTCGAAGGCCTTCGGGTGGTGCTCATGGCGCCCGTCGGACAGCGGCTCGATCCGGGACTGCTTCGGACCGTGGGCGTGGCCGCCGCCCTGGTGCGTCCCGTCCGCCTGTCCCGCCTTCGCGAGATTCTCGGGCGTCTTCTTCGCGGCGAGGACGTGCTGGCCGTGTCGGAGGAGCGCACGCTCGCCCCTGCGTCGGCGCGCAACGGGGTTCTCCGTCCGCTCCGAGTGCTGCTGGCCGAAGACAATCTTGTGAACCAGAAGGTCGCGGTGAACCTCCTGCGGAAGCTGGGGCATGTGCCGGAGATCGCGAACGACGGCCGCGAAGTGCTCACGGCGGTCCAGCGGTCGCCCTACGACGTGGTGTTGATGGATTGCCAAATGCCCGAACTCGACGGCTATGAAACCACCCGCCAGTTGCGCCGGGACGAAGGCGCAGGTGAGTTTGGCGACCGGCGGGCGTTGTACATCGTGGCCTTGACGGCCAATGCGATGGCGGGAGACCGGGAGCGCTGCCTGGCCTGCGGCATGGACGACTTCCTCACCAAGCCGCTGGGAGAGGCCCAGCTTCGGGCCGTGCTGCAGCGGGCTCAGCTGGCGCGGGACGGGGGCCCGCTGGCTCCCGACAACGGCGCGGCGGCGGCATTGTCTGTGGGGGTGCCGGCGGCGTCGGATTCGGGGCTGGTGGTGCTCGATCCGGCGACTTTGGACAGTTTTCGGACCCTGCGGATGGCGGGCCAGCCGGATCCGGTGGCCGATCTGGTGGACCTCTTCGTCACGGATCTTCCAATGCGGCTCGGCGCCCTGCGGACCACGATGGAGGCCCAGGATCCGGCCGCGGTCAAAACGGCGGCGCATACGTTGAAGGGAAGCGCCGGGAACATGGGCGGACGCCGGCTCGCCGCCCTCTGCGCCGGTCTGGAATCCGCGGCGGCCCAGGGGCGTCTGCCCGAGGCGGGCGATACGCTGTCGCGCATCGAACAGGCCGCTCAGGAGCTTCGCACCGCGCTGGAGGCGGAAAAGCTCCGCTGACCGAAGGCCTTTCATGCCAGTCTCCCGATCGAAGTTTCGTTGGTGCCGGTGGATACTGACCTTGCTGGGAGGGTCGTTTTCGGCGGCGGGAACCGATGCGCCCCTGCGAATCACGGCGCCACAGGAGCATCAGGTGCATCAGCGCGCGGATCCGGAGGGCGGCTGGGTGACGGTTTGCGGTACGGTGGCGCCCCGGGCGGATGCCTGCCAGGTGGAATGCCGGCTGACGGGCGACTCGGTCGCCACGGATTGGGAGGCGTTGACGTCCCTCGAGCCGGGCCAGCGGGAGTTTCGCGGACGGTGCCGGGGCCCTTCGGGGGGGTGGTACCGGCTCGAAGTGCGCCTGCGGACCGCAGACGGAGTGGCGGCTGGCGCCGAGGTGAGCCGGATCGCGGTGGGAGAGGTCTTCCTGGTGGCCGGACAATCCAACGCCGCCAACCACGGGGAGGAATTGATGCGTCCGGCCAGCGGGCGGGTGGCGGCGTTTGACGGGCGACAATGGCGTCCGGCGGTGGATCCACAGGCCGGCGCCAGCGGTAATGGCGGCAGCTTCCTGCCATCGTTTGGCGATGCCCTGGTCGAGCGCTTGGATGTGCCGGTCGGCCTGATCCCGATCGCTTCGGGCGGCACCAGCGTGCGGGAGTGGCTTCCGGCCGGCGTTCGCTTTGCCAATCCGCCGACGGGGATGCAGCGGGTGCGGCAGGCGGCTCCCGGCGAATGGGAAAGTAACGGCGCCCTCTTCGAAGTGCTGGCCGGGAGATTGCAGGAGGCCGGGGAGCACGGAGTGCGGGCCGTGCTATGGCATCAGGGGGAATCAGATGCCAATCAAAAGGACCCCACCCGCACCCTGCCTGGAGCCCGCTATCGGGAGTTCCTGGAGCAGGTGATCCGCGACTCGCGGCGGGCGGCTGGATGGTCCGTGCCGTGGTTTGTCGCGCAGGCCAGCTACCATACACCGGACGATCCTGGATCGGAGGATATCCGGTCTGCCCAACGCTCTCTCTGGAAGGCCGGTCTGGCGCTGGAGGGGCCGGACACCGATGCCCTGGCCGGGGCGTATCGCGACCTGGGAGGGCAGGGGGTTCACTTCAGTGGACCCGGCCTGAGGGAGCATGGCCGGCGGTGGGCTGCCGCAGTCGTCCCCTGGCTGGAGCAGGAGTTGGGGCGGATGCCTGGGCCTGACGGTTTCCAGACCCGGACCCTCGAAGGCTGGACCGTGCGGATCTCGGACACGCTGCTCGCCGCCGATGCCGAGGCGACCGGCGTGGCGCTGGGTTTGCTCAAGAAGCAATTGGCCGAAATCGTCCGGGTCGTCCCGGCGTCCGCGGTGCGGCGTCTGCGCGCGGTGACCCTTTGGTTCTCCCCAGAGTATCCGCTGCATTCGCCCAAGGCGGAGTATCATCCGGACGTTCAGTGGCTCCGCGCCAACGGGCGGCATCCCGGCATGGCGAAAGGGGTGGAGTTCACGAATGTGCGCATCTTTACGGTGGAATCGCGCCGCATGCCCAACTTCGCGCTGCACGAGCTGGCGCATGCGTATCACGACCAGGTGCTGGGATTTGAGCGCGCGGAACTGATCGCGGCCTTTGACCGGGCTCGGGCCTCGGGGCGCTACGACACGGTCGAGCGGGTGTTTGGCGACGGGCGTCCTCCCTCCCGCGAGCGCGCTTATGCCCTGAGTAGCGTGGCGGAGTATTTCGCCGAGGGCACGGAGGCGTATTTCTCGCGCAACGACTTCGAGCCATACACCCGCGAGGAACTGCTCCGGCACGATCCGGACCTGGCCGCCCTGCTGGCCAGGCTGTGGGAAGGGCCAGAGGGGGCGGAAGCACCCCAATGAAGTTTGGTTTGGGGAACCTGCGTGTCCCGATCAGATCTCCTTTGCGTCCTTCGCGTCTCTGGCGTGAGGCCCTTTGCGGTGACCCACGCAAAGGCGCCCTTCTTCGGCCTCCCTCCCAGCCGCCCCTTGCTTTGCTGAGGTTCCGTTCGCACACTCGGGGCATGAAGCAGGAGGTGCTGCCGGTTCAGATTCGCGGACTGCTCCCCGCCAATCAGGGAGTGGCCCTGTTCATTGGAAACGACGACAAGGTGTTCGTCATCCAGGTGGAGCAGAACATCGGCGCCGTGATCGGAATGGCCCTGCGGGGCGCCCACCACGAACGTCCGCTCACGCACGACTTGATCGGCCACATCTTTCAGGGATTCGGAATCTCCGTGGAACGCGTGGTCATTACGGAGCTTCGCAACGCGACCTATTTCGCCCGGATCATTCTGCGCCAGGAGAACGAGCTGGGGTCCAAGCTGGTCGAGTTGGATGCGCGTCCCAGCGACTGCCTCGCGCTGGCGGCGGCGCAGAAGCGTCCGATTTACGTGACGTCGAAGCTGTTTTCGGAGGCGGAGGACATGAGCGAGGTCCTCATGCGGATCGGCGAGGACGGCAGCTCGGAAGAGCCGGCTTGATGGCCAAGTCCGACGGCGGTGCGGGCCCCCTGGTCCTGGTGTGCGGCGATGACGAATTTTCCGTGCGCCAGCGGGCGCGGCAGATTTGGGACCAGTGGTGCGCCGGATCCAACGGCATGGACCAGGAGGTGATCGAGGCCGGCGCGGGAACGGTGGATGAAGCGATGGAGCGCCTGGCCCGGCTCCGGGAAGCGATGCAGACCCTTCCGTTCTTCGGCGGACCGAAGCTGATCTGGTTCCGCGATTGCACTTTTTTCGGCGAAGACCGCACCAGCCAGACCGCGGCGGTGACGTCGGCGCTGGCCGGGTTTGCCGAGGAGTTGAAGGCCTTCCGATGGGAGGGCGTGCGGCTGCTGCTGTCCTCAGGGCGTCCGGACAAGCGCCGGGTTTTCTTCAAGACCCTGGACAAGATCGGAGCGATCGAGGAATTCGCGTCGTTGGCGGACGATCGGGACTGGGCGGATCGCGTGGAGGCGGAGGCTGTCCGCCAGTTCAAGGCGGCTGGCAAGCGGATGGAACCGGACGCGCTAACGGAACTGGTGGGGCGTGTGGGTCCCAATCTCCGGCTGCTGGCGAACGAGGTGGAGAAGTTGGTGGTGCACGCCGGGGAGCGGACGGTGGTGACCCGGGCCGACGTGGAATTGCTGACGCCCCTGCAGAAGCTCGCGGCGGGATTTGCCTTGGGGGATGCCGTGGGCCGGCGGGATCTGCCCAAGGCGCTGCGGGTGCTGGATGAGGAGTTGTGGACCATTCGCGCCGGCATTGACAAAAAGCGGAGCGAGATCGGCCTGGTGTACGGCCTGATCAACAAGGTGCGCCTGCTGCTTCTCATGAAGGAGATCTGGCGGCAGGGACTGGTACGCCCCACCCGGGATTTCAATGCGTTTCGGGCGCAGATTTCCGGGGTGCCGGAAGGGCGGTTGCCGGCTGACAAGCGGTACAATCCCTTCCTGGGCAACGCGTATCCCGCCTTCCAAGCCCTGGTCCAGTGCGAGGCGTGGGACTCCGCGGAACTGGTGCGGGCCATGGAGATCCTGCTGGAGGCCAATGTACGGCTCGTGACCTCGGGGTTGGAGGAATCGGTGGTGCTGCAGCAGGCCCTGATGGAGTGCCTGTCGCGCAGTCCGGAAACCTCGCCGAAGCCCGCGGCGCGGTAAGAAGCTCTCCTGGAGGGGCGAGCGATGCGAGTCCCTGACGGCCTCGTTGCGCGTTGCGCGTTGGGAGTCGCAGAGAAGGAACAGAGAATCTGGCACCCTATTCGTCTTCCCTATGCGGCCGTTGCGGCGATGCACCGAGTGGTCCGGCGGCCTGCCGGGCGTCTCGCGGGGATTGTTCTTGCCGGTGAACTGCCTTGCCAGTAGGTCCAAGACGCCATGAAGAAGCGATCCCACCCGCACGCGCTTCCGGCGCCCGGGTTCACCTTGATCGAACTCCTGGTGGTCATCGCCATCATCGCAATTCTCGCAGGCATGCTGCTGCCGGCGCTCGCCCGTGCCAAGGCCAAGGGACAGCAGACCCGCTGCACCAGCAATCAGCACCAGATCGGGATCGCGTACCAGATGTACGCCGATGACTTTGGGGACTTCTATCCTGCCCAGTGGGGCTGGGGCGCCGGCGGCGGCAAAAAGGGGACCTACCGCCTCGATGCGGCCGTGGCGCAGTCCTTCGGCGTGTCCATCGAAACGACGAACCGCCCGCTGTTTCGCTACACCAGTACCCCGGAGCTGTATCGGTGTCCTTCGGACAAGGGGGATGAGGAATACAACGCCAAGAATTGCTTCAACGAGTACGGCAACAGCTATCTCGTCCAGTTCAACCACGACTCCTTCCGGGTCAAGAAAGTCGCTGGCGATCTCAAGGCGCCCAAGGGCAGCTACGAGGCGACGCCCATCAAGTCGAGCGAGGTGGCGCGGAGCGCCGCCAACAAGATTATCCAGGGCGATTGGCACTGGCATGCCAACCGGGACCTCAATGACAAGCGCAGCGTCTGGCACAACTACAAGGGCCGCGCCCGGTACAACATGCTGTTCGGCGACAGCCATGTGGAGTTCTTCCAATTTCCCAAGGAAACTCCCAATTGGATCTGGGATCCGAAGCCGGATCCGGGATTCCGGTGGTGGTAGTCGCAGGCGGCGCCTCTCAACCGCGGGCCGCGCCGGACGGCACGTTCTCTGCGGTGGCCTCTCCCCTTTCGTTGCGACGGTCTCCACCGGGCGCGGTCAGGCGGCCGGCAGGTGGCGGGACAGGAAGGCGACGGCGTTGCCGTGGAGGATGGCGTCCACGTCGCCGGGGGCATAACCGCGGCGGGTGAGGATCTCCTGGAGGCGTCCGAGGTCGGCGATGGTGTCGAGGTCCATCGGCGTTTGTTCGGTTCCGAATCCGCCATCGAGATCGGATCCGATGGCCACATGCCCCGCCGAACCGGTGAGCTGGCAGATGTGGTCCATGTGTTCGGCGATCTTTTCGATGCGGAGTTGGAAATCCTCGGGACGCGAGCGGTGGTGCGCCCAGCCGTGGACCATCATGATGCCATCGAAGGCCATCCCGATCACCGCGCCGCGCCGGGCGAGTTCCCGAATCTGGTCGTCGGTGAACTGCCGGTTCCAACCGGCCAGTGCGCGGCAGTTGGAATGACTGGCCCAGACGGGGCCGTCCCAATGGTCCAGCGCGTCGCGGAACGACTCGTCGCAGAGATGGGTGGCATCCAGGATCATTCCCAACCGCCGCATCTCCCCCAGAAGCTCGCGTCCGCGCGGCGTCAGTGGGCCGGACGCGTCGGTGCCCTGGCCGTGGATCCCGGGGCCGTAGTGGGTCAACCCGATGATCCGGAGTCCGTAGCCGAAGGCGGTTTCCAGATGCCGCCAGGAGACGATGGAGTCGGCACCTTCCAGGCTGAGCACATAGCCGATGGGCAACCGGGCGGCCTCCGCATCATCCGCCGCCTGCCAGCGTTCCGCGTGAGCCGCCACCGCGGGTCCGGTGCGCAACGGAAGCAGCTCGCCGCAGCGCTCCATTTCGAGGTGCCAGGCATGCTGTCCCTGGGTCCACGCCCAGGCCTGTTCGGGACTGTTCCATCCCGGCATCCGTGAGAAGCGGTCCACATACCGCGCCAACTGGGTGGCGACGCACAGTCCGATGCGTCCCCGCCGCATCTCCGGAAAGCACAGGGTGCCGCGGGAACGGAACGGCTGGTCCTTCTGCCCGAGTTCGTGCCGGCGGATCTGTTCCAGCGGCCAGCGGAGGTCGCGGTTGAAGTCCACCGCGTTGTACGACAGATCCAGGTGGGCGTCGAAGATCAGGCGTGGCGGCATGGCGGGGCGGGACTGTGGACTAGACGGTGATGCGGCGGGCGCGGGCGGAGACCGGCCAGGAAACGGCGACGCGTCCGTCGCGAACGACGAACACCTCGGAATGCAGCGCGACGGTCGGGCAGACGTGGCGCGGAAGTCCGTAGAATACCGCGCCCACCGGGAACTCGCCGGCGCGCGGCGTTTCGAGGACCAGGTGTTCCTCGCTGTGGCCCACGGGAACGGCGTCTTCGAGTCCGAACAGGCGCACCCGCGGCGGAAGCATCTCGGACGCCACGGCCTTGTGGCCCAGGTCGAGACACAGTCGCCCGGGCGCTGGCCGGCTGATCACGCGGGTCAGCAGGACGGCGGCGTTGAGAAACTCGAAGTCGGGATTCTGGGCAGGTTGGCCGAAATCCCAAAGGACCGTGGTGCCGGCGCTGCATTCCACGCCCGGGACCCTTGCGAAGAAGGGCAGGGTGGGTGTGCCGCCGGCCACCAGGCGCGGAACCGCGATTCCTTCGGCTTCCAGGCGTTGACGGAGCTGCCAGACGGGCGCCAGGGCGGCCTCCCAGCGCGCGCGACGTTCCGCCGCATCGGGAATGGCCAGGTGACCGTCGTAGGCGTGCAAGCCGGCGAAGCGTAGCCCCGGGGTCCGGGCAATCTGCGCGGCGAGCGCCGCGGCGGGATCCCCGGGGGGGATTCCGGTGCGGTTCATTCCCACGTTCAGATCCACCATCAGATCCGTGCGCATCCCCTCCGCGAGCGCCGACCGGGCGATGGCGCTGGCGACGTCCGGATCATCGGTGAGCGCAGCGAAGCGGGTCGCCGGGAAGCGGCGCTGCAGTTCCAGGAACCGCCCGATGCCCGGCCCGGCGAGGGGGAAGGCGAGGAGGACGTCCGCTCCTCCCGCCGCCGCAGTCATTTCGCACTCGGCGATGGTCGAGGCCTTGAACTGCGTGATGCCTTCGGCGAGGCAGAGCGCGATGACCGGCGCCAGCTTGTGAGTTTTGACGTGCGGACGCAGCCGCGAGGCGTCGCCGTTCACCCAGTCCAGCATCCGGCGCAGATTGGCGGTGATCCGGTCCGGATACACCAGGAGCGCCGGCGACGGCACTTCCGACTCGTTGGCGATGGCGTACCAGCCGCTCACGCAATCCCGATCCCTATGGCCCTGCGACAAAGATTCCGGATTTTCTGAGGGCGGTCATAGCGGGGAGGCGGCGGTCGCCACGTTCAGCGGGAGTCGTTCCCGCTCCCAGCGGAACCGGCGGTGGGAAGCGGTTCGAGAAGCGCGCGGACTTTCTCCAGCAGCTCCTGGTACTTGCTCTGCATGGCGAAGCCCATCTTCTTGCTGTCCTCCAGCACGGCGTCGCCGTGGTTGTGGACGCGGTAAGCTTCGAGATAGATGAGGAAGCGCTCTTCTTCGCTGAGGCGGTTGATGGTCACCACCACCCGCTCCCAGACCCCCCGCTCCAGGTTTCCCCAGAGGACGTTCTGGCCGGTGCTGCCGGACTTCTCGAACGTGATGTTGTCGTTCTTCTCGGTGAGGAGCTTGTAGCCCTCGCGTTCGAAAACCTGGAGGGTGGCCAGGCGTACGGACGTCCGCGAGAAACCGTCCACCTCCACGGCCGCATAGCGTCCCGAACCGGCGCCCACGGGCGGGGAAGTGCATCCGGCGAACAGCGCCCCGACGAGGGGCAGGATCAGCAGGAGGGAATGGTGGCGCATGGTCGGAAGACGTCTGGACCGGAAGCCGGAAGGGCCGCTTCCGCGAGGCGAATTCATTGATTGCCCGTGAGCGTTTTCGCCTTCAAGACGTTGGGGGCTGCGGCTGCAGCAGAGGCAGCCGCCTCCGGCGCCGATTTCGCCTCCCCGAGCTTGGCGGGCTTGGCTATGGCGGCGGGCAGGCCGGTCTCTGCTGGGGCCTCGGGCAAGCGGTAGAGCTGAATGTCTTTGAACTGAACCATCATGGGCGGTCCCGTGTGAATCTGGAGCGCCAGGAGGCCTTCGCGGGCGCCCTTGCCGCCGAGATCCACGCAGTCCGACATCAGCCGCCCGTTGATGAAATGAAGCACCTGGTTGGCCTGCGCGACGATGGTGTAGTCGTTCCAGTCCTCGGTATGGATGGACTTCTGGAGCGACTCGGGCGTGCCGAGGGTGCCGACCACCTTCACCTCGGTCTTGCCATTGGCGTCCTTGACCAGCGTGCGCTGCCCGCGCTCGCAGAGAATGCCGCGGCCGCGTTCTTCGTACAGGATGCCGCTGTAGCGCGGACTGGAATCAATGTCAGCCTGGTACCCGCCGACCACGAAGGCGGCGGGGTCCATGAGCTCGCTGCGGTATTGCACCCCGGAGTTGCCGCCGACGATGCGGTACTTCAGGTGCAGTTCGAAATCGCGAAGGGTGCCGTTGGTCCAGACCAGAAAGGTGTTCTGCTGAATCGGATTTGCGGCCGAGGTGTAGCCGGTGATGGCGCCATCCCTGACCGTCCAGTGCGACGGCAGTCCAGCCCATCCGGAAAGCGTCTTGCCGTCGAAGAGAGACTCCGGCTTGGCGTCCGCCGGCGCGACGGCCTTGGGTTGTCCGGCGGTCACCGTGGTCACGACCGCGGCGGCGAGCAGGGAGATGGGGATGAAATGGGAGTGCATGGGAGGAAGCAGGATTATTTGCGGCGTCCGAACAGGCGCTTGAGGTTTTGAATGCCTTTCACGGCGATCTCGTTGCGGGTCGGCTCGATGCGGCGCCAGATGGCGGCGGCCCGGGCGATGACTTTCACGTCGGTGGTGAACGATTCGATGACCACGTCGCCGTCATACTTCACCGCCTTGAGCGCGGCGACAATCTCCTTCCAGTTCAGCGAATCCCCGCCCGGCGTGCCGCGGTCGGTGCCGCAGGCGTGGAAGTGCCCCAGGAGCTTGCCCGCCTTGCGGATGGCGGTGCCCTGGTGCTTCTCCTCGATGTTCATGTGGAAGGTGTCGAGGTGCAGCTTCAGGGCCTTGGATCCGACCGCCTTGAGGAGCTTCAATCCCTGGTCGCAGGTGTTCAGGAAATCCGTTTCGAAGCGGTTGAGCGGCTCCACGCAAATGGTGATGCCCTTGGACTCGGCGTACTGGGCGAGTTCCTTGAGGTTCTTGACCACGAGCTGGAACTCCACCTTCTGCTGGGCGGGCTCCACGGCGTCGGCCTTGCCCACCACCGAGTACACCGGCCCGATGATCCGGGCGTGGCCGAGGACCACTGCCTGGTCCACCAGCGCCTTGCAATACGTCATCGCCGTCTGCTGCTCCTCCGGCGTGCCGCGGAAGTCGCGGCCCGGCCCCATGCAGGCGCAGATGCTTCCGATCACCAACCCGGCTTTCTCGGCGGCCGCCTGGACGCGGGCCGGGTCAATGTGGGAAGGGTCCTCGACCGGGATCTCGACGGAGTCAAAGCCCCAGCGCTTGAACTGAGGAAAGAGTTTGATGCTTTCCGTGGTGAACGGGGAGACGAACAGGAAGGTGTTGATGCCGAATCTCATGGTGACAGCAGGGCGAGGCTAGGGGGGCCGGTGGCTGCGTCAAAACGATTCGCGGTGGCGCGCTGCGAAAATCGTGGCGTTGCGATGCTGTGGAGGGGGCTGAGCCTGACGCAGAGGGCGCAAAGAACGCGAAGGAGAACCTTTCCTTCGAAATGGCGAAGGTCACTCCCCGAGGAAACGGTTCAACACGCGGCGGTCGCGCTTGGTGGGCCGGCCTGCGCCGCGCGGACGCTCTCCAGAGACGGGCGCCTCGTGGGCGGGCGGCGCCGGAGTTTGGTCCTCGGCAAACTCCGGCACCCTCGGATCGCTCACCCTCGAGGGCGGTGCTCCGATGACGCGATAGACCCGGGCAGTGGATCCCGTGCGGGCGGCGATGAGCTCACCGGCGTGGACCACCCGCGCGGCCTTGACCGGCTCTCCGTTGACCGTGACCTGGCCGGTGCGCACGGCGGTGGCGGCCAGGGTGCGGGTGCGGTACAGCCGGACCGCCCACAGCCATTGGTCGAGGCGCATGGATCGTCCAACGGAGATTAGGAACCGCTCCCTGCGCAGCGGCGGCAGGTTCCGAAGAACTCCAGGCGGTGGGTGATGGCGGTGAACCCATGGCGCCGGGCCAGCGCTTGTTCAAGCTCCGGCGGGAAGCAATCGTCTACTTCCACAATCAGCGAACATCGGGTGCAAACCAAGTGGTGATGATGCCCGTCCTCGCCTTCGGCGATCAATTCGAAGCGCGCGGTGCCATCCCCCAGGTCGAAGCGCCGCACCAGCCCCATCGCCTCGAGGGTGTGCAGGTTGCGGTACACCGTGGCCAGATCGCAGCTTTGCTTCCCCAGGGCGGCATGAATTTCGCGGTTGGAAAGCGGATGCTGATGGCGGCGCAGGACGTCGAGGATGGCCTGGCGGGGGCCGGTGATCTTGCGGTCGTGCCGCCGCAGCGCGGCCGTAAGGTCGCCGAGCGGCGGGGGCACCAGCCGATGCTGGTGGGCGTGCGGCGGGCAGGAATCGCTCATGGCAGCGCGGCGGAAGCCGGAGGAGATTTTGCGGAGCGTGGCGACCACGCGCCCAGGGCGAGCGTGACGAGGAAGAGCCCCGCGCTGGTCAGCACGATGGTCGGGCCGCAGGGCAGATCGAACTGATAGCTGAGCAGCACCCCGCCCACCCCGCCGAGCAGGCCGATCAGCAGGCTGAGGATCAATTCCTGCCGCAGGTTGCCGGCCAAGTTCCGCGCTGCGGCCGGCGGGATGACCAGCAGCGAGGTGACCAGGATGATGCCCAGGAGCCGGATGCTGACCGCGACGACCAGGGTGAGTCCCACGACGAAGAAGATATTCAGCCGCCGCACCGGGATGCCGGTGACATGCGCGAGGTCTTCGTGGGCGGTGAGCAGCGTGAGCGGGCTCAGGCGGGCGAATAGGGCCACGAGCACCGCGGCTCCGAGCAGGACCGCGACCGTCACCTCTTCCGGTCCGACGCTGAGAATGTCGCCGAACAAGTACCGGTGCAGTTCGCCGCGGAATCCGCGCAGCAGGCTGAAACCCACGACGCCGGCGGCCATGAATCCAGACATCAAGAGGGCCATGATGGTGTCGGTGAGCAGCAGGGTGTGCTCCCGAAGCCACAGGATCAGCAGCGCCACCAGCAGGCTCACCCCGGCCATCGGCCACGAGGGTTCCCATCCGAGGGCCAGCCCGAGGGCCACTCCCGCCAGCGCGGAATGGGCCACGGTGTCGCTGAAGAACGCCATGCGGCGGGCCGTGACAAACACTCCCAGCAGGCCGCAGACCGGCCCCAGAACGAGCGCGGTCAGCAGGGCCCGCTGCATATAGGGTTCATGCCACATGGATTGGACGGATGGGCCGCAAGATCACCGCCGGGCATCGGCCATGGACGCGGGTTCGCCCGGGGCGTGGTGGTGGTGCTGGTGGTGGTAGGGGGTGACGTGAATGCCGTACGCCTGCCGGAGCGAGTCGGCGTTGAGGACTTCCTCGGGGGTCCCTTCGCAGCAGATCACCCCGTTGAGCGCGAATACGCGGGCCGCGTGGCGATACACCATGGACAGGTCGTGGGAAACGAGCACCACGGTGAGCCGCTGGCGCTCGTGGATCCGGCTGATCATCTCGTAGAACGAGTGCTCGCCCGGGGTGTCCACTCCGGCCGTCGGCTCGTCCAACAGCAGCAAATCGGGCTTCCCCAGCAGGCTGAAGGCGATCAGCACCCGCTGCAATTGACCGCCGCTCAGTCCGGCCACCGGACGATCCAGCAGGGGTTCCAGCTCCAGGTCCGGCAGCGCGTCGCGGAGAAGCGCGTCGGTCGTGCGCCGGGACTGCCAAAACCACTGGCGTGTGGAGGGGAGCTTGAGCGCCAGGAATTCCCGGACGCTCAGGATGAAGCTGCGATCCAGCGTGAGCCGCTGCGGCACGTAGCCGACCCGCCGGAGGATCTGCGGGGTCACCGGGGAACCGAAGATCCGGATTTCCCCGGCGTCCGGACGCTCCAGTCCGAGCAAGCAGCGCAGCAGGGTGGTCTTGCCGCAGCCATTCGGGCCGATGAGCGCGACCACCTGTCCTGGCGGCACCCGCAGTTGGACCCCGCGGAGCACCGGAGTGTCCCCGAGGGTCAGATGCACCCCGCGAACCTCCAGGGCGAGTCCGCCGGCGTGAAAGTGGACATCGTCCATGGCTACTTCAGGGAGGAGCGAAGCACCCGCAGGTTGGCCTTCATTCCGTCCTCATAAGCGGAAGCCGCCAGCCGCCCGGTTTCCAGCGTGTCGAGATTGGCCACGGTGATCTGAAGGTCGCGGGCCAGTTGGCGCGCCAGTTTTGCGTCGAACTGCGGCTCGGTGAAGAGGACCCCGACGCGCTGCTCGCGGATCACGGCGGACAGCGCCGCGAGGTAGCGCGGCGACGGGGAGGATCCAGGAACCTCCTCGATCACGCCGACGAGCTTGAGCTGGTAGCGCCGGCAGAAGTACGGGAAGGCATCGTGGAAGGTGATCACGTCGCGCCGGGGGAGGGAGGCCAGCCCGGCTTCGATCTCGCGATCCAGCGCATGCAGCCGTTCCGTGTAGGCGGCGGCATTGGCTTCGTAAGTGGCGGCGCCGGCGGGGTCCGCCTCCCGCAGGGCCGCGAGCAGGTTGGTCACGGCGTGGCGGGCGAACCAGGGGTCGAGCCACAAATGCGGATTGGCCGGGCCGTGATGCACATGCGCCTCCGCCTCGTCGCCGTCCAGATGAAGCGCTGGAATTTCCCGGATCAGGAGGCTGGCGGGAACACCGGTCGCCACTTCGATCACCTTTTTTGCCGCGGACGGATCGCTGGCCTGGATGGCGCTGGCGAACCAGGATTCCAGTCCGAGCCCGTTGAGCAGGATGATATCCGCCGCCCGGATTTTGTGCATGTCCCGCGGGCGGAACTGGTAGTCGTGCGGCCCCACATCGGCGGGGAGCAGGTTTTCCACGTCTGCGGCAGTGCCCGCGACATTGGCCGCCCAGGAATATAGGGGCGCGATGGACGTAAGAACGCGCAGGCGCCTCGCTTCGGCTCCATCGAGCGGCAGGGCCAGCGCGTGAATCCCGGCCAGGAGGAGCCAGCCAAAGCGCCATCGAAACGGTGACATCGGCACCAGGGTGACGGATTTGCGGTCCGTTTGCAAATGGACGGCCGAGCCGCCAAAACGAAAGGCCCGCCGCAGGGACGGCGGGCCCGGGCGGACGGGCGGATTACTTCATCAACAGCATCTGCCGCGCTCGCTTGATGGCGACGGAGAGCCGGCGCTGGTAGGCGGCGGGGAGGCCGGTGTACTTGCGGGGCAGGATGCGGCCGTTCTCCGTCACGTACTGGCGGAGCAGGGCGACATTTTTGAAGTCAAGGGCGTCAATCGTGAAGTCCACCTTGGGTTTGACGCGCGGCGTGCGCGGCGTCATCCGGCGCTTGGACTTGGATTCGTCGAGCTTGGTCTTACGGGGCATGGCTTACTTGATTTCGCGGTGCAGAGTGTGCCGGCGCAAGGCGGGATTGTACTTCTTTTTCTCCACCTTGTCGGTCTGGAGTTTTTTGTTCCGGGACGTCTGGTAACGGCTCGGGGACTTGCCCTCCTTGCGGGCTTCCGTGCATTCGATCGTGACGATTTCTCGGGGCATGGGAACGGGTTCCTGGGGTTATTCCTTTTCTTTGGCGGCCGGGCGCTCCTCGGCTTCGTCCTCGGACTCGTCGGAGTCGGCGGCGGTGCCGGTCTCCACGCTGCCCAGTTGGCCGAGACGCCGCTGCTTGAGGGCGCCTTCCTTTTCTAACTGGGCCTGCGCCTCGACCGTAAACCGCGCCCAAGGAATGGCATCCAGCCGCGCGCGAGGGATGGGTTTTCCAGTCAATTCGCAGGTGCCGTAGGTGGATTTCTCGATCCGCTTGAGGGCTTCCTCGATTTCGTAAAGGGCGTCCTGGTCGGATGACAGCAGGCTCAGGGCGAAATCCCGGTCGAAATTATCCGTGCCGGAGTCGCCCATATGGAGACTGTAGCTCTCCATCTCGCTTTGAGATTCCTTGGCCAGTCCGCTCATCTGGTCGCGCAGGCGAGAATGGAGTTCGAGAAGGTTCTGATAGTACTTCTGCCACTCCGGTTTGATGCGGGCGACCGGGGTCCAATGGGCGGATGCGCCCTTGGATTGGCTGGCCGGCGGACGCCCCAGAATCGAGGCGGCACTGGCACTGCGCGTGGGCTTGAGACGGGGCGCCGGCGCGGCAGGCTTGCTGCGGGCTGCGGCTTTCGGGGGGGCTCCTTTCTTGGCGCTCACGGTCGAGTTCCCAGTTTGAAAATCGCGTTGAGAATCTTGGTCATCGCCCCAGCATCCTTATACGGACTTGGAACGAAGGCCGCGCAACGTATCAAACAGCCTCTTCTTGGCCACAAAAATCTTGGAAAATGTCGGATGAGGACGCCTCACGGGCCCTCCGATGCGATCCACTCCGCCGGGATTCGCGCGAAGACGAGTCGCTGATACTCGTCGGCTTCGAACAGGCAGCCCGCCGATCCGTCGGGCAGCCGGACCAGAACGCTGTAAGCGAAGAAGCCGGGCCAGAGCAGCCGGCGAACCGGCCAGGTGACCCCGTCGTCCCGGCTCAAATGGACCGTGCCGTTCTCGCGGCGCGTCCCGTGAGGGCCGGAGAACAGGAGGATTCCCGGCATTCCATTCGTCGGAAACGCGTATCGCAGGATGCTGGCATTGCAACTGGGATCGGGTTGTTCCGGCACGTCCGCCACCGGCGACCACGTCCGTCCGCCATCGGAGCTGACCGCGGTCTTCCGAACCGGGCGCGCCGCAAAGGGGCGGCTGTTGAGGCGCACCGAGCCGTCGCTGAGTTCCACCATCTGCACTTCGTTGATCTGGCTGCGGCGTTCCCCGGATTTCCCGATGACCAGGGCGCCCGGGACGTTGTCTCCCCAGCTCCAGGTGGCGCCGTGATCGTCGCTGAAGACGGCATAGTTGTTCCAATGATGGTATGGGCCTTCGTTGAAGGGAATGAGGAGCCGTCCGGCATGCGGCCCCCGCTGCAGTTGGATGCCGATGCCGGGACCGCTGGCGAGGGTGGTGGCGGAGACGGCGCGCTTGGCCGAACGGGTGATGTCGCGGGGTTCCGACCAGGTCTGGCCGTCGTCATCCGACCAGGTGAGCAGGCAGCGGTAGATGTCCGGTCCTTCATAGCCGGTGGCGATGTTCGGGCTGCCTTCCTTCAGGTGTGCCGGGACCCGCTGGTAAATCAGAAAAATCCGGCCGGTGGTCTCATCCGTCACCACGGTGGGATTGTTGAGCGAATTCGCGCCATCCTCCTGCACCACCCGGAGGGGCTCCCAGGTCCGCCCCTGGTCCCGGCTCCGGCGGAGAATAAGGTCGTTGGCCGCCTGGTCGGCGGGGGTGGCCCGGCCTTCGGCGAAGGCCAGCAGCACGCCGGTCCGGGAGGTGGTCACTGCCGGAATGCGGATGGAGCCATAGCCGCCATCTCCGGACGAAAACGCGGTGGAAAACGCGGGGGCCGGGGTCTCGGCCGCCATCGCGTGGACCCCGAAGACGGCGGGCAGACATCGAAGGATCTGTAGGAATTTCATGGGGAGGGCATCCGGCTCCGGACGTTGTGCTCGAAGAAAGACTTTCCCAAACCGGGGCCCAGAGACTATCCGAAAGGTGTCAGGCCGGAGCATCGTCGCCGTCGGGCTCGGGTCGCGCTGGCTCGCCACGGCACATCTCTTGGGTCAAAGCTTGCGATGAGCCGGCCAGAATCCCGAAGGCGGCATCCGGCATTCCACCTGCAATTGTTGAACCGATGAATTTCGACAAGTGGACCCTCAAGGCCCAGGAAGCGCTGGCAGGCGCCCAGCAAATCGCACAGGAGCAAAGCCATCAGCAACTGGACGGTGAACATCTGCTGCTGGCGCTGATCCGGCAGGAGGAGAGCCTGACTCCCCAGGTGCTCCAGAAGCTGGGGGTCGCCCTTCCGAAACTGGAGTCTGCGCTGGAGTCGGAGCTGGGCCGCCGGGTCCGCGTCTCGGGGGGCAGCCAGGCTTATCCTTCGCAGGACCTGCAGCAGGTGATGGCGGCGGCGGTTCAGGAGGCGGCCCGGTTGAAGGACGATTTTGTGTCCTCGGAACACCTGCTGCTGGCGCTGATCGAAAAGGGCGGCACGTCCTTGAAGGCGATCCTCTCGCGGCAGGGCATCACCCGGGACCTGGTGATGAAGGCCCTGGCGGAGTTGCGCGGCAACCAGCGGGTCACAGATCAGAATCCCGAGGGCAAGTTCCAGGCGCTGGAGAAGTACGGACGCGACCTCACGGCGCTGGCCCGGCAGGGCAAGATTGATCCGGTGATCGGCCGCGACGACGAGATCCGCCGGGTCATGCAAGTGCTCACCCGGCGCACCAAGAACAATCCGGTGCTCATCGGCGAGCCGGGCGTCGGCAAGACGGCGCTGGTCGAGGGGCTCGCCCGCCGGATCGTGAATGGCGATGTCCCAGAATCCTTGAAGAACAAGCGGGTGATCGCGATGGACATCGGCGCGATGATCGCCGGTGCAAAGTTCCGCGGGGAGTTTGAGGAGCGCCTCAAGGCATTCCTCAAGGAGGTCACCGCCAGCGAGGGGGCCGTCATTCTGTTCATTGACGAGCTGCACACCATCGTGGGCGCCGGACAGGCCGAGGGCGCGGGCGATGCGGCCAACATGCTCAAGCCCCAGCTCGCCCGCGGCGAGCTCCGGGCCATCGGCGCCACGACGCTCGATGAATACCGCAAGCACATCGAAAAGGACCCGGCCCTGGAGCGGCGCTTCCAACCGGTGTATGTCGGCGAGCCCAGCGTGGAGAATACCATCGCCATCCTGCGCGGGTTGAAGGAGCGCTATGAAACCCATCACGGCGTCCGAATTCAGGATAGCGCCCTGGTGGCCGCGGCGACGCTGTCGCATCGCTACATCTCGGACCGTTTCCTCCCCGACAAGGCCGTGGATCTGGTGGACGAAGCGGCGTCCCGGCTGCGGATGGAACTGGATTCCAAACCCACGGCGATTGATCAGATTGACCGGCAGGTCATGCAATTGGAGATCGAGCGCACGGCACTGTCCAAGGAACGCGACGCGGCGGCGCGCGAGCGGCTGCAGCGGCTGGAGTCGGAGCTGGCGAACCTGCGGGAGAAGCAGAAGCAGCTCAATGCCCAGTGGCAGAACGAGAAGGCGGCGCTGGACGCCGTGTCGGTGGTGAACGCCCGCATCGAGGCCGCGAAGGCGGAGCTGGAGAAGGCGGAGCGGACCGGCAACCTGACCCTCGCGGCCGAGCTGAAGCACGGCCGGCTGCCGGAATTGCAGGGGCAGCTGGCGGCGGCCGAGCAGGCGGTGAAGGGCCTCCCGGGCAGCCAGCGGCTGCTGTCCCAGGAGGTCACCGAGGACGACATCGCGCGGGTGGTGGCCAGTTGGACCGGGATTCCCGTGACCAAGCTGCTGGAGGGGGAACGGGAGAAGCTCGTGAAGATGGAGTCGCGGCTGGAGGAACGGGTCATCGGTCAGGCCGACGCGGTCCACGCCGTGGCCAATGCCGTCCGCCGTGCGCGGTCGGGGCTTCAGGATCCCAACCGTCCGGTGGGCTCCTTTATTTTCCTCGGACCCACGGGCGTCGGCAAAACCGAGCTCGCCCGGGCGCTCGCCGAATTCCTCTTCGATGACGATCACGCGATGATCCGCATTGACATGTCGGAGTACATGGAAAAGCACACCGTCTCCCGGCTGATCGGCGCGCCCCCGGGCTATGTGGGATACGATGAAGGCGGGCAGTTGAGCGAGGCGGTGCGGCGGCGTCCGTATTCGGTGGTGCTCCTCGATGAGATTGAAAAGGCTCATCCCGACGTCTTCAATGTCCTGCTTCAGGTGCTGGATGACGGCCGGCTGACGGACGGGCAGGGCCGCACCGTGGATTTCAAGAACACGATCGTGATCATGACGTCCAACATCGGGTCGCCCATCATCCAGGAATACTTCATGGAGGGACGCAACACCGTGGGCGCGCGCACCGCGATGGAAGACAAGGTGAAGGCGGAACTGCGCCGGCATTTTCGTCCGGAGTTCCTCAACCGCGTGGACGACGTGATCATCTTCCACAGTCTCGACGAGAAGGAACTGGCCCGCATCGTGGACATCCAGCTCCGCAGCGTGACTGCCCGGCTGGCGCAGCAGCAGTTGGCGCTGGAGGTCAGCGACCGCGCCAAGGCGTTGATCGCCCGCGAAGGGTACGATCCGCAATTCGGCGCCCGGCCGCTCAAGCGGGCGATTCAGGAACACCTGGTGGATCCCCTGGCCACCCGGATTCTGTCCGGAGAATTCCGTCCGGGAGACACCGTGAAGGTGGACGCGAACGCCGACGGGACGCTGAGCTTTGAATCCCCGGCCGCATCACGGAAGCGGAAAGGATGACTTTGTGAGGCAAGGGCCCTTCGTCCCTGCCTCCCGACCAATGACCAATGTCCCCCGGTATCAAGGCGTCACCGCGGCCTTGGTCGCATGGGAGGCCAGCGCGGCGGCAAAGATTTCATGGCTGCGGACCGCCTCGTCGGGCGTCACGCAGCCAAAGCGGTCTCCCAGAGCGCCCGCCCGCTCAGCGGCATACGCGGCCCACATCTGAAGAAAGCAGTCGGGAAAGCCTGGCTCGAAGATGCCTCCGGTGATCGTGGGAAAGGGGGTCTGGAATCCGAGGTCCACGCGGGTCCAGTGCTGCTCCTTTTTTCGCTCGAAGGTCCAGAGCGACTTGGGTTCCGCCGTGGAGTAGCGCGCGCCGCCGTCGGTGCCCAGCACCTCGATCCACCAGGTGTTGGTCGCTCCTGGCGCCAGCCGCTTCATCTCCAGCCGCATGGGCACGTCACGTCCGTTCACCGGCACGTCACAATGAAGCAGGGCATTGTCCCAGGTGTCGCAGGGCGCCATCCCGCCTTTGCCGTCGGGCCGCTCTGTATAGATCTTCTGCAACTGCGCATAGACCCGCGAGGGCTGCCAGCCGAGGCGCAGGGGCACGTGGACCACGTGCATGCCGAGATCGCCCATGACGCCGATCTCGCCGCAGAATCGGACCTGTCGCTTCCAGTTCACCGGTTTGGCGGGGTCGAGATCGCTGGCGTGCCAGAAACAGGAACGGATCTCGAGCAGGTGCCCCAGGTTCCCGGAGCGCGCCAGCTCGATGACCCGCTGGGCCCCGGGCAGGAATGGAAACTCGGAACTGCACCGTACGAAGCGTCCTGAGGCCGCCGCGGCGTCGCGGATTGCCCGGGCTGCAGCGAGGTCCATGCCGAACGGCTTTTCGGCGAGCAGATCCTTGCCGGCCTTCAGCACGTCGAGGTAGATGGCCTGATGCAGGTTGTGCGGCACGGCCACGTACACCACATCCACGTTGGGATCGGACAGCAGGTCCCGGTGGTCCTTGGTGAGCCGCTTCACGGTCGGCACCTGGCGAAACCATTCGAGGAGCTGGTCCTGGAGATCGCAGACGGCCGTCAACTCGGCCCGGACGGGAAATCCGTTGAGCACGAACCAGCGCCCGAAAGCGCTGGCCGCCTCGCGTCCCATGAGTCCCCCGCCGATGATCCCGACCCGCATGACCTGCTGCATGGCGGCAGCCTCTCCCGCATCCGCCCGCCGCTGCAAGCCGTGTTCGGGTGCGCGTTCGGAGTCCCGACTTCCGGCGGTCTCGAGTTGACCTGCCGCGGCGTTTCAGAGGGGGCCCAGAGGGGTCCTTGACGCAGATGGAGGGTCGGGCGCAACCGGCTGGAGCCGGGACTCCGTGCCGAAATTGTCTCGCCCCCCGACCGGGGGGCCGCAGCCTTTGCGCATGTCGAATCGCCTGCTGCTGGTGGACGGCCACGCCTACGCCTACCGCGCTTTTCACGCCATCCGGTCGCTGAATGCCCCCGATGGTTCGCCGACCAATGCAATCTACGGCTTCGTCAAGATGCTCCAGAAAATGCTGGGAACGTTGACTCCGAGCCACGTGCTGGTGGTGTGGGACGCCGGACTGGCTTCCGAGCGCACGGCGGCGCTGCCCGAATACAAGGCCAACCGTCCGCCAACGCCGGACTCGCTGGAGACCCAGCTTCCCCAGATCGAGGCGTGGTTACGCGCGGCGGGGTATCCGCAGCACTCCGAGCCGGGGGCCGAGGCCGACGATTGGATCGGCACCTATGCGCGTCGCGCCGAGGCCGCGGGCTGGCAGGTGGTCATCGCCACGTCGGACAAAGATTTCCTGCAACTGGTCAACGATCGGATCGGAATTCTGAATCCGAACGACAAGTCGGAGAAGATCTGGTCCCCGGCCGATGTGCTGGCCAAGACCGGCGTGAATCCAGAGCAGGTCGCCGACTGGCTGGCGCTGGTGGGAGACTCCGTGGACAACATTCCAGGAGTGCCGGGCGTCGGACCCAAGACCGCGGCGGACCTGCTCCGGCGGTTCGGTTCCGTCGAGCAGATCTACGCACAGCTTGCGGAAATCAAGTCGGACACCCAGCGGGCGGCGCTGTCCGGGGCCGCGGCCGCGGTGCGGCGGAATCAGGGCATGGTGCGCCTGCAGGAGGCGAAGTCCGGCGGACCCGAACTGGAGCGGCTCGCACCGGGATCTCCGGACCTCCCGGCGTTGCGCTCCCTGTATTCGCGCTGGGGGTTCAAGAGCCTCCTGGCGGAGGTCGGCGCTGCGGAGGGCGCGCCGGTGCAGGGGACGTTATTGTGACCTTCCGAACCCCCGTTTGACATCGGCGAGGGATTGCGGTTGCCTCATGGAGTCATCCCCGTACGCCCATGAAATACACGGCTCTGCGATCCCGCGGGTTCACCCTCATCGAACTCTTGGTGGTCATTGCCATCATCGCGATCCTGGCGGGAATGCTTCTGCCCGCCTTGAGCAAGGCCAAGGAACGCGCGTTGATGGCCAACGATCTGAACAACATCCGGCAGGTCGTGTTGGGCGCCCACCTGTTCGCCAGCGACAACCTGGACTACCTGCCCTACGCGAGCTGGGGCGACTGCCAGGTGAGGGATAGCTGGTGCACCGCCGCCGGCATTCCGAACGGAGAGGGGCGGAACGATGCCGCGACGTGGTCCAATCAGGTGGCCAACTTCCGGCGGAGCCAGTTGGGCAATTACCTCGGATCGGAGAAGGTGCTGACCTGCCCCAAGGATCTGGCCGAGCGGGGGTCCGGGAAGGCCGCCGCGGACTTCAAACGCCGCAATATCAAGATCACCAGCTACCTTTGGAACGGTTCCACCGTGGCATTCCAAAGCTCCTCCTCGGCCACCCCGACGTCGAAGTTCAAGCTGGGGGCGCTGCGCCCCACGGGGATGCTCATGTGGGAGGCGCCGGCCGAGCAGACACAATATCTCTTCAACGACGTGGGCAGCTCGCCGTTCGAGGGAATTTCCCAGCGCCACGGGCGCTCCAAGCGCGCCAAGGATCAGATTGAGGATGTCAATGGGGTGGCCACCTTCGGCGACCTGTCCGGACGGGCATTCGCGCTGAACATGAAGAAATGGTTCACGCTGGATTATGCCGGCACGACGGTGTGGCCGGCCAATCCGCGGTTCAACGGACCCAACGATGCCTGGTACAGCCTGGACACCAAAAACGGGGGCTGGCCTTGAGCCTTCATTTTTAGGGCATTTGGGTGGGAGAGGGTCTCACGCAAAGGATGCTGAGGCCGGAAAGGTCTGGAGGGATTGGCGCGGCGGGCGAAGTCAGGGACTCGCGAAGCTCGTCCCTCCACCAGGTTCACTCTCCTTTGCGGCCTCTGTGTCCTTTGCGTGAGACCCGACCGGATCCCGGCGGCCTCCGAGCCGTTCAGAGAGGGGTCAAGACCGCGGCCGGAGCTTCAAACAGCGAATCGGTGTGGGCTGCCTGGACGACCTTCCGCATCTTGCGGACCGCTGCGCCCAGATTGCGTTGATGAAACAGCGCGGTGCCCGCCACGAAGGTGTCGGCTCCGGCAAGGGCGCATTCCCGTGCAGTCTCCAGGTTGATCCCGCCATCCACTTCGATCTGATACTTCAATCCCAGCTCCCGCCGCCACGCCGCCGCCTGCTGGATCTTGGGCACGCACTCGTGGATGAAGGACTGACCTCCAAATCCCGGATTCACCGTCATGATCAGCAGGACATCAATCTGCGTCAGGTAGGGCCTGGCTTCATTGATGTTGGTGGGGGGATTGACGGCCAGTCCCACCCGGCGGCCGAGCGAGCGGATCTTCCACAGCAGTGGGGTGACGTGCGCGCCGAGTTCCACATGGATGGTCAAGCCATCGGCACCCGCCTTGACGAAGGGTTCGAGCAGGATTTCCGGCTTCGAACACATCAGATGCACGTCGCAATAGCGGGAAAAGTGCGGACGCACCGCCGCCACCACGGCCGGACCGAAGGAGACGTTGGGCACAAAATGGCCGTCCATGATGTCCAGATGCAGCCATTCCGCGCCGGAGCGGTCAGCGCGGGATGCCTCGTGCGCGAAGCGTCCGAAGTCGCCGGCCAGCAGAGAGGGCGCAATGATCATCGGCGGCAGAGTGCGAAACCGCCGGACGTCGGTCAATGGACCGTGGGTTGCGTGGAGCGGGGGGATGCGAGCAGCGGTTTCAGCGGACATGCCTGGCACCGCGCTTCGCGGGCGCCGCAGTAGGTTTTTCCTACGGCCACCATCTGGGCGTGGAAGTCCTGCCAGAGATCGAGTTGATGCAGCGGATCCCTGCCGGTCAGCGATTGCCCGCATGCGGCGCGCAGATCGTCGTCGCTGGCGCTCTCATCGTGAGTCCATCCGTGGCGGTGGAACACGCGGCGGGTGTAGGCATCCATCACGAAGCTGCGATGACCGCCGGCATAGAGAAGCATGCAGTCCGCGGTCTCCGGGCCGATTCCTGGAACGGCGAGCAGGCGTTGCCGGACGGTTTCCGTGGGACCGTCCCACAACCGGTCGAGAAGACCGCCGAATTCCACGCAGACCAGCCGGGTGAAGGCGCGCAAGCGGCGAGCTTTCACCCGATAGGTTCCCGCGGACCGGATGGCCGCTTCCAGTTGCGCCACCGGAACCGTATGCAGTGCGTCCGCGGAAGTGAGCAGCCCTTCCGACTTCAGCCGCGCAATGGCCCGTTCGACCTGTGTCCAGGTGGTGTTTTGCACCAGGATCGCGCCGACGCAGACTTCCAGCGGGGTCTCGGCCGGCCACCAGCGTTGATGCCCGAATCGCGCGCGCAGCAGGCGATAGGCGGTGCGCAGCGGCGGAGGGGAGCGGGGGTCACGGAAGGGCATCCGACAAGGACCGGGTTCGAAGATGGAGTTCTTCAACCCGCGTTTACCGGGCGTTCCCGGATGGCCTTCTCAGATGCTGTTGGAAGAAGGCAAGGATTGCGGCATTGGAATCGGGGTCGGGATCGTGCGCGGCGCGGTTCGTCATCGCGACCCGGTTGGTGACGCCCAGGACGGCGTGCACGTCGCGGAGATGATTCAACACCCGCCAGCGTTCGACCGGATCTTCGGCACCGCCGGACACCAGGAGAGGCCGCGGTGCCGTCAGGGCCAGCACCTCGTGCAGATCGTGGCCGGCGGACACCAGGTCCCGGTAGGCGCCGGTGCGGGGAGAATCCGCGGCCACCAGGCCGGGCCGGCGGATTCGTTTCGGATCGCGTCCCAGATACCACGGTTCCCAGTAGTTCACGTTGGGACGCGTTTCGTCGAACGCGATTCCGGGATCGCTGACCGCGGCGCAGGCAAATCGCTCGTCCCAGGCCGCCGCAAACAGCGCCCACTTGCCGCCATAGCTGTGACCGACGATGCCGATGCGGTCCGGGTCCACCTCCGGACGCCGGGACAGGGCGGCTCGCGCGTTGGAGGCGGCGCGGGCCAGGAAGAGCAGGGGTTGGCAGGTCGCGCCGCCCAGGGATGGGTTGCGGGCGTCTCCGCCCGGGGAGCCGATGGACAGGGTGACGAAGCCCTGCCGGGTCAATTGAAGGGCGAGGTCGCGATGCCGGGAATCCTTGAGGCCGGCGCTCGTCTCGGGCTCGTAGAACGGCACGACCACGGCGGGCATCGGACCGGCCTGCGCGGGAATCAGCAGCCAGCCTGGGACAGTCACCCCTTCGCCGAGGGAGACCTGGACCCGGTGCTGGGTGAATGTCTCCCGAGCGCTGGATTCCAGAACGACCAGTTCCGGGGAGATCAGGGGATCGGGGAGTCGTCCCGCCAGGCGTTCCCACGCGTCCCGGATTTCCAGCCGGCGTCGCGCCCAGTCGGCGGGGGATACCACGCGGGACCCGTCGCGAAATACCAACGGCGAGGCATAGGCCCCCCGATCATCAGCCAGCGAGGGAGGCGGCTTGCAGGCGCCTTCGATGTCCACGGGCCGCTGTCGCGGGTCCACGGTCACCACGACGCGTGCATGGCGGGTCAGGGCCGGCGTGCCGGAGTCGGTGACGGACAGGATCAGGTGGATCGTCTCCGGAGTGGTCACTTCGGGCGCGGTGAAGACGAGTTCCGGCTGCTCACTCGTCCAGGGATCGGGCGATCCTCGAAATGTCCCGGCCTCCAAATAGGGCTCCCAGCGAAAGGAGAGCGAGTCGCCGTCGGGATCGGAAGTGTCCGCAGCCGTCAGCCGTGCCGTCTGCCCCGGGCGCAACGTGACTGGGATTGGACTGGAAGCGGTGCTTTCCGGGATTCCGGAGGCTGCCTGCGGAACGGTGATTCGAACCCGGGGTGGATGGTTGGCCTGAGTCCGCGGCCGGACGCACCAGTCCAGTCTCGCCCGAAAATCGTTTTGGAGCGCCACGGCCCAGCGCCCGAGGGTGTGATCGCGGCTGCGGCTTCCCTGCCATGAATCCTGGCGGTTGGCCCAGTAGTAGGAATGACCGGGAGTCGTTTCGTTGGGGCCATACCGTCCGCCCCAACCTCCCCATTCCGGATGGAGCGGCGCAGTGAGACCGTTGGGCACCAGGTACAGAAAGGACATCGAATCCCCCTCCTTCGCCCAATGGGTGGTGTTGGTGGGATACAGGGCGCCCAGCGGCCCGTGTCCGGTGCGCACCTCCCGTTCCAGATCGAAACCGCCGGCACGGGAAGTCAGGGCGGAGAAGCGGTGATACCATCGCCGGCCTTCGAGTTCCGGACGAAACGTGTCCACCCAAAGTGGAAAGGGCGGCGCGATGTCGAACGTGTGCGGTCCGAAGGCGTCTGCGGACGCCAGACGCAGCCGCGATTTGAACCGCGCGTAGCCTTCCGAACCCCGTTCCCGAAGGACCTGGTCCAGCGCGCGCCGGAGATTGTTGGTGGCGGCCCCGTGGTCGGTGCCCCAGTCGCCATACCAGACCGGCCTCGGATCGGGAGCATCCACCACCCGGATCAAATGATTCACGGCTTCCTGGGTCCCGTCGTGACCGGCGACCGTGACCGATTCGAGCCGGGCACGGCTGGGATATCGCGGATCGTGGGCTGCGAGGTTGGGATGGCATTCGCCGTAGGCCGCGAGCATCTGGCGGACGATGCCCGGTCCGGTGCGTTCCGGATTCCAGTTTTCCCCGTCGCGGACGCGGGCGCGGTTGGCGATGATGCCTTCCACGTCCCATTCGTTGGCGAAGAGAAGAAACCGGACCAGGGATTGCTCGTCGTCGGGATCCCCTCCCGCATCGGTTTCGATCACCACCCGGAGGCGTTCCATTGCGGGTTCCGCGGCGGCCGCGGTGCCGTCCTGGGACGCGACCAGGAACGCGGCGGCGAGCATCACGTGCCGCGGGAGACGAAATCCGGGAAAGGAGATCTTCATGGTCTTGTGGTCATTGGTCATTGACTCCAGATCTCAAATCCCGGCGCGGGTCGCGGATTACTTCAGCATGGTGGCTTCATTTTTCCGGCCCCGCCGAATTCGCGGTTTTCGCCTCAGGCCCTCAGGTGGTGCCAGCGTCGGGCTTTGAGCTCAAAGCGGGGCAGGGTGCCGGAGGCGACGGTTTGGACGGGAATGCGGAGCGCCAGAGAACGATGGAGGCGGCGTTCCAGCTCCCGGGCGGCGGATTCCGGCGCCTCCACTTCGAGGCGGAGTTCAGAGAGCGCGCCGCGCGTGTCGAGGATGGCGCGATATTCCCCGATCTCCGGAAAATCGCGCACGATGGCGTCCAGCGCAGCGGGATATACATTGACTCCCCGCACGATGGCCATGTCGTCGAGGCGGCCCAGGATGCCTCCGGGCAGGCGGAGGCTTCCGTCGTCGGGTGGATGGTCTCCCTGGCGAACCCAGTCCCCGGTACGGTAGCGCAGCAAGGGGGAGCCCAGGCGGCGCAGGGTGGTCAGCACCAGTTCGCCGGTATCCCCGGGCGCCACCGCCACTCCGGTTTCGGGATGGATCACTTCGGCAAGAAAGCTCCGGCCGAGGACGAGGAGTATTCCGGCCTCTGAAGGATCTTCATAGGTCACCGGACCGGTTTCCGTCATGCCGTGATGATCGAAGATCCGGGCGCCGTTCCAGGCGGCCGCCAGCCGGTTCCGGACTGCGGACAAACTGCCGCCGGGTTCCCCGGCGACCACCAGGGTGCGGACAGGGCTGTGGGAGAGGTCCACGCCCTCGGCAGCCGCCACTTCGGGCAGATGCAGTCCGTAGGTCGGTGTGCAGCACAGGGCGGTGCATTCGTTTTCCAGCAGGATCCGCAGGCGGACGGCGCTGCTCATGCCCCCGCCGGCGAAACAGAGCGCCCCAACGCGCTGGGCGGCTTCGAACGCCAGCCAGAAGCCGAGGAAGGGGCCAAAACTGAAGGCAAACAGGACCCGGTCGCCGGGACCGATCCCCGCGGCGCGGAGCACCACGGCCCAGTCCTCCACCATCGCATCCCAAGCCTCCGGTGTATCGAGCCAGCGCAGCGGTTTTCCGGAGGTGCCGGAGGTTTGGTGGCACCGGGTATATTTTGCGAGCGGCTCGGTGAGCACCCGGCCGTAGGGAGGATGGGCGGATTGATCGGCGACCAGGTCGGCTTTGGTGATCAGCGGCACCCGAGACTGGAATTCCGCCAGGGTGGCCGGAGGGCGGGCGCCGAGGCCAGCGCGGGCGAGCCGTTCGCGATGGAAGGGACTGCGCTGGACTGCGCTCCAGACCGCTTCGAGGCCGGCGAGGGCGTTTCCAATGGCCATGGATCGCAGGACAGACCGGGCTCCAGCCCCTCAGGCCCGGGCGGCCGTGGGCGCGGGAGCGGCCGGGGCATGCGCCGCGGGCTTCTTGGGCGCCGGATTCGGCTTGAACTTCATGACCAGGCCGCCACCGGCGACGGCCAGCAAGATGCCCAGGTAAAACGCGGGGCTCACCCGCGAGAAATCAATTTCGTGCCGGTACAACCACAGCGAGACCAGCGCATTGATCACGGGGGCCCCGGCAAAGACGATGGACATCACGGCCGCCGGCGTGCCCTTCGCGCCGAAGGCCAGCAAGGTGCCGAATGCGCCGATCGCGCCCAGGATTCCGGCCACCAGGGACCAGGTCCATCCGGAGGTCGTGTAGCCGCTGAACGCCGCGCCCTTGCCCAGGAGCAGGAACAGCGGTGCCAGCACCGCAGTGAGGAAGTAGGCGATGCCCACGAACAGGAAGGCCTTGTAGCGTCCGTTGACCGGATCGTTCATGGCCACCTGCCCCTTGTGCAGCAGGATGCCGTACACGCCCCAGGAAAAAACCGTGATCAGCGTGTACAGGAACCAGGTGTTGCCCGCGGCCGCGGAAGAGGGCGCCGAATTCATACGTGTGCGGATCATACGGCCCGACCCCTTGTCAGCAACCGGATTGTCGCGTTCACTGGTGCGACCGATGCGAAAAGATTGTGCACACAGAGCGGGCGCGGCTGGGTGCCTGCTGTGGGTGATGCTCGTGGCGGGATGCGCTGGCAGCGCCACGGATCCGAAACAGATTGCCCGCCGCCGGGCGGAGCGTTCCGCGGCCTACGCGGCGCTCACCCCCGAGCAGCAGTCGCTGGTGGACCGCGGACAAGTCCAGGTGGGCATGCCGGAGGATGGCGTGTACATCGCCTGGGGTACGCCCGCGCAGTCGTTGCGGCGCGGGGACGCCTCCGGTGAGGAAACCCTGTGGCTGTATTCGGGAAGCACCACCGACCAGTACATTTCGTGGAACTATGTCGAAGTTCCAGGCCGCAACGGCCGGGTGTACCTCGACCGGGTCATGAGCACCGATTACACCTTCCGGGATTACGTCAGCGCCCGCCTGATCTTCCGGGATGGCAAGGTGACCTCGTGGGAGATGCTGCCCAAGCCGCCCAGCAACACGATCTACTCCCCGGCGCCGGGCCAAGTGTTCGGCCCCGGCCGTTACTGACCGCCGGGGGCGGGATCCGGTGTCCGCCTGCGGCGGATTTCAACGTCCTTCCAGCATGCCGGCGGGAAGGCCCGTTTCCCAGGATTTGGGGGCATTCCAGGGACGCTCCACCATGTCATCCTCTGTGGTCTTGCATCCGCCGCAAAGTCCCAGCCCCAGCATGAGGAGCAGCCAAGGCACCCTCAGACACCGCAGAAGAAAGGGTTTGGCGGGGCTCATGATGCTCGGAGAGACGGTGATACCCTCAGTAGAGGACCACGTCGCCCACTTCCACGCCGATGTCCCCTTGCTTCCATCCAGGAAGCAGGTTGGCGACGCTTCGGGAAGGCTCCACGGTCACAATCCGGGCCTTGCCGATCAGCTTGTCGCCGCGCCGCACCATGACCACGCCGCGCTCCTTGGCGCCCTGCGTTTCGCCCACGTCGAGAATCACAAAGTCCCACTGCGGATCCACCGCCACGATCTTGCCCTTGAGCCCGGGCATTTCCACCGGCTTCTCGTCGCCCCCCTCATACCTCGCGAGGCGGGTCTTCAACTGCTCAATGTTCCGGATGAAAATGGGTTCCTGGTTGGCGTAATTGTCCCGCTCCTCGGTGACCTTCTTCAGGTCGGTCTGCAACTGCGCCACCTGCCCCGGTTGGAGACCGAGCACGTTCCAGGCGGCGATGGTCTCTTGGGCTTCGTTGCGCTGCCGAGTGACACTGGTCAGTTCGGTCTGGAGCCGTTCCGCGCGGCCACGCTGCTGCTGCGCATCGGTGGCGGCGGCTTCCAGCAACCCCTTGGTGTCCGTCAATTCACGGGAGACCTTCTCCGCCAGCATCTTCTGGTTCCTGGCTTCGGTCTCGGCGACATTCTTGGCCTCGGTGGTCTGCTGGAGATTCTGCGTAGTGGTGTCCAGATTGCTCTTCAGCTCATCCACCTTGGGCTTGGCGACGAAATGGCCGACGGCAAGGCCGCCGATGGCGACGAGGAGGGCGAGGATGAGCGCGAGGCGAAGCATGTGAGCGGCAACAGGATTTTGTTGGAGAAACGCTAGGGAGTCTCCCGGACGGTGTCAACGTTGCCCTGCGTGAACGGCGCGGAGCGGGAACGGAAATCCGATCCTCAAAAAAAGGCCGGTGTCTACTTGGACTTCAGCGCCTGCTCGATGGCGGCAGTCACCTCCGTCGAGTCGGGAGTCGTCTTGGGACTGAATCGCTGGAGGACCGTGCCATCGCGGGCGATCAGAAACTTGCCGAAATTCCATTCGATGTCGCCGGGGAACTTGGCCTCCTTCCCGGTCAACTGCGCGTAGAGGGGATGCTGCTCGGGTCCCTTGACATGCAGTTTGCCCATGAGGGGAAAGGTGACGTCGTACTTGGAGCTGCAGAAGGTCTTGATCTCTTCCGGAGTCCCAGGCTCCTGGGCGCCAAAGTCGTTGCAGGGGAATCCCACGATGATCAGTCCCTGATCCTTGTACTTGCGGTAGAGGGACTCCAGCGCGGTGTATTGTGGGGTGAGCCCGCATTTGGACGCCACATTGACCACCAGCACGACCTTTCCGTCATAGGCCTTCAGGGAGGTGTCTTTGCCGTCAATGTCCTTGAGCGGGACGTCCTGGACGCTGGCGGCGAGGGCGGCGGTCATGGCGGCGAGGGGGAAGAGGAGAAGTTGTCCGAAGCGTTTCATGATGCCGCAGAGTTCGGCGGCCTGACACGAATGTCAACTGGGCTTCGTCTTCCCTATTTTCCGCAGCAGTTTTTGTACTTCTTGCCGCTGCCGCAGGGACACGGGTCGTTGCGCCCCACCTGCGGCATGTTCCGAACCGGCCGGGCCTTGGCCAACGCCTCATTGGCTTCGCTGACGACACTGGCCTGCTCCGGCGCGGCGGCTCCGGGTCCCGGTCCGCCTCCCGCCCGTCCCCCCCCGCCGAACGCCGACGCTTCCTGGTGGATGGTGATTTGCGGCAGGTTATGCAGGAATTGCTCGAAGGCCATCAGGCTGCTGGCGCTGCGGAAGATGTTGTGGGCGATCTCCGACTTGATATTGACCATCAGCTCGTCGAAGAGCTTGAAGGCCTCGGCCTTGTACTCGATGAGCGGGTCCCGCTGCGCATACTGGCGCAGGCCGATGGAGCTCCGCAGGGAGTCCATGTTATACAGATGTTCCTGCCAGAGCCGGTCAATGGCGCTCAGGATGGTGTAGCGTTCGATGCTCGCCAGGACCTGAGGCTTCTCCAGGCTGACCTTGAGGTCGTAGGCCTCCCGGATGGCGCGGCTGACGTGCTGGAACAGGCTGAACTGTCCTTCGTTCAGCCCGTCAAACAGGGATCCCGACACCGGCAATTCCTTGCCGGCGCGCGCGGCCGTCAGCAGGTCCTTGTCGTCAATGCCGAGCGGGAAGGTCATGTTGATCCAGTCGGCGAAGCCCCGGAGATTCCATTCGGCCGGATCGTTTTCGGAGTCGGAGAACTCCTGCACCTTGAGCAACACCGCCTCCTCCATGATGTCCATGAGACGGTCCCGCACGTCGTCGGCGTGGATGATCTCATTACGGAAGCCGTAGATGACCTCCCGCTGCTTGTTCATCACGTCGTCGAACTCCAGCGTGCGCTTGCGGATCTGGAAGTTGTGTTGCTCGACGCGCTTCTGGGCCTGCTCAATGGATCGGTTCAAGAGCGGATGCTCCAGCTCCTGTCCCTCCTCCAGGCCCATCCGGACCATGATGTTCGAAATGCGGTCGGAGCCGAAGAGACGCATGAGGTCGTCCTCGAGGGAGATGAAAAAGTGTGAGGAACCCGGGTCGCCCTGCCGGGAGCAGCGTCCGCGGAGCTGGCGGTCAATGCGGCGGGATTCATGCCGTTCGGTGCCCAGCACATGCAGGCCGCCGACCTCGGCCACGCCGGAACCCAGTTTGATGTCGGTGCCGCGTCCGGCCATGTTGGTGGCGATGGTCACGGAACCCCGCTGCCCGGCGCGGGTGACGATCTCGGCCTCCTGCTGATGGTACTTCGCATTCAGCACGGCGTGGGGGATCCCCGCCGACTTCAGCATCCGGGCCAGCATTTCGCTGGTTTCCACGGAAATGGTGCCGACCAGGATCGGACGTCCCTGCCCGTGCAGCTCCCGGATTTCGCGGATGACCGCCTCGAATTTCTCGCGCCGCGTCTTGTACACGGAATCGTTGCGGTCCTTCCGGATGTTGGGCCGGTTGGTCGGGATGGTCATCACCCCGAGTTTGTAAATGTCGTGGAACTCCTGCGCCTCGGTCTCCGCGGTGCCGGTCATGCCGGCCAGCTTCCGGTACAGGCGGAAGTAGTTTTGGATCGTGATGGTGGCCAGGGTCTGCGTTTCGCGCTCGATGCCGACCCCCTCCTTGGCCTCCACGGCCTGATGGAGACCGTCGCTCCAGCGGCGTCCGGACATGAGCCGCCCGGTGTGCTCGTCCACGATCACCACCTTGTTCTCCGGCGTCACCACGTACTGCACGTCGCGTTCGTACAGGCAGTACGCCTTCAGGAGTTGCGAGATGGCGTGAATGACCTGGGCGCGGTCTTCAAATCCCTGCTGGAGGGACTGCTTCTTGGCCAGACGATCCTGGAGGGGCAGCTCGGTGTCGGCGTCAATCTGACTGTACAGGGTGGGGAGGTCCGGCAGAACGAACTGCTCGGGATCGTTGGGGGAGATGAACAGGCGCCCCTTTTCGGTGAGGTCGGCCTCGTGGGATTTCTCCTCGATGGCGAAGAGCAATTGTTCCTTCTCGGCGTACAACTGCTTTTTCGACTGGTCGGCATGCAGTTCCACCTCATAGGCCTGCACGCGCTTCTGGTTGATGGGATCCTCAAAGATCCGGAGCAGCGCCTCCGACTTCGGCTGGCCGAGCTTTGCCCGGTAGAGCAGCGAGGCCAGCTCGGCTTCCTGCTCCGGAGAACCTTTGGCCGGCGCGCCTTCGGCACCGCCGATCTCCTTCAGAATCGCCTCGGCCTCCCGCAGGAGCCGCGAACACAGATCCTGCTGGGCCTGGACCAACCGCGCCACGGCCGGCTTCCACTCGACATACCGGTGCTCGACCGAGACGACGGCCGGGCCGCTGATGATCAGGGGCGTCCGCGCCTCATCAATCAGGATGGAGTCCACCTCGTCCACGATGGCGAAGTAGTGTCCGCGCTGCACCTGTTCCTCGCGGTTGGACGCCATGCCGTTGTCGCGCAGGTAGTCGAATCCAAACTCGGAATTGGTGCCGTAGGTGATGTCGCAAGCGTACATCTGGCGGCGGACGGCCGGGGGTTGGTCGTGGGTGATGCAGCCCACGGTCAATCCAAGGAACCGGTACACCGCGCCCATCCACTCGGAATCCCGCTGGGCCAGGTAGTCGTTGACCGTCACCACATGCACGCCCCGTCCGGAAAGCGCATTGAGATACACCGGCAGGGTGGCGACGAGAGTCTTGCCCTCGCCGGTGGCCATTTCGGCAATGTACCCTCGGTGCAGCGCGGCGCCGCCGATCAACTGGACGTCGAACGGGACCATGTCCCAGGTCAACTGGTGTCCACGCACCTCGATCGGCTTGCCGCAGAGGCGCCGGCAGGCGCTCTTCACCACGGCAAACGCCTCGGGCAAAAGATCATCCAGCCGGCGCCGCAACTCCGCCGGATCCTCGATCCCGGACAGCGACGCCTTCCAATCCAGCGTCTTTTGCCGGAGTTCCTCGTCGGAGAGGCCCTGCAACCCCTGCTCGTGTTCGTTGATGCGGGCGACGTAAGGGCGCAGTTTGCGGACCTCACGTTCATTTCGGGAACCGAGGATCTTTCGGAACAGATAGCCGATCATGGCAGGGCGTTTCTAAACGAGCCGTAAAGGCTAGGGGTGTCCCCGGAGAGCGTCAAAGTGTTTGGCGGAGGGGGGAGAAGGGGAAAAGGGTCTGGGATCTGGGGTCTGGGGAGCCGGGGGCCGGGGAAGCAGACGCGCAACGAACCAGCGACCGCGGAAAATGGACCCCAACCCCAGGCAAATGCTCCCGTCCCCCAATCATTGCACCGGACGCACCCGGTAGAATACGGGTCCGCTGCTGCCCGCGTCGTCCGTGATCCAGCCGGGATTGCCGAGCGCGTTGGTGGCGAAGGGAACCCAGGCGGAAAGATTGGGGCTCCGCTCCCAGACGAACCGGGCGGGAACGGCGCCAGTGGCTCGCAGGGCAAGGCGTTGGGATCCGTCGGGCCGCGCGATGATTCGGACCCCCGGCTCGTGCCAGATGGCCAGGCCGATCGATTCCACGTCGGACATCGTTGGCCGGATTCCTGCGAGGTGGAGGTCGTTGCCCATCCAGACGCACCCACTGAGAAGGTTGGGGTCGGGGGAAACCCATCCGTGAGGGGGCTCCCAGCGGTCGCCGCGCCGGAACCATAGCGGAACGGTACCCGGCGGCCGGGGGGCTCCCACCACGGCGAGGAGCCCATCGCGGCTGACGCTGAGGTCTTCCAGGGACCCCAGCGGCACGATTCCGAGGGATTCCGCCTCGGCGCCGTTCCAAATCCAGACGGAGGAGTTGATGCCGGAATGAAGTCCGAGGTAGAGGCGGTCTCCGGAGGACTTCAGGATTCGGGCAGGGTAGGGGATCGCCGCCGGAGAGGACCATGAGGTTCCATCCCAGAAAACGAGGTTGGAGTGCAGGACGCCCCCGATCCGCGCCGCTTCACAACCCACGGCCAGCCGGTCCAGATGCCACTCCAGACTGCGGATCCGTTCGGAACCCGCTTGTGCCGGAATACCGGCCCCTGGGCTGGAGAATTCGCCGATCTTTTCCCAGGCGTACTCGGTGCGGCGCCGTTCCCAGGTCCAGACTTCGGACGTCGCCGAAGCGCCCTGGCCGGCGATGGCGATGCGATTTCCCGAATCCGCCACATGGGTGATCTGTTCCAGGGGCGCGTTGGGGGTGACGGGCTTCCAGATGTTGCCTTCGAGCCGGGCGAGGACGGTGCGGCCCGGCTCGTTGCTCCAGGTGGCGGGAACGCAGGCCGTCTCGCCGATGCGCGGAAACCGGCGCGGAATCAGGAGCGTCCCGAGGGCGGAGTTGGTCGTTCCGGTGGTCGAACGGAAGGCCCAGCCGTCGTGCTCCATCGGATACGGTCCCGCGGCGTCTGCAACCAATCCGATCAGCGCAACGCCCTCCGGTGTCCGCGCCACCGATTTTCCGGTGGGCACGGGATAGAGACCTCCGCTGATGGGCGACCACGCGACGCCGTCGCCATGCCAGATCACCGGCGAATCGCCATCCCGGGCCGCCTGGAGCGCCGGGAGATCCAGCACGAAAATCTCCCACCCCCTGGACTTCAGGGCGGTGCCCGGATTTCGCCCTCGCTGAACCAGTTCGATCTTCCAAGTGTCACCGTCCAGCGAGACCACGCTGGCGGAAGCGAGCGCCGAGCGTTCGGGGAAGTACATGCCGCCGGCCACGAAAAGGCGGCCTTCGACGAAATCCACGGCTGTGGCTGTGCCTTGGATCGGTTCGGTGGTGATGGGCTCCCACTGTCCGGTGCGCCATCGCGCCACCAACCTCGCTTCCTGGCCGTCCACGGAGCCAAAGGTTCCCGCGACGTAGAGGGCGTCCTCGTGCCAGCGCAGCCCCAGGACCTGAGGCGGAGTGACTCCGCGGGCACCCAAGGTCCCGAGCGTCTCCCAGTTCGAACCGGTCCAGCGTAACACCCGGCTGCCGGAACCCGCGAACACCCCGGCTTCGGAAGCCGTCACCGCGCTGACCGGCTCCGGCAGTCCGTCGGCCATCGGATTCCAGGTTTCCGTGGCGAGGTCCCAGCGCGCGATGTTGGTGACTGCGAGCGGGCCGGCATTGGTGAAGAAGCCTCCCACGTAGAGCGAGTTGCCGTGACCGGCCATCGCCCGGACCGCACCCGGCCGCGTGCCCACACCGTCGCCCAACCGGTGCCACGTGGCGCCATCAAAGCGCGCCACGCCAATCGCGTTTAGGCCGTTGATTTGAAAGAAACCGCCGCCGGCGAACATCTGTCCGGCAAGCGGCACCAGGATTTCGATGGGCCCGGCATTGGTCACCAGCACTTCCCAACGGCGTCCATCCCAGCGGGCCATTTCCGGGAATACGTAGGCGGTGGTTCCCAGGTCGAGTCCGGTAACGTACAGCCGGCCGGCGTCATCCAGAGCCAGGGTCGAGCGATTGCTGGGGCGAAGCCCGAGGCGCCAGAGACGCCCATCGAAGTAGCCGGTTTCCGAAGGGTCCTCCGGGGGCGGCGGCCCGCTGGCCGTTGCGGCGGTGTTGAGAAGGCCGCAGACCAAGCCGGCCAGGACGATCCAGAGGGGCGGGAATTGTCGCTGTTTCATGGCATTCAATCGAGGACGCGGGCTCGGTAGAGGATCAATCCAGTGCCGGCCGGCGGCGTGGTGAAGGTCACTTCGCCGGGGAACGGGGCGTACACCTCGAACGGGGTCCAATCGGCGCCGCCGGTCTGTCGTTCCACCAGGTAGCGGAATCCGGAGGCTCCGGTGAGCCGCCAGGTGGCCGATCCGTCCGGGCCGATCTGCACCGGCTCAATCCGACCCGCGGTGAACCCGGGCTGGCCGCTTTGCAGGGAGAACGACTGGAATCCAGTGAGGATGTCTGGAGGCGTGGCTGGATCGCCGGCGACCGCGGTGACCAGGACGGACCGCCCAAACTTTCCCCCAAGCGCCCGGGCTTCCTCATAACTCGCGCCCGCCGCGCGCTCCCAGGCTCGAATCTGCGCGTGAAAGGTCGCTCCGGGCGCGACCTGCGGCAGCACGATCACCTGCGGAATCCATTGGCCGGCCAGATTTCCAGGGAGGAACGGCTGCGGGACACCGACTGGGCGCAGCGTGTCCGGAGTGTTTCCAGCGTAAAGCTGCACCACGAACCGGTCCCCTTCGAGCAGCGTGATGCCGTCCGCATCCGTGACCTGGACCAGCAAATCGGGCGCCGACACGTGCCGGGAGGCGATCCGCGTGATGCCTCCTCCGGCGGTGGCCGGGGCGGCCGTGAGCCGCGCCGGCAGGCTGGTGACCGTCTGCCCCCCGCTCCGCACGACGGCGTGATACGTGCCCAGGTCCTCCACGCCGATGGCCTCGAAGATCAACTGGCGTTCCGTGGCCCCCGGAACCGGATCTCCGTCGCGATGCCATTGGTACTCGAATTGCGGGGCGCCAAAGGCGAGAACATCCAGTGCGAAGTACTGGCCCAGCAGGACCGCCTCCCCCACCGGCTGCCGGATGAGCCTCAATTCCCGGTCGCTTTCGACCACCAGATGGATCGGGGCGCTGGTGGCGGTTCCCCACGGATTGCTGACCTGCGCCCGATACTCCCCGGCATCGTCGAGCCGGACGGGATTCAAGGTCAGCAGGCGTCCGTTTGCGTTGAGAAGGGGCTGTCCGTCGTGCAGCCATCGGAAGCTGAGGGGTTCGGCTCCGCTTACCCCGGCGGTCAGCGTCACCGAGCCTCCCACCACCGTGAGCAATTCCGTCGGTCCGGCGACCGGACGGGGCGGCTCCACCAGACTCACCACGCTGATGGCGTCCAGTGCCACATGAGCCGCGGCGCTCTCGATTTCCAGGACCGCTGAGCTTCCGGTCGCGTTGAACTCCGCCTCGCGCCAGTGCCAGAACATTTCGTCCCGGGCGGACGGAAACCCGAATCGGCCAATGGGCGAACCGTTGATCCGGATCCGCACATCCACTTCGCCCGAATCGGCGTACGCGCGGAGTGCCAGCCGGAGGCGATACGGAGTGCCGGCCGTCGTGGGAAGGACTTGGCGGAGGATGGCGCCGTTCACGATCAGGTAGTTGGCCCCGTCCGCCGCCGGCTGAGTGGGCGGCGCGTTCAATGCCCACCAGACCGAGGGGATCACTTCCCAGTCCGCGGTCGGATTCTCCTCCACGACGCGTTCAAAGCTGAAGTTTCTGACGAGGTTTCCGGCGGGCTCCCGCGACGGGCCGCCGCCACGCGGGCCGACGATGCGGAGTCCGACGTCTCCCACGGCGTCCTCAGGCACCTCGGCGGCGATGAGGATGGCTTCGCCGCGCTCGACGGGGAGCGTGACCGTATTGGTGCCCGCGGCGAGACGGGTCAGCGCATCCACCGCGGTCCCGCGATAGACCGTAAGGACTACGTCCCGGAGGCTGCCAAACGGAGCGTCAATGATCGCCGTGCCGTCGTGGGACGGCGTGTACCGCCACCAAAGGCTGGGGAGCGCCTCACCGGTTCCGTGAACCGGTTCGCCGGGCTCCCGCGTCGCGCCCACGGCGGAGGCCATGGACGCGACAGAGTTTCCTTCGAGACGGCGGGCGTCGGTGAACCGGTCGTTATCGGCGGCTCCCCACACCCCAAAGCGCCACTGGAAACGCAGCGGCACGGCGGCTCCCGCGGCGGCGGTGTACTGGAAGTAGCAGGTTTGTCCGGCCGCCACCCGCACCGCCCAGGCCATCCCTCGATCCGGTGAAGCGGGAATCCCAGGCAGTGGCGCCAACCGGTCCAGCGAGTCTCCGGTATAGACGGCCGCAGGGGGAATCCCTTCGGCCACCCCGGGTTGCTCCAGGCGGCCGTCCGCCGGCGCCACCCACCGCCACCACAGGGATTGGCCGACTCCGGCGGCGGCAGCGGTTCGCCGGATTCCGTGGAGGCCGCTACCAGCCAAGTGTCCAGAAACAGATCTTCTCCGGCCAGCAGCACGGCGTCGGCAAACGCATCGTTGGTCGGGCTCCAGAAACGCGTCTGCAACCGGAACTCCCCGGGAGTTCCCGCCAGCGCGGCGATCCGGAGCGAATACGAACCGCCGCCGGACACCTTCCAGGCCGTGCGATTGCCCAGGTCGGGGAGATCGGCAGGGCGCAAGGTTTCCAGAGTGTCACCCGAATAAAGCTCGGCCGCCGGCGCGAACGAATCGGTGGAGAGTTCGGTTACTTCGAAGACCCCCGAAACGGGCGCCACGAATCGCCACCACAGAGATCCACCCGGCCCGGCGGGCGCTTCGCCGGGATCCAGCGTCGCGTCTTGGAGATTGCCCGCGGTTTGAAAGGAATCCGCAGGCAGCACCGGGCGTTCTGCAAAACGGTCATTGGCCGAGGGCGGGGTGACCGGACGCCACCGCAGGGTGAGTTCAAAAATTCCCGGACTCCCCGCGTTGGGAATCCCGACCGCGATCACAACGCGCTGGCCGGCTGACACGTAGATTTCGTCGGTGACGGTGGCCGGACGGAGTTGATCCAGAGTGTTCCCGGTGAAGAGAAACGCGGCGGTGGTGCCGCCAAAGTCCAGCGGTGTTGCGCGAATCCGCACGGCGCCCGCGGCGGGCGCGGTCCACTCCCACCACAGGCTGTGCGCCACCCCGGGCGGCTCTCCCGGCTCCACAGTGGCGTTGCGGGTGGTGCCGGTGAACGAGAGTTCGTTTCCCTCCAGCCGGATCCGGTCGGCGAACCGGTCGTTGACCAACTCCGGCGCCGCCACGAATTCGAATTGCCCCGCGACGGGACCCAAGACGGCGTCCCGCTCCGGATGCCCGCCGGCGGCGATCCAGTAGGTGACGCCGGGGCGTACGGAAAACGGAACCCAGGCGACCGGATTGTCGCCGGCGGCCTCGGGACCGACGAGCAGTTGGAGGTTGGTCAGAGCCGATCCCGTATAGACGGCCGCGGTGTTCGGCGTCGGACTGTCCAACAGATGAAAGAGGGCGCCGCCAAACTCCGGGGCCGTAAATTTCCACCACAGGCTGCCATGGCGGCGGAAGGGAGCGAAGCCGGGCAGGAGCTCCTCGGCAGGCTCGGTCGTCGCAAAGATGTTTGCCGTGGCAATCGAAACGCTGCCGCCGCTGGCGGACGGCGCCAGTTCGGTGGCGTCAGCAAAGTCGTCGTTGGCGGGCGCCGGGCCGAACTGGATCTCAAATGCGCCGGCCTCGGGAGACACGCTGCTGATCGCCAGGCGATACCGGGATCCGGCGCTCACCCGGAGATCGTTCGCCTGGAGCAGATCGCCGAGCGACTGGATCGGGATCAGGCCGCCGCCGGCATCCATCGAAAAAATGTCCATGCGCACGGGATGTGAACCGGCCACTTGACGGACTCGCAGACGGTTGCCCGGCGCGGTCCACTCATACCAAATCGTGCCCTGCGGGTCCGGGAAGGAGGAGGGTTCCTCCGGCTCCCGGCTGGCGGCGGTCAGGGTGCCGCCGGCAGTGAAGAATCCCGGCAGCCCGGCAAGCTCCCCTATTGCGGCGGCGTCGGCCATCTGGTCATTGGCCGGCCGGATCCACCCGGAGAACTCCATCAGCGTGATCGAGGTGTCGGCCCAGGCCACGCTGGCGCGCAGAGTGAACGGCCCCGCGGCCGCCGGCGTCCATGTCGAGCTCGACTCCGGATCGGGCGTCTGCCGGAGCAAGGGCTCGCCATTGAGCGTCCAGGAAACCTCCGGGGCCGGAGAAGCTCCAATCCGGGTTGCGGACAGCGTCACTGCCACGCCCAGGTGAAGTTCAGAAGCTACCGGGGAGACCTGAATGGGGAGGAGTTCCAGGACAGCCGGGACCGAGGGTTCGGCTCCGGAGACGGCGAAGTGGTAGAGGATTCCTGCGGATACCGGAACGGGGAGTTCGAGGGGCGCGGAGGGCTCCGAGATCGTCTTCGATGCGATTCGCTGGAGGGAAGACAGTGAATCGCCGGTGTACACCGCGACGGTGGTCGCCCCGCCGACCGAGGACAGGCGAAGGCTCGCGGTGACGGAAGCATTGGGAGTCCAGCGAAACCACAGGGTGCCTGCGGAAGCGGGGCCGTCCGACGGCGGTTCCCCCGCTTCACGGCCGGTGCGTGACACTCCGTGCCAATTCCAATCGGACAGCCCTTCCGCCGGCAGGACGACCGCATCGGCGAACCGGTCGTGCCGAGGCGCGGCGACCACCCACATGGGATCACTGAGCCGAACCACCCCGGCCTGATTGGTGCCCGCAAGGCGAACCTCCGTGAACGCGTCCGGCGGCAACTGAAGCGTGAACCGATGCGGAGCGCCGGTGGAGATCTCGGCCGTCTCCCAATCGGACGGACCGGAGCGCTGCAGGTGAAGGGCTCCGAAGAGGTCCTGCGGATTCAGCGCCTCCGCGGCAAACTCGTGCGCGATTCCCTCGGTGACATAGACCACCCGACCTCCGGCGGCGTCGGTCTCGATGACGAATGGGGGCGGCGGACGCAGCGACAGCGCGGGACGCTGAAGGATCAGGGAAGCGCTGAGCGGGATTTGTCCGTTCGCCACCGCCAGGCGCAGGGCGTAGGGCTGGCCCGCCTGGGCGGGAAATCCGACGCTGGGATCCGCTGGGACCGGGATCATTTGGTCGAGCGCGTCGCCCGTGAAGACCTGCAACGTTCCATACTGAGGCTGCAGGAAAAATCGGGTCGGTCCGGAGAATCCCGGGGTCCAGCGCCACCACACCGACCGGTCCACCGGCATTCCGGGAATGAACTCGGGTTCGCCCGGTTCCGCGGTGGCGAACTCGAGACTGCCGTCGCCGGTCCAGTCCGTGGCGTCGCCGGCGATGGGGGTGGCTTCCGCCCAGGCATCGTTGGGAGGGAGGGTCCGAAATTCCCAGGGCGGCAGCGGCACCGAGAAGCGTCGGTTGGTGTTCACCCGCGCGGTGACCGACAGCGTGCCTCCGGCCGGATGATCCACCGTGACCGACCAGGGCGCTTCCCGTCGGGTCAGGACCGGCACGAGGTTCACGAGAAAGGTGACCTCCCGGAATTCTTCCCCGGGCTCGAGCAAAACGGCATCCAGAGTCACCGAGGCCGGCGAGCGGGTGGGAAGGGCCGGGGACCGCGGACGCAGGAATTCCCGATGATACCGCCCGAGCGCGCTCATCGTCCGCGACCGGTCCGCTCCGACGGGAAGGTCCACCGCCAGCGAATAGGTGACCCCGGCTTCCACCTCGAACCCGAAGGTGCTCGTCTTTGACGAGACCTGCACGGAGGCCACTTCCGTGAGGGCGTCAACCCGGTCGCCGGTGTACACGGCGAATCGGAATCCCCTGGTCGGGCCCACCGAAAGCGCGATGTAGCCGGCATCGGGATACCGGAACCGGATCCATTGGGAGGCCCTGGCCGGCTGCCCCGCGTGCGCGGGTTCTCCGGGTTCCGCGGAGGCGACCACGGCGGAAATCTGGGTCGTGAGGCCCCAGGTCCCGCCCGACACTAACGCCGCGTCGGCAAAACGGTCCGGAAGCGGTGCCGGTTGGGCGGTCATTCGTAGGACCGGGGGGATCAGGAGCAGGAGAAGGGCGAGGGTCTGGGTTGACCGAAAATGCATGTGACTCCTGAGTGGACAGATGCCGGTGACAATTCACAAATGAAAGTTCCGGGCCCGGATCTCGGGGGGCGTATCTCAGTTTTTTGGGGGCTGCGGGATCTGGACACGGATTTCACGAATTCTCACGGAGAGAAAAGGGCCCCTCTCTGTCTTCATCCGTGTCTCGCCTTCTGCCGGTGAATCCAAAGCGCCGGCGTGCCGGCGCAGTCCAAAATACTGAGATGCGCCGGATCTCGGGACTGGGGTCGGAGATTTCCCGCGTTCGCCGAAGTTCGTCCGCGAACGCAGCGGAATGGAAGCGGGTCGCGGTGGAACACGACCCTGCGTGCGAGGCGCGACTATTGTCCGCCGGACGGCGGGGTCTTGACCTCGATGACATCGTGCGGGGAGGCCTCGCGCATGCCGGCGGTCGTGACCCGGATGTAGCGGGCGCGCTGGCGCAGTTGGGAGAGGTCGGAGGCGCCCAGGTATCCCAGGCCGGATTGCAGGCCGCCCACCAGGGTGTTGAGCACCTGGTCTACTGGGGGAGAAGCTTCCTTGAGCGCTTCAATGCCTTCGGCCGCCACTTTGCGCGCGGTGTCGGCCGCGGAATGGCCGTAACGGGCCGCCGAGCCAGCCTTCATCGCCGCCATGCTGCCCATGCCCCGGTACTGTTTGTAGAGCTTGCCGTTGATCTCGATGATTTGCCCGGGCGCCTCGGGGCATCCGGCAAACAGCCCGCCGCAGACCACGGCGTCCGCAAGGGTCAGCGCCTTGACCATGTCACCGGACTTGGTGATGCCGCCGTCGGCAAGCACCGTCACCCGCAGCCTTCGGGCAGCGCGCGCGGCCAGGTACAGGGCCGTGAGCTGGGGGACCCCGACGCCGGCGACGATCCGCGTGGTGCAGATGGAGCCGGGACCCTGCCCCACCTTGACCACCGAGGCCCCGCAGCCCGCGAGGTACTCGACCCCGTCGCCGCTGGTCACGTTGCCGGCGATGATGGGCAGCTTCGGAAAGGCGTCGCGAATGAGGCGGACGCTGTCGCCGACGCCGCGGCTGTGGCCGTGCGCCGTGGACACCGCCACGGCGTCCACGCTCCGGTCCACCAGGGCGCCGATGTGATTCACGATCCGGTCGCGGTCCAGGGAGCCGTCCTCGCGGCGGGGAGCGGAGACCGCCGCCCCGCAGAGGAGTCGAAACTGGGAATCCCGCGCCGGTTTCAACCGGGCGCCCTGTTCCTGGGTGATGCGCTCCACATCGCTCATGGTGAACAGGCCGCGAAGGCGATCCGCCTCATCCACCACCAGCAGCTTATGGATGCCCGGGTTCTCGGTGAAAAACCGGTCGGCGCGCCCGATGGGATCGCTGCCCAGCTCCCGCTCGTGAATGGTGCGTACCTCGGCCCGGGGGGTGAGCGCCTCCGACACCTTCCGCCGCGCGTACCGCGGGCGCACCACGTGTCCGGGCAGCAGGCCCAGAAGGCGGTTGGAGGTGTCCACCACCGGGAAGGTGCTGAAGGAGAACTTCTTCTTCTCGATCAGGGCGAGCACGTCGCCAATATGCTGGTCGGCCTGGACCTTGATGGGTTCCTGGATCAGACCGTGCACGTGGTTCTTAACCCGGCTGACCTCCGACAACTGATCCCGATCGGTCATGTTGTAGTGAATCAGTCCCAGGCCTCCGTTAAGGGCCATGGCGATGGCCATGCGGGATTCGGTCACGGTATCCATGTCTGCGGACACCACGGGCACATGAAGTTCCAGCCCTTCCGCGAGGCGGGAGTCGAGCTGGGTGTCGCGCGGCAGCACGTCGGAGTACCGCGTGGCGAGGGTGACGTCGTCGTAGGTCAGCGCCACTCCGGCGTGGGCCGGGAAGAAGCGATCGGCGGGGAGGTAAAAATCGGCGTCGGCTTCAAGAGCCGCGGCGTGCGGCAACGATTCCATGGCCGAGCATCCGGGACGCCCCGCCCCGCTGGCAAGCGGGAATCGGCCGTGGAGTGGATGGGGAGGGCCAGGCGACGCGGGAGTTTTGACTTCCGGATCGGCGTTGATGAGCCTGTAGTGAGGGCGTGCATTGAGCCGGTGTTCGCCGTTGGGATGGCGGCCGCGGGCCAATCCTTTGCGATGGATCTGCAGGAACGGCATCCGACACGTCTGCGGACAGGAGAAGCAGCCCCGGAACGGGCGCGCATCGGGAGTTTCACGAAGGAGAATAGCCACCGGCTGTCGGAGTTTTGGCGACTTTGGCGACGGGCTCCGAGGGGAGGTCGGAATGGCTGATTTGGCCGAAGAAGCCTTTGATCAGCTCTGGTCGGAGTTCGACCGGCGCTACGCGATGTTCGTGCTCCGACCCGAAGTGGATTGGACGAAGCTGCGCGAGCAGTTCCGTCCGCGGGCCCTGCAGAGCCCGTCGGTCCACGCGTTGGCGAGCGTGCTCGCCGAAATGCTGCGGACGCTGAGGGATCTGCATATTGGGATTCAGGCGGGAGGCGCCGATATTCCGGTGTATGAACGATTCCGGCGAACCAATGCGAACCCGCGTGCGGCACGAGCGATCGTGGGCAGGTTGAATCCCGTGGGACGTTCCGCCGAGTGGGGGATCACCCAGGACGGAATTGGGTATCTTGCGATCTACCAATGGAGCGAGCCGGCCCTGCCGGGCGCGATCGACGGAGTTCTGGAGAGACTGCGGGAAACCCGGGCCCTGATGCTGGACGTGCGGTTGAATGGCGGCGGGAGTGAGTTGCTGGCGCGGCAGGTGGCGGGGCGGTTCCTGGAGAAGGAGTTTCCTTACGCGTTCAGCCAGTTTCGAAACGGCCCCAAACATGGGGATCTGACGCCGAAGCAGCCGCGCGTGGTCCCGCCGCGCGGACCCTGGCGTTATGGGCAGCCCGTCCTGGTGCTGATGGGCGAGCGGTGCATGAGCAGCAACGAGTCGTTCATCGCGATGATGAGCGGCAGCACCCACGTCACCACCATGGGCGAGCGCACGTGCGGTTCGAGCGGGAATCCGGAAAGGCTGAACCTGCCGCTCCAGATCACAGTGAGCCTTCCCCAATGGATTGATTATCTGCCGGATGGCAGCGCATTGGACGAACGCGGAATTCCGCCGCAGATCCCGTTTACCGTGGATGCCGGGGGGTTTTCGGGCGATCGCGACGACCTGTTGCAGGCGGCGCTCGATCGCCTCCGCCCGGCCCCGCCATGAGCGGGAAGCGTCAGAAGTTTCGATGGACGCTCCTGGCCTTCGCCGGGCCGCTCAACCGGCCGAAATGGATCATTCTTTGAACGGTCGTTGCTCGGCATTCCGGTGCATGATACACCTACCTCCATGGTCAGGAGGTTGAAACCAAATCTTCCGCACCCGATGAAATGAAAAGAAGAGCTTCTATCAATAAGCTCGGACGCCAGGGCGACTTCCTGACCTGCCAATCTGCCACCCGATGCTGAGTCACCTCGGTTTGAAGAGCAACGACACCCCGTGGTAACGACAATCGAGGATCTATGTTCACGCCCACAACTTATCAGAACTTCGTTGCGGAACGGCCGGTGGCGCAGGAACGGCTCTTTCTGCAATATATGGGGCCTCGGGACGACTTCGACATGGTCATCGTCGGCTCCGGAATCGGCGGCGGGGTACTCGCCGACGAGCTGGCCGAGCGGGCGGGAGGGTATAAGCGCATTCTTGTCCTCGAGGCCGGATCGTTCCTCTACCCGACCCACGTCTATAACCTGTGCCGATTCCCGAACTACAAGCTCGCGAAACACTACGGCTGCGACACCTTCTGGCAGGCGGGCAACTCCGGTGCCGAGAATTACATCGGCGAGACCCCGCAACTTTGTTTCGGGGGGCGGTCCATCTTTTGGTCGGGGTTGATCCCGAGCGTGCAGGGGTGGGAACTCGATTTCTTCCCGTCCCGCGTCCGGCAGGACCTGGTCGGCGGGCTGCTCAACCGCGCCGGAGAGACGATGAATGAATCGCGGTCCATGGGGGTCGCCGCCCAGGCCGTGGTCGCCCGGCTCCGGCAGTCGCCGCTGGCCGCAGACTTCTCCATCCAGGAGACCCCCCGGGCACTGCATCAGCCCTACCTCGAGGCCGACGGCACCCCCAAGGATCAGTTCTTCACCGAGCCGACCGGCGTGTTCAACACGGCCGAACTGCTGGTCAATCAGCTCGGCCTGACGCCGGGGGTGAACCACGGGGACGGGCCGGGACTGCACGTGCTGCTGAATCATTTCGTCGAGGACGTGCAGAATCACGCGTCGCACCTCGCCATCGTCGCCCGGAACACGCTCACCGGACAGTCCCGAACATTTCGGGCGGGGGCCGTGGTGCTGGCCGCCGGGTCCATCGAGAGCCCGAAGCTCCTCCGCCGGTCCAGCCTGTACCCGTGGCTGCCCGATTCCGTGAAGGGCCTGGTCGGTCGCGGCCTTGCCGATCATCCCACGTCCAACGAGATCACCACCTTCGTCACCGGCATCGGGAATGTCGGACTGGGAAGGACCGACCACGCCAAGATCATTTTCTATTCCCGCGGACTGCGTGACGGCGGCCAAGTCCGCTACCCGTTCAACGTCGAGATGAACCTCAACCACGAGTACTGGCATCTGCGGGAGAACGACCCCGGAGAGCAGGGGCCGGGGATTCCGTCCGGGGCGGCCCGGGTGGACATCAAGTTCAGCTTCGGAAACTGTCTGGACGAAAACAACGAGGTAAAGCCAGCCCCGCCCTACGGGTACGTACCGGAGGTGGCGTTCCGCAACCAGAGCTGGGCCGATTACCTCGCGTACTCCCGGTTCCCGGCCCTGGCTGGGTGGCAGAAGGATCCGTCCGGCATCTGGGCGGTGCTCAACCACGTCACCCACCAGATTTTCTCGCAATTCCATTTCAACGGAGTTCCCGCCCGGCCGGCGCCAGTGGACGGCGAGGAGGCGTGGTACGGGCAGAAGGGCAAGGGATTCGGCTGGGGCACGGTGCATCACGCGGCCGGCAGCCTTCGGATGCCCTACCGGTCGAACCTGGATGCCCCGTTCGCCGCAGGGTCCGTCGTGGACGAGGATCTCCGGGTGGTGGGCACCGACCGGTTGTTCGTGTGCGACATGTCGGTCATGCCGCTCAGCACCGCTGCCAACCCGGTCCGCACACTCGTCGCCCTGGCCTTGCGGCTGTCCCAGCACCTGAGTTGAGCTGGCGAGATCCCGTCCATCGGAAGCTCGCCATGCGCGGCCTTCCGCAGTTGGCTTCCGTCGCCCCATGAACTTTTTTTGCCGAGCGCTGCTCGCCACCGCGTTCCTTGTCGCGGCGTCCGCCGCCGAACGCCCGCCGAACATCGTCCTCATTTTTACCGACGACCAAGGCTACGCCGACGTTGGCGTCTTCGGCGCGAAGGGGTTCGCCACGCCGAACCTCGACCGCCTCGCGCGCGAAGGCCGCCGCTTCACCGACTGGCACGCCGCGCAAGCGGTCTGCTCCGCCTCGCGCGCCGGGTTGCTCACCGGCTGCTATCCGAACCGCATCGGCCTGCACGGCGCACTCGGACCGGGCTCGAAGGTCGGCATCAGCGACCGCGAAACCACCGTCGCTGGGATGCTCAAGCCGCTGGGCTACGCGACCGCGATCTTTGGAAAATGGCACCTGGGCGACCGGCCGCAGTTTCTTCCGACGCGGCATGGCTTCGACGAGTATTTTGGCGTTCCCTACTCGAACGACATGTGGCCGCGCCATCCCGAGGCGCCGCCGGACCGGTATCCGCCGCTGCCGCTGTTGGATGGCGAGCGGCCGGTGAAAGTCGGCCTCACCGGCGAGGATCAGGAGCAGCTCACCACGCAATACGCCGAGCGCGCCGTGGCCTTCATCGAGCGGCACAAGGCGCGCCCGTTCTTTCTCTACGTGGCGCCGAACATGCCGCATGTGCCGCTCTACGTGAGCGCGAAGTTCAAGGGCAAATCGCCGCTCGGCCTCTATGGCGACGTCATTATGGAGATTGACTGGGCGGTGGGCGAAATCCTTGCCGCGCTGAAAAAGCACGGCCTCGACGAGCAGACGCTGGTCATTTTTACCTCGGACAACGGCCCCTGGCTCAGCTACGGCAACCATGCCGGAAGCGCCGACCCGTTGCGCGAGGGCAAGGGCACGAACTTCGACGGCGGCCACCGCGAGCCATTTATCGCGCGCTGGCCGGGAAGAATTCCCGCCGGCACCGAGTGCCACGAGCCCGCGATGACCATTGACCTGCTGCCGACCCTCGCGCGCGTCACCGGCGCCAAGCTCCCCGTACAGCGCATTGACGGCCTGGACATCTGGCCACTCTTCACCGGCGAACCCGGCGCGAAGAATCCGCACCCCGCCTACTATTTCTACTACGGGGTGAATGAGTTGCAGGCGGTCCGCAGCGGCGACTGGAAGCTGCACCTGCCGCACACTGCGCGCACCATGCTCGGACAGGCGCCGGGTCGCGACGGCATTCCCGGGAAATACCGCCCGCTCCCCGTCGGGCTCGAATTGTACAACCTCCGCGAGGACATCGGCGAAACCCGAAACCTCGCCGCGCTGCATCCCGAGGTCGTCGGGCGCCTGCAAACGCTCGCCGAATCCGCGCGCGAAGAACTCGGCGACCAACTCACCGGACGCACCGGCCGTGGAAATCGCGAACCCGGCCGCGCGGAGCCGTAAGCGCCGGGAGCGCCGGCATCCCCGCAGGCGCGTTGAACAACCGTGGAAGGACCGGAAGGGTGGCCGATCTCGTTGTGCGGGGACTTCGCCCTGGGCCGAAGATTGAGAACCTCCAAGACGTGCAGGCCCGCAGATCGCAGCCATTGAGGTCGCGAAATCTCACCGCTCACCGCGCGCGGCGATTTCGCGACCTCGCCCATCGCCGGCCTACTCTCCCGCGCCGCGTCGCGCCGGCGGCTGGGTCAGGAAGGAACGCAAGTCGGCGAGTCGGTCGGTGTTGATGAGGTCCACTCCCGCATCGCTCAACTCCCGCCAGGCGAAGGGTTGGTCCTGGATTCCCCAGAAGCGGATGCGCCGGCCCTGCTCGTGGGCGCGTCGCACCAAGTCCCGGAGGCGGCGACGGTCGGCTTCCGGCAGCCGTTCGTCACGGAACCAGGGAAAGGTGGGACGCCAGCTGTCGCTGATCACCGGGAACAGCAACGGCGAAGGATGGGTCTCGAGGTCCGGCAGGCGTCCGTCGAGGGCGCACCAGCGGACGGGCTCGCTGCGCACGGTGGCAATGGGACGCGCGCCCGAAAGGAGGACGGTCACCGCGCCGGGAATGCGCTGCGTGTCGGTGAAGCGCGTCAACATCGCCTGATGCCGTTCCAGCAGGGGACGCAGCGCCGCGTAAGTCGCCTCCGGATCGGCCTTGATGTCCACCCACAGGGTGAATTCGGTGTCCCGGTCGAACACGCTCCCGCCGTTGGTGCGCACGCGTTCGGCCAAGGGGTCCAGATACAGCGCCTCCAGGGTGCGCTCGGGCCGGGCCTGCGCACGGTCGTGGGCCACCAGCAGGCGTCCGTCCACCAGATGCACGTCGGCCTCGACGCTGGCAAAGCCCTGGTCGAGCGCATCGAGCAGGGGACGCGAATGCTCGTAGTCATTGTGCGCGTGGGCGCGGGCCAGCGGTTGGGCCGGCGGCCCGGCTTGGGCGGACAGCGCGGCCCCGATCAAAGTCAGGGTGGCCAGCAACACGGAGGAACGATGCATGCGGCAATGACAGGCGCCTGGCGGGCTGATGGCAATGCTGGGGTGGTCCGTGGTCGGTGGTTTGTGGTCAGCCGTCAGGGAACCCTCGTCCCTTGTCCCTCGTGTGCTTGGCACATGCGATAGCTAGCGGGGTGAAAGGTCCCCGACAGACGATGATGACACGAACTGAAGCCGTAGGCCAGGTTGTCCCCGCGAGGAGGCGACGCGAAAGGGCCGAATGC
>Ga0268299_1001015_pt1 | contig 62427 bp, 51 predicted proteins | sample NOBtaG_FD_193484 | JGI IMG/M metagenome (GOLD analysis project Ga0268299, IMG submission 193484) | Activated sludge microbial communities from bioreactor in Nijmegen, Gelderland, Netherland - NOB reactor | ecosystem: Engineered > Bioreactor > Aerobic > Activated sludge | place: Netherlands...
ACGCTCGTTCGTCCTGCTATTCTCGCTCACGGCCGGCCTCCTTGGGCTTTGAGCCCGCTAATCCATTGGAGACCTAACGGTACTCCGCAGGAGGCCGGCCCTCTCATCCCATCTCGGCCGCTCGGCTACGCCTTCGCAGAGGGGGCGGTGCCGGGCGGTCGCCTCGTGCCGTCGGGCAGAGCCGCGCAGGGGCCGGCCATTCCACGAGGGGTCACGCGACCCCTCGCCCCACGCGGCGAAGCAGCGTGGGGCCCCACTCCCCGCGCTCGCTTCGCTTTGCTCGGCCGCTCGGCTGCGCCTTCGCAGAGGGGGCTGTGCCGGGCGGTCGCCTCGTGCCGTCGGGCAGAGCCCAACGGGGCCGACTCCCCGTGCTCGCTGCGGGGGGGAAGTTGCTGATACGGTCGAGGTGTGGACGAAGGTGCGGCAGTCGATCGCCGCCGCCCCTCGAGGTTGTGGCGGCGTGCGCTGATCGGCCTCCTGCTGGCCACCGCGGCGGTGGTCTTCTGGCTCGACCGGAAGGTGGTGCAGGGGTTCGGCGAGGCGCGCTGGCGCCATCCGGTGCGGATCTACGCCGCGGCGCGCTCGATCGAGGTCGGGTTCGATCTCGATGCCACCGGGATCAACGACGAGCTGCACGACCTGGGATACCGCGCGGTGACGATCGCTCCGTCGGAGCCGGGGACCTTCCGGCGCAGCGCGCAACGCCTCGAGCTGTACCTGAACGAGGCGCCCGAGCCGGAGGTCTTCGGCGCGCGCGCGGCGCGTCGCGTGGACGTGGAGCTCGAGGGCGGCAAGCGCGTGCGCTCGATCGAGCTGGTGCCCGAGGGGCGCAAGGTCGAGTCGGTCGCGCTCGAGGCGTTCCCGCTCGAAGGGCTCTTCACCTCGCACTGGACCGGCCGCCGGGCGCTCGCGCTCGAGGACGTGCCGCCGATCGTGGTCGACGCCGTCCTCGCCGCCGAGGACGAGCGTTTTCTCAACCATCACGGCATCGACCTCGGCTCGCTGCTGCGCGCGGCGCGCGTCAACTGGCTCGCGGGCGAGGTGCGGCAGGGCGGTAGCACGATCACCCAGCAGATCGTCAAGAACCACTTTCTGACGCAGGAGCGGACTTTCAGCCGCAAGTTGCGCGAGATCCCGATGGCGCTGTTGCTCGAGGCGCGCTTCGAGAAGCGCGAGATCCTCGAGTGCTACCTCGCGACGGTCTACCTGGGTCATGACCGACTGGTGGGCGTGTACGGCCTGGCGGAGGCGTCGGCGGTGTACTTCGGCAAGCCGGTCGCGAAGCTCACGCTCGGCGAGGGCGCGATGCTCGCCGGCATGATCCGGGCACCGAACGTGTACTCGCCGATCCGCCATCCCGAAGCGGCGGTCCGGCGCCGCGACCAGGTGATCGCCAAGCTCGCCGACCTCGGCTGGATCACCCCGGAGCAAGCGCTGGCGGCGCGCGCCGAGAAGCCCAAGGCGCCGGCCGGCCGCGCCGCGCGGCCCGAGGCGTACTTCATGCAGCACGTCCGTCGCTCGCTCGAAGCCGACGCCCTCGACCCGAACCGGCTCGCCTTCGGCAGCGCGGTGTTCACCACCCTCGACCACCGCCTGCAGCGCTTCGCGAGCGAGGCGGTGGACGCCGCCGGGCGCCGCTTCGATCGTGGCCGGCCCGGCAAGAAGCCGGTGCAGATCGCGGTGGTCGCTCTCGACCCGCGCGACGGTGCGGTGCGGGCCCTGGTCGGCGGCCGGGACTTCCTCGCGAGCCAGCTCGATCGTGCGACGCGCAGCCGTCGCCAGGTCGGGTCGCTGTTCAAGCCGTTCGTCTATCTCGCGGCGATCGCCGATCCGGGGAGCGGGGTGACGCCCGCGACGATCCTGCTCGACGAGCCGCTCACGGTGCAGATCGACCGCACGCGCTGGACGCCGAAGAACGTCGACGAGCGCCACCGCGGTCCGGTCACCGTGCGCCACGCGCTCGAGAGCTCGCTCAACGTGCCGACGGTCCAGCTCGCCGAGAGCTACGGCATCGAGCGCATCGCCGACTTCGGCGACCGACTGGACCTCGTGAGCTCGGGCCTGCCGCGCATGCCGTCGCTCGCGCTCGGCGCGTTCGAGAGCTCGCTGCTGCGTGTGACGTCGGCATACACCGTCTTCCCGCGCGGCGGTGAGCGGATCGTGCCGCACGCGGTCGACGGCGTGAAGGCGCCGTCCGGCGTGGTCCTGAAGCGGCCGCGGCGCGGCACGGAGCGCGTCGCCCCGCCCGACGCGACGTACGTCGTGCACGCCATGCTCGAGGGCGTCGTCGACCACGGCACCGCGGGCGAGATCACGCGCGCCGGGCTGCGCGGCGGCATCGCCGGCAAGACGGGCACCAGCAACGACAACCGCGACGCCTGGTTCGTCGGCTACACGCCCTCGCTGGTGGTCGGCGTCTGGGTCGGATTCGACGACGACGCGTCGCTGCGCGGTGGGGCCGCGCAGCTCGCCGTGCCGGTCTGGCTCGCGATCATGAAGCGTGCGCTCGCCGGCATGCCGCCCGAGCGCTTCGCGGTACCGGACGGCGTCGAGCTGGTCGCGGTCGAGGCGGCGAGCGGCAAGCGCGCGGAGCGCGGCTGCGGTCCGGCGATCACAGAGGTCTTCGTCGCCGGGACGGCGCCGCGCGAGTCCTGCCTGGACGGCCGCGCGCATCGGGTCGCCGGGGACGAGCAGGACTCGCCCGTCAAGCAGCTCGGCGACGCCGTGGGATCCTGGTTCGCGCGGCTCCCCGCGGCGATCGGTGCGCTGTTCGGAGACGGGTCGGATTGAGCGGATCGAGCGCGCGCGTCGCCGCCGCGGTGCGCGCGCGCCTGTCGGTCGCGTGCCTCGCGTGATACGCAGCCAGGGGACCGGATGAGCTCGTCGCGCCTCACATTCGTCGCCGGCGCCGGACGACAGTGCCTCGAGCTGGTGGCCTTCGTCGGCACGCTGGTCGCGTTCCTCTGGAGCGCGGCCCGGACGCTCGGGCGCCGCGGGTTTCCGTACCGGATCGTCGTGCTGCAGGTGTACGAGATCGGGCTCAAGTCGCTGCCTCTGACGGCGATCGCGGCGTTCGCGATCGGCGTCGTTCTCGCGCTGCAGACGCTCGTCATGCTGCGCAAGTTCGGCGCGGTGCACTACGTCGCGGTGGTGGTCGGCCTGTCGGTGATCAAGGAGCTCGGTCCCGTGGTGACCGCGCTCATGGTCGCGGGCCGCGCCGGCTCCGGCATCAGCGCCGAGATCGGCTCGATGAAGGTCACCCGCCAGATCGACGCGCTGCAGGTGCTCGCGGTCGATCCGCTGCAGTACCTCGTCGCGACGCGCATCCTCGCCTGCGTGATCGCGGTGCCGCTGCTCGCCGCGATCTCCGACCTGCTCGGCATCGTCGGGGGCGCGCTGGTCGCCGCCACCGCCGGCGGCGTCCCGCTCGCGACCTACTACGAGACCACGGTCTACTACGTGACCCTCGGCGGACTGCTCGCCGGACTGGGCAAGACGGTGGTGTTCGGGCTCATCATCGGCACCACGGCGGCCTTCTACGGCTTCAAGACGGAAGGCGGAACGAGCGGGGTGGGGCGCTCGACGACCACCACGGTCGTCACGGCGTCGCTGATGATCTTCATCACGGACGTCTTCATGACGCAGATCCTGGTGAGCCTTGGCTTCTGAGCGTGTGCCGGCGTCCCGCCCGGAGCGCGCGCCGGGGCAGGCGCTGGTCGAGTTCCGGGGCCTGCACAAGGCCTTCGCTGAGAAGCAGGTCCTGCGCGGCGTCGACCTGAAGGTGAACCGCAGCGAGACGCAGGTCATCATGGGCAGCAGCGGCTCGGGGAAGTCGGTCCTGCTGAGCATGCTCGTCGGGCTGCTGTCGCCGGACGAGGGGCAGGTGCTGCTCGACGGCGAGGACGTGACGCGCTTCTCGACGATCGAGGAGTGGACGCGCGTCTGGCTCCGTACCGGCTTCCTCTTCCAGGGCGCCGCGCTGTTCGACTCGATGAACGTCGGCGAGAACGTCGCCTTCCCGCTACGCCAGCACGCGAGGCTCGACGAGGCGCAGATCATGTCGCGCGTCGCCGAGGTGCTGTCGTGGATCGAGCTCGAGGGCATCGAGGAGAAGATGCCGAGCGAGCTGTCGGGTGGCATGCAGAAGCGCGTCGGGCTCGCGCGCGCGATCGTGCTCGAGCCCGAGATCGTGGTGTACGACGAGCCGACCACCGGGCTCGACCCGCTCACCTCGGACACGATCAGCGAGCTCATCCGGCGCCTGCAGCGCGAGCGCCAGGTGACCTCGATCGTGGTGACGCACGACGTGCGCTGCGCGTTCCTGGTCGCCGACCGGATCGCGATGCTGGACGAAGGGCGGATCCTCGTCGAGGGAACGCTCGACGAGATCAAGCAGAGCGAGCAGCCGAAGCTCAGGGCCTTCCTTTATGGCTGATCGAGCTTGGGCCGGGACGCAAAGAATCCGAGGAATCTGCTGATGGCGAAGGAGACCGAGCGCCGTCGCGAGGTGATCACCGGCGTGTTCGTGCTGGTTGCGCTGGCGGCTGCGATGTTCATGGTGGTGATCCTCGGGGCGCAGCAGCGCATCTTCGAGAAGCGTTTCCGCGTGAACGCCATCTTCGGCACGGTGTCCGGACTGCGCGCCGGAGCGCCGGTCTTCGTCGCGGGCGTGAACGTCGGCTCGGTCGAGCGCCTGCGCTTCGTCGCGGCCGACACCTTCCAGCCGACCGCCGACGAGCCTCCCGGTGCCGCACCGAAGCCGATCGGGCAGGTGGGCAAGGTCGAGGTGGTGATGAACGTCGAGGAGCGCTTTCACGACCAGATCCGGCGCGACTCGGTGGCGACCATCGCGTCGGTCGGCCTGCTCGGCGACAAGTCGATCGAGATCTCGGTCGGCGGGGTCGACCAGCCCGTGGTCGACGCCGGCGCGACCCTCCGCAGCCAGGACCCGCTGACCCTGACGGAGATCATCGACCAGATCGAGCCGATCCGCGCCAAGCTGGACAAGATCCTCGGCGACATCGCGTCGGCGACCGGCAACCTCGCCGGGGACGACACGCCGATCACGCGATCGCTGGAGAGCATGAGCAACATCCTCGACAAGGTGGACCGCGGCGAGGGGACGATCGGTCGCCTGGTGAACTCGCCGGCGGTCGAGACCGAGCTCACGGCGACGCTCGAGAACGCGCGCGAGCTGCTGGTCGCGGCGCAGGCCACCGTGGAGCAGATTCGCGCCGCCACCGTGGACCTTCCCGCCACCATGGTCTCGGTGCGCAAGGTCGCCGACGAGGTCGCGGAGCTCTCGGTGTCGCTGCGCGAGAGCGCGCGTCGCTTCCCGGACATCGTCGCCGATCTGCAGGTGGTTGCACAGAACCTGAAGACCGCGTCGGACAGCTTCCCGCTGCTCGCGATCGAGGCACAGCGCGGGGTGCGCGAGGCGACGAGCGTGTTCGACGCCGCCGGCAAGACGATCTTCCTGCGCGGCTACGTGGACCAGACGACGTCGAAGCTGCCGGCGGCGATCGAGCGCGGCGACGCGTCGATCGATCCGGCGCCGGGGGCGCGCTAGTGCGGCGCGTGCTGCTTCTCGCGCTGCTCGCCGTCGGCTGCGCGGCCACCAAGGACCCGAGCCTGCTCGGCATCCGCTCCGACGCGGCGTCGCTCGAGCAGTCGAGCCTCGAGTACGCGCTGCGCGGCGACCTGCGGCGCGCTCTCGTGCTCGAGGAGCAGGCGCTGCTCGCCTACCGGAGCGTCGACGACACCGACGCGATCACCGGCGCGCTGAACCGCGTCGGCAATCTGCGGCAGCGCACCGGCGACCCGGACGGCGCTCGCCTCGCCTACCTCGAGGCGCAGAGCCTCGCGAGCGTGACCGGCAACGCGGCCGAGGAGGCGGCGGCGCGGAGCAACCTCGGGACGCTCGCCGAGGAGGCCGGGGATCTCGCGACCGCCGACGCGGAGTACCGAGCGGCGCGGAGTCTCGCCGCGTCGGCCGAGGCCGACGCGACGCTCGCGACGATCCTCAACAATCAGGCGCTGCTCGCGCGGACACAGGGCGATCCAGCGGGCGCCATCGAGCTCCTGCAGGCGGCGCTGAAGATCGACCGCGAGCGCGGCAACGACGCCGGCGCCGCGAGCCGTCTGCGGAACCTGGGCACGGTCCATGCCGCGGCGGGACGGAATGCGGATGCCCTCGCATCGCTCGCCGAGGCCCTCGAGATCGACCGCAAGCGCGAGAACGTGCCGGAGATCGCCCTCGACCTCACGCTCCTGAGCGAGGTCAACGCGCGCGCGAGCGCCACCCTGCCGCTCGCCGTGAGCCAGCGCCGGCGCGCGGCCGAGATCAACCGTCTGCTCGGGCGCGACCAGGCGCTCGCCCGCGACGAAGCCTCGATCGCCGTCTGGTGCCGCGAGCTCGAGCAGGCCGGCGCCGCGGTTCCGGTCGACTGCGCGGCGGCCCGAGCCGGCTCGGTGCCGGTCGGCTCCGGAACGGCGCCCTGATCGTGCCGCCGGAGCACCTGGACCGTGCTCCGCTGCGCATCCCGCACGGCACCGGATGGGGCGGACCGCGTAGGCTGGAAGAGTCGGCTCCCCGTGGCGGGAAGCGAGGCGCCCGGAGGATTTTTGGGTACCGTTCGGTGCTCTCGATCGGTATCATCCCGCCCCAGCATGGAAGGTTCCCCTTCGTTCGTGACCACGCTGCTCGCCTTCTTCCACCGCTTCGGCGAGGTGATGGGCAGCATCGTTCTCGGCGCCCTCTACTTCGTCCTGCTCGGTCCCGTCGCGCTCGTGGCGCGGCTCGCCACCGACCCGCTGCGCCGGCGCCCGCCGCGCGACTCGGCGTTCGTTCCCTGGCAGAAGGAGAACGAGACGCTGGGCGCCGCCCACCGGCAAGGTTGAGCCGCGACCCTTCTTTCCGAATGACGTTCTGATCCGCCGTGTCCGGAGGCGCGCCCCGAGGCGTGCCGCGCCGGCCGTGCGACTCGGGTGATCTCTTGAATCGAGTCAACCAAGCTCTCGCCGTTCTCGTGTCGCTGCTGTTCGTCTTCCTCGTGCTCGAGGGCGGCCTGCGGCTGCTCGGCTTCACGCCGCGACGCACGATGAACCAGTTCGACAGCACGCTCGGCTGGTCGAAGTCGCCGTCGACGTCGCTGCGGCGCCACACCAGCGAGTTCGACGTCACCTTGCGCACCAACTCGCGCGGGCTGCGCGAGGACGAGTCGGTCGGCTACGACAAGCCGTCGGGCGTCACGCGCATCCTGATGGTGGGCGACTCCTTCACCCTCGGCTACACCGTCGAGCGCGCCGACACACTCTCGCACCTGCTCGCCGAGCGCATGCGCGCCGAGGGGCGAGACGTTCAGGTGATCAACGGCGGCACCGAGGGCTACTCGACGGATCAGGAGGTGCTGTGGCTCCTGAACGAGGGCGCGAAGTACGCGCCCGACGTCGTCGTCCTGCAGATGTTCGAGAACGACGTGTTCTGGAACAGCCAGGACAGCTACCTGCGCTACCCGAAGCCCAAGCTGCGCGCGGACCTGCCGCCGAAGATCGCGCTCAAGGGGCTGAGCCCGCTTCACGATCCGGGTCAGGAGCCCTGGCTCGAGCGCAAGACCGCACTGGGCAACCTGCTCGGCGGGCTCGTGTCGTCGCCCAGGGTGCCGATGCTCGGCGGCCCGAGGGCGCTTCCGGCGGAGTGGGGGGTACGCATCCGCGACGCCGAGACCGACGGCTGGGCCGAGACCAAGGCCGCGCTACGCGCCTTCCGCATGATCGCCGAGGAAATGGGGGCGAAGCCGCTGGTCGTCGTGATCCCCGAGAAGGCGCAGGTCGATCCGGAGTCGCGCCGTGCGATCGCCGCGGTGATCGGAGATCCGGCGTACGACCCGGACCGTCCGTACCGCAACATGGTCGCGGCGGCGAAGGAGGCGGGCCTGCCGGTGGTCGAGCCGAAGGAAGCGATGGTCGCGGCCGCCGAGGGCGGCGCGCGGCAGCTCTACTTCACGCGCGACTGGCACACCAACGCGATCGGCAACCGCGTGCTGGCGAAGGAGATCGACACGGCGCTGGCGTCGCCGCAGCTCCTCGGACCGCCGCCGCACGAGGCGCCGCCGCTGACCCTGCCGTCCAGCACCGAGCACCCGAGCACGCTCGGCCGCAACGCCGTGATCGTTCTCGCGATCTGGCTCGTGCTCGGCACGCTGTACGTGCGTCGCTTCCCGAACGAGGGTGCCCTGCGCGGCTACGCGTCGGTCGGCGCGCTGGTGCTGGGCGTGGTCGGGATCATCTTCGGCGTCGGCTTCCTCGCCGCGATCCTGCCGCACTGGATCGGGCGCTGGATCTCGACGCTGGTGATCTTCGGGATCGTGGGTGCTGCGGTCTGGTACCTGCGCGACCGGCTGCCGGTGATGGCGGAGCTGTTCGGCACGTTCGTGCGGCGAGGGCAGTGGTACATGCTGCCGGTGCTGGTCGGGCTGCTGTCGCTCGGTGGGCTGCTGGTCGTCGCCGCGTCGTCCCCCTGGCTCGCCCCGTTCATCTACACCCTGTTCTGATCCGTTGCCGGCGGACGCTTCGGGGCGGAGTCTTCGCCGATGGCGGTGATTGCGCCGCCGCCTCGCGACTACGCCCTGGGAGGTCCATCGGAGCACCGGAGGCCGGGAGCGAAGCTCCCGGGCGAGGAGCGCACGGGGACTACGCGGCGACGAGGGAGGGCTTGGCCCGAGCGAGGAGGTCCATCGGAGCACCGGAGGCCGGGAGCGAAGCTCCCGGGCGAGGAGCGCACGGGGACTACGCGGCGACGAGGGAGGGCTTGGCCCGAGCGAGGAGGTCCATCGGAGCACCGGAGGCCGGGAGCGAAGCTCCCGGGCGAGGAGCGCACGGGGACTACTTGTAATAAATCCTCGCGTAGTCCTTGACCATGCGCGTGGCGCTGAAGGCGGGGGCCAGGGTCTTCATCGAGGCGCGCATGCGCGCCACCCAGCCGCGCGGCACGCCCTCGCGGTTGCGGTCGTAGAACAGCGGCCGGATCTGGTTCTCGATCACCTCGTGCAGCGACTGCGCGTCGGCCGCGTTGCGGTCCTCGGTGACCAGCCGACCCTTGGCGGGCGTCTGGTAGGGGGCGCCGACGTCCCAGCCGTTCTCGCCGTTGCTGCCTTCGATCCACCAGCCGTCGAGCACGCTGCAGTTGAGCCCGCCGTTGGCGACGACCTTCATGCCGCTCGTGCCGCTCGCCTCGAGCGGCGGCACCGGCAGGTTGAGCCACACGTCGACGCCCTGCACGAGGCGTCGCGCGACGTACTGGTCGTAGCCCTGCAGGAAGACCACCCGCCCGCGAAGCTCGCGGCGCTCCTTCCACTGCATGAGCTGCTGCAGGATCCGCTTCGCCTCGTTGTCACGCGGGTGCGCCTTGCCGGCGAGGACGAACTGCACGGGCTGCGTGGGATGGTTCAGCATCGCGATCGCGCGGTCCATGTCGGCCAGCAGGAGGTGCCAGCGCTTGTACGCGGCGACGCGGCGCGCGAAGCCGATGGTCAGCACGTCGGGGTTCAAGAGTCGCTTCGCGCTGCGGATCATCTGCTCCGACTCGCCCGCGTCGCGCCACTGCGCCTCGGCGCGGAAGCGCGCCTCGGCGACGAGTCGTGCACGCAGCAGGCAGTGCGCACGCCACAGCTCGGCATCGGGGATCTCGTCGGTCTTCTTCCACAGCTCGGGGTCGTCGGCGTGCAGCGCCCAGTCCGCTCCCAGGTACTGATCGAACAGACGGCGCATGAGCGGCGCGACCCAGGTCGCGTGGTGCACGCCGTTGGTCACCGAGGTGAGCGGCGACTCCTCGGGCGGCACGTCGGGCCAGAGCTGCTGCCACATGCGCTGGCAGACCTCGCCGTGGCGCCTGCTGACGCCGTTCGACGAGCGTGACAGACGGATCGCGAGCGGCGTCATGCCGAACGGTTCCATGCTGTCGCTGGGGTGGCGGCGCGCGAGCCCGAACACGGTCTCGGTGTCGACGCTCAAGCCCGTCAAGTAGTCGCCCAGGACCTCCTGCACGAGTGCTGCGTCGAACGTGTCGTTGCCCGCCGGTACGGGAGTGTGCGTCGTGAAGATGCACTGCTGCGCGACGTCGCGACACGCCGACTCGAAGTCGCTGCCGGCCTCGACGCGCTCGCGCACCAGCTCCAGGGTGAGGAACGCCGAGTGGCCTTCGTTCAGGTGGTGCGCGTGCGGCGTGATGCCGAGCGCGCGCAGCGCGCGGACGCCGCCGATTCCGAGCACGGTCTCCTGGACGATGCGCGTGCTCGCGTCGCCGCCGTAGAGGTGCGCGGTGATCCAGCGGTCGATGTCCTCGTTGCCCTCGCAGTCGGTGTCGAGCAGGTAGAGCGGGACGCGACCGATCTCGGCGCGCCAGATCTGCACGCACACGGCGCGTCCGCGGATCGGCACGGTCACGGTCAGCGGCTTGCTGGTCTCGTCGCGCACCAGGCTGAGGGGCAGCTCGCGGAAATCCTCGTCGCTGTACGACTCCTCCTGCCAGCCGTCGACGTTGATCCTCTGACGGAAGTAGCCCTGGCGGTAGAGGAGGCCGATCGCGACCAGCGGGATGCCGAGGTCCGAGGCCGACTTCAGGTGATCGCCGGCGAGGATGCCGAGGCCGCCCGCGTAGAGGTGCAGCGACTCGTGGATGCCGAACTCGGCGCAGAAGTAGGCGATCGGCCGGTCCGCCGTCGCCTCGGGGTGGTGCTGCCGGGCCCAGGTGGTGATCGGCGCCTCGCGGTCACGGCGCGGCGTGCCGGGCTTGGCGCGCATGTACTCGTCGAAACGCCCGACCAGGCGCTCGAGCCGCTGCAGGTACTCGGGGTCGACCGCCATCTGCGAGAGGCGCTCGGGTCGAGCGCGACGCAGGAGCTCCAGGGGGTTGTGCTCGCACGAGTCCCAGAGCTCCGGGTCGATGTCGCGGAAGAGCGACATGCCGTAGCCGCTCCAGGTCCACCAGAGGTTGCCCGCCATGCGGACGAGGGGGCGGAGGGTCTCGGGCAGGGAGTCGTGCAGCTTCTGATCGAACATGGGCCACGGCGCTACCACAGGGCTTCCGTCGACGACAGTTGCTGGGCGCGGTTGCTACCGGGTTGACACCGAAGAGCCCATCGAATAAGTCTGTACCGACCGTTCTGGATAGTGAAAATGAGCCCGTCACGACACAGGAAATCGACTCAGGGGCGGATGAGCAAGCGGGTCGAGCAGGGGATGCGCAGCCGCGACAACCTGCTCCGTGCCGCGACGCGTCACTTCTCCGAGCGGGGCTTCTCCGCGACCAGCATCGACGACGTGTGCCGCGACGCCGGCGTGGTCAAGAGCGCCGTCTACTGGCACTTCGAGAGCAAGGAGGGCCTGCTCACCGCCGTCCTCGAGGAGACTGCCACCGCCTGGATCGACGGCATCGTCGCGAGCGTCCACCAGACGGGGGACCCGCGCGAGCGGCTCAGCCGGGCGATCGCCGGCATGCGCGACCTGGTCGAGACCCGGCCCGCGCTGCTGCGCCTCCTGCACTCGATGCTCCTCGAGCGCACCGGCGAGAACGCCGAGACCCGCGACGTGCTGCTGCGGGTGTTCGACCGCGCACGCGCGGCCCTCACCGACGGCATCGCCGAGGTGATCGGAACCCGCCCCGCAGGCCTCTCGGCCATCGCCGAGCTCGCGCTCGCGTCGCTCGACGGCATCTTCCTGCAGCACCAGCTCCGCAAGGACCGCGCCGAGCTCGACCGCCTGTTCGCCGAGCTCGAGCGCTCGATCGTCTACCTCGTGAACCGCCTCTTTCTCGAGGCGCAGACCGGCCCGGTGGATGGTACCCGCGACCCGGACCGCACCGACCCGGCCGACGGAGAACCCTGATGAGCAGCACCGAAAGCGCAGTCCTCGGCGGCGGCGTCGCACTGGACGAGGAGGTCGACCTCTCGTCTCGGGATGTGGAGGACGAGTCCTATCTCAAGCTCCTGAAGCGTCTGTCGCACCAGTCGGTCGTCAAGCACTTCGACGCCTACGCCGACGTCGACTGGGACGCGCCGGAGATGCGCATCGACCCGACCGATTCGCGCTGGGAGCTCGACGAGGAGGAGGCGCTCGGGGCGACCGCCTGGTACCGCGCGCAGCCGCAGCACGTCCGCTCCGGGATCGGCCTGCACATGTTCGCGACCTTCATGCGGGTCGGCCTGCAGTTCGAGTCGGTGCTCAAGCGCGGGCTCCTCGAGTACGCGTTCCGGTTGCCGAACGGCTCTCCCGAGTTCCGCTACGTCTACCACGAGGTGATCGAGGAGGCGCAGCACTCGCTGATGTTCCAGGAGTTCGTGAACCGTTCGGGCTTCGACCCGAAGGGGCTCGCCGCCTGGCAGAAGATCGGCAGCCGAATGGTGATCCGCTTCGGGCGCACGTTTCCCGAGCTGTTCTTCGTGTTCGTGCTCGGCGGCGAGGACCCCATCGACCACGTGCAGCGCCAGATGCTGCGCAAGCGCGAGAACGTCCACCCGCTGCTGCGTCGCGTCTGCCAGATCCACATCACCGAGGAGGCGCGCCATCTGTCGTTCGCGCGCCTCTACCTGCGGCGCAACGTGCCGAAGCTCGGCCCGATCAAGAAGAAGATGCTGCAGATCCGCACGCCGCTCATCCTGGGGCAGATGTCGCAGATGATGATGCGCCCGTCGCCGCAGATCGTTCGCCGCTTCGCGATCCCGGCCGACGTCTTGCGCGAGGCCTACACCACGAACCCGATGCACCGCGTGCGCACGGCGGAAGCGGTGACCAAGGTGCGCAAGCTCTGCCAGGAACTCGACGTCGTCACGCCGGGCACCGTCAAGCTGTGGAAGGCGTTCCACCTCTGGCCGAAGGACGAGCCGGTGTGACGCGACCTGCGGTCGGCCGTGCGCCGCGCGCGCGGCTCCGACCGCCGGCAGGGGTGCACGGGGGCTGCTGCGTTGACCGCGTCCTCGATCCGTGGGAGGCGGCCGCCTGGACCCGTCGTCGACGGAGGAGGGATCATGGCGCCACCACGCGGCACCGTACTGACCGTCTGCGCGATTCTGTTCGCCCTGCTCGGCGTCTCGAACGCGCTCAAGCCGCTCGAGGCGAGCGCCACGCAGGGCTTCGTGCTCCTCGGCCACCGGCTGTCCGGGACGCCGAACCTCATCGCTGGGCCGCTGTTCGCACTCGTGCTCTGGACGTACGCGGCGGGCATCTGGCGGCTGCGCCGCTGGGCGCTGCCGCTCGGCGTCGCCTACGCGGCCTACGTGATCGTCAACCTGATGCTGTACGTCCGGTCGAGCGCCGAGGCGCCCCCGGCCCTGTTCATGGCGGTCTACGTGCTGGTCGCGGTCGGGGTATCGAGCGGAGCGGCCTACCTGCTTTACCGCAGACGCGAGGAGCTGAGCTGAGCTGCGCGTGATGTCCGCCGGCGCCGGCGCGCCGGTCGCCGTCAGAGCCCGGGCTCGACCCGGGCCGGCTCGGCCAGCAGCTCACGGCTCGCCTCGACGACGAGCAGGCCCGCCAGCGCGAGCAGCGCCACCGCCACGACGCCGTTGATCGTGGTCGTGTCGAAGCCCGCCGAGCCGCCGGCGACCGCGGACAGCGCCGTGCCGATCTGCAGGAGCAGCGACCAGACGGTGATCGTCATGACGAAGGCCATCGGCGCGAGCGTGTACCAGCAGCGCCGGCCGCTCTTCTTGAGCCACACGCTGACGCCGAGCAACGTCAGCGCCGCGAGCAGCTGGTTGCTGGTGCCGAAGAGCGTCCAGAAGATGCGGTAGGACCCCTCGCCGGCGGCGACCACGAACACGGCCGGCACCAGCACCGTCGCCGCCGTCGCGGCGAGCGCGCCCGCACGGCTCGTCCAGCCGAGCAGCTCCTGCAGGATGTAGCGGCCGAGCCGCGTGCTGACGTCGAGCGTGTCGAAGACGAAGGTCGAGAACGCCATCGCGCCGAAGGTGGTCGCGAACAGCAGGTGCTGCTCGCCGATCATCCCGGCGAGGAAGCGGCCGAGCCCGGCGCCGTAGATCGTCCCGGGCGCCTTGCCGACGGTGTCGGGCGTCGCGACGATCATCACGGTCGCGAGCGCGATCAGCGCGACGAACGCCTCGAGCAGCATGGCGCCGTAGCCGATCGACTTGCAGTCCGACTCCTTGCCGATCTGCTTCGACGTCGTGCCCGAGCAGACCAGGCCGTGGAAGCCGGAGCACGCGCCGCACGCGATGGTCACGAACAGGAAGGGAAAGAGCGCGCCCGACGCGCCGGGCGCCTGCCAGGTCTTGAACGCCTCCTGCTCGATGGTGAAGCCGCCGAAGAACATGCCCACGGTGCCGACGAACAGGGCCAGGTACAGCACGAAGCCGCCGAGGTAGCCGCGCGGCTGCAGCAGCGCCCAGACCGGCGTCAGCGAGGCGACGAAGCAGTAGGCGAGGATGAGCAGCGCCCAGGTCTGCGCCGAGAGCGCGAGCCACGTCGAGATCTGCGTGCCGAGCCACACCGCGCCGAGCGTCGCGGGGACGAAGATCACGGTGAGGAGCCACAGGGGAGGGCGCAGAAACCGCTCGACGAGGCCCATCACCAGCGACAGGACGAGATAGAGCAGGCTCGCCGCCGCGACCGCACCTCCAGGGTGGAACGTGAACCGCGAGCCCGCGAGGTCGTCGCCGCCGCTGACGAAGGTGCTCGCGGTGATGTCGGCGAAGGCGACGATCACGTAGACCAGCGCGATCCAGATGAAGACCATGATCGCGAGCCAGGCGCGCGGCCCGAGCGTGAGCTTGACGATCTCGGCGATCGAGCGTCCCTGGTGACGCACCGACGCGACCAGCGCCGAGAAGTCGTGCACCGCCCCGATGAAGACGACGCCGACACCGATCCAGAGCAGGCACGGCAGCCAGCCGAACTGCAGGCACGCGAGGATCGGTCCCGCGATCGGACCGGCGGCGGCGATCGCGCTGAAGTGCTGGCCGAGGAGGTAGAAGCGCCGCGTCGGTACGAAGTCGACGCCGTCCTCGAGCGCCACGGCGGGCGTCACGCGCGTGTCGTCGAGCGCGTACTGCCGCGCGACGAAGCGGCCGTACCAGGCATAGCCGAGGGCGAGGACGACGAGAGTGACGGCGGCGATCAGTGGCAAGGAGATCGGCAAGGACATGGTCTGCGGCACCCGCGGTCCGATCCTCGTAGCCGGATTCGAATCTTCACGAAAGTCGCGCCGGAAGTGCCTTCCGCGCGGCCGGAGCCCGTGGTAGCGCTCGCGTCGCCATGAGCTACCACCGCCATCCGCTCCGACCCGTCCAGCCCGTCGAGATCGCGCCACCGCCTGGGACGGGCGAGACGCTGCCGCGCCGGCAGTTCCTGCGCCTGCTCGGCCTCGCCAGCGGCGGCGCGGCGGTGCTCGCCGCGCGTCCGTGGCGCGCCGCCGCCGCCGGCCCGAGCTTCCCGGACGGCATCAAGTCGGGCGACCCGCAGCCGCGCAGCGGCGTGATCTGGACGCGCGTCGCGCGGCCCGCCGACGGCGGCCCGGTCTCGGTCGTGTGGTCGGTCGCGACCGACCCCGACATGCTGAACGTCGTGCGCGGCGGGCTCGCCACCGCCGACGCGGCGGGCGGGCACCACGTCAAGGTGAAGGTGCGCGGCCTCGCCCCCGACCGCTGGTACCACTACCGCTTCGAGTGCGACGGCGTCACGAGCGTCACCGGACGTCTGCGCACGGCGCCACGCACCGGCGCCAGGGTCGACCGGCTGCGCTACGCGTTCGCGAGCTGCCAGCAGCGCACGGCGAGCCACTACGTCGCGCACCGCGCGATCGCGCAGGACGGCGTCGACTTCCTGCTGCACCTCGGCGACTACGTCTACGTCAGCGACCACGGCACGATCACGCTCGACGACTACCGCTCGGTGTACCGTCGCTTCCACTCGAACCCGCTGCTGCAGGAGATGCACGCGCAGGTGCCGCTGGTCGCGGTGTGGGACGACGGCGAGTTCTACAACGGCGTCGACCGCACGGGCGATCCCGTACGTCTCGCCGCTGCGCGCAGCGCGTGGTTCGAGGCGATGCCGGTCGTGCGGCGGCGCGACGACGTCGTCTACCGGAGCCTCCAGTGGGGACGCCTCGCCGAGATGTTCCTGCTCGACACGCGGCAGTACCGCGACCCCGAGGTGCCGGCGAACACCAACTTCGCGGGCCTCATCGACGCGCAGGACACGGCGATCCCGCCCGGGGAGCAGATGTTCGCGCCGGGGCGCACCACGCTCGGCGTCAAGCAGAAGCGGTGGCTCAAGGGCGAGCTCGCGCGCGCCGAGGCGACCTGGCGGCTCATCGGCAGCAGCTACGACATGGCGCCGTGGAAGATCGTCGACCGCGACACGCCGGAGCTGCGCGCGCAGAACCCGAACCTGCAGAAGAACGGCGGCGTCTACGTCTCGAACGAGGCCTGGGACGACTACCAGGCCGAGCGCCGCGAGCTGATGTCGTACGTCGCGCAGCGGCGCATCCCGAACGTGCTCGTGTCGAGCGGCCACACGCACTTCTACAAGGCGAGCAACATCCAGCCCGACTTCGACGACGCGGCGTCGCCGGTCACGGCCGTCGAGTTCGTCACCGGGTCGCTGACGGCGGATCCCGATCCGCGCGAGATCGCGCCCGAGGAGCTGCTGCACGTCGCGGAGCAGATCATGATGGGCGCGAACGCGCCCTACCTGAAGCAGATCGACCTGCTGCACCAGGGCTACGTGGTGGTCGACCTCACGCCGGAGGAGGCGATCGTCGACTTCCGCGTCATCGACACGTTCGACGCGAACGCCGAGGCATGGACCTTCGCGCGCTTCCGGGTCGTCGCGGGCGTGCCGGGCATCGAGGTGCTTGCGGTCTGACCCGCTCGCGCGGCGCCTGCCGCGCGCTCGCGTCCTGCGGCGCGCGCGCGCAGCGGCCGCGTGTGCAGGCGGAGCGCCTACTTCTTCCAGCGTGGCGCGGCGAGATCGATCCGCCAGGGCGGGCCGTCGACGAAGAGCGCGCCTTCGAAGCGGACCAGGACCGGTGCCGGCTCGGGTGCGATCCACATGCGCACCTCCGGCGGCTGCTTGCCGACGATGCTCGCCAGCACTCCCTTGAAGCCCGGCACATTCGGCTTCACGAGGAACCGCGTCGCCTGGCTCGACGCGCTGCCTACCCAGTACGTGTCCTTGCCTTCGGGCGTGAGCTCCAGCTCGAGCACCAGCGGCTCGGGCAGGAAGGTCATCAGGTGGGTGTTCGCGGACTCGCCCTGGCGGAGGTTCTTCAGCAGGACCGACGTCAGGCCGTTGCTGACGTCCTCCGGGACGTCCGTCTTGCCCTCGGCTCGCTTCTCCTCCTCGCCCGGCGGCTTCAGGATCGCGCGGTAGCGCCCCGTGTGGTCGAACTCGACCTTCGACGTCCCGGGAAACGACGGGCCCTTCTGGGTCAGCGCGTACGATAGCAAGCGGAACGCCGGACGCTGCGCGAAGCGCACGGTCTCGTCGTAGAGCGACCCGTCCGTGAAGCGAAACACCAGGCGGCTGACGACCACCTTGCGCTCCAGCCACTGGATCAGCTCGCCGTGAGCGAGCACCTCGTCCGTCGCCGGGTCCGAGAGCGCGACGAAGCCGTGCGCCGGCCCTTCGGGGAAGCGCATCGGGACCGGGGCGGCGTCGGCGAGGCCCGACGCCGCGAGCACGGCGAGAGCGCCGAGCAGCCTCGCCATGCGGAGAGGCCCGTCGATACGACGTCGGTCCGGTTGCGCTTGCCTGCCTGTCATCCGCGAGCCCGTCGCACGCGGCCCCTCGCGTCGCGTGCCGGCCTTCAGGCTGGCACGCTGAACGCGCGGGACAATCGCAGGCGACGCGAATCGCGCGCGCTGCGCGGCCGTTCGCCGGCCATGGCGCCTGCCAGTCTCGGCCCCTCGTCAGCGTGGTTCGGGTGGCACGCCGCGGCAGCTGCCGCTGCCAGGCCGAGGTACTACGATGCGGGCCGCGCGGCGATCGAGCGCCGTGCGCGTCGCGTCGCCGAGCGCCGCGGGTCTCGCGCTGCGAGAAGGAGAGTGGCCAGGGGGTGAATCGAACACCCGACACGCAAATTTTCAGTCTGCTGCTCTGCCAACTGAGCTACCTGGCCAGACCGCGAACGAACCCCCGACGACTAACGAACCCACCCGCACGAGTCAACGTACATGCGCGCCGTCACGACCACCTCCGCAACCCGAACCCCCATCACACGGCGCTGGGGGGCTCGATCGCGCGACCGGGAGTCACGATCAGCGCGGGGGCGGGGATGGCCCCCCGCAGCGAACGCCGCGCAGCGCCGCCGAGAACACGGCGAAGCGTCGCCGATGTCGAGGCTGAGCAGCGGGGCGCCATCCCCGCCCCCGCGCCTCAGCGCCGCGCGTCACCGCGACCGCCGTACGCTCACCGATCGAGCCCGGCCGCTGCGCGCTCCACCCAGTCGATCATCTCCGCCTCGAGCCGCGTCCCGTAGAGCTGCGTGATCTCCTGCAGGCCGGTCGGGCTCGTGACGTTGATCTCGGTGAGGTAGTCGCCGATCACGTCGATGCCGACGAACACCAGCCCGTCCGCGCGCAGGCGTGGGCCGATGCGCTGGCAGATCTCGAGGTCGCGCGGCGTGAGCTCGCACGGCGCGGCCGAGCCGCCGACGTGCAGGTTGGAGCGGTTCTCCTCGGCGCTCGGGACGCGCAGGATCGCGCCGCGCGCCTTGCCCTCGATCAGGATGATCCGCTTGTCGCCCGTACGCACCTCGGGGATGTAGCGCTGGGCCATCACCGGACGCTTGTTGTCGGTGGTGATGCTCTCGAGGATCGCGTTCACGTTTCGGTCGCCGCGGTGCACGTGGAAGACGCCCGAGCCGCCGCAGCCGTCGAGCGGCTTGACGATCATCTCGCCGCCGAGCTCGAGCAGGAACTCCTTGAGGCGGGGCACCGAGCTGGTCACCAGGCTGTCGGGGATCACCTCGGGGAAGTTCAGCGCGTAGAGCTTCTCGTTCGCCTCGCGCAGCCCGCGCGGGTCGTTGATCATCAGCGTGCGCCGCTGATCGACCATCGAGGCGATGTGCGTGTCGAAGAAGAAGTCGAGGTCGAACGGCGGGTCCTTGCGCAGGAACACGACGTCGAACCAGTCGAGGTTCTCGCGCCGTGGCTCGCCGAGCGTGAAGTGGTCACCCGCCTTGCGGCGGACGGTGACCGGGCGGAAGCCCGCCTGCGGCGTGCTGCGCAGCAGGGCAAGGTCGCGCGGCGCGACGTAGAAGATCTCGTGTCCGCGCCGCTGCGCCTCGAGCAGGAAGACGAAGGTCGTGTCCTTCTCGATGTCGATCGCCGGCAGCGGATCCATGACGAACCCGATCCGGAGCCGGCGCCCGTGGCTCACGATGCGATCCTCTCGCGGACGACGATCGTGCCGCCGAGGTGGTCGTGCAGCGCACGTCGCGCGGGGCCGAGCGCGAGCAAGAAGCCAGCGCCGAAAGGTAGCGCCGACAGCAGGTAGCCGCACGTCCGCAGGATGCTGCGCGCGAGCGGCACGCGCGCCCCGTCCTGGCTGCGCACCTGGATGCGCATCGCCGCCTTGCCGAGCGTCTGTCCCGAGCGCGCGTGCAGCACCGAGAAGTAGCCGACGAAGAGCGTCAGCGACCCGGCGGAGATCGACGCCCGGACGAGGTCGCTCGCGCCAGCGACGCGCGCGCCGGTCACGGCCTCGGCGAGCAGAACGGCGCTGGTCGCGAGGATGAAGAGCACCACGTCGAGCACGCTCAGGAGGACGAAGTCGATCACCAGCGCGATCGCCCGACTGCCGAAGCCTGCGGGCTCGGTCGTCGCATCGTCCTCGACCGGGCCGCGTGCGAAGGCCGGGGTGCGTACGGTCGGATCGTCGCGCAGGGGCCCACGGACGAACGGCGGCTCGGAAGGGGCGTGATGGCGCTCGGAGCGCTCCGCGCGCTCGGCGTCGAGCCTGACCAGCGGCGACTCGTCGTACACCATGCCGTCGGGATCCTCGATGCGGGGGTGACGCTTCCCGTTGCGCGGCTCGTGCTCGGTCGCGGTGCCGCAGGCCGTGCAGGCCTCGCCCTCGCGCCCGAGCGGCGCGCCGCACTCGACGCAGTTCAGCATGGGCAGAGTCTTTCCAGACCGCCGCCGCGAATGCCAGGCGGCTTCCTAGTCGGGGAAGCGGTCGAGCGCGAGGGCGAGGGCGGCGATCGCCGCGGTTTCGAATCGCAGGACGCGCGGGCCGAGCGTCACCGGACGCGCGCCGCGCGCGACCAGGAGCGCGATCTCGTCGTCGCGCAGGCCGCCTTCGGGGCCGATCACGAGTACGAGACCGGCTGGCGCGCCCGTCGCCGGCGCGGACGCCGCGCGGGGCGGCACCGCATCACCCGACCGCGGGCTCAGGACCCAGACCGCGGGGGCGGCGCCGATCAGGACGGCGACGCCGTCGATGTCGATGCACGGCAGAACCTCGGGCTCGACCGTCCGTCCGCACTGCTCGCAGGCGGCGCGCGCGATGCGCTGCCAGCGATCGCGGCGAGCGTCACCGAGGGAACGCGCCTGGCTGCGCGCCGCGACGAACGGCTGGATCGCCGTCACCCCGAGCTCGGTCGCCTTCTCGACCACCGTCTCCATGCGCGCCGGGTCGCCGAGCGCGATCACGAGCGTGCGCGGAGCCCGCGGATCGCGTGTCGGCGCCGGAAGATCCTCGCCCAGGTCGAGCAGCACGAGGTCGCGCTCGATCCGCGCGATGGTCGCCGCGCGCTCGCGGCCCGGTGCGACGATGGCGCACACGCGATCGCCGCGCGCGAGCCGCAGCGCGCGCACGTGGCGAGCGGCGGCTGCATCGAGGCGCGCGAGCCCGGCGTCGGTGGGATCGGGATCGACGAAGAAGCGACCCTTCACGCGCTCCTCGGCGAGCGTCGCGACGCACGCGCGACGGCACGTACCGGCCGCGTCGCGGGCCGCGGGGACTGCGAGCGCGGCGTCCCCTCGCGCGTCGCGCGGCGGACGAGCGTCAGCACCGTCCACGTCGCCCGACACTCGCGACGCACGTCCCGGAAGCCTGCGCGGCGCAGCGCGCGCAGGACGTCCGCCTCCTGGCTCGCGAGCAGGCCGGCGACGATGAGATGCCCGCCGGCAGCCGTGCGCGCTGCGAGCGACGTCGCCATGCCGATCAGGAGCCCCGCGAACAGGTTCGCCGTCACGACGTCGAAGCGGCCACGGACCTTGCCGAGGGACGCATACATCCGGACGCCGTCGGCGAGGCCGTTGGCGTCCGCACACGCGAGCGTCGCCTCGCAGGCGACGGGATCGGTGTCGACGGCGACGACGTCCGTCACGCCGAGCGCGCGCATCGCGACCGCGAGCACGCCGGTGCCGCTGCCGACGTCCAGCCCGCGTCGCGGCGTCGGCTCGGTCGCGCAGACGCGCTCGAGCGCGACCAGACAGCCGCGCGTGGTCGGGTGGTGTCCGGTGCCGAAGGCGCGCGCCGGGTCGACGCGCAGGACGATGCGTCCGCCCCGCGCCGCCGCGGCGAGCTCGCGCGCGCCGGTGAACGACGGCGCGACGACGAGGCGCTTGCCCGTGCGCACCGGCGGGAAGTGCCCTCGCCACGAGCGCTCGTACGAGGTCGGCCAGAAGGGCTCGAAGCGCAGGATCCGGCGTCGCGCCTCCGGCAGCTCGCGCGCGAGCGCGTCGAGAGAAGCGTGCAGCTCGGCCTCGACGCGGTGCGGGTCGACCGCCGGCGGAAAGTAGGCGGTGAAGCGTGCGCTCGTCGCGCGCGTCGCCCGCACGCGGCCGTCGGTCGTGGCACCGCGGCGCAGGTCACGCTGGTCGAGCACCACGCCCGGAGCGCCGAGCTCGATGCAGCGTGCGCCCAGCGTGTCGGCGACGCTCGGTGGCACGCGGACGGAAAGACGTGTCCAGCGTTCGGATGCGGCGGGCATGTCGGGAGGAGGGTAGCGACGGCGGCGCCGCATGGCGAGGCGCGGCGGTGACAGGCGCGGCGGTGGTCTGCTAGCGGATCGCCGTGACGGCGGGACCGGACTTCCTGCGCATCGGCCACCGCGGCGCGTCGGCCGAGCGTCCCGAGAACACGCTCGCGTCGTTCGCTCGCGCACTCGAGCTCGGCGTCGACATGATCGAGTGCGATCTGCAGCGCACCGTCGACGGCAGCGTCGTGGTGTTCCACGACTGGACGCTCGAGCGAACCAGCAACGGCAGCGGCGTGGTGTGCGAGCTGCCGCTGGCGGCGATCCGCGCGGTGGATGCCGGAGCGTGGCGCGACGCACGCTTCGCCGGCGAGCGCGTGCCGACGCTCGAGGAGACGCTCGACCTGGTGCTGCCGCAGGCGCAGCTCAACCTCGAGCTCAAGTGCCGCGGTCCGCGCGAGGAGGCGCGGGCGCTCGCGATGGCCAGCGTCGCGGCGGTCGCCGCGCGGGGCGCGTTCGACCGCGTGGTGTTCTCGTCGTTCGACGGCGTCTGCCTCGAGGAGCTTCGTGCCGTGTCGCCCGAGGCTCGGATCGGCATCCTGTGGGACTCGCCGCCCTTCGCCGAGGCGTTCGCGCGGGCGGAGCGACTGGACGCGGTCGCGCTCCACCCGCGGGCCTCCGCCGTCACCCCGGAGCTGGTGGGCGAGGCGCACGAGCGCGGTCTCCGGGTCTACGTCTGGACGGTGAACCCGGTCGCGGAGATCGTCCGGCTGGTCCGGCTCGGCGTCGACGGGGTGATCAGCGACCATCCGACACGCCTCGACGAGGCGCGCCGGATCCTCGCGTCCGGGTCCTGAGCGTCGCGCCCGCCCCGCGCGTGCGCCGACGGCGCGGAGAGGGTCGAGTTGACTTCGGGCCCTCCGTATTCGACCTATGGTGATTCCGTCGAGCCCATCCGAGGGGGGGTGTTGTTTCTACATGCCAGGAGTCCGAGTCAAAGAGAACGAGCCGATCGAGAGCGCCATCCGGCGCTTCAAGAAGCAGTGCGAGAAAGCTGGCATCCTCTCCGAGCTGCGCAAGCGTGAGCACTACGAGAAGCCCAGCGTCAAGCGCAAGAAGAAGGCGCTGGCGGCGCGCAAGCGCGCCTTGCGTCGCGCCGTCCGCAGCCAGGGCTGATTGGCGAGTAGCGAGCATCTCCGCACCCCTTGCCGAGATGCTCGCTACCCCTCACCCGCTCCGAGCGCGAGCGAGCCGGGGGAGAAGGTTCCACGCGGCTTTGCCGCGTGGAAGAGGGGGACAGGGTCCCCCTCGGCGATGAGTGAGAAGGTTCCACGCGGCTCGCCGCGTGGAAGAGGGGGGACCGGGTCCCCCTCATGGAATAAACCGGCATGGGCGCGATTCCAGACGCGGTCCTCGACGAGATCAAGCGGCGCACCGACCTCGCCGCGCTGATCGGCGAGCACGTCGCGCTGAAGCGGAGCGGGCGCGGCTTCCTCGGCCTGTGTCCCTTCCACCAGGAGAAGACGCCGTCCTTCCACGTCGACCCGGAGCGCGGCTTCTTCCACTGCTTCGGCTGCAACGCGGGCGGCAACGCGTTCACCTTCCTGATGCGCGTCACCGGCGCGACGTTCCCCGAGGCCGCGCGCACGCTCGCCGCGCGTGCGAACGTCACCGTGCCCGAGTCGCGCGCGTCGGGCGTGCACGACCGCCTCGCCGAGGTGAACGGGCTCGCGTCACAGCTCTTCTCGATCATCCTGCGCGAGAGCAGGCTCGGCGCGCGCGGCCGCGAGTACCTGGAGCGTCGCGGCATCGACCAGGAGACCGCGCAGCGCTTCCAGCTCGGCTTCGCGCCGGTCGAGGGCTGGGTCGAGAAGCTCCTCAAGCGCGACGTGTCGCCCTCGGATCTGAAGACGCTCGGCCTCGCAAGCCCGAGCAAGCTCGGCCGCGGCGGTCTGTACCCGCTGTTCCGCGACCGCCTGATGTTCCCGATCCACGACCTGTCGGGGCGCGTGATCGGCTTCGGCGGGCGCGCGGTCGGCGACGTGAAGGGCCCGAAGTACCTGAACTCACCCGAGACGCCGCTCTACCGGAAGGGACACCACCTCTACGGCCTCGACCTCGCGCGCGACACGATCCGCGCCGAGAACCGCATCGTGCTCGTCGAGGGCTACCTCGATGCGATCGCGCTCGCGCAGTCGGGGGTCACGAACGTGGCGGCGGTGCTCGGAACGGCGCTCACCACCGAGCAGCTGAAGCTCGGCCGGCGCTTCGCGGAGGACATCGTCATCTGCTTCGACGGCGACGAGGCGGGGCGGCGCGCGGCGCTGCGCGCGTTCCCGCTGTGCGTCGACGCGATCGACCTGTGGCCGCGTGCCGTGTTCCTGCCGTCCGGCGACGATCCGGACAGCTTCGTGCGTCGCGACGGTGCGAAGGGCTTCGCTGACCTCATCGCGAAGGCGCCGACGCTGTTCGACTTCTACCTGGACGAGCTCGTCGGTCGAGACGCGGGCGTCGGCGAGACGGCGCGCGCCGCGACTCGCATGGCGTCGTTGCTCGCGAACGTCCAGGACCCGATCGTGCGCGACAAGATCGTGCGCGGCGTCGCCGGGCGGCTCGGAGTGTCGGACGCGGCACTGCTCGAGGCTGCGGCGCGCAGCCGTGCCGCCGAGACCGCGCGCAGCGCGGCGTCGACCGGCGCCCGCCGCGGTGCCGAGCCGCCTCCGCCGGCCGTGCCGGGCCACGACGAGGTACGCGGCGGGCGGCCCGCGGCGCGAGGGCTTGCTGCTCCGGGTGCGGGAGCGCGCGGGCGCGGCCACTTCTCGCCCGACGCCGAGCTCGTCGAGCTGATCCTGTGCAACGCGAGCGTCGCCGCGCGCGTCGCGGCCGAAGGTGTGGTCGACGAGCTGCAGGATCCCGAGCTCAAGCGGCTCGCGGCGCTCATCCTCGAGCGGCGCGCGGGACCGGCGCCCTTCGAGGCGAGCGAGCTGCTCGCCGAGCTGCCGCGCGGCATGGCCGAGCGCGTCTCGCGCCGCTTGACGAGCTCCGGCGACGCCGAGCTGGAGCGCGCCGGCGACGAGTGGTTCGCGCGACGCACGCAGCGTGGCGCGCGTGCCGACCGGAAGGCGCTGATCGCGCGGCTCCGCGCGGCGGAGCACCGTCGCGACGAGACGCAGATCGCGGCCGCGCTGGCGGCCCTGAACCATGCGCAGCAGCTCGTGGCCGGGTCCGCGGACGCATCCGGCGATGCTGCCGACGGAGACGCCTCCGGTCGCGACCCGGGTGACGAGGTGGGCGAAGCCGACGAGGCGGGCGAAGCCGTCGAGGAGACGGTGCTCCCGCCGGTGCTCGATCCCGGCGACCGGTTCGTGGCGCGGTCGACCGGTGCAGGCGCGGAACTCGAGCGCGATACCGAGGTCGCACCGTACTCCGACGCCGATCCCTTCCCGGACGCAGGTCTCGAGCCCGAGTTCGACGCCGACATCGACGCGGACGCCAACGAGGATTTCTGAGCGAGCGTCACGGAAGCGGATTGACCAGCCCCCTCCCGTCCCCCTAGTAAACGTTCGTTCGTCGCGGGCGCCGTGCGCTCGCCAGCCTCGACAGGGGGGTGGAATGAGCGGTCGTCACGGCATTACCCACAAGTTCGTCCTACGTGCAGGTCTGGTCCTGGCCGCGGCGGCAATGCTTGCGACCCCCGAAGGAATCGCGAGCGCCGATCCGGTCGCGCTGACCGGCGGCAAGACGGCGCGCTTCCGTGCGTTCGTCGTGCCGGCGCGCAACAGCGCCGTGATCACCATCTCCTCCGACGACGCGCTGCAACCGCTGCTCGATCCGATCGCCTGTCCGGCGAACCCGCTGATCCGCATCCGCGCCTCGGACGGCTTCGACAGCGGCGACATCGTCCTGCCGTGCGCGAGCTGGCGGCGGGCGGGCGCGGGCTTCAAGTACGCCGATCGCTTCGCCTCGGTGTCGGGCGTGCAGAGCGTCGTCTTCGCGAAGCGACGCCTGGTGATCAAGCTGAAGGGTGCGAGCTATCCGGCGCTGGTCGGACCGCTCGGCTTCCCGCCGGGCGTCGAGGTCACGTTCTCGAGCGGCAACCGCGAATACTGCGCGCGCTTCGAGACCTTCAAGCGCAACGAGGCCGGCTACGTGCTCGGCACCAAGCCGTCGCGCGCGTGCCTCGTGCCGACGCCCACACCGAGCCCGAGCCCGTCTCCCACGCCGACCCCCACCCCGGCGTTCGTCTGCCCGGGCGGTCGTACCTGCACGGCGTTCAGCGTGCAGCCCGGACCCGGCGATCTGCTGCCGGCCGACGACGGCGTCGCGACGTGGCTCCGGTTGTTCGACTTCACCGGTGCCGGCGTGTTCGGCAACGCGGCCAACGGCCAGTGGGGCCCGGACCGCCTGGTGCTCGCGATGGGCACCGCCGACGGCAACGGCGTCGCACCGCTCGAGCTCGTCGGTACGACGCACCTCGGTGCGAACTTCCTCGACATCGCGCAGCAGCTCGGCACGCAAGGAACGATCTGCGTGCGCATCGAGCAGGACGCGCTGGAGACCGGGTGGATCGACTGCGACGGCGGCCGCGACGCGGACGTGGCACTCGCGGTGGACAGCAACGGCGCGGCACCGGCGTCGCCGTCGCTGCTGAGCGTTCCGGGTGGCGCGGATCCGCTCGCGCCGACGGGCTCGGCGGTGGTGCGCGTGGCGCTACGCTTCGCGGTCGCACCGACCAACGGTGCGTCGTGCAGCACGGTCGACTACTCGGCATCGCCGGTGATCCGCTCGGCGTTCACCACCGGTGTCGCGGCGAGTGCGGTCGCGAACGACTGGATCAATGGCGCTCCGGGCGCGGCTGGACCGAACGAGACGTCGCTCGCGGGTGTGCCCTTCACGTGCAGCGGCTGGGGCACCGCGAGCGCCGCTCCGGCGAGCATCGTCGCGCCGCTCTACGCGCTCGACTTCACGGCCCCGATCGTGAACCAGGTGGTCGATCTCGCGCAGGCGTTCCGTCTCGACCTCGAGCCGACGACCGGCAGCGCACCGACCCCTTCGCCGGCTCCGACGGCGACGCCCACGCCCGTGCCGCCCACGCCGTCCCCGGCGCCGACCGCGACGCAGAGCCCGACGCCGACCGCTGCGCCGACCGCGTCGCCGACGCCCGCTCCGACGCATTCGCCGGCGCCGACGCACAGCCCCACGCCTTCGCCCACGCCGCCGCCGGTTGCGACGACCGTGCCAGCGCAGATCACGGTGGTGACGATCACCGACGCGAGCGCCAACTGGGGTCCGGACTACACCGCGCTCGGCAACTGCTACGACGGTGCGCGCTCGAGCGCGAGCGTGACGTCGCAGACGCCGGGCGCGTTCGCGACGCGCTTCCAGCAGAGCGTCGCGACCGACTGCGAGGCGGTCCCGACCGGCGGAGGCGGCGTCACCGCCGATGCGGCCGCGGATTACACCATCGGCTTCGCCGTCACCTGTCCCGCGGGCAGCACCTACCAGCTCGCGGTCGCCACCACGCTGCGCGGTGCGCACACGATCAATCGGGACAACGGCGACGGTTGCGACCTGCCGTTCTTCGGCACCACGCTCGCGTCGCAGGCACAGGTCACGTCCGTGAGCGGCTCGTTCACCGGTGGCGCGCTCGCGAGCGGCTCGCTCGGGCTTCCCGCGCCGGCCAACCTGACGAGCGCACCGGACGCCGACCAGCCGTTCCTCGCGACCGGCAATGCCCTGCTCAGCGGCAACGGCACGGGTGGCGCGGTCGCGCACTCGCTGCGCTTCGCGTGGAACGCGCGCTGCTCGAGCAACGGCGACTCGACCAACACCGGCTCCGAGTGCGCGGTGCGCCTCGGCCTCGAGTCACAGCTCGACCCGAACGGCATCGCGAGCTGCATGGACGCCGACGACTATCCCGGCGTCGGCGGTCGCGACGCGGCCACCGACGGCCACTTCGTGACGGTCACGGGAACGTGCACGACGCTGGTCGCGCCGCCGACGGCGACGCCGCAGCCGACCGGCAGCCCCGTGCCGACGCAGAGTCCGACACCCGGGCCGACCCCGACGCCTGGTCCGACACCGACGCCAACTCCGGTGTTCACGCCGACGCCGACACCCGGCCCGCTCGGCAACCTTTCGTTCACCGTGGCAACCGGATCGAATGCGTACTGCCCGGCCGACTCCGCGAGCGGCTCGTTCCTGAAGACGCAGGGCAACCCGACCGGGGGCGTGCCGGGGACGGTGTGCAGCGGCTCGAAGGGCGCCTTCACGTCCGGTCCGTTGCAGCTCGCCGGCGGCGTGCGCGACGCCTTCGGCCGCGCCGACCTGATCCTCGCGGCGCCGGTGGTGATCGGCGTCGACCTCGACACGCAGACGCCGAACTGCGGTGGGTCTTGCGGCGCGTGCTGGCGCTTCGAGGACGACACCTCGGCGTTGGGCTTCGTCGACTGCGACGGCGGCAGCAACGCCGACCAGACGCTGATCGTCGCCAGCAACGGCAGCGGAGCGCCGCCGGCGCCGGCGCTCGATCCGTCGTGGTGGACGCTGCCGAGCGGTGCGGGAAACACCGGAGCGGGCGCGGCCATCGTGCGGGTGCGCGTCAAGCGCATGCGCGTCAACGGCACGACGACGTGTCCCGGCGTCAACGACGCGTCGTGGGCGAGCCGTCCCGTCGAGTCGCTCGCACTGGTGACCGGGCAGGTGACGACGCGCATCGACTCCGCACGTCGCTGCACCGGCAGCCTGTTCGGCACCGGGTGCCCGAGCTCGAGCACGTTCACCGTCAGCCTCACCGGCACGAACTTCAGCTGCTCGAACTGGAGCACCAACAGCGGGGCGCGGCTGGTGATCCCGTTCGTCAACCTCGACGAGAACCTCGGGAGCACGTTCGGCACCGGTGACATCGCGCAGGTGCTGCGCCTGAATGATTGAAAAGGGGGACTCTGTCCCCCCTCTCCACGCGGCGGAGCCGCGTGGAGTCTTTCCCCCCGGGTCGCTTCGCTCCGCGCTCGCTGCGCTGGCGTGCACGGGCCGGTGCCGGTGCGGCCCATCGGCGTCTTGCGATCGGGCGGGAATTACGCGACCGTCCGCAGGTCCTGCGTCGTGCGGGCCCGTAGCTCAGTTGGTCAGAGCGGCCGGCTCATAACCGGTTGGTCCCAGGTTCGAGGCCTGGCGGGCCCATCGTGAACCGGCGGACGGGCGGCGTGCTCCGGCCGAATCGACCGGAGCCGTTCGCCCGTCTCGTCGCACGGGCCGACCGCGAGAACATGCCCAATCGGCTTGCACACCGGCGCTCGAGTGTTAGACCAGCAGACTCGCAAGGAGCGCACGATTGGACCCTTCCCTGATTGAGATCCTAGCCAGTCTACAGGAAATCGATCGAAGGAACCGCGAACGCGCGCTCGAGCTCGACGAGCTCGAGCGCCAGAGCACCGAGATCGGTGCGACGCTCGCCACCAAGCGCCTGCAGGTCGAAGGCACGCGCGCCGAGGCGGGGCTGGCCGCGAGCCGACGCCGCGAGCTCGAGGCGCAGCTGCAGGACGCCGAGAGCAAGAACAAGGAGCGTCGCATGCGCCTCGGGCGCATCCGCAACGACAAGGAGCTCATCGTCGCGCAGCGCGAGATCGAGGTCGCCAAGGAGGCCAACTCGCGGCTCGAGGAAGAGATCCTGACGCTTCTCGAGCAGAACGAGGCCGTCGACGGCGGCCTCCGCGAGGCCGAGACCGAGCTCGGCGAGCTCGAGGGGCGGTTCGCGAAGCACGAGGAGCACGCGCGCGAGCGGATCGCGCAGCTCCGTGCCGAGATCGACGGCGACCGCGGCGAGCGCGAGGCGATCGCGGCGCGCCTCAGCGTGCCGGTGCGCAAACGCTACGAGCAGATCTTCGCGCGGCGCGGTGGCATGGCGGTGGTCGAGGTGCGGCGCGGCATCTGCCTCGGCTGCAACATGCACCTGCCGCCGCAGCTCTACATCGAGATCCAGAAGGCGCGCGACGTGCACATCTGTCCGAGCTGCAACCGCATCCTGTACTGGCGTGCGGAGCAGACCAGCGAAGCGAGTGGAACCGAGGGCTGAGCCGCTTCGCACGGGGACGAAGATTTCGGAGGGGGTCGGACGGTCGATCGGGCTCGCGCCCGGTAGGAAAGTCCGGACTCCGCAGGGCAGGACGGCCGCTAACGGCGGCGCCAAGTGATTGGCGGAAAGTGCCACAGAAAACGAGACGTCCAGGCGCGCGGGCGACCGCGTGTCGGGTCACGGCGAAAAGGTGGAGTAAGAGCCCACCGGCCGCGCGCGAGAGCCGCGGCGCTTGGCAAACCCCGTCCGGAGCAAGGCCAAACTGGGGGAGGGCGGCCCGTCCGTCGAACCCGGGTCCGGCCGCACTGAGCCCGCGAGCAATCGCGCGCCCAGAGGAATGACCGTCGCCCGGTCCGTTACGACCGGGGACAGAATCCGGCTTACAGACCCCCTCCGAATCCGCTTCCGGGACGTCTCGTCCCTCGCCCGCGACGCCGCTCGAAGATTGGCTTTGACGGCTGCGCGCGCCACCGCTTCGCGTGTGAAGGCGAAGGAATGGCGAATGCCGGCGCGCAGTCCAGGCGAAATTCCGCCGCGCGCGCAGATTCCTATTGACACCCCGCGGCGCTTCCCCGTAAGAGGCAGTTTGTGGGGGCCAGTGGGGATAGGTGGGTGTCTGGGCGGCTAGGGTGGTGGTGAGGCCCTCTCCGAGCGAGCCATGTTCGAGGGGCGCTTCACCAACACGCTGGACGACAAGGGGCGCGTCGCGCTGCCGGTACGGTATCGCGAGAAGCTCTCGGCCGACGGACAGGACCGCATCGTGCTGACCGTCTGGGCGATCAACGGCGTCGCGTGTCTCGAGGGGTACGACGGGCGCGGCTGGCAGGAGCTGGTCGTCGACCTGCAGTCGAAGGGTGGGGCCTTCGGAGCCAACCGCGCGTTTCTGGAGACCGTGTACATCGGCGAATCGCAGACCTGTCAGCCCGACAAGCAGGGCCGCATCCTCATCCCGCAGGCTCTTCGCGAGCACGCCGCCCTCGCCGACGAGGTGGTCTTCGTCGGGGTGGGCCGCAAGTTCCAGATCTTCAACCCGGCCGAGCGCAAGAAGCTCACCGACCGGTTCCTCAGCAAGCTGCACGAGAATCCGGAGCTTTTCAACAATGTGGACAACTGAGACGATCGCAGACGAGAGCCACCTGCGGGAGGGCCAGGCGATGGCGTCGTCGTCGGACCAGCGATTCGCGCACGAGCCGGTCATGCTCGACGAGGTCGTCGAGCTGCTCGCGCCGGTGCTGGCGCGCCCCGGGGCGCGCATCGTCGATCTGACGCTCGGTCTCGGCGGACACTCGGCCGCGCTGCTCGCGCGCGCTCGCGAGGACGTACGACTGCTCGGCCTCGACCGCGACCCGCGTGCGCTCGCGTCCGCCGCGGAGCGTCTGGCCCACTTCGGGGATCGCGTCATCGTCCGCCATGCGCGCTTCTCGGAGCTTCCCACCCGTCTCGCCGAGCTCGGCTGGGACCGCGTCGACGCGGTGCTCGCCGATCTCGGCGTGTCGTCGCTGCAGCTCGACGACGCCGGGCGCGGCTTCAGCTTCCAGCGCGAGGGCGATCTCGACATGCGCATGGACCCGACGCGCGGCGAGAGCGCGGCCGATCTGCTCGCGCGTCTCACGCAGGGCGAGCTCGCGGACCTGCTGCGCGACCTCGGCGAGGAGCCCGAGGCACGCCGCATCGCACGCGCGCTGTGCCGTGCCTCTGCCGACGAGCGTCCGCGCACCACCGCCGAGCTTCGCGCCGCGATCGTGCGCGCCGTCGGTGCGCGCGCGACGCGCCGTCACGATCCGGCGACGCTCACCTTCCAGGCGCTGCGCATCGCGATCAACGACGAGCTGTCGGAGCTCGAGAGCCTGCTCGCGATCCTGCCCGAGCACCTGACGCGCGGCGGGCGGGCGGCGTTCCTGGCCTACCACTCGCTCGAGGACCGTCTCGTCAAGCAGTGCTTCCGGAGCTGGTCGGCGCGTTGCGTGTGCCCGCCGGAGCTGCCGATCTGCCGGTGCGGCGGCAAGGCGCGTGCGGTGCGGCTCACGCCGGGCGCGGCCCGGCCGATGGTCGACGAGGTCGCGCGCAACCCGCGCGCTCGAAGCGCGCGCCTGCGCGCGGTGGAGTGGGTCGATGAGCGCTGAAGCGGCGGTTCTCCCGCGGCAGCACCTGGTGGCGCGCGGCGCGCTCGCGATGTCAGCGACGGGGAGCCGCAACGCCCCGCGGCGGCCTGCGGCCGTCGCCGGAGTCGAGGGCGGGCGGATCGCGCGCGCACGTGCGACCCGCCTCAACCTGCTCGCCGGCTTGATCGCGATGGCGGCGATGCTGTTTCACGTCTGGACCGGTCTCCGCGTCGGCACGCTCGGCTACGAGCTGTCGCGTGCTCGCGCCCTCGGGCAGCGCCTCGACCGCCAGCTCAACGACCTGACGTTCGAGAACAGTGTCATCATGAAGCCGGATGCGCTCGCCGAGGAGGCGCGGCGCCGGCTCGGCCTCGACTGGCCGCGGTCGGGACAGATCGTCGAGCTGCCGTGACGTCTCCTGCGGACACCGGCACGTCGCGCGAGCGGATCCTCGTGATCGCCGTCGTGATCGTGCTGCTGCTCGTCGCGATGGGAGGCCGCGTCGTGCAGCTCACGGTGATCGACGGCCCCGAGCTGCTCGCCAAGGCGCGGCGGCAGTACCTCGAGACCATCCACATGGCGGCGCCGCGCGGCCAGATCCGCGACCGCGAGGGGACCATCTTCGCCGACACCGTCGGCATGCCGTCGATCTACGCGAGCCCGAAGTACCACAAGGTCTCCGCCGAGGTGCGCGATGGACTCGCGCGTGCTCTCGACATGCCGCGCGCGCAGCTCGACGAGAGGCTCGACCGCAACGCGGGCTTCGTCTGGCTGAAGCGCCACGTTTCGCGCGAGCAGGCGCGCGAGGTGGAGCGTCTCGATCTGCCCGGCGTCGACGCGATCCTCGAGGGGCGCCGCGTGTACCCGCTCGACACCATCGGCTCGCACGTGATCGGCATGGCCGGCACCGACATGCGCGGACTCGAAGGGCTCGAGCTGCGCTACGATCGGGTGATGCGCGGTCAGGAGCTGATCTACCGCGCCGAGCGCGACGGCCGCGGCGGACTCCTGTTCACCCACGGCGTCGCCGCCGAGGAGAGCGACGAGCAGGCGACCGGACCGCTCGCGCTCGACAGTCGCCTCGAGGCGGGCGCGACGCTCGAGCTGACGATCGACGCGGGCCTGCAGGAGATGGTCGAGCGCGAGCTCGCGGCCGGCGTGCAGGCGGCGAACGCCGACGCGGGCACGGCGATCATGCTCGACCCGCACACCGGCGCGATCCTGGCGCTCGCCAACTACCCGTGGTTCGACCCGAACCGCCCGGGTGGTTCGGCGCAGGACGCGCGACGCAACCGCGCGGTCACCGACAGCTTCGAGCCGGGCTCGACCCTGAAGGCGATGCTCGCGGCGGCAGCGATCGACGAGGGCGTCGTCGATCCCGACGATCGCGTCTTCTGCGAGAACGGCAAGTACAAGATCGGCCGCTGGACGATCAACGACCACCATCCCTACGGACTGCTCACGATTCCCGAGGTGATCCAGCACTCGAGCAACATCGGGGTCAGCAAGATCGCCGAGAAGCTCGGACGGGAGCGCTACTACCGCTACCTGCAGAGCTTCGGCTTCGGCCGCCCGACCGCGGTCGACCTGCCGGGCGAAGTCGGCGGCATCATGCGTCCGGTCGACCGCTGGGCGCACATCGACCTCGCGACGAGCAGCTTCGGCCAGGGTATCTCGGTCACCGCGATCCAGCTCACCGCGGCCTTCGCGGCGATCGCCAACGGCGGGCGGTTGCACCAGCCGTACCTGCTCGAGCGCGCCGTCGACACCAGCGGCAAGGTGCTGCTGGCCCGCCAGGGAGGCTTCGGCGACGCGGCGTCGCGCGACGTGATCCGGCCCGAGACGGCGCGCGAGATCGGCGCGATGCTCGAGCGCGTGGTCGAGGCCGAGGGCGGCACCGGGAAGAAGGCGCGCGTTCCCGGCGTGCGCGTCGCCGGCAAGACCGGCACCGCGCAGAAGGTGGACTCCAAGACCCGTCGCTACTCGAACGAGCGCCTCGCGTCGTTCATCGGCTACGCGCCGGCCGACGCCCCGATGTTCGTCACGCTCGTCATGATCGACAACCCGCGCGGTGTTCGCTACGGCGGGCTCATCGCGGCGCCGGTGTTCTCGTCGATCATGTCGCGCGCGCTCGATCGCTTCGGCAAGCGCCCGGCGGTGCTGCCGACGGCCACTCCCGCGACCGCCGCGAGCAAGGCGAACGGCGGGAAGGCCTCCGTCAAGCGTTCGCCACGCGCCGACAAGGGACAGGCGCCTTCGCGTCCCGGTACGAACGTCGGTCTCCTGCAGGTGGCCTTTCCGGGACCCGTAGAGCTGACGCCGTCGTTCGCCGGCATGAGCTTGCGCACCGCGATGCGCGAGGCGCAGCGCCTCGGGCTGCGTCTCGAGGCGCGCGGCAGCGGCTTCGTGGTCGCGCAGGATCCGCCCGCGGGGACGCCGCTGCCGCAGCACGTCGGCGCGAGCGACACGGGCAGCGGACGCGAGCTGTGCGAGGGCCGCGACAGCGTGCTGGTCACCCTGGGGCCGGCGGCATGATGCTCGCGAGCCAGGCGGGCGACCCGCAGGGCGGCGCGTCCGGGCGCGGCCGCGCGCCCGGGACGCTCGGCGCGCTGCTGATCGCGCTGCACCGCGAGGGCGTGCTCGCGCGCGGCGACGCCGCGACGCGCATCGATGCGGTGAGCGCCGACTCGCGCCACATCCGTCCGGGAACGCTCTTCGTCGCCCTGCCCGGGACGCGCACGAGCGGCCTCGAGTTCGTCCGCGACGCCTGCGCGCGCGGCGCAGCCGCGGTCGTGATCCCGGCCGGCGCCGAGGTCGACGATCTGGGCATCGACGCGCGCGTCCCCGTCGTCCGCACGGTCGCGCCGCATCGCTTCGTGGCGCTCGCGGCGCACGAGGTCGCGGGCCGACCGAGTGCTGCGATGACTGTGGTCGGGATCACCGGCACGAGCGGCAAGACGACCACCAGCTACCTGCTCGAGTCGATGTTCCGCGCGGCAGGCGCGGCCCCGGGCGTCGTCGGCACGATCGAGTACCGCTTCCCGGGACACCGCGAGGAGGCCCCGCTCACCACGCCGGACGCGGTCGCCTTGCAGGAGCTCTTGGCGCGCATGCACGGCGCCGCGGTGAGCCACGTGGCGATGGAGGTGTCGTCGCACGCGCTCGCGCAGGACCGTGTGACCGGCGTCGCGTTCGACGTCGGCGTGTTCACCAACTGCTCGCGCGACCACCTCGACTACCACGGCGACATGGAGGACTACTTCGCGGCGAAGGCGCGCCTGTTCCGCGAGCTGCTGCCGGCGTCGGGCAAGCGGAGCACCGCGGTGCTCAACGCGGAGGACCCGCGCGTGATGGCGCTGGCGGGCGAGCTCGAGGTCCCGGTGACGACCTTCGGCCGTGGCAGCGACGTCCGTTGCGTCGATCTCGGCACCGACATGGAAGGCATGCGCGGTACGATCGACGCGGGCGGCGAGCGCATCGCGTTCGCGAGCCGCATGATCGGCGCGCCGCACCTGGCGAACATCCTCGCGGCGACCGCCGTCGCGCGGACGCTCGGGCTCGCCACCGACGCCATCCGCGCCGGCATCGAGAGCCTCGCCGGCGTCCCGGGACGTCTCGAGGCGATCGCCGAAGGCCAGCCCTTCGCGGTGGTGGTGGACTACGCACACAAGCCGGACGCGCTCGAGCGCTCGCTCACGAGCCTGCGCGAGCTCACGTCGGGCCGCTTGATCGTGGTGTTCGGTTGCGGTGGCGACCGCGACAAAGGGAAGCGTTCGCTGATGGGGGAGATCGCCGGTCGGCTCGCCGACGTGGTGGTGATCACCTCCGACAATCCGCGGACGGAAGAGCCGATGGCCATCCTCGCGGCCATCGAAAGCGGCGTGCGGGACGCGGACCGCACGCCCGTCGCGTCACAGGCGCTCGGGCAAACGGGGCAGGTGGATGGGTATGTGGTGGTGCCCGAGCGCCGCGCGGCGATCGCGCTGGCGATCGGGGCGGCCCGAGCGGGCGACCTGGTGCTGATCACCGGCAAGGGACACGAGGACTATCAGATCGTCGGAACGACGAAGCATCACCTGGACGACCGCGAGGAGGCCAGGGCGGCGCTCCGCGCGCGCGGCTACGCGGCGTCCGGGGACTGAGGATGTGGGGTGGAAGTGGCTTTCGGTCGCACGGTGGGGTGGTAGGTAGGCCGTGGAGGGTGCGACCGGGGTGGTGGGGAAGGGCCAGGGTCGGCTCGTTACGCTCGAGCAGGCGATGAGCCGGACCTGGCCCCTCCACCAGGGGTCTCTCCTGGAGACGGAACAGGCACGAAAGCGCGATGATGCTCTATCAGCTCCTCTACCCCTTGCACACGACCTACTCGGGCTTCAACGTCTTTCGCTACATCACGTTCCGCACGCTGCTCGCGGGGCTGACCGCCCTGGTCATCTCGTTCTGGCTCGGGCCGATCGTGATCCAGCGGCTGTCGGCGCTGAAGGTCGGCCAGCAGATCCGCAATGACGGCCCGCAGAGCCACCTGTCGAAGGCTGGCACGCCGACCATGGGCGGGGTGCTCATCCTGTTCTCGGGACTGCTCGCCACGCTGCTGCTCGCCGACCTCGCGAACCCCTACATCTGGCTCGCGCTGCTGGTGACGGTGGGCTTCGCCGCGATCGGCTTCGTCGACGACTACCGGAAGCTCCGCGGCCGCAGCTCGGCGGGCCTCTCGGCGCGCGCCAAGTTCTCGCTGCAGCTCGTGATCGGGCTCGTCGCGGGCGTCGTGCTGGTGTCGATGCCCGACTTCGCGACCACGCTCAACTTCCCCGTGCTGAAAGACGCGCGGCCCGAGATCGGGCTCTGGTACGTCCCGTTCGCCGCCTTCGTGATCGTCGGCGCTTCGAACGCGGTCAACCTGACCGACGGCCTCGACGGCCTCGCGATCGGCCCGGTCGCGATCGCGGCCGCGACCATCGGCGTGTTCGCCTACGTCGCCGGCAACGCGAAGCTCGCGGAGTACCTGCAGATCGCCTACGTGCCCGGCGCAGGCGAGTTGCTGGTGTTCTGCGGCGCGCTGGTCGCGGCCGGTCTCGGCTTCCTGTGGTTCAACGCCTACCCGGCGCAGATGTTCATGGGCGACGTCGGCTCGCTGCCGCTCGGCGCGGCGATCGGGCTCGTCGCGCTGGTGAGCAAGCAGGAGCTGGTGCTGCCGCTGCTGGGGCTGGTGTTCGTCGCGGAGGCGCTGTCGGTGATCTTCCAGGTCGCGTCGTTCAAGCTGCGCAGGAAGCGCATCTTCAAGATGGCGCCGATCCACCACCACTTCGAGCTGATGGGCTGGCCGGAGCCGCTGATCATCGTCCGCTTCTGGATCATCGCGATCATCTGCGCGCTGCTCGCGCTGGCGACGCTCAAGGTGCGGTGAGGGAGCGCTCCGGTGACCGGCCCCTGCGACCCCGCGACCCTCGCGTCGCGCCACGTCCTGGTGGTCGGTCTCGGGCGTACGGGGGCGTCGCTCGCGCGCTACCTGACGTCGCGTGGGGCGCGCGTCCGGCTGTGTGATCGGCGTGCCGACGCGCCGGCACCCGACATCGCGTCGCCGGACGTCGAGGTGCGGCGCGGCAGCGACGGTCCCGAGCTGCTGTCCGGCATCGACCTCGTCGTCCCGAGCCCGGGCGTGCCGGCGGATGCTCCGATCCTCGCGGCGGCGGTGCGCGACGGAATCCCCGTGTGCAGCGAGATCGAGCTCGCGGCGGCGGCGATCGACGCTCCGCTCGTCGCGATCACCGGCACCAACGGCAAGAGCACGACGACGTCGCTCATCGGCGCGATGGCCGAGGCGGCGGGACTCGAGGTCTTCACGGGCGGCAACCTGGGAACGCCGCTGATCGACGCTGCGGGTGGAAGCCACGACGTGGTGGTGGCGGAGATCTCGAGCTTCCAGCTCGAGTGGGTGGAGCGCTTCCACCCGCAGGTCGGCGTCCTGCTGAACGTGACCGACGATCACCTCGACCGCTACCGCGATCGGGAGCACTACCTGGCGACCAAGGCGAGGCTCTTCGCGCGCCAGACCGACGGCGACGTCGCGGTGCTGAACCGTGACGACGCGCCGGTCGCGTCGCTCGCGCGCGCGCTCGCAGCCGACGTGCGCACCTTCGGCAGCGCACCGCCCGGCGAAGGTGCGGGGCGAGGCGGCTGCGCGTTCGTGCGCGGCGATGCGATCGTGCTGCGCGAGGCGGCGCGCGAGCTCGCGTTCCCGCTCGCCCGCAGCTCGCTGCGCGGCCAGCACAACCGCGAGAACCTGATGGCGGCGCTGCTCGCCGCGCGCGCTCTCGGCCTCGCGCCCGAGCCGCTGCAGGCGACGATCGACGCGTTTCGAGGGCTTCGCCATCGCCTCGAGACGGTGCGCGAGCTGGCGGGCGTCGCCTACGTCGACGACTCGAAGGGAACCAACGTCGGTGCGCTGCTCAAGTCGCTCGAGGGCTACGCGGACGGCAGCGTCGTGCTGATCGCCGGCGGGCTCGCGAAGGGCGGCGACTACACGGTCGCGCGCGCGCTGCTCGCGCGCAAGGTGCGCCACCTCGTGCTCTACGGGGACGCGCGGTCGTTCCTCGCCGAGAGCTGGCGTGACGCGGCCGAGGCGACCATCCACGAGCGCTTCGCCGACGCCGTCACCGCGGCGATCGCGAGCGCGCGTCCGGGCGACGTCGTGCTGCTGTCGCCGGCGTGCGCCAGCATGGACCAGTTCAAGGACTACGCCGCGCGCGGCGACGCGTTCGCGGCCATGGTGGAGGCGATTCCGAACGATGACGTCGCACGTGGCTGAGGCGGGAGCATTCCCCACCGACGATCTCCGTCCGGCGGTGCTGCGCGGCCGGCAGGTCGACTTCTGGCTGCTCGGCGCCGTGCTCGGACTGCTCGGGCTCGGCATCGTCATGGTGTTCGACGCGAGCTACTTCATCGGCGCCGAGCGCTTCGGTAGCCCCTACGCGCTGGTCGCTCGCCAAGCCGTGTTCATGTGCATGGCGGCGACGCTCGCCTTCTTCCTGTCGCGGATCGACCCGCTGCTCCTGCGCCGCCTCGCGTATCCCGCGCTGTTCGCGACGCTCTTCCTTCTCGTCCTGGTGCTCGTCCCCGGCATCGGCCAGGTTCGTGGCGGCGCGCGGCGGTGGATCTCGCTCGGACTGTTCGCATTCGAGCCGTCGGAGCTGATGAAGCCGGTGTTCGTGCTCTACCTCGCGCACTCGCTGACGCGGAAGCAGTCGAAGATCCACAGCTTCGTCGACGGCGTCCTGCCGCACCTGATGATGCTGCTGGTGCCGATCGTGCTGCTCCTGCTGCAGCCCGACTTCGGTGCGTCGGCGGTGCTCGCGATGGTCACGCTGGCGATGCTGTTCGCGGGCGGTGCCCGCCTCGGGCAGCTCGGGGCGCTCGGTCTGCTCGCCCTGCCGCCGGCGCTCGCGCTGATCTGGCACTCGCCGTACCGCTGGCAGCGGGTCACCGCGTTCCTCGATCCGTGGCAGGACCAGCTCGGCAACGGCTTCCAGCTGGTGCAGTCGTTCCTCGCCTTCGGCAGCGGCGGCGTGCTCGGTGCGGGGCTCGGCAACGGCAAGCAGAAGCTCTTCTACCTCCCCGAAGGGCACACCGACTTCATCTTCTCCCTGATCGGCGAGGAGCTCGGGCTCGCCGGTGCGGTGGTCGTGCTGCTCTGCTTCGGCGTGCTCGCGATGCGCGGCTTTCGCGTCGCGACGCGTTCGCGCGACTGCTTCAGCCGGCTGCTCGCGTTCGGCCTGACCTTCCTGATCGTCGGCCAGGCGATGCTCAACATCTCGGTGGCGCTCGGTCTGCTGCCGACCAAGGGCATGCCGCTGCCTCTGGTGAGCTACGGCGGCTCCGCGATGATGTCGGCGGGTCTGCTGCTCGGCGTGCTCCTCGCTCTGTCGCGCGAGGCGCGCGCGTGAGGGGCGGGGGATGCTGCAGCGGGTCCTGATCGCCGGCGGAGGCACCGGAGGGCACCTCTTCCCGGGCATCGCGGTCGCGAACGAGCTGGTGCGGCGCTGCGCGTCCGAGGTGCGCTTCGTCGGCAGCACGCACGGCATCGAGCGCACCGCGGTGCCGCGCGCCGGCTACCCGGTCGATCTGCTGCCGATGCGCGGGCTGCGCCGCGAGGGCATCGGCGGTCTGTTGCGCGCCGCGTGGCGCATCCCGTGGAGCTTTCTCGCGGCGCTGCGGATCGTCGGCCGCTTCCGGCCGCAGCTCGTGGTCGGCGTCGGTGGGTACGCGTCGTTCCCCGCCGTGGTCGCGGCGTTCCTGCGCCGCGTGCCGATCGTCCTGCTCGAGCAGAACGCGAGCCCCGGCGCCGCGACACGCGTGCTCGCGCCCCTCGCGCGGCGCGTGTGCGTGAGCTTCCCGCAGACGAAGCAGGCTCTCGGCGAGAGTGCGGTCTTGACCGGCAATCCGGTGCGCGGTGGCGCGACGGTGCCGGCTGCCGCCGAGACGGGCGCGACGCGCGGCGCGGGACCGCCGCGGATCCTGGTCTTCGGAGGCAGCGCCGGGGCGCACCACCTGAACGAGGTGGTTCCGGGCGCGCTCGCTGCAGTCGGCTCGCCGCTCGACGTCGTCCACCAGACGGGCGCCGCCGATCGCGACGCGGTCGCTTCCACCTACGAGCGGCTCGGCGTCGCGGCAACGGTGCACGCGTTCATCGACGACATGGTCGGCGAGTACCGTCGCGCGGACCTGGTCGTCTGCCGCGCCGGCGCGACGACGATCGCCGAGCTGACCGCGCTCGGCGTCGCGGCGATCCTGGTACCGTTCCCGTTCGCGGCGGGCGACCACCAGCGGCTCAACGGTCAGGCCCTGGTCGACGCGAGCGCCGCCTGGATGATCCTCGATCGCGAGCTCACGCCGGAGCGGCTCGCGACGGCCGTGCGCGACGCGCTCGCCGACCCCGCGCGTCTCGCCGAGACGCGACGCCGCGCGCGCGCGCTCGGACATCCGGACGCGACCGCGCGCGTGGTCGACGTCTGCCTCGAGGAGGCGGGGGCCGCGTGACCCGCCGCACGCAGCCGCGGCAGGTGCGCGGGCGCCCGGAGCCCGCTACAAGCCTGCGCGAAATGCGTGCGGGACACCACATCCACTTCGTCGGCATCGGCGGCATCGGCATGAGCGGCATCGCCGAGGTGCTCCTCACCCTCGGCTACGGCGTGAGCGGCTCGGATCTCGCGCCGAGCGATTCGACGCACCGTCTCGAGCGCCTCGGCGCGCGCATCTCGTACGGGCACGACCCCGAGCACGTCACCCCGGGGACCGACGTGGTGGTGATCTCGTCCGCCGTCAAGTACGCGAACCCGGAGGTGGTGCGGGCGCGCGACCTGCGCATCCCGGTCATCCCGCGCGCCGAGATGCTGGCCGAGCTGATGCGCGTCAAGTCGGGGCTCGCGGTGGCGGGCACGCACGGCAAGACCACCACCACGTCGATCCTCGGCGCGATCCTCTCCGAGGCGGGCCTCGACCCGACGGTCGTGATCGGCGGCAAGGTGCTGGCGCTCGGCACCAACGCGCGCCTCGGGCTCGGCGAGTACATGGTCGTCGAGGCCGACGAGAGCGACGGGACCTTCCTGCTGCTGTCGCCGACCATCGCCGTGGTGACGAACATCGACCCCGAGCACCTCGACCACTACGGGAGCGTCGAGCGCGCCGCCGACGCGTTCCTCGAGTTCGTCAACCGCGTCCCGTTCTACGGCCTCGCGGTACTGTGCGTCGACAGCCCGCGCGTGCGCGCGCTGCTGCCGCGCGTCCGCAAGCGCTACGTGACCTACGGTCTCTCGCCCGACGCCGAGATCGGCGCGCGCGACCTCGTGGTCGAGGGGTTCGAGACACGCTTCGTCGTGACGCGCGGCGGCGAGGATCTGGGGGCGGTGCGCATCGGCATGCCCGGTCGCCACGTCGCGCAGAACGTGCTGGCGACGATCGCCGCCGCGTGCGAGCTCGGCGTCGACTTCGCGACCTGCGCGCGCGCGCTCGCCGAGTTCAGCGGCATCCACCGGCGCTTCGAGGTGCGCGGCGAGGCGTGCGGCGTCACCGTGATCGACGACTACGGCCACCACCCCGAGGAGATCCGCGTCACCCTGCGCGCGGCGCGCGAGGGGCTCGGACGGCGTCTGCTGGTCGCGTTCCAGCCGCACCGCTACACGCGCACGCGCGATCTCTTCGACGACTTCCTCGCAGCGTTCGACGACGCGGACGTTCTATTCTTGACCGAGATCTACGCGGCCGGCGAGGATCCGGTCGAGGGCGTGAGCGGCTCGTCGCTCGCCCAGGCGCTCAAGGCACGGGGGCACGCGGACGTGCGCTTCGTCGGCCCGCGCGACGACCTCCCGGCACGCATCGCGGCGGAGGCGCGTCCCGGCGACGCCGTGCTGATGCTCGGTGCGGGCGACATCGTCCGCCTCGGCGACGACCTCCTGGCGGCGATCGCCGCACGCGACGCGACCCCTCCGGTCCGGGTGGTCAAGTGACGGAGCTCGCCGAACGCTTCGATCTCGACGCGTCGGCCCTGGCCCCGGACTGCGCGCTGCGTCGCGACGAGAGCCTCGCGCGGCACACCTCGATGCGCGTCGGCGGCCCCGCCGACCTCTTCTGCGAGGTGGAGAGCGAGGCAGCGCTCGCGGCCGTCGTGCGCCACGCGCGCGCCGCGCGGCTGCCGCTCTTCGTGCTCGGCGGCGGCACGAACCTGGTGGTGTCGGACCGCGGCGTGCGTGGCGTGACCGTCAAGCTCGGACGGAGCTTTGCGCGCACGACGTGGCTCGCCGAGGACGGCCGGGCGGCGCGGGTGCTCGCCGGGGCGGCGGGGAACTTCAAGCGGCTCGTCGTCGACGTCACCGGGCGCGGCTTCACCGGCCTCGAGTTCGGCGAGGGCATCCCCGGCACCGTCGGCGGTGGCGTGCTGATGAACGCCGGCGCCTTCGGCGGCGAGATCGCGGACGTCGTCGTCGCACTGCGCGGCGTGACCGCCGCCGGCGAGGCGGTGCAGATCCCGCGTGCCGAGCTCGCCTTCGCCTACCGCCGGCTGGACCTGCCGCGCGGCTTCGTCGTGACGGCGCTCGAGCTGCGCGTCGAGCGCGGCGATCCCGAGCGGATCGCGCAGGCCGTCGCCGACGCGAAGCGCAAGCGCGGGCGGCACCAGCCGCTCGGCCAGCCGAACGCGGGATCGGTCTTCAAGAACCCGCCCGGCGACTTCGCCGGGCGGCTGCTCGAGCTGTGCGGTCTCAAGGGGCGTCGGATGGGCGGCGCGCAGGTGTCGCCGCAGCACGCCAACTTCATCGTCAACACCGGCGGTGCGCGCGCGAGCGAGGTGCGTGACCTGCTGCGCGAAATGCGCGATACCGTGTGGCGGCGGCGCGGCGTGTGGCTCGAGCCGGAGGTCCGCCTGGCGGGGGAGTGGTGAGGTGGTGACGAAGGAGCAGGGACGCTACCGCGGGCGCCGGGTCGGCGTGCTGTCGGGCGGTCTCTCCTCGGAGCGGGAGATCTCGCAGCGCAGCGCCCGCTCGGTGGTGACGGCGTTGCGCGAGCGCGGCTACGACGTGTGCGAGATCGCCGTCGACCGCGAGGTCGCGCGCGCGCTGCGCGAGCAGGGAATCGAGGTGGTGTTCAACGCCCTGCACGGCCGCTACGGCGAGGACGGCTGCATCCAGGGCCTGCTCGAGGTGATGGGCCTGCCCTACACCGGCGCCGGTGTGCTCGGCAGCGCCCTCGCGATGGACAAGTGGCTCGCGAAACAGATCCTCCTCGCGGCGCACGTCCCGACCCCGCGTGGCGTCCTGATCGGTCCCGGCCGCGAGCGCTGCGCGCTGCCTTGCGCGCTGCCCGTGGTGGTCAAGCCGCGAGGGGAGGGTTCGAGCAACGGTGTGTCGATCGTGCGCGAGCCCGCGGCCCTCGAGGGCGCCATCGCGCTCGCGCAGCGCTACGACGAAGATGCGCTCGTCGAGGAGTACGTGCCCGGCCGCGAGGTCACGGTGGCGGTGCTCGAGGGCCAGGCGCTTGCCGCGATGGAGGTCGTACCGCTCGGCGACGAGCTGCACACCTACGACGTCAAGTACACGCCGGGGCGCGAGCACTTCGTCCTGCCGGCGCCGCTCGGGGATCTCTACCCGCGCGCGCTCGAGATCGCGCTTCAGACCCACGCGGCACTGTTTGCCGGCGCCTACAGCCGGGTGGACCTGCGGGTCAGGGAGGACGGCGCGCTCTTCGTCCTCGAGTGCAACACCTTGCCCGGGCTGCACGAGCTGGGCTGGTTCCCGGCCATGGCGAAGCACGCCGGGATCACCTTTGCCGACCTGGTCGAGCGCCTGCTCGATCTCGCGGCACTCAACGTCGGGGAGACGCGCCTCGGAGGAGGGCGGGTGACATGAGGTGGCCCAGGACCCCTTGGTCACGCCGCGCTGCGGCAACGCCGGTGCGGGCCGGGCTCCGGCCCGGGCGCTGGTTCGGGACTCTCGTCGAGCCGCGCAGTTGGCCGATACGAAACGTCGTTTTTTTCGTGCTCGCCGGCGGATTGTGCTTTACAGTCGGCCCGTTGATGCGCTACTGCAAGGACCATCGGTACTTCGCCGTGCGCGAGATCGTCATCGAGGGGACCGAACGACTCGATGCGTCAAAGGTGCGGATGTGGCTGGGAATGGTGGAGGGGAGCAGCATCTGGGAGGCTTCGCCACAGGTGCTCGAGGCGAGGCTCGAGGCGCATGCGGCGATTGCGGCAGCAAAGGTTCGCCGCCTGCTGCCCGACCGCTTGCGGGTCGAGGTCCGCGAGCGACGGCCGCGAGCCGTTCTCCGCACCGATTCCGGGCTCTTCCTGATCGACCAGAGCGGTGCCGTCTTGGACCCCGCCACGGGCGCGGCGGGCGAGCTGCCCATCGTCAGCATCGAGACCACCAGCTGGCGTGCGGCCCATCCCGAGCGAACGCAGCCGGAGCTGCCCTTGCCGCGCGAGCTGCGTGAGGCGGTGCGGGTGGCGCATCTCTTCGAATCCGGCGTCGGCGGCATCCGCGTCTCCGAGGTCGTGCTCCGTCCGGGGGGCGAGAAGCCCACGGTGGAGGCGTACAGCGAGGACGGTCGCCTCGTTCTCCAGCTCGGCTGGGGTGCCTGGCGCGACAAGCTGCACGCGCTGCGCCGCGTTCTGACGCACGCTTCCAGCGCGTTCTCCGGCGTGCCCGGCGCGGACGTCTCCGAGGAGGTCGCGATCGGTCGGCTCGCTGGCAGCGTCGACCTCAGCGATCCGCGCTCCGTCGTGGCGCGCTGGCTGCCGTCGCAAGGGGTGAGCTGAGAACGATGGCGCGCAAGCAAGCGATCCAGGTCGGGCTCGATCTCGGCACCCACAAGACGTCCGTGCTGGTCGCCGTCATGCAGGACGACGGGCCGCACGTGATCGGGCTCGGTACGGCTCCGTCGCAGGGGCTCAAGCGCGGTGTCGTGGTCAACATCGACTCCACCGTGCACGCGATCCAGCGCGCGGTCCGCGAGGCCGAGCTGATGGCCGACTGCGAGATCCACAGCGTGGCGGTGAGCGTGAGCGGCAGCCACATCCGCGGCTTCAACAGCCACGGCATGGTGCCCATCAAGGGGAGCGAGGTCGGCCCGAACGACATCGACCTCGTGCTGGACGCCGCGAAGGCGGTCGCCCTGCCGATGGACCGCCAGGTCCTGCACGTCCTGCCGCAGGAGTACATCATCGACGACCAGGACGGCATCAAGGAGCCGCGGGGGATGGCCGGCGTGCGCCTCGAGGCGCGCGTGCACGTCCTCACCGCGGCGAGCGCGGCCGTACAGAACGTCGTCAAGTGCTGCGAGCGCAGTGGGCTCGAAGTCTCGCAGGTGATGCTCGGTCCGCTCGCGTCGGCGCAGGCGGTGCTGACCGACGAGGAGCGGGACCTCGGCGTCGCGATGATCGACATCGGCGGCGGAACGACCGACCTCGTCGTCTACCAGGGCGGCGCGGTGCGCCACACGGCGGTGCTGGGTCTGGGCGGAAGCCACCTGACGAACGACATCGCGGCCGGGCTTCGCACCCCACCCCAGGAGGCGGAGAAGCTCAAGCAGCGGTTCGGCTCGGCGCTCGCGAGCACGGTCGGCAACGACGACATGATCGAGGTGCCGAGCGTCGGCGGGCGCGGCCCGCGGGTGCTGGCCCGGCAGATCCTTGCGGAGATCATCGAGCCGCGCGTCGAGGAGATCCTGGGCCTGGTCGCGCAGGAGGCGTCGCGCGCTGGAGTCGAGGGGCTGCTTGCGTCCGGCGTCGTCCTGACCGGTGGATCGGCGAGCCTCGACGGCATCGCGGGTCTCGCCGAGCGGGTGTTTCACTTGCCGGTACGGATCGGCGCCCCGTCGCAAACCGGAGGCGGCCTCGCGGACATCGTCAGCGGCCCCGCCTACGCGACCGGTGTCGGCCTGCTGCTGGGGGCGCACGCACCGACCGCCGAGCTCGCGGCCGCCGCAGCCGCCGGTGCCGGCTCGCAGGGGGTGCTTTCCAAGGTCAAGCATCGTATGGGCGACTGGCTGCGGGATTTCTTTTGAGGTTGAGCAGATCCAGGCGATCTGAGAGGGGAAAATCCGAGCGGCGAGTCACCGCCCGGGGGAATGCAAGGCGAGCGAGGAGCGAGGGCTAGGCCCGAGCGACGAGGCCCATCGGAGGAGCGCAGCCGGCGAAAGCCGGCGAGCACCGCACGGGGGCTAAGTAAATTGGAGGTTGGCTGATGATCGAGCTGACGGGTGGGGAGCACGAAGGCGCACGGATCAAGGTCGTCGGCGTTGGCGGAGGCGGTGGCAATGCCGTGAACACGATGATCCAGGCCGGCATGCCCGGCGTGGACTTCATCGTCGCGAACACCGACGCGCAGGCGCTGTCCGCGAATCTGGCGACGGTGAAGGTGCAGCTCGGCACGGGATTGACGAAGGGCCTCGGTGCCGGCGCCAATCCGTCGGTCGGCCGCGAGGCCGCGTCGCAGGACGTGGAGTACCTGCGCGATCTCCTGAGCGGCGCCGACATGGTGTTCGTGACCGCGGGCATGGGTGGCGGCACGGGCACGGGCGGAGCTCCGGTGATCGCGTCGATCGCGCGTGAGCTCGGCGCCCTGACCGTCGGCGTGGTGACCAAGCCCTTCCTGTTCGAGGGCAAGCGCCGCATGCGCCAGGCGGAGGAGGGGATCAAGGAGCTCAAGAAGAGCGTCGACACCCTGATCACCATCCCGAACCAGCGCCTTCTCTCGGTCTCCGGACGCAACATGCCGATCATGGAGACCTTCAAGAAGGCGGACGACGTGCTCCTGCAGGCGGTGCGCGGCATCTCCGACCTGATCACGGTGCACGGCCTGATCAACCTCGACTTCGCCGACGTGCGCACGATCATGGCCGAGATGGGCATGGCAATGATGGGTGCGGCAGTCGCCGAGGGCGAGAACCGCGCCATCGAGGCGGCACAGCGCGCGATCTCCTCGCCGCTGCTCGACGACCTCTCGATCCAGGGCGCGCGCGGCGTGCTGATCAACATCACGGGCGGCAACGATCTGACGCTGCACGAGGTGAACGAGGCCGCGACGCTCATTCAGGAGGAGGCCGACGACGACGCCAACATCATCTTCGGCGCCGTCATCGACGAGTCGATGGGCGACGCGCTGCGCATCACCGTCATCGCGACGGGCTTCGGAGAGCCGGAGCGCGCGAGCGTCCAGCCGCCGCAGGACGCGTTCCTGCACCAGCACGCGAGCGCTCCGCCGCCGTCGCACCAGGACTACCGCCGGCCGATCCCGCCGACGCCGATCTCGTCGGCGCCGCCGCCGCGCCCCGCGATGCGCGAGCCGATGCGTGACGCGACGCCGTCGCGCGAGCAGCCCCCGCGCGACGCCGGTCCGCGCCGGGTGGTGAAGATGGGCCTCATCGTCGACGACGGCGAGAACCCGGTGTGGCATCGGCGACGCGGCGAAGAGCCGGAAGACCCCACCGCCCGCGGGGGAAGCGTCGTCGATGACGAGTCCGAATACGACGTTCCGACGTTTCTTCGGAAGCAGGCCGACTGAGTCCTGAACGGGACGGGTACGGACACCGTACCCGTCCCGCCCCTCGCCTTGTCGCCCCGGAGGGGGGTCGCTACCCTCGAAGGCGATGATGCGCGTCCAGGAGAACCTCGACCGCGAGCGACTCGCGGCCGAGGTCCATCTGTCGCCGCGTCCCGCCCGGGCCTCGGACCTGAGCGTCTGCCTCGCCTACGCCAACACCTATCCGGTGGGCATGGCGAACCTGGGCTTCCAGGCGGTCTACGGAATCCTCGCGCGCTCCGGCGTGGCCGTCGAGCGTGCCTTCCTGCCGGACGCGCCGCCCTGCGAGCGGGTGCGCTCGCTCGAGAGCGGACGCCCGCTATCGTCGTTCGACGTGATCGCGTTCTCGATCTCGTTCGAGACCGATTACGTTCACCTGCTCGACGTGCTGGCCGCCGCGGGCCTGCCGCTGTTCCGCGACGCGCGCGGCGCGCGCGACCCGCTGGTCGTCGTCGGCGGCCCGGCGACCTTCTTGAATCCCGAGCCGATCGCCGAGTTCGTCGACCTGTTCCTGATCGGCGAGGGCGAGGAGATGGTCCCCGAGTGGCTCGACGCGCTCCGCGACGCTCGCCGCGCGGGCGGCGGGCGCGAGGCCATGCTCGAGGCTTCGGCCGACGTCGAGGGGGCGTACCTACCCGGTCGCTGGGGAGGGCACGCGAGCGACGACGCGCGCCCTGCGCCGCGCGTCAAGCGTCGCTATGTCGCCCGCCTCGACGACGCGCCGACGCGCTCGCAGATCCTCGCGTCGGATGCGGTGTTCGGTGACATGTTCCTGGTCGAGGCGAGTCGCGGCTGCGAGTGGGGTTGCCGCTTCTGCGCCGCGGGCTTCATGTACCGTCCGGTGCGGCACCGGAGCGCCCCGTCGCTGCGCGAGGACGTGCTGGGCACGGCGCTCGAGCATCGCAAGACGATCGGCCTCGTCGGCGCCGAGATGGCGAGCCAGCCGGGTGTCGCCGCGCTCTGCCGCGAGGTCGCCGAGCGCGGCGGGCGCGCGTCGCCGTCGTCGCTCAAGGCGGACCTGATCGGTCCCGAGCTCGCGGCGGCGCTCGGCGGCAACGCGACGCGCTCGGTGACGATCGCGCCGGAGGCCGGCTCCGAGCGCATGCGCCGCGTGATCAACAAGAACCTCACCGAGGACGAGATCCTGCGCGCGGCGGATCTCCTCGCGCAGGGCGGCGTCCCCGCGCTCAAGCTCTACGCGATGATCGGGCTGCCGACCGAGACCGACGACGACGTGCTCGCGATCGTCGACCTGGCGGCGAAGATCCGCGCGCGGCTCGCGCGCGGCGTCGGCCGCATCGCGCTGTCGATCAACCCGTTCGTGCCGAAGCCGTGGACGCCGCTCCAGTGGGAGCCGATGGCCGATCTCAAGCTGCTGCGCGAGCGCGCGCAGCTCCTGCGTCGAGCGGCGCAGCGCATCCCGGGTGCGAGCGTCGACGTCGAGTCCCCGCGCGAGGCGTACTGGCAGACGCTGCTGTCGCGCGGCGACCGCCGCCTCGGGTCGCTGCTGGTGGCGGTGCACCGCAGCGGTGGCGCGTTCTGGCCCGTCATCCAGGCAGCCGTGCGCGCCGGCGGGAGCGCTGCGTGCCCGTCGCCCGACACCTTCGTCCTGCGGCGCTACGCGCCCGAGGAGACGCTGCCGTGGGACTTCATCGATCATGCCGTCGACAAGCGCTACCTGCTCGTCGAGTGGCGCAAGGCGCTGCTCGAGCGTCAGACCGCGCCGTGCGACGTGGCGACCTGCCAGACCTGCGGCGCGTGCTGAGGGCGTCGCCGTGGTGATCGCGACCGGCGTCGACATCGCCGAGATCGACCGCATCGAGCGCGCGCTCGCCGCGAGCCATGGCGAACGTTTCCGCGCGCGCGTCTTCACCACCGGCGAGCAGGGCTACTGCGAGTCCCGCGGGCGCTCGCGGGCGCAGAGCTACGCCGCGCGCTTCGCCGCGAAGGAGGCGACGATGAAGGCACTCGGCGTCGGCTGGGGCCGGCACGCGGGGTGGCACGAGATCGAGGTCGTGCGGCGGCGCGGCGAGGCCCCGCACATCGTCCTCACCGGCGCAGCTGCCGCGACCGCCGGTCGGGTGGGGATCGCCCGCCTCTCGCTGTCGCTCACGCACGCGGCCAACCTGGCACTGGCGTTCGTGGTCGCCGAGGACGGTCGATAGAGCTCCGCTGCCGGCGCTTTCGCGGCTTTCCCGCGCGAGGGGGCGCGATCGAGAATCGCGTGAGGCACTACCGGCGGTCGTGGCGCGCCGTGCTTGCCAGCGTGACGAGCACCGATCGCCGCGTGCCGCGGGCTCACTCGCGTGCGGCGTCGACCTCGTTCGCGACCAGCAGCGCGGCCGTCGCGAGCACCCCGCCGGCGAGCCCGGCCACGGTCCAGACGCGGGCGTCGCGGCCGCTCTGCACGGCGAAGATGCGACAGATGACCGCGTGCGTCACGTGCATCGCGAGCGCCGTCACCACTGTGACCTCCGCCGGAAGGTCCGGTGCGACGAAGCGCAGCCCGCTCAGCGTGCCGAGCACCCAGGCCAGCGCGTTCACCTTGACCGCCTCACGGCGCGAACTGTAGTGCAAGCTCGACCCCGGATCGAGCGCTCGCGCCCACGCGCGCGCCGCTCGGGCGACGGAGAAAGGATCACGCGATGGCGGACCGCAAGCAGCCGGAGTCGCTCTGGCAACGCCTGGTCGGAGCGGGCGAGGAGCGACTCGGGCAATTCGCCGAGGAGATCCTCTCGAGCCCGCACGTCACCGAGGCACTGGCGTCGGCGCTGCGTCGGGCGGCGCAGACCAAGGGACAGGTCGACCGCAACATGCAGGCCCTGCTTTCCGCTCTGAACCTGCCCACCCGCACCGACCTCGCGCGCGTGGTCAACAAGGTCGAGGCGCTGCAGGGGAGCCTCGTCAATATCAACATCAAGCTCGATCGCCTCCTCGCCGAGCGCGAGGCGGCGAAGCGTGCGGCACCGCCGAAGGCGCCGCGGCCGCGGCGGCCGAAACCCGAGGGGGACGCCGGCGGCGCGAGCTGAACGGCCCACGAGCCCGGCTCACGCGGCCGACGTCGAGCGTCCGCGCGCGACCTGCAGGGCGCGCGCCAGGGCGACGATGCCGGCGAGCGTCGTCGGTGCCGGTGACAGCGCCGGAAGCTCGACCCACAGCGGCTCGGGCCGTGTGCCGTGTGCGGCGAGCCCCGCCTGGAGGGCGTCGATCACGCTCCGCTGCGCGCTGCGCAAGGTGTCGAGGTCCTTCGCGCAGGTCACCAGGTTGCGCGCCAGGCTCGCCGACCAGCGCGCCCGCGGCACCCCTGTCGCGGCGTCGGTGTCGCGCCTCCCGGACAGGGCGACGTCGAGGGCGAACGGCAGGACGCGGTTCACGACCACCGCGTCGATCGACACGCCGGCGCGCTCGACCTCGCTCGCGAAGCCGACGACGTCGCGGGTCGCGTGCGGATCGGGTGCGGCGAGCAGCACGTAGCGCGTCGCCTCGGCGCGCAGCAGCTCGCGGATCGCGCGCGCGCGGCGCCGGAAGCCGGGCACGACCTCGCCGAAGTCGGTCGCGAGCGCCGAGATGTCGCGCAACAGCGACAGCCCCGTCATGCGCTCGAGCCCCGAGAGCACGGCGGACAGCAGCCCGCGCGCGATGCGCGACGAGGCACCGCCGAGGATACGAATCGGCTCGCCGAGGTACTCGAGGGCCTTCGAGTCGAGCAGCGCGAGGATGCGCTCGGGCGCGTCGAACAGCTCGAGCGCGTGGCTCGCGGGCGGCGTGTCGACGACCACGAGGTCGAAGTCGCCGGTGTCGACGATGTCGAGGAGCTGCTCGAGGGCCATGTACGCGTCCGATCCCGCGAACGCGCCGGCGACGTTTCGGTAGACCGGGTTGCCGAGCACGCGCTCGGCGGCCGCCTCCGTCGGCGCGAGCCTGCGCACCAGCTCGTCGAACACGCCCTTCGCGTCGAGCAGCAGCGCGTCGAGCGTACCGTCGGCGTCGGGCAGCGGGACGCGGTGCAGGGTGCCGGCACCCCGCGGCAGCTCCAGGGCATCCTTCAGGCGCGCCGCGGGATCGACCGTGAGCACCGCGACCCGCTTGCCGCCGAGCGCCGCCGCGACCGCGATGGCGGCGGCGGTCGTGGTCTTGCCGACGCCGCCGGGGCCGAGGCAGACGACCACGCGCGCGTCGTCGACCAGCCCGACCAGCCCCTGTCCGTGCACGGGGGGGATCACGCCGGCTCCAGCACGCCGTCGAGCGCGTCGGCGAGCGGACCGAGGTCTTCCCAGGTCATCGTGGTCGAGAAGAGAAACGGCAGCTCGAGGGGGCGCGCCCGGGTCGCGCTGCGGAGCGTGCGGGTGAGCGCCTGCGCCGCGTTGCGCCGCGCGAGGAAGTAGCGCCCGGCCTCGAGGAGCTGCGGGTCGATCGTGTGGCTCGTGCCCGCCTCCTCGAGCAGCGCCGCCTCCGCGCGCGAGAAGCGCTTCGGGAACACCGCGTTCAGGACGGGGCGCCCGACCGGGATCGCGAGGTCGTCGCGCAGTGACTCGTAGAGCTCGACCGCCTCGGCCACGGCCCAGTCCTCGGGGATCGCGACCACCAGCGCAAGCGTCAGGGCAGGGTCCGCGAGCCAGCGCGAGGTGCGGCGCATGATCGCGCCGAGTGGACCGACCGTCGCGAGGCCGGAGAGCGTACGCGGGGTCGCGAGCAGCGGCACCGAGTGTCCGCTCGCGGGCGAGTCGAGGACGACGACGTCGTAGCGCGCGCGCCCGCGCCGGTCGTGCTCGTCGAGCCACGCGACGACGCGCGCCAGCAGCGCCGCCTCGAGGATGCCGGGAACGGCGGCGGCGACGATGCGGAAGGTCTCGCTCGACAGCAGGCGACGCGACAGCACGCGCAGCGGCATGAGCCCGTGCACCAGGTCCTCGAGCGCCGCACCTTCCTCGAGTGCGACGGCGTGCAGGCCTTCCAGGACCTGGCGTGGCTCGGCGGCGAGAGGCGGGACGTCGAGCACGCTCGCGAGGCGCCCGGGTGTCGCGACCTCGACGAGCAGCGCGCGCTTGCGCGCGGCCACCGCCGCCTGAGCGACCGCGGCCGCGACCGTCGTCTTGCCGACGCCGCCCTTCCCGGTGACGATCACCAGCCGAGGACCAGCCACGCCGCTCAGGTACTGGAGGTCCGGGGTGGGGTCAATTGCGACGAGGGTCCAGCGGCAGATTGCTCTCGAGGCGGAGGGCGCCCACGACAGGACACCGCGCGCGCAGCGCGCGGCCGACCAAAGGGAGCGCGGGGAGTGAGGCTCCAACCGGCTTCGCCGGTCGGAGCGAGGGGCGTCGGGGCCCCTCGTGGCGACAGTCGGTCGGGGTCGCTAGAGCGAGCGCATGACGATGATGGGAATCCGCTTCGATCTTCGCGTTCCTTCGTTCAGCAAGGCGACGCACGCCGAGCAGTACGCCGCGTGCCTCGACCAGTGCGCCTGGGCCGACGAGGCGGGGCTCGACGTGGCCGTGCTCTCGGAGCACCACGGCGTCGACGACGGCTACATGTCGTCTCCGGTCACGCTGGCGGCGGCGATCGCCGGGCGGACGAAGCGCATCCCGATCAACATCGCCGCGGCGCTGGTCCCGCTGCACGATCCCGTGCGGCTCGCGGAGCAGCTCGCGACCGCGTCGCTGGTGAGCGGCGGGCGGGTCAGCTTCGTCGCCGGGCTCGGCTACCGCGCCGAGGAGTTCGAGATGGCCGACGTGAACCGCAAGCGGCGCGGCAGCCTGCTCGAGGAGTACGTGCAGGTGATGCGTCAGGCGTGGACGGGCGAGCCCTTCGAGTGGCGCGGGCGCACCGTGCGCGTCACGCCGAAGCCGGCGGTGCCGCCGGTGATCATGATCGGCGGCTCGACGGAGAAGGCCGCGCGACGTGCGGCGCGTCTCCACTCGGGTTTCTTCCCGTCGATCGGCGACGTCAAGCTGAAGGAGATCTACGAGGAGGAATGCGCCGCGATCGGCTTCAAGGGTGGCTTCGTGAGCCTGCCCGGTGGACCGGGCTTCGTGCACGTCAGCGAGGACCCCGAGCGCGACTGGGCGCTGATCGCGGAGCACGCGCTGTACGACGCGCGCACCTACGCCGCGTGGCAGACCCCCGACCAGCGCTCGCAGGTGCACGTGCACGGGCAGAGCATCGACGACGTGAAGAAGAGCGGCGTCTACCGCGTGCTGACGCCGGACGAGTGCGTCGCGCTCGCGAAGGAGCAGGGGCGCATCATCCTGCACCCGCTGATGGGTGGGCTGCCGGCGAAGATCGGCTGGCAGAGCATCGAGCTGTTCGCGGCCAAGGTCCTGCCGCGGCTCCGGCCCGCCGCCTGAGTCTCCCCGGCTGAGCCGATCGCGGGCACGATCGGTCGATTGCTTGCATTCGGGGGGGCGCGTGGCAGTCTCCCGGCATGGATTACGACCTCTCCCCGCGTGAGAGCGCCTGGCGCGACGAGGTGCGCGCGTTCATCGCCGAGCACGTCGACGCGTCGCTGTCGCGCGAGACGCGCGAGGTCGGCAACGAGGGGCGCGGGCCGCGCGCGCGCAAGTTCCTCGACGCGCTGCGCGACCGCGGCTGGTGGGGCCTCTCCTGGCCGAAGGAGTACGGCGGCCTCGAGAAGACCGCAGTCGAGCAGTGGATCTTCATCGACGAGATCGAGACCGCGGGCGCCCCGATGCTGCCGCTCACCGCGACCTCGGTCGCGCCGACGATCATGCGCATCGGCAGCGAGGAGCAGAAGCAGGAGTGGCTGCCGCGCATCAACAACGCGGAGATCGACTTCGCGCTGGGGTACTCGGAGCCCGAGGCGGGTACCGACCTCGCGTCGCTGCGCACGCGCGCCGACCTCGACGGCGACGAGTGGGTCGTCAGCGGCCAGAAGATGTGGAACACGATGGCGCACATGGCGACCCACAACTGGATCGCCGTGCGCACCGAACCCGAGGCGCCGAAGCACAAGGGCATCTCGATGATGATCGTGCCCATGGACGCGCCCGGCGTGTCCGTGCAGCCGATCTGGGTGTGGCCCGGGCTGCGCACCAACGCGCTCTTCCTCGACAACGTGCGCGTGCCGAGGAGCTACCTGATCGGCGAGCGCGGCATGGGCTTCTACTACGCGGCCATGGCGCTCAACTTCGAGCGCCTGTCGATCGGCTCGATCGGCATGGCGCGACGCCACTTCCGCGCGCTGGTCGACGAGGTGAAGTCGCGCACCGTCGACGGGCACCCGCTGCGCGAGGACCCGTGGGTGCGCGAGCGTCTCGCGCGCCTGCAGGTGGAGATCGACGCCGCGCGCATGCTCGGCCTCGAGACCGCGGTCGCGCTCGACCGCGGCGGCGTGCCGGCGGCGGAATCGTCGATGGCGAAGATCTACGTCTCCGAGCTGACGCAGCGGATCGCGGACACCGGCTGCGAGATCCTCGGCCTGAACGGCCAGACGCACGCGCAGGAGGCGAGCGCGCTCGCCGAGGGGCGCATGCAGTGGCTCTACCGCATCGCGCCGATGCTCGCCTTCGGCGGCGGCACCAACGAGGTGCAGCGCGACATCATCGGCTTCATGGGATACGGCCTGCCGCGCAAGTAGCGCGGCCGACCGCCAGCACCGGAAACCAGCAGCGATGAACTTCGACCCGACGCCGGAGCAGCAGGAGCTGAAGAACGCGGTCCGCGATCTCGCGAGCCGCGAGTGCACGCCGGAGCGCCTGCTCGCGTGGGAGAGCGACCCCACGGGCATCGACGAGGCGACGCGTCGCACGGTCGCCGACCTCGGCTGGCTCGGCGTCGGAGCACCCGAGGCCGCCGGCGGCACGGGCGGCAGCCTGATCGACCTCGCGTGCCTCGTCGAGGAGTGCGCGCGCGGCCTGGTGCCGCGTCCCGTGATCGGGGCGATCCGCGCGGTCGCGGCGCTCGCCGATCTCGATCCGGCGAACCCGCTGCTGACCGAGCTCGTCGCCGGGCGGCGCCGTCTCGCGCTCGCCTTCGACGAGGAGGCCGCGCGCGACCCGGCCCGCCATGCGAGCGCCATCGCCGGCACCGGCGTCGCGGCGACGCTGAGCGGTCGCAAGGCCTACGTGCCCGACGCATCCGAGGCCGACCTTCATCTGGTCGCCGCGCGCGAGGGGCAGGCAGCGAGCCTCGTCCTGGTCGAGAACCGCGAACCGCACGTGCGCTGCGCAGCCGTCAAGACGTTCGGCGGCGACCGCCAGGCGAACGTCACCTACGAGCGCGCGCCGCTCGCCGGACGGATCGCAGCCACCGGCGGCGCGGATGCGGCGTTGCGGCGGGTGGAGCGGCGTCAGGTCGCGCTCGCGCTCGCCGAGATGGTCGGCGGCATGGATTCGGTCCTCGCGATGGCCGTCGCCTACGTGAAGGAGCGCGAGCAGTTCGGGCAAAAGATCGCGCTCTTCCAGGCGGTGCGCCACCAGATCGCCGACATGGGCACGCAGTTCACCGCCGCGCGCCACCTCGCGTGGCAGGCGATCACGCGCGTCGCCGCGGGGACCGAGCAGGGGCACGAGCTCGCCACTGCGTGCGCCTACGTCGGGCAGGCGTTCAAGCGTCTGTGCTGGACGAGCCACCACCTGCACGGCGGTGCGGGCTTCGTCGTCGAGCACCGCATGCGCTTCCACAGCGAGCGCGCGCAGAGCCTGTGCATCCGTTACACGCCGGAAGCGCCGGCGCTCGCCGAGGTCGCGCGCGCGCTGCTCGACTGAGAGCGTGAGCAAGAACTGCGAACGCTCGAAGCAGGCGAACCAAGGGGCCGCCCGCAGGTGGGGTGAAGCCCGCGAATTCACTTCGCGGGCGAGGGGAGGGCCGCGGCCCTCCCCGCAGGTGGGGTGAAGCCCGCGAATTCACTTCGCGGGCGAGGGGAGGGCCGCGGCCCTCCCCTCGGTGATGAGCAGAGCCTGAGCGATTTCTGCTCAGGCTCTGAGTCCGCGCGCCACGCGGTGCGCCGTCGACGGTGCGTGCTGCCCGTGGGCTCGGCCGCGGCTGCACGGGTCGAGGCGGAGGCGCGGCCGTGGTAGGCGTGGACGGGTGAGCCCGGCACGAAGAGTCGCCTCCGGCGCGCGGCGGCTGCGCGCGGTCGCCTCGGGCAAGGCGGCGGCGCCTCCGGCGTCCGTGGCCGGCGTGCGCCACGAGATCTTCGCCGAGCGCCTGCGCGCGCTCGACGGCATGGTGGAGCGCGCGCTCGCCGAGAGCGGCGGCGTCGAGCCGGCGGGGAGCTGGCTCGGCGAGCGCGCCGAGGCCGTCCTCGACCTGTACGCGCGCTTCGTGCGCGAGGTCGAGGGACGCTCGCTGCGCGAACTGCTCGCGGGACTCTCGGCGGGCGCGGGCGCGCGCCGGGCGCGGCAAACGCACGATGCGAGGGCGAGCGACGACTCGCTCGAGCCGCTGGTCGCGCCGCTCCTGCAGGTACTCTATCGCGCCTGGTGGCGGGTCGAGGTCGCGGGCATGGAGCACGTGCCGGCGAACGGACCGGTCCTGCTGCTCGCGAACCACGCCGGCGGGCTGTTCGCGCACGACGCCGCGATGCTCAAGGTCGCGCTGCGCGCGGAGCACCCGGCGCGCCGCGGCGCGATCGCACTGGTGGACGATCTCGCCTCCGGCCTGCCGCTGGTGCGCGACCTGGTGCAGCGCTGCGGCGCGCTGCCGGCGACGCCGGGCAACGCGGCCCATCTGCTCGATCGCGGGCAGGCGGTGATCGCGTTCCCCGAGGGCACGCACGGCCTCGCGAAGCCGTGGGTCGAGCGTTACCAGGTGCGACGCTTCGGCCGCGAGGGCTTCGTTCGCGCGGCGCTGCGCAGCGGTGCGGTCGTCGTGCCGGTGGCGATCATCGGCGCCGAGGAGACGCACCCGGTGCTTGCGCGCGCCGACGGCGTCGGCCGGCTGCTCGGCCTTCCGTACCTGCCGATCACGCCGACGTTCCCGTGGCTCGGTCTTTTCGGTCTGGTTCCGTTGCCGAGCAAGTGGCGCATCGAGATCGGACCGCCGCTGCCGTGGTCGATCGCGCACGACGCCGACGCCGCAGCCGATCGCGCGCTCGTGCGGCGTCACGCCGAGCAGGCGCGGCGTGCGGTGCAGGATCTCGTGCACGCCGCGCGCCGCCGGCGCGGCACGGCCTTTCTCTGAGGGGCAGCGTGCGCTTCCGCCTCGCGGCGCTGGTGTTCGTGCTCGCGCTGCTGCCGTTCCTGCCGGCGCTGCGCGCCGAGCTTCTCACCTTCGACGACGACGCCTACGTCACGGCGAATCGCTTCGTCCTGCAGGGTCTCACGCCGTCGAGCGTGCGCTGGGCGTTCGGGACGTTCAGCGAGGGCAACTACCACCCGCTGACCTGGCTCAGCCTGATGCTCGACGCGCAGCTCTTCGGCGCGTCGCCGTCCGGCTTCCACCTGACGAGCCTCCTGCTGCACGGCGCGAACGCGAGCGTCTTTCTCCTGATCCTGCTGCGCACCGGTGCGCCACCGGCGGCGGCGCTGCTCGCGGCGCTGCTGTGGGCGCTGCACCCGCTGCGTGTCGAGTCGGTGGCGTGGGTGAGCGAGCGCAAGGACGTGCTGAGCGCGCTGTTCGGACTGCTCGCGATCCACGCCTACCTCGCGACGCCGCCGGGCACGCGACCGACCTCCGCGACGCTCGGTCGCGTGGCGTTGTGGATGGCGCTGTCGCTGCTCGCCAAGGCCATGTTCGTCACCTTGCCCGCGCTGCTGCTGCTGCTCGACCTGTGGCCGCTCGGCAGGCTGCGCGGCGGGATGCGCGCGCTGGTCGCGGCGGTGGTGGAGAAGTGGCCGCTGTGGCTGCTGTCGATCGGCTTCAGCGCGCTCGCGGTGATCTCGCAGCGCAGCCGCGCCGCGATGATGGACCTCGAGCGCATGCCGCTCGCGCACCGCTTCCCGAACGCGGTGGTGTCGTACGGGCGCTACGTCGGCGCGACGCTGTGGCCGACGGACCTGGCGGCGTTCTACCCGTTCCCGGTCGACGGCTGGCCGAGCTGGCTGTGGCTCGGGACGGGCGTCGGGCTGCTCGCGCTCACCGTGCTGCTGTGGACGCTGCGCGATCGCTGGCCCTCGCTGCTGGTCGGCTGGGGCTGGTACGGGATCGCGCTCCTGCCCGTGAGCGGTGTCATGCAGACCGGCGGACAGGCGCTCGCGGACCGCTTCACCTACCTGCCGACGATGGGCTTCTTCCTCGCCGCGGTCGGCGTGCTGCCGGCGGCGCCGGCGCGACGCCGGCTGCTCGCCGCCTTCGCGGTCGCCGCGTGCATCGTGCTGTCGGTCGCGAGCTGGCGGCAGACCGGCTACTGGCGCGACACCATCACGCTCATGGAGCGCACGCTCGCGGTCACGCCGCTGAACCTCTTCGCGCAGAGCCAGCTCGCGCACGCGCACCTCGCGCGCGGCGAGCACGCAAAGGCGCAGGCGCTCTACGAGCGCGTGCTCGGCATTCGCCCCGACATCGCGCAGGTGCAGATCAACCTCGGTGTGATCGCGGCCGCGTCCGGCGATCAAGAGGGAGCGATCGCCCGCTACCGGCGCGCGATCGAGCTCGAGCCCGGATCGTTCGAGGCGCACAACAACCTCGCCGCCGCACTGCTCGAGCTGAAGCGCCCGCAGGAGGCGGCGGTCGCGCTGCAGGAGGCGCTGCGGCTGCGGCCCGACGACCCGGCGGCGCTGTTCAATCTCGGCATGGCCTACGCGAGCGCCGGCAACGTCGCCGGCGCCGCGGACGCGTACCAGACGGTGGTGACGCTGACCCCCGACGACGCCGAGGCGCGCTACCGGCTGGGTGTCCTGCGCTCCCACCTCGGCGACCGCGCGTCCGCGGCACGCGAGCTGCGCGCGGCGCTCGCGCTCGACCCGGCGCACGCCGGCGCGGCGGACGCGCTGCGCCAGCTCGAGGCGTCCGCAGCGGCGGCGCCGTGAGCCGCAGCGCCGCCGCTCAGGACTTCGTCATCTCGAACGCGCGCCGCCGGTAGCCCCACGAGAGCACGCCGCGCACCGCCGGTACGCGGTAGAGCCCGCGGTCCACGAGCGCGGTCATCGCGCGCTGCACGACCGCCTTGCTGCGGCTCCGCCGGCCGATGTCCTGCCAGCAGCGGCGCTCGTACTCGCGCACCAGATCCGCGTCGAGCGCGCCGGAGCGCGCCCCGCGTGTCGCGGTCTCGGCGGCGAGCACGCCGGTGTGCAGCGCCTGCCAGATGCCCTCGCCCGACAGCGGATCGACGAAGCCGCCGGCGTCGCCCACGAGCAGCAGCCCCGGGGCGCCGTGCGGGATCGGGCGGGGTCCGAGCGGCAGCGACCACGCGCGCGTGCGGCCCACCTGCTCGGCGCCGGCGAAGCGCGCGCGCTCGCGCTCGAGGAAGCGCGCGAGCAGCTCGTGCAGCCGTCGCCCGACGCGCGCGTAACCGTCCGCGCGCAGGTAGACACCGACGTTCGACACGCCGTCCACGGCGGGGAAGATCCAGCCGTAGCCGTACGGCAGGTCGGTGTGGAAGCAGTGGTCGGCGGTCGTCGCGGCGTCGGGAAAGGCGACGCCGCGGTAGTACGCGGTGGCCGACACGGCGAGGTAGCGTCCCTCGGGACGGGCGCGGTCGAGCGCCGTGAGGCCGTGCGAGCCGTAGCCGTCGGCGGCGATCACGACCGGTGCCCGCCAGCGGAGCCGCGGTCCGCACGCGCCGGTCGCGCGCTCGCCGTCGCGCGTGAGCGCCGTGACGTGCACGCCCTCGTGCAGCACGCCGCCCGCTTCCTGGAAGGCGCGTCGCAGCAGGTCGTCGAGGTGCAGGCGGCGCATGATCCAGCCGGGAGGGTCGTAGTCGCGGGTGACGCGGCTGCGGTCGGGGAAGACGGCAGCCGCGCGACGGACGAGCGCGTGCGGCGTCGCCGCGAGCGCCGCGCCGAGGCCGAGGCGCTCGAGCAGCGCCACGGTCTCGTTCGACAGCGCGTCGCCGCAGGTCTTGTCGCGCGGGAACGTCGCGCGGTCGACGAGGTGCACGTCGACGCCCGCGCGCGCGAGCACGATGCCCGCAGCGCAGCCGGCCGGACCGGCGCCGACGACGAGGACCTCGCTCCGTCCCTCGAGCACGCGACGGCCTCTCAGCTCCCGCCGGCGGCGATCGACCAGAGAAGGCCGGAGCTCTTCCCGGTGAAGTAGATCCAGGCGCAGGTGAAGAGCCACGAGAGCGCGTAGACGAGCTTGACGGCGGTCCAGCGGCGCTCCATGGCGTCGCCGCCGGCACCGTCGAGCGGCACCAGGAGCGCGCCCGCCGCGAGCAGCGCGCTCACCGGGTGCAGCGCGAGCGCCGCGAGCAGGCAGGCGACCAGCATGAGCGCACGCGACAGAGCGCGCGTACGCGCGGCCCCGAGCACGACGCCGGTCGTGCGCACGCCGGCCGCCGCGTCGTCGGGCGCGTCGCGCATCACCTGGATCGTCTCGTACACGGCGGCGAACGAGCCGAGCTGCAGCGCGAGGCACCAGCCGAGCGCGCTGCCGAGCGGGACGCCGCACAGCGGCATCGCGAGCCCCCACACCGCCATCGCCACGACGTCGGCGATCGGAACGCGCTTCAGGACCAGCGAGTAGAGGAAGCACGTCCCGCCGCCGAGCAGCAGCGCCGCGAGCAGCTCGACGTCGAAGGCGAGCGCCAGCGCGACGAGCAGCGCCACGAGCCCCGCCTGCGCCGCGCGCGCCGCGTCCATGTGCGCCGCGAGGAAGCGCGTCTTCTCCGTGTTGCGCGTCGCCGACTTCAGATCGTCGGTCGCGTCGAGGTAGTCGTTGTTGAGGTACACGAGCGCGTTCAGCACGAAGGCGAACACGGTGCGGTACAGCACCTCCGGAAAGGGCAGGTGCAGCGCGAGGGCGATCGACGCGGCGCCGGCGAGATTCGCCATCTCGAGGTTCCGCACCCGGAAGGCGACCGCCTGCGCGACGATCTTGACCGCTGCGAGCGCCGGCCGCTCGAGCACGGCCGGCGCGGCGGATCTGGTGGCCAGCGGCATGACGCCGGGCGATCCTAGGGGCTTTCACCCTGGCAGGGAAGGGAGAATGCACCCCGACGATCGTGGCGCACCGGACGCGCGCGGCGTTTTCCCGCGCGGCGTCTAGTGTTCCGTCTCCCGAAGATCCGCGACAGCCGGGCGTCGAGGCGCCCCGCCGGCAAGGCGCGCGACCGAGGCGTAGCCACGCCCTACGCCGCAGGGAGCGCAACGCAGCCGGAGGGGATGCATCGGCGGCTGGATGTTGCGG
>Ga0268299_1001016_pt1 | contig 62407 bp, 49 predicted proteins | sample NOBtaG_FD_193484 | JGI IMG/M metagenome (GOLD analysis project Ga0268299, IMG submission 193484) | Activated sludge microbial communities from bioreactor in Nijmegen, Gelderland, Netherland - NOB reactor | ecosystem: Engineered > Bioreactor > Aerobic > Activated sludge | place: Netherlands...
GGCTTTTGCCATGGCCACTCCTTTTGGAGGAGTTTTATTAATTCTTGGATGGCTCTTTTTACTGTTGGGTATTCTTAACAAGAAATAAAAACGCTGATCTCCTTTTCCGGGATCAGCGCTTTCAAGCGGTACTTGCCTTAATTATTTATTCTGATAGTCTGTAAACATACCCAATGACAATTCTAACGCTGTTGAGCCGTCAGACCGCCCTATGCTTCCGATACGGCTTTTACTTTTTAAGGTTAGGTATTTAGTCGAACTATCGTATTAATTATTAATCTCCTTTGTTATTACATTGGTAGTAAATGTAATAGCGGCATCGTTAACAGAGTTGGAAATAATCGGAAGGGTTTTGTTCTGCTTATTCAACTTACCTGCACTGTTAAAACCTACCTTAATCTCACCTTTTGCACCAGGCATAATAGGTTCGCGTGGCCATTGTGGTGTCGTGCAACCACACGATATCTGGATGTTCGTGATAATCAATGGCTGATTGCCCGTATTAGCAAATTTAAATACATGCTCAACCACTTCGCCCTGAGTGATGGTACCAAAATCAAATGTGGTTTCTTCCAATGTAATAACCGGGCCATCTACTTTTGCCGGAGCGGCCTTCTCTTGTCCGTAAACAATTGAGCTAACCAACCCAAAAAGAACTAAAATCAAATACTTCTTCATACCTTAAATTTTTTATCAAAGTTAATAAGCTTGGAACAACAATGCTGCCAATATGATCAAATTTTACGGGCGGTAATTTGTTTTCAGTCAATGAAAAAATACTATGTCGGGTAACCCATTAAACGCTGAAATAGCCGAAAAATATGGCAACCGGGTACGCATTCGGGTATGTGGTTTATGCTGGAAGGCAAACAAGCTTTTAATGGTAAACCACCGCGCCTTATCGAAAGGCAATTTTTGGGCTCCACCAGGTGGCGGAGTGGATTTCGGGCAATCGGCCACAGAGGCCCTGGCCCGTGAATTTCAGGAAGAAACCAGCCTGCGCATTAAGCCCGGTGAGTTCCTGTTTGCCTGTGAATTCATTAGCCCTCCCCTTCATGCGATTGAATTATTTTTTAATGTTAACGATGCCGTTGGCAACCCTTCAGCAGGAATGGACCCAGAAAGTTCACCCGAAATGCAAATTATTCAGAATGTAGCGTATCTGGATTTTAATACCATTTTGACCATGCCGCCAGAAGAACGACATGGGGTTTTCCGGCTGGCTCAAACTGTTGGTGATTTAAAGAAGTTGAATGGATTTTACAGAATATAGGCCATAAAACGGCAATTTTACACCTCAAAATAATTATAATTGTATTCAGACAACTAATTCAGAAGCAGCTTGCAGACCATCACATCTACCTATAAGCTTATCAAAAAAATTAAGGACGACCGTTTTGATGAAGACAAAATTCATCAATACTCGCTTTTCATCAACATTGGCACACGCGATTTTCAGGTGGGCGTAGTGGATCAGGACGACAGTCGCTTTTTAGTGCTGGAAGATTATGTTTTTCCGGGTGTTTCTTCGCAACAAGAGTTAGTAACTGCACTGGATCAGCTTTTTGAAGCTCATGCTTACCTGAAAGCCGGTTTCTGGAAACAGATTAAAGTGTCACTCAAAAATCAAAATTTTGTTCAGGTTCCGCAGGCCCTGTACACCGAAGATGCCCTGGAGGATTACCTGAAGTTTAACTCGCATGTCAATCGCGATCAGGAAAATTTTATTCCTGTATCGCTGCCCAACTCTCAATCCGTAACCGTATTTGCCATTCCAAAAGAACTTAAAGCCTGGATTGAAACCATTTATCCTAACAACAAGCCTGCTTTCATTCATCAATCGGGTGCATTGATTGAGGGGGTTATGCAGGCGGCCAAAGACCGAAATGACAGTCCGCTGTACGTGTATGTTGATCGTTTCAAATTGCATATCCTCTCGGTTCAGAACGGAAAATTGATTTACTACAATCAATTTTCAATCAAGCAATTTTCGGATTACATCAAATACATCATGTTGGTGATGAAATCGCTGAACATGGATCAGCAAACAAGCCAGGTTGTATTGTGGGGATACATCGGAAAAAATTCACCGCATTATCACGAATTTTATAAATACATCAATAATGTAACCTTTGGAGAAAGACCAAAACATTTTAAGTTTGGTTACTTCTTTGACGAATCACAAGAACACCACTTCTTTGACTTGTACAGCATTCACTTATGCGGATAATTGACTTCAAGTATTAGGTCAGAGCCCTAAAAAGAAGAAATATAGAATATAGGATTACAGAAAATATGACTTCCGCAGCATGAAAAAACGTATCGCACTCTTCCCGGGGTCATTTGATCCGTTTACGAAAGGCCATGAAGATATTGTATTGCGCGGGCTCGAGTTGTTCGATGAGATCATTATTGCTATCGGTTACAATTCCCAAAAGAGCGTACGCTACTTTGAAATTGAATTGATGATTAAAAAGATCAACGAAACTTTTGCCAACCATTCTAATATACGCGTAGAAAGTTTTGCCCAACTAACAGCAGAGTTTGCAAAGAAAAACGGAGCCTCGTATTTATTGCGCGGTTTACGCAATACAACCGACTTTGAATATGAAAACAGCATCGCTCAGGTAAACCGTGAACTTTATCAGGAACTTGAATCGGTATTTTTAATTACTTCACCTCAGTTTGCCTGGATCAGTTCTTCGATCATCCGGGAAGTACATCGGTACAAGGGCGATGTTTCTAAATTTTTACCATACAAATTATAGGCTAAACCTTCACCTTGGCCAATTTGTAATATTCTTCGAAAACGTATTGAATGGATTTATAGGAATGCTGAAGCGCATGGTAAACCTCTTTGGGGTTCATCCAGCGCAACTCTTCAATATCTTCTTCAGTGGCTGGTTTCATTTTAGCATCATCAATAATATCCATCACATACCAGCGCGTTTTCTTCAGCATGCTGCGCTTGTTCATGGTGTAAGTATGCCATGTGGTGCATATTTTCTTCCCGATCTTCACTGATATATTGCACTCCTCAGCCACTTCCCTCACGGCAGTCTCTTTATACTTTTCTTTCTTTTCCTTTTTTCCCTTCGGAAGATCCCATTTTTTCATTCGGTAGATCATCAGGCATTTATCTTTCTTTCGCACCAGGCCACCGGCCGCCTTCACTACCTTGAACTTATTTTGAAGGTAAGTTTTCACCAGCTCATAGTCCCCTACTGTAATATGAAGGGATAGTAAGGTAATGGGAATGGGTGAATTAAGAAAACCCAGCAGAAGATCAAGTTCAGCTTCCTTCACATTTTTTACCCACACATGGTGTAAAAGTTTAGCCCGGGTAATTTGCTCTGCCGATGCATCAATAACATGATTAAACTGGTCGCTGGAGGGACTCTCATCAACCTTGTAAATCCTGACCGGGATGTCATTAATAAAAATGATCATGAATGCACCATTACCGTTTCTACCATGATCGCAAAAGAGCAAATTATTTGGAAGCAGTCAAGGCCATGTTCGATTTTTTTAAGGTTTTAAAACTTCAAAAATCAAGAATGGTAAACCGTATTTATGGCGTTAAGTGCGTATTTTGGCAGCCTATGCCAATTATTAAGATTCAGGAGCAAACTGCGGGAAAAGTTGCCGGCATGTTGCTTCAAATTGAAGCCATTAAGCTGAGTATTGAAAAGCCTTTCACCTGGAGTTCGGGGTGGAAATCGCCCATTTATTGCGACAACAGACTATCTCTTTCATATCCGGAAATCCGAACCTCTATTCGGGATGGGTTGGTGCAGGCAATCCGCGAGAATTTCGCTGCCGCAGAGGGAATAGCCGGGGTGGCAACAGCCGGTATTCCTCAGGGTACATTAGTTGCCGAAGCCATGAACCTTCCATTTTTATATGTTCGTTCTAAACCAAAAGATCATGGCATGGAAAACCTGATTGAAGGAAGGTTAACGAAAGGCCAGAAAATTGTTGTTGTAGAAGACCTGGTATCTACCGGTGGAAGTTCGCTCAAAGTTGTAGAGGCCCTTCGAAAAGAAGGCGCCCAGGTGTTAGGAATGGTTTCAATCTTTAATTACGGTTTTGACCTGGCCACCAGAAATTTTTATGAAGCAGAAGTTTCGCTTATAAGCCTGAGCGATTTTAGTCATTTGCTTACCTATGCCCACGACCAAAAATTTATTACTGAGGCTCAACTGGCCTCTTTAAAAGCCTGGCGAGTAGACCCTGCCGGGTGGAGAAAGTAATTTTTATTAAACCCCCGGGTGGGCTTTTTGCCGGACGCGTAAAGACCTCAAACCTCCGAGGTCTTTCTGCAGGCGCGTAAAGACCTCGGAGGTTTACGAAGCTAAAAAAGCCTCGTAAGTTTGAAATTGAGGAATACAGATTATAATTTGATGTTCGTAGGCTTTTAACAGCAGTTGACAGGGTTATCCACAATCTGTATGCTCAATCTCTTAAAACAAAAAAAACCTCCAACAATTACATTGGAGGTTTTCAGGAGGTCTCGAGCGGATTCGAACCGCTGTAGGAGCTTTTGCAGAGCTCAGCCTAGCCACTCGGCCACGAGACCATTAGGGTAAAGGTATAAAGGAATAAGGAAATACCTTATACCTTATACCCTCTTCATCATTCTCCCTTCGGGGCGTTCATCTTCTCCTTTAATGCAGCCAGTGCATCCAAATCACCAAGGGTTGATTTTTCAACTTCCTGGTTGATCTTATCGATGGTCTTACCTTTAGAAGCAGGCTTAGCAGTCGCTGCCTTCTTTACCGGTGCTTCTTCAGCAGAGTACATCGCTTTATGCGAAAGAACGATCCTGCGATCTTCTTTTGAGAACTCAAGAACTTTGAACTCTAAAGAATCTCCGGCTTCAATCTTACCACCATCTTCCTTCACTAGGTTCTTAGCTGAACAGAAACCTTCGATACCATAAGGAAGTTCCAACGTAGCACCTTTATCGTGCTTATTGATAACAGTACACTTATGAACCGAACCCACTGTAAACATGGTTTCGAATGTATCCCAAGGGTTTTCTTCCATATGTTTATGGCTCAGGGCCAGTCTGCGATTAGCCGCATCCAACTCTAATACCACTACGTCCATTTGCTCTCCTACTTTAACAAATTCAGAAGGATGCTTAATCTTCTTGGTCCAGCTCAGGTCAGATACGTGCACCAAGCCATCGATCCCTTCTTCCAGCTCGATGAACAAGCCAAAGTTGGTAAGGTTACGAACAATACCTTTGTGACGGGTACCTACTGCGTACTTGCTCAGTACATCCTGACGAGTCCATGGATCTTCGGTCAGTTGCTTGATGCCTAACGACATCTTGCGTTCTTCGCGATCGATGGTTAATACCACAGCTTCTACTTCATCACCCACTTTCATGAAATCTTGCGGGTTACGCAGGTGTTGCGACCAACTCATTTCCGAGACGTGGATCAGACCCTCAACGCCAGGTTGAAGCTCAAGGAACGCACCGTAATCGGCAACGTTAACAATCTTACCTTTCACTTTAGAACCAACCTGGATATCAGCGGCAAGACCAGCCCAAGGATGAGGCGTGAGTTGTTTCATACCTAAGCTGATGCGCTTCTTCTCACCATCGAAGTCAAGCACCACCACCTTCACGATCTGATCAAGCTTAAGCACCTCTTCAGGGTGATTGATACGTCCCCATGAAATATCAGTAATGTGCAACAGGCCATCAACACCACCTAAGTCGATGAACACACCGAAGTTGGTCATATTCTTGATCGTACCTTCCAACACCTGGCCTTTTTCAAGGTTGCTGAGGATGGCCACTTTCTGTTGTTCGAGATCTTTCTCAATTAATACCTTGTGCGAAACCACTACGTTATCGTTGGTGTAGTTGATTTTTACAACTTTCACCTCCATGGTCTTATTCACATACACATCGAAGTCGCGGATTGGCTTCACATCGATTTGTGAACCAGGTAAGAATGCTTCAATTCCAAATACATCTACAATCAAACCACCCTTTGTTCTGCGCTTCACGAAACCTTCAATCACAGCATCGGTATCCAATGATTTCTGGATATTTTCCCAGCCCTTCACAAGCTTTGCCTTTCTGCGGCTCAGCACCAATTGGCCCATTTTATCTTCGCGCTCTTCAATGAACAAGTCAACTACATCACCAATTTTTAAATTGGTCATGTCTTTGAATTCGGCTAACGGAACCAGTCCGTCAGACTTAAATCCAATGTTCAGGATGACATCACGGTTGTTGATACCAACCACAGTACCTACCACTAATTCGCCACTGTCGACTGTGGTTACGGTGCCAGCGTACAACTTCTCCATTTGTTCGCGGTCTTTGGCGGAATAACCTTCTCCAAAGCCTTTGCGGTCAAATGCAGCCCAATCGAACTCACCTGGTACCTGCTTAGCCTTGGCAGCTTTACGCAATTCGGCTACCGAAATTGCTTCTGAGATGATTTCTTCTTTTTGGGTGGCTTTCACTTCTGCGAGGGGATCCTCTTCATCTAAATCCGCTGGTGATGTTTCAACAGCCTTCTTCTTTACTGCTTTCAATTCTTCATCGGTTGAAGCAGGTTTTGTTTTTTCTTTAGCCATAATAATGAACTTGCCCTTGTTTACATGCAGCAACCGGGCCTGTCTGCTGCAATTTTTTGTTGAACATGCTCTGGTTCGGAAACCAAAGCCCCTTCATTTGAAGGGGGTGCAAATGTAGGGTTTTTTAGTTGAATTAGGAACACCTGATAAAAAGAAAGGCCATTTTGGTACTCGGAACGAAGCTTTTTGTGTTAGTACTTCACATTTTTGATGAAGTGCAGCTACGTTAAATTATGAAGCTATTCTTCGTTGCTAAAATCCTCAACCCGCAACGTACCCAGGGCGTATTCCATCAATATCTTTTGGAACAATAGGGTTATTTCGGCCTGTGCCTTTGAAGCAGCACCTAAAATATAAGTTTGATTGGCCTGAGCCAGATCTACCTGAGAGGAAATCCCTAAATCATAGCTCTCGCGTTGCGTTTGAAGCGCCAGTTCACCGGCTTGAAATTGAGACAGGCTCGACTGATAACCTTCAATGGCATTCAACAGGTTATTATAAGCTCGTTTCACATCTACGCGTACCGACTTTTCGAGGTTTTCCTGGGTGAGCTTACTGTTTTCATACGCAATCTTTGACGTTACACGCATCGACCTGGTTTGAAAACGGCTAAAAATCGGAATAGTCAAATTGACTCCGTATTGCAACGATGGATTGATTGACTTCAATTGTGTTGTAAATTCATCATCAATCAATGAATAATAAAATGAGCCATAGTTTGCAAACAAGGATAAACTTGGCATAAAACCAGAAGAAGCTCCCATCATTGAAAACCTGTTGGCTTTTACCTGAAACTCCATTTGCTTAAGGTCTGATCGATTACCAACGGCTATCGAGGTGAGGCTATCTATAGAATAATCCTGATACAAACCAACCCGATGGTTAAGTTCAGGCATTTTAACCCCTAATGGTAAGGAAGGATCTAATTGCAATGTTTGCGCAAGAATAGCTTTGTCATTTACTAAATTGGTGCGTGCGCGAATAACCGCTACTTGTGCACCTTTCATCAGGGCATCCTGATTGTGAACATCGGTTATTGCACGTGACCCTACATCAAAGAAACCTTGCGTTTGCTCGAGAAGGGACTGTTGTGTTTTCAGATTTTCTTCTGCAATTCGAAGTAATTCCTGATCCAGCAATACCTGCAGATACTGATTAGCAACAAGGGATACAACATCTTGCGAACTTCTTTTTACTAAATAAGACTGCGCCATTAATTGATTACTTTGTTGAGAATACCCGGCAACATTCTTGAGGCCATTGAATACGGTAAGCCCGGCATTTAATTGCGCTCCCAGGTAGTCCGTTTCAAGATCCAACAACTCACCTGTAACCGTCTGCTGCTGACCCGACTGATGGGCGTAGTTTCCGGTAACATTTACGTTTGGCATAAAGTTACCGATGCTATTGAGGCGTTGGGCCTCATTCACCAACAATTGATTCTTCTGCTGATTATAGGTTACATTTTTCTTTAGCCCCAATTTTACGGCATCTTCAAATGTTAGCACATTCACGATTGAATCTGTTTGTGCCACAACAACCTCTGATAAAACAAGCAGGCAAAAAATAACCACAATTCTCATCACAATCTTATTTAATTTCTTTCATCTGATACAACTGCACCATCCGCCAGGCGCACCACGCGCTTGCTTCGCCTGGCATTTTCTTCTGAATGAGTCACCTGAATGATGGTGATCCCCTCTTCATTCAGTTTTTGAAAAATATCCATAATGTGCTTTCCCTGCTCGGAGTGCAAATTACCGGTGGGCTCATCGGCCAATAAAAGTTTTGGTTGACCCACAATGGCACGGGCTATGCCTACTAATTGTTGCTGGCCTCCACTGAGTTGCTCAGGAAATAAATCTTTCTTGGCAACCATGTTAAACCGGTCCAACAACTCGGCCACCATACTTTTACGCTGGCTGGCATTCACGCCTTTGTATAGAAGTGGCGTTTCAATATTTTCATATACCGTAAGCTCATCAATCAGGTGATAAGCCTGGAAGATGAAGCCGATGTAGTTCTTATGCATTTCTGACTTTTGCTTTTCTTTCAGCTTATGTGCGGGCTCGTCAAAGAAAAAGTATTCACCTGCAGAGGGTTCATCCAGTAGACCAATGATGTTCATAAGAGAAGATTTACCTGCACCACTGGGCCCCATGATGGTGACGAATTCGCCTTGCTGAACCTCGAGATTAACTCCCTTAAGAATAAAAGTCCGCTGAAAACGGGAATCCACGTACTTATCGATATCACGTAATTTTATCATGATGCTGATTTTCGGTGCAGAATTGCCAATAAATATGCCAAGCCCATTAAAATAGGCCACCAGGCTGAAAAAAGCGATTATTATTGCTCAGTACGTCCGTATTTGCAAAACGGTGTCTGAAAACGAACAGTTGAGTATTAAAATTGAATCACTAATTTCAGAACCAAAACGATCCTCTATGCAACCCATCAAATTTGCTTTTCTGCTGACGGCCTGTTTCATCTTGTTAAGTGCCACCCCCCAACTCAATTCATTTCAGTCCGAGCCGGATGTAAGACCTATTACCATCTGCGGATCTTTGAATGATTGGAAAACGACTACGCGCGATACCGTCTCCCAACTTTTTTTATTTACTAACCTGGGTGAGTTTGCATTTCCAATATCAACACAAAGCATTGAGGTGCAAAATTATTTTAATCAAGGCATGCGGTTGTACTATGGCTTTAATCACCGAGAAGCTTTCAAGGCTTTTCAATACGCCTCTAAACTTGATCCAACTTCAGCCATGTGCTGGTGGGGACAGGCACTTGCCCTGGGCCCCCACATTAATATGCCAATGATGGATAGCATCAGCTCCTTTACAGCCTACGATGCAATTCAGAAAGCTATCGCGCTTAACACTAAAAGTCAGCGTGAACAAGATATGATCAATGCCCTTGCAGCACGATACAACAAAACATTTACCTCAGATCGATCTAAATTGGATGATGCCTATGTTGCAGCCTCCAGAAACCTTGCTATAAAATACCCGAACGATGCCGATATTCTTGCGCTGGCTGCTGAAGCCATTATGGATGTTCATTACTGGGATTACTGGGAAATTGACGGTAGACCAAAATCGTGGACACCGGAGATTATAAAAAAACTTGAGACAGCATTACAGATTGACCCAAAACATCCGGGAGCGAATCACTTTTACATTCATGCTGTTGAAGCATCTAAAGAACCGGCCAAAGGTTTAAAAAGTGCGGAGCTTCTGCAAACATTGATGCCCGGTGCGGGACATTTAGTCCATATGCCTTCACATATTTACATACGAACAGGGCAATACGAAAAAGGGAGCCGGTCAAATGAACAAGCTGTACTGGCCGATGAGAACTATTTTGAAACAAGTTTTGAAGAAGGCCTTTATTCCCTGGCATACTATCCTCATAACTATCATTTTCTGTGGGCTTGCAGGGCGTTTGAAGGGAATTACAGACAAGCAATGGAGGCAGCACGAAAAGTTCAATCAAAATGCAGCACAGAATGGATGATAACTCCCGACTACTCATACCTGCAACATTTGTATGCTACTCCGGTTTATACCATGGTTCAATTTGGTAAGTGGCAGGAAATAATCGATTTAGATTTTACACATCAAGACCAACCCTATTTGAAAGGTGTTTGGCAATACGCTCGTGGTCTTGCATTCGTACGAATGGGTGATATAACCAAGGCAATGGAATCATTGGAAAATATTAAAAAATCACAGACCGAACTTTCCATTCCCGAAACTGCCTGGGTCAATAATCCGCTGAAGATTTTAAAAATTGCAGAGAAAATTCTGAATGCAGAGTTAAATGCCAAACTGGCCAAAAAAGAAGCTGCAATAAAATTATTTGAGGAAGCCATTCAGGCGGAAGACGCACTGCGGTATAACGAACCAGCAGATTGGCATAAACCTGTACGACAGTTTTACGGAGCCTATCTGATCTCTGTTCAGGAATATAAACGTGCTGAAGAAGTGTACCAACAAGACCTTACAATGTACCCCGAAAACGGATGGTCTTTATTGGGGCTTCAACAAAGTTTGAAGGGAATGAAAAAATATAAAGAAGCCGAAAACATTCAGAAACGTTTCCTAAAAATGTGGATGAATGCAGATACCAAACTAGCCTCCTCCGCTTTTTAAAATACGATTGGGTACAGAATAACATCTACCCTTCTGTTCATGCGCATGCCCTGACGGCTTCGGTTACTATAAACTGCGTTGTCAAGCCCCCAGTCCTTTATTGAAATTTTATGGTCAGGAACCTCTCTTTGCAGCAGCAGATTACGAACCGATTCGCTTCTCATTTGCGACAGCCACTCGTTGTATTGCCTGCCTCCTATCGGGTCGGTATGACTGATCAGATGAATTTCATATCGATCCAGACTTGGAATGGAATCAAGCCAATGAAAGAGTTCGCCCATTTGCAGCGAATCGATATCATAACTTCCTCCACCAAAATATATGCTCATTCGGATTTCTTCCTGTTGCTGCTGTGCACCGGCAACTGGTATATAACCTAAGATCAGACAGAGAATCAGGTTACGGATCATTTTTTTGAAACCAATTCGCATACGGATTTTCTACGGCTTTGTCCATTCTGCTTTGTTGACTTTTTTGCTCAGACTACTTCCAGTATGAGCTGCAAAAGCCGCCTCGCATAATGGCCAAATACTTGAAAATCCACTAAAATCTATTTTTGAGATGGCTTCCAACTATTAATACGGTGGAGGCGCTGGCTTGTTCTTTAAAATTTCCTCAATCTTTTCCATTACCTCCGGTACGAGTTTTTGTCTGGCTTCAAGCGCTTTAAAATTCTCGGTTAGCTGCGAGGCCTTTGAAGCGCCTAAAATTACTGTACTCACATTTTCATTTTTCAAACACCAGGCGATTGCCAGTACGGGCATGGTTATTCCTAATTCTTTTGCCACCACTGCAAGCTTACGCACCTTTGCCAGGTTTTCTTCTACCACGTTTTGGTCTTTCAACCACTCCATACCTTCAATGCCCATTCGGGTTTCAGCAGGAAAGCTGTCATTGTACTTACCAGAAAGTATTCCGCTGGCAAGGGGCGACCAAATCGTTGTTCCTAACCCGACAGTTTTGTAAATCTGAGCATAGTCGCCTTCCACCTTTTTGCGTTCAAGCATATTATATTGGGGCTGCTCCATAGTTGGACCGATTAAATTAAATCGCTGTGCCACCATGTGGGCCTCCATAATTTCCTGGGCGCTCCACTCACTTGTTCCCCAATATAAAATTTTTCCCTGCTGAATCAGGTTGTGCATGGTCCACACGGTTTCTTCTATTGGTGTTGCTTTATCAGGCCGATGACAAAAATACAAATCAAGGTAATCGAGTTGTAAACGTTGCAACGCCTGGTCACAAGCCTCCACCAGATGCTTGCGATTCAAACCCTTTTGAGTTGGCTTCAGATCTTTTCCGCCCAGCCCGAAGTAGGCCTTACTGGAAATAATGTAACTATCACGTCTCCAGTTTTTCTTTTTCAGGATTTCCCCCATCACCAATTCTGACTTCCCCCTGGCATAAATTTCTGCGTTATCAAAAAAATTAACACCCTGGTCATACGCAACACTCATCAACTCATCGGCTGTAGTATCACCAATCTGTTTACCAAAGGTGATCCACGATCCAAAGGATAACACACTTACCTGTAACCCAGATTTTCCTAATCGTTTATATTCCATTTGTTTAAATTATTTATGCGTTCAAAATATTGGTTTTATAATCAAACATTCATCCGGTAATCGTATCAAAATACCCTACGGACCAGTTGATGCCTTTAAAAAATTATGTTCCGTCCACAGGCTGCTAATTTACCCCGAAATTAAAATGCGAAGTATTTGGATTAATGATTATTTTGGCTGGCTAATAGGCATGGAGAAATGACCCTAAACCCCCTGACTAAGTTCCTTCTGACTGCACTGCTTTTTTTGGGCCATACCGTAGCGGAGGCGCAACAGGTTAACTCTCTTGGCATTTTCACGGGTATAACTGTACCCTATACGTACGATGCCGGCATTAATAAAGACTCGCGTTATAGGATCAAGTATAATGTAAAATTTGCTCCTTTTGGAGTTCATTACGGTGTGGATTATCAGGGATACGGTGTTATGATCGACCCCTCTATCACCCGTATCGGGCAGAGTTACAATGTTATTAATATTCAAGGAGGTGATGTTGGGGAACGAAATATTGATCTCACCTATTTTCAGTTTCCGGCTGGCTTTAAGTTACACATCATCGATTTGTCATTCTTTAAAGTAAGCTTTGTGGCTTCCATTGGGTTTGGTGTGTTACTGAATGCTAAAGAAACAATAACACACCGCGAATCGAAACTCAAATTTCCGATTGAAGTAACTGGGGTATACCCTTCTGCAGAAAATGATGTATTCGAAGCGGAAAATCCGGGATACCTGGTTGAGTATGATGGCGTATTGGCTCCTGAAATAAAGAACAAAACGCTTCTTTCAAAAAGTGATTTTCAGCCCGTTCAAATCTTTGGTGGAGTTGGCTTCCGTTCCGACTGGGACATAACAGAGTCGTGGCGGATTTCATTTGATCTTCGCGCCAATATTGGAGCGCTGGAACCTCGGCAAGACGACTACCTTAAAAAGGTAAAGGCCTATGAGGCTATCTATGATATTTACGGAACCCGCAGAGATTTATTTTTATCTGTTAACCTGGGGCTTTCCCGCACCTTAGAAATTGAGCCAAAAGAAAAGGAAAACAAAATAAAGAAACGTCAGGCCAGTAAGCCTTATCGACCGTCAAAGTATCCGTGGCCGGGACCGAGAAAGAGCAAACCGAAAGGTTAAGGTTTTTTCAGGTTGGGGATTTCAATTGTAAAAACAGTGCGCTTACCAAATTCAGATTGAACCCGGATAGTACCTTGCAACTTTTCAACTGCACTTTTAACAATGTACAATCCAAGCCCAGATCCCTTACTATCCGTAGTAGCACGATAAAACATTTTAAAAATATTTCCGATGTAAGCTTCAGCAATGCCTATCCCATTATCAGAAAATGTCATACATGCCTTCTTCTCATCTGCCTCAATGTCGATTTGTAAAAATGAGTCTTCCTTCCACTTATCGCGGTAGCGCACAGCATTCGATATAACATTATTGAATACCATCAGCAAACGACCCGGATCAGAATAAAACGAATTTTGAACGTTGACATTTTTTATACTCCTCACCTCCTCTGCCCCTTCCATAAACCGAAGCGATGCAATTGATTCTTCCAACAATTCGTGGAAATCAATTTCACGAACCAACAAATCCATGCGTGAATTTTTAGAGTAATGGATAATATCGGAAATAAAGTTATCCAGCTTGTGAACACTCTTTTCAATTAACTCAAGGTAACGGGCAGTGTTTCCTTTTTCAGAATCAACCTTAATCATATTCAATAAACCTTTCACCGACATAAGCGGTGCACGCAAATCGTGAGAGGCGCTGTACACAAACCGGTCGAGTTCATTATTGATTTTGGTCAATTCATCATTTTGTTCCTTTAATATATCTTCCGTTTTCTTCTGCTGTGTAATATCTCGTGAGTAAATTGTAAGACCAGTTACTTTTCCATTTTCAACAATGGGATAGGTTTTTATTTCATAGGTCTTCAGTTCTTCTCCTACCACATAAGTATCAAAATATTTTCCGGGTCTTCCTTTTAAGCCGTTCTCATATCGCTCACGCCACTGATCGACCATTTCAGGTTTGTCTGCAGGAATTAACTCCAGAATATTACGCCCTTTTTCGAACCTGATTCCAAAGGCAAGTTTATAACTTCTGTAAAATTCTTTATTGAAATCGATCAGCTCAAATCGCGCATTTACAAGCCAGATGCTGCTGTCGATGGTATTTAGAATTGACCGGAGATTTGCTTCATTTTCCAGAATTCTTTTTTGATAGGCATTGCGTACCGTTATATCACGGCTAAAAACAGAAATAATGGAACGGTTGTTATGCCGAATAGTTTTGAAATAAATTTCCCAGTGAAACTTTCTCCCATCGATCTCAAAGGTCTCTTCCACGCGGAATGATTCTCCATGAATGGCATTCAGGCATCGTTCGCGCCAAACCTTAGCCAGCATGGGGTTAACCATCTCCATAGAATCCAACATGGAGTTCCCCTTTTTCAGATCGATACCATAGTTCTCCAGAAAAATCCAGTAGAAGCCGGGATTCAGTGAAATGATCCGAAAATCTTCGTTAAGCAGCAGAATGTTGGCGTCTGCATCTTCAATAATTGAAGTAAAAATATCCTGCAATTCATTGGTCTCTACCTGCTCCAGCATACCCCCATTAAAGTAATTTTTGCACTTCGTTTCTCCTTCCATCCAAATTTCTCACCCACCCTTGTACGCAAAACCACACGCCAGGATACAGCCTACCGTTAAAAAAATTGTCGGTAATACGACTTCAACCCGGGGTATCTCTTTGAAAATCGTGCAAATAGAACAGAAAAAAGCCTTTCGAAAAAAAGAAAGGCTTTGAAAATTTTCGGGTTAATACGATATCAATTAAGCATCCACTCTACCCGTTTCATGGTTTCATCATGGCTCTGTCCGTGCTGAATATTACTCTGAATGGTGTCAACCAATTCTTTCACCTTTTCGCGGTTATATCCAAACTTTATGGCAAACAGGTTGCATAATTTCATTTCTTCATCATGAATGGATTTATCTACGGTCATCATGTGAACAAGGTCATACAGTTGATGAAACTTTACCTTCTTGTCGGCTGGAATTTCAAATTTTACCCCTCCCGGGTTTTGCTTGATTTGCTTCAGTTGGTTTTCTGATATACTGTTTCGCTTGGCAATTGTCTTTAACAGGTCGTATTCAATGTCTTCAAAATTTCCATCTACCGCTGCCATTTCAATCAGATTTTTCATGTGACTTTTTGCGGTAGCCTTACCCTGACTAAAGAGGTTGAGGATTTCAGATATATTCATAACACCAGGTTTTGACCCGATGAATTTAGGGGATTATTTCTGAGATCGGGCCTAAATCAGGCATTAATTTAAAAAGAGAATTTACTACAATTGTAAATACACCCTTCAAACAGCCATTTTTTCATAGGCAGCCTTTCCCAGCAAAGTAAACTCCACCACAATTTTATTCTGGTTATAGTTTGAATAGAGTAATTTCACCAGGTCCCTGTTTTGCATTTCGTTGGCAATATCAAATCCTGTTTGAAAATCTTTTTGGCTGTAACCAAGAACCTCCATCACATTGCCCATTTTTCCGGCCGAGCCAATACCGGCAATGATTTGATTAATTTCCGATTCGAACCCCATGAAGTAAAAGTAAAGATTGCCTTTCGGAAAGGCATAAAAAAACCCTTTAATTCGCTGATTAAAGGGCTTCGATGTAGTCCGTACGGGAATCGAACCCGTGTTACCAGAATGAAAATCTGGTGTCCTAACCCCTAGACGAACGGACCGTCTGAAAAATTGAGTCGCAAAGATATATCCCTGAATTTGATTTGCAAACGCGACCGGCAAAAAATACTGAATCATTGCAGTGTTTAACTGGTTTTAGAAGGCGTGTTATTATATTTTTGCCGCGTGAAAAAAAATAACCCAGTAGACGAATGACAAAAATTGGAATTAACGGTTTTGGCCGTATCGGTCGCCTGGCATTCAGGGCTGCCGTCAACCGTAAAGACATTGAAGTAGTGGGCATTAACGACATTGTAGATCCTGAATACATGGCCTACATGCTGAAGTATGACTCAACCCACGGTAAGTTTGAAGGAACCGTTGAAGTGAAGGATGGAAACCTGATCGTTAATGGTAAAAAGATCAGGGTAACTGCGGAGAAGGATCCGGCTAATTTGAAATGGGCAGAAGTTGGCGCTGAAATTATTGTTGAATCTACCGGTTTGTTTCTGACACAGGCTGATGCACAAAAACATATCACAGCAGGGGCTAAAAAAGTAGTAATGTCGGCTCCCGCAAAAGATGATACACCCACCTTTGTGATGGGCGTGAACCACAAAAAACTTACCGCCCAGCACACGATTGTTTCCAATGCCTCTTGCACAACTAACTGCCTCGCACCGGTAGCAAAAGTGCTGAACGACAAATTTGGTATTGTAGAAGGTTTAATGAGCACCGTGCATGCCGTTACCGCCACTCAAAAAACGGTTGACAGCCCCTCAGCGAAAGACTGGCGCGGTGGCCGTGGCGGATACCAGAATATTATCCCCTCCTCTACCGGGGCAGCCAAAGCGGTGGGCCTGGTGTTGCCTGAGTTAAAAGGAAAACTTACCGGAATGTCCTTCCGCGTTCCGGTTGCCGATGTATCGGTTGTTGACCTGACCGTACGCCTGCAAAAAGGAGCAACCTACGAGCAAGTGAAAGCTGCCATGAAGGAGGCTTCTGAAGGTGAGTTGAAAGGAATTCTTGGTTATACAGAGGAAGAAGTAGTTTCACAAGATTTTGTAGGCGACACCCGCACCTCCATTTTTGATGCGAAGGCCGGCATTGCGCTAAACGACAACTTTGTTAAAGTAGTGTCATGGTATGATAACGAATGGGGTTATTCGAATAAGATTATTGATCTGGTACAGGAACTTGCCAAAGTCTAGATAATACCCCGATAGAAAGACAAAAAAGGACGCCAGCCAGCGTCCTTTTTTAGTATAAAAAATAAGCGAAAAAGCAGGTAAATTCGTTGTATCGTTTACCATACCCTATGCCCGATTTCTACGATATACTGGGTTTACATCGATCGGCAGATTCTTCTCAGATACGGGCAGCTTATAAACGCCTTGCCATGCAATGGCACCCCGACCGCAATCCGGGAAATCCGAAGGCTGAAGAAATGTTCAAAGCCATCAACGAAGCCTATCACATACTATCTGACCCGCTGAAAAAATCAAGGTATGATTCACGATTCAATTCCCACGCTGCCATCCACAACGAAGTTTTGTGGCGGGAAATGCAGCGCCACCAATATGCGCGGTGGCAGCGGATCAATAAGAAAGAGTATGTCTTTGACAGTCATTACTTCAAAATTCAGGGATTGGCCTTCCTGGTATTTCTGATCATGTCGGGGGTTTGCTTTGGCATCATTCATACTGCCAACTATTTTATTGACGCGAAGTATGAAAAAATTCAGGCCCATAACCGGCAATTGATCAACGAAGTCAATACTTTGTTTGGGTCAGGAAAAATTGATGAAGCCTTTGGCCGGATAATTTCCCTGCACCAAAAACAACCGCTTGATTTTCAATTCATACATGCGCGCGACAGCCTGATCACAGAGGTCAGGAAAAGAGCTGAAAATAATTTTGATGCCCAGGTCTATCAGGAAGCCTTGCCTTACTTCAGGCATTTAAAAAAATACGAAGACCCACCCCGTACAGAAACCCTTCGGAAAATCGGTGTGTGCGAATACAATACGGGTGCCTATACCGAAGCGTTGCAATCGTTCAAGCAACTGCATGCACAACAACCCTGGAACCTGGAACTTGTTTACCAGATAGGCATCGTAAACGCAAACCACCTCAACAATCAGCAGGAAGCATTGGAATACCTGACAATGGGAGTAAAACTATTCAAAGAAAATCTTACCGAAATTTATGGTGAAGCTTTTACCGTGGTTATGAACCCGACTGATATTCCCGATATATACGCTTCTATTTTTTTAGAACGCGCCAGGATTTACCTCAACAGCAAAAATTACAAAGCTGCATTGAAAGACTTAAATTGGGTCGTCTTCCTTCGCCCGTTGTGGGCACAGCCTTATGCCCTCCGGGCTTTGGCAAATGCCAAATCAAGCGTGTTCGCGACCGTTTGCTCCGACCTGGCTCAGGCTAAAAAGCTTGGTGCTGACAGGGTTTCTAACCTTCAGGATAAATATTGTCGTTAATACTCGTTTAAAGAAAATTTTTACGAACTTGAATAGCAACCCCAACTACCATGTTTGATGAGCTTACAACCGACCAGCTAAACTCAGTCAAGAAAAGCTACTTTAACATCCTTTCTCTTTTTCTGGAGAAAGAAAAAATAGAAAGCAGATACCTCCGTTGCCTGCTTAAGTGGGGATTTCAACTGCACTTAAACCCAAACGATTTACATTACGCGCAGGTGGATGTTTCAAACCTGGCTTTTTCTCAACGGCAAGATAAAATTGACAAGCTTGAGTCGATTTACCACCTGGTATTCATGATTTACCTCGATCAGGTGGTGGAGGACGCAGAACTTGAGGTTGCCACGGTTTATGCTGAAAAACTTGGCTTTAAGCCCTTTGTAGTGAATGAATTATTTAAATCGATTGCCACAGCCGCTTATGACGAAAACCGACCTCACAGCGTTCGCGAGGAGATTATGGAATTCCTGAAAATGCACAATACCTGAAGAAGAGATGTAATAAATCTCTATAAAAAGGTACTACAAAGTCAATTTTTTGATAATCTGCACAATAGGGCCCAATACTTCAAGTACTAAAAACCATTCAAAACAGCCGAATTTCAAAGGTACTGCTTTCACAACTGTCTTCGCAAACGATTGCACCTCATCTGTTATCTCTCTTCCAGGGTATGGGTTGCCAATCATGGCCAGAAAAATACGGATGTAGGGTTTGATGCTTGTTTAGGAAGGACGCCCACCTCAAATGCCTCACCTTTGTGAGACCAAAGACCGTAGCCATGATGAAAGAAATAGATTTAAAAGAAATTACCAACGCACGAATTGCTTCAAGAATTAAGCAGGTGTTGGTGTTGGTCGTCATCATTATCGTTGGCATTTTAATTTCCATTGCAACACAGTCGTAGCCGCGATAATACTTCAATGAGAAAGTACGCCTCGCCTTTCATTTAGAGCTGAAAGGACTAAGTAAGAGAAAGAAACTAGTAAGATATTTTTTTAAGGGTTGTCAGAAAAGGTCATCTCATTCGGGGTGGCCTTTCTGCTTTTAAAACTTCCTGCTAATCAAACCAATGTAGGATTTGCCGATAAAATGAAAAAATAATCGCCAAACGATCACTGATCTTTACTCAAGAATTTAAAACGACCCCTCATGTTGACGATTCAAATTAAAAAACACATCAGAAAGGGAGCCCCCTGCCTTACCAGTCTGGCTTCTTTGGCTTTCCTGGTCATCACTCTTCTGTTATCAACGTCAGAAGGTAAAGCGCAGAATGCCTATCAGAAAAACAAGGCAAGGCATTTTAAATCGGTCTATAAATCTCAGATCAATTATTACGCTAACGCCTGCAACTTATTGGATAAGAAAAAGCATGAAGGCCCCAGGCATAACGCACGGCTGGCCCATATAAAAAAAGCTAAGTATCGTTCTGTACACGAAGTTGAGCCAGGCGACACAAACCCGGTTCATGTTACTGCTAAAACAGAAGTTAAACCAGAGCCGGTAAATCCAACACCCGTACCGGAGGTTAAGACCGTGGAAGCCATCACTACTGCCAATAAAGTCAAAGAAGATCTGTTACCTGCGCCTACATCAGCAAATCAAGAAAAAATCCGCAGCCAGGTTGCCAGGCAAATACAGGAAAAGAAAGATGCTGTACCTTTAGACCTCGCACCCCTCTATTTTAATTTCAACGAAGACGAGTTTTCGGTTGTTGATATGGAGCCCTTCCTGGTGGCTGTAGAGTATGCCATACAGGGTAAACACGTTTTAATTGAAGGGCATACCGACAGCCGGGGTGCCGATACCTACAACGTGCAGCTCTCCATCAAGCGCGTACAGAAAATTCGTCAACTCATGATTGATATGGGGGTACCGGACGATCGCATTTCCGTTGTTGGATATGGCGAAGAGCAGTCTGCCAAGGCAGAAGCAAAAAATGACAACGATCATCAGAACCATCGCAGGGTAGATTTTAAAGTATTCTGACATTCTCTTTTTTGCGTTCCGCTTCATAGTTTTGGTAATGAATTTCAGTGAAGAGGTTTTTCTACAGCACCTTGCTCAAACCAATAGCCACCCATTTCTCATTTCGATTGAACGGGCAGAGGGAATTTATTTGTATTCACCGGAAGGAAAACGTTACACCGATCTAATTTCCGGAATTTCTGTCAGCAACATCGGCCACCGTCATCCCAAGGTTATTCAGGCTATCAAAGATCAATTAGATAAGCACCTGCATGTAATGGTGTTTGGCGAATACATCCAATCCGCTTCCAATTTACTGGCTAAAAAATTAGCGGATTTACTCCCATCATCATTAAACTGTACCTACCTGGTTAATTCAGGAACTGAAGCGAATGAAGGCGCTATGAAACTCGCGAAACGCTTCACCGGTCGGACTGAAATTATCTCATGTCGAAAATCTTACCATGGAAGTACGCACGGTTCGTTAAGCGTTTCAGGAAATGAAATAAAAAAATCAGCCTTCAGGCCCCTCCTTCCTGATGTCAGGTTTATCACATTTAACTCGATCGAAGGCCTCAATCAAATCACATCTCGCACAGCCTGTGTTATTATGGAAACAATACAGGGTGATGCAGGCGTAAGGGTTCCATCGCACCAGTATATGAGGGCTGTTCGCGAGCGTTGCAACGAAACCGGAACCCTTCTGATACTGGACGAAATACAGTGTGGCATGGGAAGAACCGGAACCCTGTTTGCCTTCGAGCAGTTTGGCATCGTACCGGATATACTCACCATCGCTAAAGCATTTGGTGGCGGATTACCCATTGGAGCATTTATAGCCAACAGGGAAATTATGCGAACCTTTACGCACAATCCAATGCTTGGTCACATCACTACATTTGGCGGTAATCCTGTTTGTTGCGCTTCAGCATTGGCAACACTGCAAGTAATTGAAGAAGAAAACCTGCTGGCCTCTGTAGAAGAAAAAGGGGAGCTTTTTGAAAAACTTCTGAAGCATTCTCATATCAAAGAAATCAGAAGATTTGGGCTCATGTTTGCGATCGACTTTGATACAGCCGAGCGGGTGAACCGGATTGTGGAATATGCCAAACAGAAGGGTGTGATTTGCTATTGGTTCCTATCACATCCAAACAGTTTCAGAATTGCTCCTCCCCTTACCATCACAGAAGAACAAATCAGGGAATCATGTGAAGTAATTGTGGAGGCAATTGAGCATTCCTAGATTCGATTCTCCTTTCGAAAATAATTTTACATCAATTAAGTAAAACAGAAAGGCGCCAAAAAATTCTTCTTTTGCGCCTTTTGTGCCGCTTCTAGTTACCCATTGTATTAAAGGAGTACACATAATAGTTTTTGTCCACTATTACGGTTGCCTCATTTGTTCCGAGCTTTTCCGACTTAGGGCTAATGGTTGGTTTTAACAGAACTTCCTTGCCATTCACATAAATTTTCACAGGCATATCAAACGACCGGATACAATTTGACCATCGGTAGGTAAGTATTCCATCTTTCACCAAATATTCAAATACCGGCACACGATTGTCGCGCAGGTATTGATCAAAAAAACCTTCCAAATCCATATTGAGCGCTTTGGCCATATAGTCTTCAACCTGTTTTGTAGTAACAGTTTGGTGGTAGAATTCTTTATTTAACCCACGCAGCATAGATTTCCATAACTCATCGTTATTGACAACCTGGCGCAACGTATGCAACATGTTATTTCCCTTGTTGTACATATCGCTGGAGCCTTCAGAGTTAACATCATAATTTCCGATTAACGGAGACCGATTATCGATGCCAAATCGAACGCCCCGGCTGTACTCTGCTCCTGCTTCTTTTCCGTAGAAATATTCAACAAACAAACTTTCTGAATACATGGTAAAGCTTTCATGAATCCACATATCAGCAATGTCTTTATACGTAATGTTGTTGGCAAACCATTCATGCCCCGACTCGTGCACAATGATATAATCCCACTTCAAACCCCATCCGGTGTCGCTCAGGTCATATCCTAAGTAGCCCTTCTTATATTGATTACCGTATGTAACCGAGCTCTGGTGTTCCATGCCCAGATACGGCACCTCAACCAGTTTATAACTATCTTCATAAAACGGATACGGACCAAACCAATTTTCGAATGCCTGCATGGTTCTGGCAGCATCCTTAAAATGTTCCTTAGCCTTTGCAAGGTTTGACTTCAATACCCAAAAATCCATGTCGAGTAATCCTTTCTCGCCTTTATATTGCTCGGTATAGTTTGCGTAATCACCGATGTTCAGGTTCACCCCATAATTATTGATTGGGTTAACCACTGCCCAGGTAAATGTTTTTGTTCCATCCTTTTCGGCTTTTTGTTTCTTCAGCCTTCCATTGGAAACACCGGTCAGATCGCCCGGAACATTCAGATTAATAATCATTCCTTTATCGGGTTCATCGTACATATGATCTTTACATGGCCACCATAAGCTGGCGCCAATACCCTGGCACGATGTAGCGATGAAAGGTTTCCCATTACCGTCTATCGCCCATGAAAATCCACCATCCCACGGTGCGTTTTTGGCTACTGTTGGTTTGCCCGAAAATTCAATGGTGACTAAGTTTTCGCTTCCTGTCACTTGCTTCTTCAAAAGCGTAACAAAATGAGCATTTCCATCATGTTTAATTTCAAGTATCTGACCATCTTGCAGAACCCGATCAAGATTCATAGGCGCTTGTAAATCAATTTGCATCACCTGGCCTTCTTCCAATACTTTATACCGAATTACATTGCTTCCCTTAATCGATTGCGCTGCAGGGTTTACTGAAACGGATAATTCATAATGCAACAAATCCCACCAGGCACGTTCTTTCGTAACAGAACCACGCAGGGTATCCTGACGGGTATACGTTTTCTTCGAAAACAATTGCTGGCTGTTTGCTGATACCACCATGGAAACAAATAGGACAGCAATGAGATACTTTTTCATAATTATCGATGTACTTTTATAAACATCTAAAAGTAATTTTAAGCATGGAAGTTTCAAAACCGTTCGACAGACTCGATTACGTTTATAAACTATCAGTCATCATTGCGTTGATGATTGTGGTAACCTGGGTAGCATCCGATATTTTCATACCACTCCTGATTTCGGCATTCCTGGCTGTTGTTCTCCTGCCAGCAGTAAACTGGCTTGAGAAAAAGCTTTCGTTAACGGTTTCGGTAATCATCGTTTTACTTTTCACATTTCTTCTATTGTCAGGGGTTATCTGGATCATTGGCGATCAACTCACACAACTGGTGAAAGACTTACCGGATCTGGAAAGTAAATTCACTTTATTGATCGATCAGGTTAGCAGCCGGCTAAGCAGCATACTGGGTTTAAGCATAGCAGATCAAACTATGATGGTGCGGGATGCCTTAAAGGCCGTTAGTACGTTCGCCACAAGTTTGGTTGTTTCAACTACCAATACGTTGTCGTTGTTAATACAAATACCCATTTACATTTTCTTGTTTTTAATCTATCGCGATCGATTCAAAGCATTTTTTATAAGTCTGCTGCCTAAAAATGCTGCATCAACCTGGAAAAAAGATATTGAAACGGTTTTACAGGGATATATTTCCGGATTGTTGATCGTAACGGTCATTATTGCCATCCTGAATACTACCGGTCTCTTACTGCTGGGAATTAAACATGCCATTTTCTTTGGTATCCTATCCGGAATTCTCACCATCATTCCTTATGTAGGCATCTTCATCGGTGCCACCCTGCCAGCCATTTTTGCCTTATTAACAAAAGATAGCCTTTGGTATTCTGTTGGCGTAGTTGCCATCTTTTCCCTTGTTCAATTTCTGGAAGGGAACTTTATTACGCCACGAATCACCGGATCGAAAGTGAGGATCAATGCCCTGGCAGCCATCATAGCCCTGCTCATTGGCGGAAAAATTCTGGGAATTGCAGGAATGATTCTGGCGGTGCCGATAACAGGTGTCTTGAAAGTCATCTTGTCACACACTACCCATCTTAAGCCGTTTGTCATTCTGCTGGAAGATTTAAACGAGCAGGAAGAACAGGAGCCAGAACCTGAAAAGCCAATTGAACCGGCTTAAAGATTCTCAATTACCAGGTTGTGATTCGTGTAAATACAAATGTCGGCTGCAATATTCAGGCTTTCCTTTACAATTTCTTCGGCTGACAGATGAGCCGCGTGTTTTTTTAATGCCAATGCTGCTGACTGTGCATACATGGCGCCCGATCCGATGGCCGCAACTTCATTATCCGGTTCCAGTACATCACCCGTACCGGAAAGGATCAGAATTTCTTCCTTACTGATGGTGATGAGCATGGCCTCCAACCTTCTGAGGTAACGATCCATGCGCCAATCTTTCGCCAGTTCAATAGCGGCACGCTTCATGTTGCCGCCATAGCTATTGAGCTTTTCTTCAAAGCGATCAAGCAAGGTGAACGCATCAGCAGTTGATCCCGCAAAGCCTGTTACAACTTTACCGTCTTGTAGTTTCCTGATTTTTTTTACGTTGCTTTTCGCCACATAATTGTTCATCGTTGCCTGCCCATCGGCACCAATGGCAACATGCCCGTTGTGCTTTACAGCCAGTACAGTAGTAGAGTGTATTTTTGTCATATCTTAAAAAAGATGAATAGGATTGACTAAAAAGTTGTTATCGGATTTTTTTACCGCAGAGCGCGCAGAGGTACGCAAAGTATTCACAGAGCTGAAAAATATTTCATATTGCTTTTCATTGAAACACTTTTAGCCAGCCCACACGCTGTCCTTGTACTTAAATCAAAATTCTAACCGGATCTTCCAATAGTCCTTTCAACGTCTTCAGAAATGCAGAGCCCACCGCACCATCCACCGCACGATGATCGCACGACAGGGTTACTTTCATCACATTACCGGGAACAATCTGCCCGTTTTTCACAACTGGCGTTTCTTTTATTCCGCCAACCGCTAAAATACAGGCATCCGGAGGATTAATGATGGCCGTAAATTCTTCGATTCCAAACATACCGAGGTTGGAGATCGTGAATGTGCTTCCCTCCCAGTCTGAAGGCTGCAGCTTTTTATCGTGTGCCTTCTGCGCGAGGTCTTTCACTTCAACCGCTATGTGCGACAACGATTTATTATCGGCAAACCGAACCACCGGAACCAATAGGCCGTCTTTCACCGCTACTGCTACACCAATGTGTACATGATGGTTCTTCCGCATCTTATCGCCAAGCCAGCTTACGTTCACATCAGGATGTTGACGCAGTGCTGCCGCAGTGGCTTTAATCACCATATCATTAAATGAAATCTTAACAGGGCTAACTTCATTGATGCTCTTGCGTGCATCCATGGCCTTGTCCATATTAATTTCCATTGTGAGATAGAAGTGAGGAGCCGAGAATTTGCTTTCAGCCAAACGCTTGGCAATAGTTTTACGCATTTGAGATACCGGGATCTCTTCGAAACTTTCTTTGCCAACAACCTGAGGTAATACAACCGGTGCACTTGTTTGTCCTTTTGCAGGAGCCGATGCAGCCCCCGGTTTATAGCTTTCAACATCGCGCCTGGTTACACGGCCATTTTCTCCTGTGCCTTGAATCTTGCTGATATCGTAACCTTTATCCTTCGCTAGTTTCTTTGCTAACGGAGATGCCTTCAGGCGTCCGTTGGAAGAGGATTCAACTGAAACAGTTGACTGGTTACCGGTTGCCAGTTTCTGGTCTCCTGTAACTGGTGACTGGTGACTGGTGACTGGTACCTGCTGATTGCTTGTCGATTTCGCCTGATGAGCCTTCAATAACGTTTGCCAATCGGCACCCTTTTCACCAATAATAGCCAGCACCCCATTTACCGGAACCGACTTGCCGGCTTCTGCTCCAAGATAAAGCAATGTTCCTGTGTTGTACGACTCGTACTCCATCGTAGCCTTATCGGTTTCCACTTCTGCCAGCAACTCACCCGACTTTACCGCTTCTCCTACTTTCTTGTGCCACGCGGCAATCACACCATCTGTCATGGTATCGCTCATCTTCGGCATCAGTACGATCTCCGCTTTAATGCCAGAGGTGTCAATGGTTTGTGCCGGTGCTGCTGCAACTTCGGCTTTTGGTTCGGCTGCTTTGCTGCCACCGCTTCCGGCTGACTGCCCGGCACTTTGCAACAATGCCTGGTAATCTTCGCCTTTCTTTCCAACCACCGCCAGTACATCATTTACTTTTACAGCCTGACCTTCTTTCGCACCCAGGTAGAGCACCGTGCCTTCGTTGAAGGATTCATAATCCATGGTGGCCTTATCGGTTTCAATCTCCGCCATCAGTTCGCCTGACTTAACGTGATCGCCTACCTTCTTGTGCCATTTGGCAATGACTCCCTCAGACATGGTATCACTCATCTTGGGCATTCTAACAATCTCAGCCATTTTCGGTATTAAAGTTTTAAATGAAGGTCAAAAATAGGGTTTAAAAGCTCGAAATTCAAGGGTTTAAAAACCTTAAAAATTAACCACACCCAACAAAAATTCTAATTCAGTCAGGGAAGGATTTATACCATAGGTGTAACGAATACCCAAATTGAATTGAGGCAAGAAACGAAAAATATTGATGTCTGTCCGTAGCTCTGCTCCAACAGAAATATAAGATTGATTCGCAATATCATAGTACAGCACCTTGTCTCCATAGCCATAGTCCAAAAATGCATTGCCCCAGAATCGTTGAATATTTAAAATTGGCCCTAAAGCAATGTCTGGGTACCAAAGTGGCATGGTGTAATTGACCGACATTGAGTAAAATTTTTCAAACCGATACACAGATTGACCCCGAGGCGTTGGAATGTTATTTCGGAAAATATAATCATTCAATGAAACATCCACAGTAGTCTTCTGATACGCCCAATATCCCCACAATGAATGATGCTTAAAAAGTCCTGGAAAGTATAAGGTTGAATAAAAGGAAAATAATTCACCCCTGTAATCACCGCCAAAAGGAGTATCAAAAAAATCTATGTTAACAACTTGGCCCCATTTACTGTAAATATCTCTTCTGCTTTGTTTAAGCAATCTATAAGCAGAAAGTCCAAAGTGATTATAGATTAAACTTCCCTGCCCCACATAATCAAAAAACAAGTACCCACTATTTACTGAAGGCTCACCGTCAACAATATAATTTGGAATAAACCTGCTCGAATTTATTGAATTCTTAAAATCAGTAACCTGCGTATATCCAACATAATTACTGAAGCTTAAACTTCCGTGGTATTTTGAGTTGGTAGTAATTAACGGTAGGCGCAGTCCTACTTCAACAGTTTTCTCTTTCCAGTCAAAAGTTAAATTTTTTATTACATCAGTTGTATCATTGGTCGCTGTTGTTACATTATGAAATATGTAGTTACCTTCGTTTACAGATCGGTTAGCAAATAAAAAATTTACATCAATAATAGGATACCAACCTTGATAACTAACTCCAACTCGCCATGCCCCAGTTCGTTCATAAATATCAAACAAATAACCAGCCTTAAGCGCTGTCGTACTCAAAATATCCTGCGAAGAAATTCCAATATCAGCTTGTGTAAACGTTGAATTGAAATAAGCTCCCCAGCTATAGGGATTAAAAACGCCTGATAGTTTGGAATATCTTTTTGTTTCGAATTGCTGTTGCAGAATGCTGTCGAAAAGTGTAGGACGTCCCTCCTGTTCTTCCAGAACATGAAAAAGTTCGGTCGTTTCTTGTTTTACTTCTAACGGTTTCCACAAACCAGGATCAAACGGAATCGTAACAACATCCAGTCCATCGCGTGATTGCTCGTTGTAATAAATCGTTTTGCCATCGGGCGAAACCGATGGGTTGTACGCTCCATACTTACTGGTGGTTACTTGTAATCTTTGCTGCGATGAAATTTCCAACACATAAATATTGTCGATACCACTAAGCGGAGAATTATAAAAAAGATAATTTTCAAACAACACCGGGTGTCCGATATTTTCTTTTGTAGCTGAGATCAACACCTGCTCGGTCCCGGAATCGACATCAATCGAAACCACACTACGATCGCCCTTCTCGGTTTTAAGCGATACAATTTTTCTTCCGTCATTCGACCACCGGGCCATCGAATAAAACGCATTGGTTGGATTGCTGAACTTTTTTAAAACCTGACCATTACCGCTGTCAATAATCAGAAGGGAATTTAGATATTCCGCGTTACTCTCGGCTGTGGCTATCTTAGCGGCATCGGGTGAAAGGGAGGCTCCGGCATAGCGGGTTTTACGGCTAATCGTTTTGTATTGGTGCGTTGCAATATTGTAGGTTTTGATCAGTGAATACGTTTTTACGCGCCACCGCGGATCAAAGCCATACTCAGTCCAGACGATCGTCTCACCTGAAACACTCAGCATGCCGGCATCATTGATCATGCCCGGAGTAAAAACCCGTTGTTCTTCACCACGCTGCAAACGAACAAATTGAGGAATATCGCCAATACCACTTTTCAATGCCAAAATACTTCCATCGGGCAACACATGAGGATATCTGAAATCAGTGTAGGTTTTTGAATTTCGTTTAGTAACCTGTTGATATGGTGTAAGTGACAACTTATTAACCTCCTCTTCCCATGTCTTTTTCAGATCGGCTGCCATTTCGCGGTAAAGCTGCGTAACATATAAGCCGCTTTCTTTTTTGATGGCATTTGAAAACGTGAACGGCACAAAGGAAACATTAAAAGCACGTTTACTAATCTTCCCCCAGATATCCGGATCGCCCGTTCGCTTGCGCAAGTAACTGATCATGTGATAACCCAGCACATAGTGATCGGGAATGTTGTGCTTGTAGGAACGCAGGTATTGCTTGTGGTAATTAAAGGTTCTTCCTTCTAAAAAATTGGTTCGGAACACCAAACCAAAATTCGGGATCCTTCCACGGCCGCTATGCGTAAACGCAGTTTCGGTAGCCACCGCATCGCCTTCCCAAAACCATTGTGGTGCGGCCACCATCGACATGGCTGAAAGCGTAGCAGGGCCAAAGAGGTAATACAATGCTTTGTTAAAACCGGTATTCGCCTTTTCAAATTGCACCATGTGCCGGTATTCGTGCGTTACCAGTTGATTGAGCCAATCATTTGTTCCGCCAAAATTATAATCCTGTGGCGGCATGGTATAAAACTCCGATCGTTTTGGAATCAGGCTGACAAATCCGTTTGACTCTGAGGACTGGTTCTGAAGGATGATTGAAATCTTTCGTGGCTTAATTCCTAACGATTTTGATTCAGCATCGCGAATGTGCTCAAACGTACCCGCTACCCGCTGCGCCTGATCTTCAAATCCCTTAGGATATAAAATATTAAAGTGAGGGGTTTTAATTTTTTGCCATTTAACAGAGGGAGGGTTATTCTCTAACACCTCCTGACCATGGGCCATGAAACAAATTGCAAGACAGGCAAGAACAAGGAAAAGATGCTTCATCCACTGTATGTAAAGATGAAATATTCGAAACCATTGCCGCAATTGCAACAATCGGAGGGGAAATTGTCAAAAAATAGTTTTCAAAAGAAAAGCAACCCAATTTTACCCGTCCTACTGCTATTAAGTCTTCATAGAAGAGCGCTGACGGGCTTCAACACTTAGTGTATTATTCTTGTAAAATTCTTACACCGGAAATAGCGACCGCACTCACCTGAAAAAACCCAAGCGCTCCGTTAGAAAGATTATTCCGGGAATTGGCCGGTGGCGGACTGAACATACCTCCATCATTATTGAGCAGGTTGAATAAATCACTGTAGAACACAAAGCCTGTTCGGGAAAGGCTGTACATTTCAATCCGGGCTGAGTCGCCAGGGGCATAATAAACCGGAGAAGGAACTCCGTTTATCTCTTCGCCCAGGGTTTTATCATCGGCAAAATAAATATCGGTTGGGCCGTAAATTTTAAGGGAATCGTTTCTGAAAAATTTAAACAGGTAGTAGTCTTCACTTGCCTGCGGTTCTACCGCATACATCAACACCTCATAGAACTTCCCTTTGTCTTTAGGGTCATCCTGTTCATCGGGGTTGATCCGGTATTGCAGGGAGTCGATGGCCGTCACCGGAAACATAGTGTCTTCGGCACGATAGGTTTCGCCATCAACCGTAACGGTTAAAGTGTACGACCTTCCAATTTCTCCCGTAAAGGGAGTGACCGGAAAATAATAACCTGTTGAATCCGGATCGTGCGCAAACATGATCTCGTTCCCTAAATTATCTTCTACAGAAACAACAGCATCTGTTACGCGTGGTGTTAATCCTGAATCATAGAAATCCACGGTTCGTGAAACTTTCACATATTGATATCCTGTTTGATTGGTTACCACTCCTTCAATCACAACTTTTGCGGGCATTTGATTAAGATCGAGTAAAACGGTTTTCTCACAAGACCAAAAGATGAATCCTGAAAGTATGAGGAATGTTAATCGAAGCTTCATAGTTTAAAATTTGAAGTTGTACGTAATGGAAGGAAGAATCGGGAACAGGTAAACCAACCTGGCTTCTTTTTGTGTACCATCGCCAATCACGTTCCCATCATCATCCTGTTTTGTTCGGGTGTAAATCGTAAACGGATTTTGCCTGTTGTACACGTTGTATACAGAAAACACCCAATGTCCTTGCCACTTCCTGCTCTTGTTTTTACGCGGAGAGAATGTTGCTGATACATCTATTCGATGGTAGGCCGGCAACAGATAGCCATTTCGTTCGGTAATCACATCGGGATTGTAACCGTCAAATTCATATTTGCCCGCAGGCAGGGTGATGGGTCGACCGGTGCTGTAAGAAAAATTCGCACCAAATGTCCACGAATCATTCAGGTCATAGGCAGCATTTACGTTAACAACGTTGCGCCTGTCATAATTCGCTTTAAATATTTTTCCCTGATTCACTCCGGGTATATCGCGCATGGTTTTCGACCATGTGTAACTAACCATACCCGTTAGTTTGCCTTCCTTCTTGTTTACCATTAGTTCAGCACCATACGACCATGACTTGCCTTGCCGGAATTCTGTGGAGAGGTCTTCATTGAAAAAGATTGCCGCATTATCAGCAAAATCGGTAACATTTTCCATGTCTTTGTAATAAGCTTCGATGGAAGCTTCATACCTGTTTTCTTTCAGATTCCGGAAATAGCCGACCGCAACCTGGTCGGCCAGTTGGGGTTTCAGGTAGTACCCGCTTGGGTTCCAGGTGTTAAAAGGAATAGGAACCGTTCCGCTCGAAATCAGGTGCGTGTTTTGAACCATGCGGTTATAAGAAACCTTAATGGATTGATCAGGGCGAAGCACATACAACAATGCCAGTCGGGGCTCTGCATTCACATACGTTTTAATTGTTTCGAGTGCATCGTAGTGCAGGGTATCCGTTCGGGTGATGGTGGTGTTATCCTGCGGATCATCATACAAATACACATCGCCCTTTCCTACGTTTTGAAAAATCGACAATCGCAATCCATAATCCAGGGTAATGTTATCACCTATTCGTTGTTTATTGCTAAGATAAAGGGCATGATCGATGGCATACATCCTGCTCAACTCAAGGGTTTCAAAAATCGAACCATCGGTATTCGGAGAAATTTTACCCGGTGAAAATCTTCTTCCAGTAAGATGATAGCCAAACGATAGTTCATTCTTCAGGTTGATGAAATAGGTAAGATCATTTTTCAGGCTAAGCTCTTGTAAATTAGAAGTCCATTCCAAGCCCTGAACAGGATCATTCACCTCCAGTTTATAATCGAAATTGCTGAGAATTAACGTTGTGTTCGAAAACAGGCGTTCATTAAAAAGGTGATTCCACCGGAAAGTTCCGGTGGCATTTCCCCAACCGAAACCAAAATCGTCCTGGAATCTGAAATTATCCCGCCCATTATAGAAAGCAACATAAAACCGATTGTTGTTATTGTAGCGCCAGCTTGCCTTCGCATTTACATCATAAAAATATACGATGTTATCCTGATCAGCAGCGCGCAAAAACAGATCGACATATGAACGCCTGGCCGAAACAATAAACGAGCTTTTTTCTTTACGAAAAGGCCCCTCAACCGCTACCCTGCTGGCCATGGTACCAATACCACCGGAAACGCCCAGGTTTTTATTGTTGCCATCTTTCGTTCTTACCTCCAGTATGGAGGAAAGCCGGCCGCCAAAGCGCGAGGGAATTCCACCTTTGTAAAGTTCAGAGTCTTTGATCACATCGGCATTAAAAACAGAAAAAAGTCCAAACAAATGAGAGGGATCGTAAATGGGTGCCTCATCAATGAGAATCAGGTTTTGATCGGCACTGCCACCGCGAACAAAAAAACTGGAAGTTCCTTCGCCTGCCGAAATCACACCGGGCAACATCTGAATATTTTTGATGATGTCCACTTCTCCGAATAATGCCGGTAGTTTTCTTACCTGATTTATGTTCAGCGTATTACGGCTCATCTGCACGCTGGTGATATTTTCATCCACCGCTTTATCGGTCACAACTACCTCGCGGATGACTGTTGCCTCTATGGATAGTTCAACGTTTCTCGACAAATCATCCGACACTTCAATTGGAACCACCAATGTTTTATATCCGATAAAACTGAAAGTAACATCATAAGTGCCCGCAGGTACGGTGAGGGCATAAAAACCGTATGCATTCGTCATTGTGCCCGATTGAAGGGAATGAATGTAAACGCTCGCGCCAATCAGTTCTTCACCATTCAGGGCATCTTTAACATAGCCGTTTAGTGTGTATTTTTGCTGGGCTTTTGCAGGAAGCAGGAGAATCAGCAAAATGAAAACCTGTAAAAATCGAATCATAGAATATTTATTCTCGCCTTATGAACGGGAATTCATTCTACTGGTTTTATATTTTATCTCAATTATTTTACAGTACACAACATGTTTAAACGACTGAAGGATCTCTATAATGAATACAAACCCTATATACGGGTTGACCTGATCATGTATGGCGTATTGATCCTGATGATTATTCTTTACTTTATTATCAGCGTGTTGACCAGCTGACAGGCTGGTCTTAAAGCAGGATTTCACGGACATTGTCACGGATTTTTACAGATAATTCATCGGTTGGTAAGTCGTTCACATCCCTGCCGAAAGGGTCTTCAATTTCCTCGGCTATCAATTCAACACTTAATAAAACAAATGAAATCAGTAAAACGGTAGGAATGGTGATGTACTTAAAGGTGGTTACAAAGCCGAAGGGCAGGGTAACAATGTAAATAAAAACGAATTTTTTAATATACATGCTGTACGAATAAGGTATGGGCGTATTTTTAATACGCTCGCACGCTCCCATAATATCGATAAAATCTTTTAGCTCTTTATCTAAATTAAAGAACTGATCACCCGTGAAGGTACCTCGCTTATATAACTCATTAACACGTTTATACATCATGCCTGCAAACATGTTAGGTTTGTGTTTTATGCCTTTAAAGGCTGTCTCAAAATCAGCATGAGGTACTTCAAGCTCATTTAGCTGAACACCCTTTCGCAACCCTTCTTTGGTAGCTACAACAAAATTCGGAATCATCTTAGCAAACCATTCTCTGTTTTCAACATCGTCTGGCGAAAGGTAAGCGCTCAGTTTAAGTGCAAAATTGCGGGTGCTGTTCACCATGCTGCCCCATAATCTTCTTCCTTCCCACCACCGGTCATACGCAGAATTAATACGAAACACAAGGAATAAACCCAACACAATACCTAATAGCGAGTGCAATGCGGTGGTGCTGGTAAATTCTTCCTTATCGGGATGAACAATTTCAAGAATAACATAACAAACGACACCGGTGAAAATCGTCATGATAATCAGCGCAGGCAGGAGTGTTTTCATCACAAACCTGCTGTACGAATGAAAAATGAGAGAAAACCAGGCCTTTGGATTGTATTGGATCATAAACTTAAAAACAGGCTGCTAATAAAGTGCAACCGAAACTTATTTCCAACTGAAACCCTTTCCAAATGATTTGCGTTATTTGAATTAATATAATATCTTTATAATATCATTTTAATATCATCTACTATGAACACTGAAAAAGACTATTCACCTCTGTCGGGCTACCTGATACTGGCTGTAACATGTATCCTCATTTTCCTTGGAGTCTGGGGATTTGTGACGGCTCGAAATCCTGTTTTCCTTTTATTCATTGGTTTTAGTGTAATTCTAACACCGGGATTTTTCTTTATTAACCCAAACGCTTCGATGGTACTGGTTTTATTTGGCGATTACAAGGGAACAGTAAAACGAAACGGTTTCTATTGGGTAAATCCCTTGTTCAGTAAAAAGTCTATTTCGCTTCGAGCAAGAAACTTCGACAGCGAAAAAATTAAAGTCAACGATAAGGTAGGTAACCCTATCCAAATCGGGGTAATCCTTGTCTGGCAGGTGCGCGACACATTTAAAGCGGCCTTTGAAGTGGATAACTACGAAAACTTTGTGAAGGTACAGAGCGATTCGGCTGTTCGTAAATTAGCTGGTCAGTATGCGTACGACAATTTTGACAATGATTCAGAAATGACCTTGCGCTCCGGCCATGAGGAAGTCAATCACTCGCTGGAGGATAATCTAAGAAGCAGACTTGAAATGGCGGGCATTCATGTTATTGAAGCGCGTATCGGTTACCTGGCGTACGCTCCTGAAATTGCCAGTGCCATGTTGCGAAGACAGCAAGCAGCTGCGGTTGTTTCAGCTCGTTTCAAGATTGTAGAGGGTGCGGTTAGTATGGTTCAAATGGCGTTAGATCATCTCTCCAAACAAAACATTATTGAACTGGACGAGGAACGTAAAGCTGCCATGGTTAGTAACCTGATGGTGGTTTTATGTGCCGATAAGGATGTTAGTCCGGTGGTAAACGCAGGAACCCTTCATAATTAACCGTTATGAATCGGACGGTCTATGAGGAAGAACAACGGTTTGCAGGACTGACCTGGATCTGGATATTCGCCTTTGCATTGGTGTTTGTTCCGCTTGTGCTGGCCGTGCGCGATGCATCTCTTACCAGTCAGGAAATCCTGATCATCTTACTGAGTATCGTGGCGGGATTAGTACCCGTACTGGTTATCCTTTATTTTGCCAGGCTTCAGCTTAAAATTGATGCACTGGGAATTCATTACCGCTTCTTTCCCGCGGTTGTTAAATGGCGAATTATCCCGCAAAATTCCATTGAGTCGTTCGAGGTGACCGAAAAAAAGAATATCATTGAAACGATTGAGCGCGGCTACCGAAGAAATCGTTTCAATAATACTATTGCTATGAATATTTCAGGTAAAAAATTTGTCCGGCTCAAACTAAAAAATGGACAAAAATTTAAAATTGGAACCGAAAACCCTGAAAGCTTCGAGCGAGCCCTGAAAAAACTAACATTGCCTGAAAACTTTTAACAATGGCCCAAAAGAAACCATTTGTACTCAGACTTGATCCGGAAATTCTGAAAGCTATTGAAAAGTGGGCTGCAGATGAATTTCGTAGTACCAACGGGCAGCTGGAATGGATTATTTCGAAAGCCTTAAAAGATGCAGGCCGATCAAAACAAAAGTAAAAATTACCCTGCCCACATTGCTTCAAGTTGTTAACTGCTTTTATATTGCAGGGCCAGTAAAGTTTAAAGCCTGATGAAAAATAAAACCACCCAAATTCTCATCCTGTTCCTTTGCCTGGCAGGATACCATTTAGCCAGCGCCCAGACTGATTATATTGTATTGATCAATGGCGACACGCTTTTTGGAAATGTTAAATACTTTAATTACTCAGCCGGCAAGAAAATTCAATTGATCAACCAGGAGAAAAAGAAAACTGTCTATAGCATTTTGCAGGTAAAATCTTTCCAGTTAGACCAGGAAGTTTATGAGACCATCCGCACCACACAGGAATACACAATCATGAAAGTTATTATGAGCGGCTACCTGAGTTTATATTCCTTTCAGTTGCCCAACCAAATGACCTGGAACGGCAGTTATCTGCATAAAAAAGACGGATCAGGTATGGAAGTACCTACCATAGGTTTTAAAAAGAATCTTTCGCGGTTGCTCGGTGATTGTCCTGCAATTGCAGAACGAATTCAAACAGGCGAACTAACCCGATCTGAGATTGAGCAAATTGTAGTGGAGTACAACGTCTGCATTGATGAAGCCACAAAAAATCATACAACCCAACCAACCACAACAGATAAAGACATACAGGTTTGGGAAACGTTGGAAAAAGAAGTAACCGATTTGAACTTCGATGGCAAAACCAACGCACTTGAAATGATTTCAGAAATCAAATCAAAGATCAGTAAAAAGGAAAAAGTTCCTAATTTTTTAATGGAAGGTCTCAAAGAAGCTTTGAAAGGTCAGGAGTCGGTTAAATCAACCCTCGACAAAGCTTTACTGGAAATCGATCGTTAGGCTTTCTTCAGAATCTTCTTTAACAGTTCAGTGATGTTATGCTTGTTAAAAACAAGGATAACAACAGATGCCAACGCAACAATAATGGCGTAGATAAATAACTGACCGCCATCGCCTTTTATTTCTATTCCCAACAGCGTGGTGTGCATCACAATGGCACCCGCCATTAAACCCAACGCCAACGCAGCGCCAAGCCAGGCTGTTGCATTCAGTAAAATAAGGACAGAGGCTATCAACTCCAATACACCCACCCCTATTCTGCCCCAGGGTTCCATACCAACTGTTGTAAAAATATACACCGACTCTTCAGATGCGGTAAATTTATAGTACAGGGTTTGTACCATAATAACGGCAGCAATCAGCCGGGCTGCCCAATACAAGAGGTTCTTTCCTTTTTCCATAATGCAAAAGTACGTCCGCTGCGCAATTTAAAATGTCAGTTAAACGACCAGTATTTTGTATTTTTCAGAAGCAAGCACCCAAATTATGAAGTTTGACGTAAACCCGGACATCGCGAAAGCAAAAACGATCGCTACCGATTTTTACTTAAACCCTGTTTATTACGAACAATCGAAGGAGAAAATTTTTGCAACCACCTGGCAATTCATTGGCGATACCGATGCAGTAAAAGATCCGGGCTGGGTAACTCCTTTTAATTTACTTGAAAACTTTATTCATGAACCATTGGTTTTATCGCGCGATAAAAATGGTTCGTTGCACTGCCTTTCCAATGTTTGCACGCATCGCGGCAACCTGGTAGTTGAACGCGCGTGTAAGCTTAACGATCTTCGCTGCAGGTACCACGGACGGAGATTTCAACTGGATGGAAAATTCCTTTCGATGCCCGAATTTAAAGAGGTAGAAAATTTCCCGACCGAAGCAGATAACCTCCATAATTTACAACTATTCCAATTTGGAAAATGGCTCTTCACTTCTCTCGGTTCAACTATTCCGGCAGAAAATATGTTCGCAGATATGATCCGGAGAATTGAATGGATGCCACTTCATGATTTCCATTTCAGGCCAGAATTTTCGAAAGAATATGTTGTTGAAGCACACTGGGCCCTGTATTGCGAAAATTACCTGGAAGGATTTCACATACCATTTGTTCATGCAGGACTCAACTCGGTTATTGACTACGGCAACTACACGACAGAATTGTTCAGTTATTCAAGTTTGCAACTTGGTTTAGCCAAAGAAAAAAACGGAGAAGTCTTTGACCTTCCCTCCACATCTCCTGATTATGGTAAAAAAGTAGCCGGCTATTATTTCTGGGTTTTTCCAAATATGATGTTCAATTTTTATCCATGGGGGTTATCAATCAATATTGTGAAACCGATCGATATGATGCGGTGCAAGGTCTCATTCCTTTCCTATGTTTGGGACGAAAATAAACTCAGGCAAGGCGCAGGAGCAAACCTTCATCAGGTAGAGATGGAAGATGAAGATGTGGTGCAGAATGTTCAGCGCGGCATCCGGTCTCGTTTTTACAAACATGGCCGATATTCCGTTACCCGCGAAACCGGTACACATCATTTTCATCAATTGCTTGCTCGCTTTATGAACGCTTAATTATGAGGTGGCTTATTTTTCTATTCCTTCTCCTGTCGGGGTGTCAGCAGAAACAACCTGAAATTCCTGTTTTAGAAGCAAATGATACAACCTCTGCGAAAGGAACTTATTCATCACCAGAAAAACCGATCCACTACCGTGAAGTAATTGGTGTGTATGATCACGAAAGCACAACCAAAGGTTTTACAGCTGTTTTATCGCTACGCGAAAACGGAAATGATTTGTACTTCTATGTGTCGGTAGCGCAAGGTAATTGTAAAGGTGAAGCCGAAGGTGTGGTAATCATGGTAGAACAAACTGAAAGTTACTTTTCAGGATTTTATGAGTCAGACGACTGTCCTCTGCAATTCACATTTTCGCCAGGCGAAAAGAAAGTTGATATTAAAGTAGTCACCTTTTGCAAACCACTTGAAAAAAACTGCAGTTTCGAAGGAACGTACGTGAAGCGGAAAAATTAAAGTTCACCCAACTCCCACTCAACATTAGGATTGTAAACAATATTACCTTTAGAAACCTCTAGAGGTGATTGAAAATTATCATCATACAACATTCCGGTGCCTAACCCCTGCGGCATGATAAGGTTGTAGTTGGCCGTAAACTGACAAATGGCATTTAGCCCAATGTTTGATTCCAATGCCGAAGTAATCCACCAACCCACTCCGGCCGACTCTGCAACTGAAATCCAGTCTTTGGCCGATTCAAAACCACCAATAAGAGAAGGTTTCAGTATGATGTACTGAGGCTTAATTCTATTCAGTAAATCCTTTTTATCTTCAGCTCGCTCCACACCTATCAATTCCTCATCAAGCGCAATAGGTATCGGAGATTTTTTACAAAGTTCCGCCATCTCAGGCCTTCCAGGTTTAACAGGCTGTTCAATAGAATGAATTTTAAACTTGGCCAGATCATACAGCTTATAAAGTGCCTCTTCAGGTTTAAATGCTCCATTGGCATCCAGCCTGATTTCAATTTCTTCCCGAAAATACTTTTTCCGGATGTAGTGAATAATGTCGCACTCCTTCTCAAAATTCAGTCCTCCCACTTTAATTTTTATACACCGAAAGCCCTCTTCTATTTTAATGGATGCTTGCTGCAGCATAATGTCTAAATCGCCCATCCATACTAATCCGTTAATGGGTATTGGCTTAGACCGTATGAATGAATTGTTAAAAATTATTCGCTTACCTCCATTGCTCAGATCGAGTAACGCTGTTTCAAGTCCAAATACTATCGAAGGAAAACCATCGGGCACCAATTTACAGGCTTCACTCAGCAGCGATGGTGAGGATGGTTTTAGAGATGCAATTTTCACCATCACATCAGTCAACACCTGTTCATATTCCGGATTGGCATCAACACTTAAACCAGGAAGAGGCGCACATTCACCAATACCGGTTATTGCAGGATCTGCTTCATCCCAAATTTTAATAAACCATGACGCGCGATCCAACATTCTTCCACGGGAAGTGCGCGCTGTAAAATTGAAATGGAAAACTTTCTTAGTAAAGGAGGCCCTTAACGCCATGGAATGAATTATTCATCAAAAATAGAAAATAATTTTTCAGCATTACCTTTGCCCTTTACTTTGAGTATGAACCCAACCATTCAGGTATCAGCGTATACCTATGATTTACCTGCTGAAAAAATTGCGATTCACCCGCTTCAAAACCGTGATGAATCGAAACTACTGGTGTATCGAAATGGGGAAATAGAGCATACCATCTTTCAATCAATTCTTGATTACCTTCCTGCAAATGCCAGCCTGTTTTTTAATGACACGAAGGTTATTCCGGCCCGACTGCATTTTAAAAAAGACACTGGTGCAGACATCGAAATTTTTCTGTTTGGCCCGATAAAGCCCTCGTCCATCATGGCCACCGTGATGGAGGCAACAGCCAACTGTACCTGGCAGTGCACCATTGGCAACCTAAAACGCTGGAGGGACGGACAACAGCTTACCAAAAAACTGAAAGACGGATTGTTGACTGCCCGGCTTATCAACCGAACAGCGGGTGTCGTTGAATTCGAGTGGGATACCAGGCAATCTTTCGCAGAACTTGTTGCCGGTGCAGGCGTTACACCGCTGCCCCCATACATCAAACGCGAAGCCATTGCAGATGATTTAACACGCTATCAAACCGTGTACTCGCACTACGAAGGGGCGGTAGCGGCCCCCACTGCCGGATTGCATTTTACAGATCAACTGATTGCCTCTTTTACTAAAAAAGGGATTGAAAAGAATTTCCTAACACTGCATGTTAGTGCAGGAACCTTTCAACCCATGAAGACTGAGAACGCACTGGAACACACGATGCATCACGAACAGGTGGTTATCACCAAAGAGAATATTGAAAATCTTTTAAGGAACGATCGTTTCGTGGTTGCTGTTGGCACTACTTCCATGCGAACACTGGAAAGTATTTACTGGTTTGGCGCTCGCCTGTTGGTCAATCCTCAAAGTGAATTTAACATCAGTCAGAACGATCCCTACCTTCACCACCATCCTCCAACAAAAGATCAATCGTTACAGGCAATTCTCTCACACATGGAGAAACATCATCTCACATCTATAACCGGCACAACTTCCATTTTTATTTATCCGGGTTATAAGTTTAAAATTTGCCGTGGGTTAATTACCAATTTTCATTTACCTGCCTCAACGCTCATCCTTTTAGTGGCGGCCTTTATTGGAAATGATTGGAAAAAAATTTACAACGAAGCTCTTCAACACAACTACCGTTTTCTCAGCTATGGCGATAGTTCCTTGTTGTTACCGTAAAAGCATTGAGAGCGTAGTTCAAGCTGTCTTTAGCTTGCGGATCATTTTGATTTCAACAATCGTTTGAATGACCAGACATGCCGTTAAAACACACAACAACAAATAATGGCCAGAAAAATCAGCATCCTTGTATCCTCTGAACATTCTCTCAAACTTCAAAATTGAAGACACTGAAAAATAGAGAAACATTGCTACGAATAGCCCTACAGCCGGATTGACAATGGAAACAAAAACCGCTAAAATTTTATACCTGTTCGTCAACAAATCAACAATCAGGTAAACATATCGACCTATAACCAGAAGGATGGTAAGCAATAAAATTCCCCACTGCGCCTCTAATACATAGTAAGTGTCAAGCTCCTCAAAAACTAATGGATGAAATTGGAACCGGGTGAATAACCCAATCATCATCATGCCGAACAATCCGAAACCAAGCCACCATGCCAGTTCCTTTTTCACTACCGTTTACTTTGTAGTACCAAGCTCGTTCAAATCAACCAGCCTCACCTCTACCCTGCGGCCTTCTTCTTTTGTGGTTGCCTGGTCTTTGGTGGCGCCATAACCTTTCGCTACAATTCTTCTGCGTACAATTCCTTTATGATTGAAATAATCTAATACAGTAATTGCACGTTTATTTGAAAGTTCCCGGTTCAGCTCTTCTGTTCCTTCAGCCGAAGCAAATCCGGATATTTCAACTCCCAGGTCGGGATACTTTTGAAGCTCAGTCAATAAGCCATCTAACTGGTTATTGTACTGTGCTTTCAAATCACTTTTACCGGCATCAAAATATACTTTAGCAGATTTAGCCAGTGCTGCTTTGTCAAACGTTGATATTTTCTTTGGTTGATTTTTTTGTTTCGCAGCTTCTTCCGTTACCTGGAAAGTAGGCAGTGCCAGAATTGTTTTATCATCAACTTTTTTCTTCTCAAACTTGCTTTCATCACTCTCGTCATAATAATATTCCCGAGTGGCAACTTCAAGTTTGGAATTGGTGTCATCGAAATTAATATCTTCAATGGTATTACTCATGTGAATCAGATCCAATACGTAATCAATACCTTCCTGATCTCCGGCCGCTACCAGGTCAAGCATCATGTCATAAATATCTACGTTGCCGCTTTGTACCAATTTCGCTTCGTGAGTCTTTCTTAAATCGGCTTTTACATCCTGATTGGCATCATAAAATGCATTCTTCACCTCAACCTCCTGTCCTACCACTACATCAAATTGCTTGATGGTTTTCAGGTTAATCTGCTGGTATAATTCATAAAAATAATCCTGATTAGGAACATTGATGTTGAGCGTGTATGGCAGGAACCCTTCCGACTCAATAATCATATCGTAATTTTTTGCAGGCGGAAGGATGATCAGGTAATTACCAGTTTCAGGATCGGGATCATAAACGAAATCAAGTTTTTTGTTGGTTTCATTATCGATCAGGTAGATTTTGGTCGGAATTGGTTTCCCGGTTTCAGAATTTATGATCCTGCCTTTGATCATCGTTAACGGAATGTTGCCCGATCCTTCAGGCATATCCATGTAGTAGATGTCTTGCGAACCGGCACCTCCTTTTCTATCAGAAGAAAAATAACCGCGGGTACCATCGGCAATCAATGTAAAATAGTTGTCGTTGGCCGTTGTATTAATCGGATACCCCATGTTCTCGGGTCGCGTCCATTTATTATTAACCAGCTTGCTAAAGAAAATATCACGGCCACCCATGGTATTGTGGCCATCGGACGTAAAGAAAATTGTCTTTTTATCAGGATGAATGTAGGGCGCATCTTCATTTTCAGGTGTATTAATGGGTGCGCCCAGGTTTACCGGTTGGCTCCATGCTCCATTCGACTGAAGTTCTATTTTATAAATATCGAGGCCGCCTTTTCCGCCCAACCGATCACTGGCAAAGTAAATAGTTTTGCCATCGGGGGTAATACTGGCAGTTGATTCTAAGTATTTGCCATTCAAGGTGTTAGCAAGTATTGAGGGGCTCGACCAACTTTCTCCTGTTTTATTGATCACAAAGATATTTCCCGGGTCAACGGCACCACCCATAAAAATGAGCATCTTCTGGCCATCCGCGGAAATCCCGGCTGTACCAACATTATACTGTGAAGCCACCGGAACAACCACCGGTTCACTCCAGGTACCAGACTTGTTATAAGAAATCTGAATTTCTTCAATGAATTTATCGCCCGAACGGGTTTTTCCGGTATTGGGCCGTAAAGCAGTAAATGCCATCACGCTCTCATCGGCCGAAACCACCGGGTTGTATTCGGTATATTTGGTGTTAACAGTAGCACTGAAATTGTTAACAACAGCAGGCCGGTTTACAGACATGAACGTAACCGCATTATGGCAAATTTCAATGGCCCGGTCGGCTTTTGCCGTTAATTTTTTATCAGTTTTCGATAATTCCCTGAATTGGGTATAGCAATCGATGGCCTTTTGGATTTGCTCGTTTCTCAGGTAAAGCTCACCCAAATCAAAATGGATGGCATTGGGAACTGCCGCGCCATTCTTTAAAGCATATTCAAAATATGGAATGGCCTTAGATTGTTCGTCAATAGAGGGCGATTTCTGGTAACAAATACCCGTCTTATAGTGAACCTGACCGTCTTTTTCACCTCCCTGGATGGCTTCCAGGAACTTTGGAAGGGCCTCCTCGTAATTACGCACACCAAAATAACGCTCGGCCTCCGTCAGGGCCTTACCGCTCTGAGCAATGCAAGCAGCTGAAAATGAAAAAGTTAGGAGTAGTAAAAGTGAAAGTTTTTTCATATTGGGTTAACTAAAAATTAAGGCAAGTCTAAACTTTAAATCGCTACGGAACGAGACAATTTAAGAGCCAAACTTACAAATGGCTAAAATAAATTATTATAAGAAGTTTATCCATAATAACTTCAACCTATTCTTTAACCAATTTAGGCTAAAATAACTCACTGTTAAAATTTTGTGCCTGTTTAGGAAATCCAAGCAGGAATATCGAATTTTAAGTTGACTTGCCGAAAAAATATGAAGGGTAAACTGCTACTACATCGGATTTTTTCTATTGAAGAGGGCGAAACCGGACGCGTTGGTCTTCTTTTGATCATGAGCTTCTTTATGGGGGCTTTTCTGGCAACGTTTAGTGTTGCCGCCCAAACACTGTTCCTGAATACTTTTAGTGGTAGAGATGACCTTCCAATCGCCTTTGTAATTTCAGGGTTGTTTGGACTCATTGCCACCTTTATCTATAACTACCTTCAGACCCGCATCCCCTTTCGGCTGTTAGCACTCCTCAGTTTACTGACCGTCACTGCTATTACGGCCTTTATAGAATTTGGAGATCAGTTTGGAGTCAATCCACGACAGATCTATTTCTTTGGATATACCCAGTTGGCCCCTTTTACACTCGTTATTCTGCTTGTGTTCTGGGGAGCTTTTAACCGGATGTTTAATGTAAAACAAAGTAAACGCCTGCTGGGTAGTGTAGACCAGGGAGCATTATTTGCCTCGTTGATTTCCTTCTTCTCCATCCCCTTTGTGCTGAATGTTATTAAGGTTGAAGCGCTCTATACCGTGGGGCTGGTTAGTATTTCAATCTTTACGATACTCTTTATTGTACTATCATCAAAATACGCGGGTGAATCGTGGTCGCTAAAAGTTGAACGTGAACAAAATCAAAAACTCAGCGTAGGCGCATTCTTCAAAAACAGGTATGTGCTGTTTCTGGCGCTCTTTATTATTGCTGCCATGGTGGCGTTTAATTTTATCGACTATTCCTTCCTGAATGCCTCAACACAATATTTCAGTGGAGCAAATGCCGAAAAACTTCCGAAATTTTTGGCTTTGTTTGAAGCGACTGCTGTAATCTTTAGTTTCCTATTCCAAACATTTGCAGCTGATCGGGTAATTGCCGATTACGGCCTGAAAGTATCGGTGTTGGTAAACCCGGTTCTCATTGCCATTTTCACGACAGTTGCCCTGGTAATAGGTTTGGTGTTTGGATATGATAGCGCGAGCTCATCGTTTGTTATCTTCTTCATTATGGTGGCAATGAGCAAGTTATTCATCTTATCAGTAAAAGAATCGTTAGACGAGCCTTCCTTCAAACTTTACCTGCTGCCCATTGAAACCAATATTAAACTGGATGTACAAACAAAGCTGGAGGGTACCATTACTGCTTTTGCAACCATTGTAGCGGGCGGACTAATTGTGTTGATTAATAAAGTACAGTTATCAGACCTGATTTACATGACTGTATTTGCTATCCCTCTTATTGCTTTCTGGTATTTTGTCGCGAGCCGGTTGTACAATAGTTACCGTCAAACACTTCAAAGCACCTTGGTTAAAAACAAAGCTAAAGTTGTCCATCGAGATGAACGCGAATACACGGTCGATAAAGTTTTGGAAAAAGAAATCAACAGTTCAGCAGAAGATAAAGTAATCTATGGCTTGAAACTGATGGAGAAACTGGAACCGGCCTTATTTGAAAATGCTGTTATCCGGTTAACGGAAAGCCACTATCCGAAAGTAAAAACATTCGCTATTGAGAAAATTCAATCACTGGGTGTTGATAAAGATGCCTTGGTTAACCCAGAAATTAAGAACCTGGCAAAATCGGCACAAGGCGAACTGGAAGACAGCGACTTATTATCCATATCGACTGATAAATTAATCAAGTTGAGTAAAGCCATTAAGCCGGCCGACAGGGTTTTGGCGGCAAAACTTTTACGGAAATTGATCAGTCAGCGTACCATCTTTATACTATTAGAATTACTGCGCGACATGAGTCCGCTGGTTCGTCATGAAGCACTGGTCACTGCGCGCAAAGTTAAACGGCCCGAAACCTGGTCGGTATTAATTGAATTACTTTCCTCTCCTATGTTTGGTCACGATGCAGCAGCCGCGCTTATTGAAGCCGGTGAAGCAGCTTTGCCAACTTTAGAAACTGCCTTCCATAAATCAGGTCAGACCGATCTTGTTATGTTGCGCATCGTACAGATCATGGGAAGAATAGGCGGTGATCAGGCGCTGGATTTATTATGGAAAAAAGCCGATTACCCCGATAAGCGAATCGTTAAGCAAATCTTATACTCACTTCGATACATTAATTATAGAGCCAGCGGCAGACAGGCCCAACAGGTTACCGATCTGCTCGAAACAGAGCTTGGTAAAACGCTCTGGAACCTGGCTGCGCTCAACGAACTTCCGGAAACAGAAGAGTTCCTGCTGTTACGGCAAGCGCTTCGGGAAGAAATCCGTGGAAATTTCGATCACGTAACCATGTTGCTCTCTATATTATATGATCCGGAAGCCGTGCAACTGGTGCGTGAAAATATTGAATCGGGCGATCCGAACGGTGTTGCCTATGCACTCGAGCTGATGGATTTGTTTGTAGAGCAGGATCTCAAACCGAAGCTTTTTCCATTGTTTGATGATATTCCGGTTGAAAAGAAACTGGAAGAACTTCAGATTTTCTTCCCGCGAGAAAATTATAATCCCATTCAGGTAATCAACTACATCCTGAACCGCGATTTCAATATGAATAACCGCTGGACAAAAGTGTGCGCAGTGTACGCCTCTGCTTACATTAAAAATTTCAGGGTAAGTCGTGGTTTAATTGCCCAAATGTTTAACCATGATAAGCTGCTGCAGGAATCAGCCGCCTGGGTAATTTACAATAAGGATAAAAATTTTTACAAGGTAGTTACCGATCGGTTACCAAACCGTGACAAAAAATTCCTCGATTCATCCATTGAGAACAACCAACTGCTGGATGGATTAGATGACGGCTTCTTCCTCGGCATTGAAATGGTATTGTTCCTGAAACAACTTCCTGAATTTAAAAATATTAATGGCGTATTGCTCGCAGATTTGTTTGACAAGATATCACCGTTGGATCTTCAGTTCGGTGAAAAAATTACCCTTGACTCAAAAGATCAGACGAACCCCATTTTAATTGTGGCTCACGGAGAAGTAAAACTTAAAAATGGCGACTCCCCTGTTGCGCTGCTTAAAAAAGGAAATGTATATGGCGACATCTTTCAAAACGGGCCTGCACAACAAATTACAGCGCTGGAAGCAAACGAGCGATCCATTGTCTTTAAAATTAACCTGGCCGATTTCTATTTTGTAATGGCCAACCACCACGAATTAGTGGAAGGACTGATTAAAAATGTAACACAACCATCTAAACCACAACACGTATAAAAAACCTCTACCGACAATGAAATTTGAATTGGATGTACTAATACTTTTTGCCGACCGCGATAATGAAGCTGCTGTAAAAGGTCAGGCAGGATGGGTAACACACTTTAAAAAATTTTTGGAACTGATGCTCCTGCAAGTGCTGGGTGAAAAGCCAAAAATTTTATTGAAAAGCGAGTTTGACAACATGGCTTCGCCTAAACTCGACAATGCAGCTGTATTGGTAAGTATCCTTTCGCCAGACTTTATCAAGTCGGGTCAATGCCTCGATAACCTGGAAACTTTTCACAAAGCAGTGGAAGCATCCGGAAAAAACCGCAACCGCGTATTCAAAGTATTTAAAACACCTCTTTCCAGTGCCGAGCAGCCTCCACGCCTGCGCGAATTGATTGGGTATGAAATGTACCAACTCGATTCTGATTCCGGTGAAGTACGGGAATACACCGATTACTTCAGTACCGAAGCTGAACGCCAGTACTGGATGAAAATGGTTGACCTGGCTTACGATATTTTTGATACCCTCGTTGAATTGCGTGACGGTGAAAAAAAATCTGAGATCAAAAATATTTACAAGCGCAAAACAATTTACCTGGCCGAAACCGGCCACGATCTTTCTGTGCAACGCAATATTATTAAGCGCGAACTACAGCGCCATGGCTACATTGTTCTTCCTAACCAAACACTTCCCGGTTTCGCCAATGATCTGGAGAAAATGGTGCGCAAAGATCTGGAAGAATCCAATCTCTCCATTCACCTGGTTGGGAGTGCCTACGGTGAAATACCCGAAGGTGCCGACCGTTCGATTGTCGATCTTCAAAACAGATTTGCCGCAGAAAAAAGTCAGCAGGTAAGTAAGGATAAATTTTCACGATTGATCTGGATTTCACCCACATTGGTGAATGCCAGCGAACGCCAACGGGCTTTCATTGAAAACCTGAAACGCGATGTCGATGCACAAGAAGGTGCCGAAATTTTACAAACCCCATTAGAGGATTTTAAAAATATCGTTCGGGAAGAACTGATGGAGACCCATGAGAAGAAAGCATTAGATGAAACGGGTGGTAAATCGATATACCTCGTGCACGATCGAATCGATCATCAGGATGTGAAACCCATTATTGAGGCTATTGAACGGAATGGTTATAAGGTGCTGATGCCCGAATTTGAAGGAGAACTTCTTGATCTCCGTCAAAAACATATCGACAACCTTCGCAACTTCGATGCCGCCATCATTTACAAAGGAAAAGTAAATGAGCAGTGGGTGCGCATGAAAGTACTCGACCTGCTTAAAGCTCCCGGCTTTGGCAGAAAAAAACCTATCAAAGGAAAAGCATTGTTTACAGCCCCAGGTTCCAGGGTTAACCTGGATGCATTCAAAAATCAAAACCTGCGCGTGGTGGAGAGTGATCTTCGTGACTCAGCACAATCGATTAAGTCGTTATTAGATGAGTTTGGCAGTTAGAAGGAAAAGGGATAAAGGAATAAGGGTATAAGGGAGTATGGAGTACACAATTCAAAATAATGATTCACTGCAGGTTGAGGAAGGGTTGTCGGATGATGATGCAGGGAAGGATTTTACAACCCTTGAAGCCTGGAAAAAGGCCAGGCTGGTTCCAAAATTACCCTTAGATGAAAAGTTCAATCTCATTATTCAGATTCGAAAAGCCAGCGAAAGCATAACCGCTAATATTTCAGAGGGTTATGGTCGGTATCATTACCAGGAAGGAATTCAATTTTATCGAATATCAAGAGGATCACTTTATGAATTAAAAGATCACCTCATTTCATGTAAGGACTTTGACCTTATTAGTCATGACTGTTACGAAAAGGGGATTTCGTTAATTGAAGATACGAAAGTTACACTCAATGGATACATTAAATATGTTATCAAAAGAAGGGATGGGATGTAAGTTAAAGGTATAGGGTATAAAGGTATAGGGTTGTGAGACTCGTTTACCTTATACCCTATACCATATACCTTATTCCATATTCCATCTACAATTTGAATAGTATAAGTATTAAAAGACCACTTCTATGAACCCATACACAGACGAAAAGGTATCGACCCTAAACCCTTTCCCTGGTTTACGTCCCTTTAAAATTGAAGAGAGCCACCTGTTCTTTGGCCGCGAAGGACAGAGCGATGAGGTGCTCCTGAAACTTTCCAAGAGCCGCTTTGTAGGTGTGATAGGCCCCAGCGGCAGTGGTAAATCATCCTTCATTTATTGCGGGGTGCTGCCCATTTTATATGGAGGCTTTCTGACCGATGCCAGTCCGAACTGGGAAGTAGTGGTAACACGCCCCGGTGCCGGCCCGATAGATAACCTGGCTGAATCGTTGTTGAAGAACAACAAAGAATACCTGGATGCCGAGCCGGAAGAAAAGAAAATTAAGCGTACAATTTTTTCAACCTTGTTGCGAAGCAGCTCCCTGGGTTTGGTAGAGGCTGTTGAACAATCGCGCAGATCGGCAGAAGTGAATTACCTTATTCTTGTCGACCAGTTTGAAGAACTTTTCCGTTTCAAGGATAGCACCGATCCTAACTCCGTTAACGAAACACTGGCTTTCGTGAACCTGTTAATTGAAGCCATCAACTATCCCGACTCTCCTATTTATGTAGCCATCACCATGCGTTCCGATTTTATTGGTGATTGCGCACAGTTTCCCGAACTCACCAGAAAAATCAACGATAGCCACTACCTGATTCCCCAACTAACGCGCGACCAAAAGCGCAGAGCAATTGAAGGCCCGGTAGCGGTTGGCGGTGCGAAAATTACCCCCCGACTTGTTCAACAACTTCTGAACGATCTGGGAGATAATCCCGATCAGCTTCCGATTCTCCAGCACGCGCTCATGCGTACCTGGAGCTACTGGTCGTTGTACCGCGATTATGAAGACGAACCCGTTGACCTGAAACATTATGAAGCCATTGGTACGATGGCAGAGGCGTTATCGATGCACGCCAACGAAGCCTTTGACGAACTAACCGATGATCAAAAGCGGGTTTGCGAAATCCTGTTCAAAGCCATTACAGAAAAACGTGGCGAGAACTTTGGCATACGCAGGCCAACCCGTTTGAATGAAATTGCTTCAATTGCCGATTGCTCAGAAGACGAAGTGGTTGATGTGATTGAGAAATTCAGGGAACCGGGTCGGTCATTATTAACACCTGCCTTTGGCTCTCCTATCACTTCAAAATCCATGATCGACATCTCGCACGAAAGCTTGATGCGTATTTGGGTGCGATTGAAAAACTGGGTGGATGATGAAGCCGATGCCGTGCAAATGTATGTGCGCCTGGCCGAAGCCGCATCCATGTACCAGGTAGGCAAGGCAGGTTTATGGCGGCCACCCGATTTACAACTGGCGCTTAACTGGCAGGCGAAACACAAACCAACATTGGTATGGGGACAGCGTTACCACCCGGCCTTTGAACGCACGCTCGTATTTCTTGAATACTCGAAAAAAGAATTCGAGACCGAACAACGGATTAAGGAACTGGAGCAGAAGCGCAAGCTGCAACGCGCCAGAAGAACAGCCCTGGTACTGGCCACAGCAACCATTGTTTCGTTGTTGTTTTTGATTTTTGCGTTTATTAAAAAATTAGAGGCTGACGAACAACGTGACCTTGCCGTTAGTTTAAGAACGCAAGCTGAAGCAGCCAAAAAGGATGCAGAAAATGCACGGGATGAAGCCGATGAACGAAGGAAGGAGGCTGAACAGGCAAAAGAGTATGCCGAAAAACAACGGATTGAAGCAGAGAGGCAAAAAGGTTTAGCAGAAAGAAACCTGCAACTGGCAAATGAAAATGCTGAAAAAGCCCGTCAGGAAGCCATACGCGCAGAAAACAATGCTGAAACTGCCAGAAAAAATGAAGCAACAGCAATCGCCAATGAAAAACGGGCAAACATTGCAACCGCTACCGCCAACAGAAGACGTTACCTCGCGGTGGCAAAAGCTATGGCGCTTTCATCGCAGGAATTTACCAACGATCCGGTACTGGAATCGCTCCTGGCCCAACAGGCTTATCTGTTTAATACTGCCTATGATGGCGAAGAGTATGACAATGACATCTACAATGGGTTATTGCAAGCCTTGAAAACAAACAATCACCCCCTAACCAATAGTTTAAAAGGTCATGATTCAGGTGCAGCACGAGCTCTGGTAACGCTTGCAAAAGACGACAATATTTACTCCGGAGGTAGCGATGGAAAGATCATCCGATGGAAACACGTGAATGGCCAGTGGCCGGCAGAAATTATCATTGATAAAGTTCGCCATCCCGACTACCAGGTTTACTCCATGGATATTGATCCGGCCGAGACTAAGTTAGTGGCTGCCGGTGTGTACACACCCGATCCACAAAATAATTTTATCAATGTGTATGATCTGAATAACATTAACGCACCGGCAAAAAAAATATACGGCTTTACCTATTCGGTGGAAAACGTTCACTTCACACCGGATGGTGCCGGCATTTACGTTCGCGACAATGCAGGGTTAAGTATTAAATACTCAGACCTGAATACAGTTAAAGAAGTTATCAAACCTCCGGTTAAAATCAATTCGATTGACTTAAGTGCCGATGGGAAAAAGCTGGCAGGGGCGGGCGACAATGGTATGCTCTACATCTGGGACCTGGTGAACAACTATTCAGTTACAGAAGTAAATCTTAGAACCAACTCAAAAACACACCTGATGGCCGTTAGCTGGCACCCAAAATCAAATCAACTGATTACGGGCGACAGCGAGGGTCTGCTGAGAGTTGTCAGCAACGGGCAGATGATTCGAAACTTGCCCGGTCACGAAGGACCTATTGAACAGATCAAGTACAATCATTCGGCCACCTTCTTCGCCTCGGCCAGTAAAGACAGAACGGTGCGCCTGTGGAATTTAAATAGTCTGAATGAACAGCCCATTCGTTTACGCGGACATGGCGACTGGGTATGGAGTATTGCTTTCACACCAAATGACGAACAACTGATGGTTGGCCTGCAGAGTGCCCGCCAGGTAATTAAAGGGCAAACCATCCAAACTGAAGAAAGTATTTGGGCATATCCAACCAAGATTGCAACGATGGCCAATATTCTTTGCGAACAGTTCATCACCCGAAACCTAAGCAAAGATGAATGGAACATTTATGTGGGCGAAGACTTAAAATACGAAACCACCTGTGCCACAAACGGAACAACCAATAAATAAGATGAAGAGACTTTTATTTTTTGTTATCCTGATTTTTCCCTGTTGTTGGGTATATGGGCAAGCGCCTACGGCCGCTCAAACATTAAGGCTTGCCCGTGCCACGTATGAACAAGGGCGGCTTCATGAGATACCCTCGCAATTGAATGACTCTCTGTTATTGGTAATGAGCCAAAAGCAGGATAAAGTAGAGGCTTACAAACTTTTGTGTTTGTCATACATCTATCTGGAAGAGCCCACAAAAGCAGATCAGGCGATGCTGAACATTCTTGGAACGGATCCCTATTTTGAAATCAACGAAGCCGTTGACCCAGCCGAGTTTGTGGCGCTCTACAAAACTTTTAGAACACGGCCCATTTACAGGATTGGTGCTAAACTAGGTGTTGATGCTTCGCGACCTAATGTTACAGAAGCTGCAACAGCAAGTGAACTAGCCGAGGGAAGTAAATACACAGCCCTTATCGGGATTCATTTTGGTGCAACGGCCGATATGCCGATCAATTCAAACCTAACCTTTCACGGTGAACTGCTCTATACGCAAAAGAAATTCAGACTTAACCAGGTTTTTGACAGACAAACCGATGTTATTACCGGTGAAGAATTGGTAAACGAAACAGAAGCTACCGAACAGGAAACCTGGGTGAGCCTTCCTTTACAGTTGGAGTGGAAACCCCTTAAGGGAGATTCAAAATTCAATAACAAGGTAAACCCTTATATCGCAGGTGGTGTAGCCATTGACTATTTATTAAATGCAAAAATTACAGCCGAACAGATTCGCGATCAGGAAACTGCCATTCAGGAAAAAACCTATGATATTACCCGAAATCCAATCAATATCAGTGCTGTGGGAGCCATCGGAACGAAAGTACGAGTTGGTGGTGGTTACATTGTTACGGAGTTCCGGTACTTATACGGGATTACAAAAGTTAACTCAAAAGAAAATGCGTACGAAAACCAGGAAATAACATGGGAGATTAATTATGCCGATCCGGTTTTCAAACTATCGTCTTTAGAGCTATCCGTTGCTTACATTCAAAATATCTTTAAGCCAAAAAAACTCAGGAAAAGCAAATGAGAAAATTTTTACTCCCCATCCTTTCATTGACACTCCTGGCAGCCTGTACCAATTTGGAAGATGCTCCGCTTTCTGAGCGGGAAACTTTTGTTAAGTTTTTTAATGGGCCTCACAACTTTTCTGCTGCCTCTCTTGAGCTAACGCCCAATGGGTACACCATTTTAGGAACTATGAAGGTCAATGATACGCTCACCATTTCTGCTTTAATCGAAACAGATAAAAATGGAAACCGCATTGGAGACATCCACTATTTACGAGGCCAGGAGGATGGTTTTATCGGAAAAGCCTTCAAGCCTTTATTAAACGGTAGTGCGGTTGATGGTTACGTGATCGTTGGCGACAGTATTAAAATCAACCCATCGGAAGAACAGGCAGCCAATATAGTTAGGGCATCATTAAAGTTAGTGCATGTGAACGCTGATTTTACTGTAGACAACAGATTTGTAAGAACCGACAGGCGAATCCTGAGCCCATCGCAGGTTTCTGCAGATTTTTATGGACATACACTTACGTTAACTGATGATGAACGGATTTTCATTTTAGGTGGAGTAAAAGAGGGCCTTGTTGGGCAACTGGCCGCACCCGAACTTACACAACTGATGGAGTTCACTTCTGCTCTCGATTCGGTTTGGTCTATCGAATACGACATCAACGACAAAACCTATCAAAATTCAAAATCCCTGATTTACGATAACGGATATGTTGTGTGGGCAAGCGCCATATCTAAAGAGCAGGGTGGATTCAACGATTCATATGTTACTATTCCGGTAGCAGAGGAACAGTCCATTTTTGTAAACTTTAGTCAGATCGGCCAAAGGTCATCACAATTGTTTGCACCTGGTGATATCTGTTCAGCTACCAATGTGGCTTTTGGTTTTGGTGTTACAGGTACCTTTAGCAGCGCGACCAATGGCTCCAAAGGAAATATGTTTTTCTTAAAAGTAGACCGGGATGGAACTATTGCACCTGGTACCATGCGTTTCTTTGATGGTGCGAGTACCATTGAACCACTGGCCGATTCAACACAATCTGTTGTTTTGGATGAAGGCGAAGCGATTGCATCAACCAGCGATGGCGGTTTTATCATAGCCGGAACCACCAGTCTGACATCGGGAAGCGGAAAGGATATCTGGTTAATAAAAATAAATGTTTCCGGCAACGCAGTTTGGTCAAAAACCTTTGGCGGAGCAGGTGATCAGGTACCCAGCAAAATAAAAGAATTGCCCGATGGAAAATTATTGATCTGCGGTACCAATACTGTTGGTGGATTTTCCTCCATCTTCCTGATCAAGACCGACAAGCATGGTGAAGTGAATGAATAATAAAATGTGTTTATTTAATTAATTGGATGTGTATGAGTAAACTGTTACCCTTCTCAACAATAAAAAAATATTTCTGTATCAATCTGGTTGTACTGGCTACCCTCTGCATTTGTATGAGCCATGCTTATTCCCAGGCGGTTAGCATTAGCCCTGCTTCAGGAGGTCTTTCAACTTCTCCTCTGACAGGAGGTAGTACGGATCAGGCAATATTTGGCGTGCAGCTGACTAAGGATGCGGTAGCTGCCAATACGGTAACCGCCATTTCATTCGGTTTATCCTCTAACCCTGCCGGAAAATTTTCAAACCCACGTTTATACGAATCCACCGATGCCACTTTTAGCGGTGTCGGAACCGAAACTTTGATTGCCAGCGGTACATTAAGCGCAACCAATGTTTCATTTAGCGGAGCACCCCTAACAAATTTTGATGGAGCCGGTGCCGCTGCCGATAATGAGTTTTTCTTTGTGGTGGTAGATGTGGATGCCGCTGCTACAGGCACGATAACACCATCACTGGCAAGTTCAGGTGTAACCGTTTCAACCAGTTCAGTTTCAGGCTCAACAATTACAGGCCCTGCTTTTGATTTTCTAACAGCCGACTTTACCCAAAATGCCGATGATCCTTCTGCTGTGGCTGGTGACAATGGCGTAACCTTATTAGACTTTACCGTAAATTCAAATGGAACGCAGTCTCTTAATTCAACACTCACCTTTACCTTCGATACCGATGTTACCAATATTCTTGAAAATTTTGACTTTCAGGTTGGCGGTGCTACCATCGGAGGTGTAGTAACCTATCCATTAACCGGAGGAGGAACCATACTCACCGTTACCGGATTTAATTCCGAAGATGTTACCAACCCTACTACCTTTACACTGCTGGCCGACATCAAAGCAGGTGCAACCTCGGGCGATGACTTTATTATTTCCCTTGCTTCATCAGGAGTTACAATTAGCCCGGGGATACCCGAAGCCTTTGCCCCCTTTACAAACAGTGTTGACGTTACAGGGTTGGAAGCTGACTTCACTCAAAATGCCGATGACGCTACCGCTTTCGCGGATCAAAATGGTATAACCCTATTAGGCTTCACCGTGAATTCAAACGGAACGCAGTCCCTCAATTCAACACTTACCTTTACGTTCGATACCGATGTCACCAATATCCTGGAAAACTTTGACTTTCAGGTTGGCGGTTCTACCATCGGTGGTGTGGTAACCTATCCATTAACAGGAGGAGGAACTATATTAACGGTTACCGGATTTACTTCGGAAGATGTTACCAATGCTACAAACTTTACCCTGTTAGCCGATATCAAGGCAGGGGTAACTTCAGGTGATGACTTTACCATTTCACTGGCATCATCAGGAGTAAACATAAGCCCGGGAATACCCGAGGCCTTTGCTCCATTCACGAATAGTATTGACGTTACCGGACTGGAGGCCGACTTCACCCAAAATGCTGATGATGCTACTGCTTTAGCAGATCAAAACAGAGTTAAACTACTGGACTTCACCGTTAACTCAAATGGTACACAAACTCTTTCAAGCTTGGTTTTTACCTTCAATAAAGACATTACCAATATTTTGGAAAATGGCGATTTAGAGGTAGATGGTGTAGATGTATCAGGCGCGTCTATTATTATTTCTGGAGGAGGAACCATCGCCACTATTAGTTTTACAGGTATTGATGTTACGAACGACAGAGTTTTTCGGCTATTCGCAGATATTCAGGCAGGTGCGACTACAACTGATGACTTTACAATAACATTAGTTCCGGGAGGGGTGAACATTGCACCGGGTACAGCCGAAGCTTTTGGAACATTTTCTAATTCTATTGATATTGTTACTTCACAGCTCTCCGATATTCTGCTGACTTCACCAACAACTACGTTGATCCCATACAGAAACAGACAAGGTGCAACGGTTCATAATACTGATTTCAATTTAAGCACCCGGATTGCAAGCTATCAACTTAGGGATGGAGGTGCTGTTAACGACCCTGACAATAAAGGAACCAATATGACTTCCTTAACCATATCCGTTACAAATTCTCAGTACATCCGTGCAATTGCACTTTTTGATGATGACACCGATACAGAAATTGCAGGTACAGAACAATCAATTAACGGGGCTATTGTTACTACAATAACCTTTACTCCATCCTCTCCAATATCAACCACTGATAACACTAATCGGAATTTAATAGTGAGAGCAACATTTATGGATGTTGTGGTGGACAACGCACAAATTCAACTTGCAATAACAGGTGTAGTGGCCACTGCTGCTGGTTCAGGCTTTTCACCGGTGGCCGGATGGGTATCTACTACTACCGCACCAGGCGACAACCTGATTGACGTAGTGGCAACAAAACTTGTATTTAGCCCAGCCCTGCCAGCAACTGTTAATGTTAATACTAATTTTTCTGTCTTTGTAAAGGCTTTTGACGGTCTCAATAATTTAGACACCGATCAAAATGATCGAATTAGTCTTACTGAATCCGGACCTGGAAATTTGACCTCGTTTGGTGGCACAACCTTAACTCCCTTTTTATCTGGCGGTCAATTTCAATGGACAGATCTCCGGTTAAGTCAATCCGGTAGCTACCCCATGTTAGCTTCAGATGACTCTTATGATGACGACATGGGCGGAGATGCAACAGGAAACATCACCATTAACAGTCCTGCCTGTACCATTACGCAACCTGCTGACCCTGCACTTTGTTATGGAAATGCATCGTCAGCTGAAGTATTGGGTAACATTGTAATAACTGAAACTGACCCTGCCGGATTTTCAGGAGCCAGCGGAACGTATACCTTTTCCCTCGCATTGCCATCGGGATTTATTTTTGATCAAAGTGTTACAACGGGCTTAGCTTTGTCAGGCGGTGATATTAATACACCTTCAGCATATTCATATCCAAGCGCTAATGTTGTTCAGTTTAGTTTTGACCTAAATGGGACAAGCACTAGTGGAAATTCAATAACCATTGGTGGCTTAAAGGTGCAGGCACCGCACCCAGGAACTGATAGCCCTCCGGGAACGGGATCGCTTACCATAACCAGATTAGGCGGTAGCGCAACAATTGCAGGCGTGGGCCCAGGTACTACATTAGGCACCATTAGTTCCACGCAACAGAATCCTGCTCTTACCATAGAGGTTGACGAATTATCTGGAAACCCTGCTGTCGACCCGAATACCACTACATTCAACGTAAGCAGTGTTGCTGTAAAATTGATTACTAATCCAGGAAGTGCGCAAGCTCAATCAGTATTTACAGGTTCAGGGGTTACATCTAACCCCGAATATAGGTTCAATCCTAATTCGCTTGCTCCCGGAAATTATCCGGTTACCGTTACGCACACGAATCCTGCTAACGGCTGCCAATCATATAATGTCAAAACGTTTGAAGTAATTATCTCCGGAATTGTAGGATTAAATCCATCCTACTGTAGTAATGATTTGCCAGCAACAGGTCTTACTGTTAATCAGGCTTATATAGACCAACTCATGCAGTATTATACCTATCCCACAGAATGGGTATTGGATAAATTTGTTTACTACGATTATAATGTTGGATGGAGGGATATTACCACCCCGATAAATAATACATTTGATCCCGCCTTGGATGATTATGATATTCAGCTAGCTTACTGGGGTGGGCAGATTCCGATTGGATTCTCAGTATATAATACAAATGCTCTCGCAGGAAGACCTGCTGGATCAAATTATGTTGTCACCTACCAATGGGTACGCGTAAATCCAGCCCCTACTGTTTCGCTTTCAATTCCTAAAATCGCATTTTGCATGGGGGACGCAACGGTTGATCTGATAAGTTTTCCACAAAACTCTGACAATAACAATGTAGATTATTTCCTCATCGATGGAGCAACAGACACTCGCCTTACGCATGTTGGTACTAATCCTAAAGTTTGGAAGTTTACAGCTGGACCAGCCGGAAGTTCCGGGCCAGTCGGTTCGTTCGACCTTACCTATAGCTATCTTGATCCTGCAACTTCCTGCAGGGGAACCTCTTCCCCTGTAACCATAACAGTTAACGAAGTTGTTCCTAATATTACTTTTCCAAGTAACATTTGTGCCGGTGATCCAGTAGATATCTCAAATACAACCACGTTACGAGCCGCTTCTACAACCATCATAAATGCAGGTTGGGATTTCGGTGATCAGGTAGTAGTTCCATTGGGACCATATGCATCTGCTATACCAACAGGTGCGGCAGAACGTACTTTCGGAACGTACCAAAATCCGAGTCACCTGTATCAGAACAACGGTACCTTCCAAATATTTGCCACAATCGAGACCAGTGATGGATGTGTGTACAATACCCCTTCTCAGCCAGTCAGTATTAATGCGCTCCCGGTAGCAAATTTTACCTGGACCAATGCCTGCTTGGGAACTGCAACTTCTTTCAATGCAACCCAGAACCTGCCAGACGCTCAAATCCAATCCTGGAACTGGGACTTTAGCATTAACAATAATTTAACTACCGCTACAGATAACGGAACCAATAAAAATACATCCTACAATTATCCATCCATTGGAAAGGATACCGTTAGTTTAATTGTAACTACAAACAACCTGTGCCGCGATACCGTGTACAAACCCATGTTTGTCGTACCAACATATACAGCAATTACTGAAACTAATTCATACACAAACGATTTCTCAACAACGGATGGTTGGATTGCCGGTGGCAGAAATCTTTCATGGGCGTTAGGAACACCCAATGGAGTCACAATAATAGGGGATGCTTCTCTAGCGACAACCGGTTTTGCATGGGACACGAATCTTACCGGTTCAAACAACCAAAATGAAAATTCATTTGTTCTCAGTGGTTGTTTTGATTTTTCTGCCAGTACAAAGCCTGTTATTTCCCTCGATGTATGGTCTGATGTTCCCGAAGGAATTGATGGGGCTGTTTTACAAGTGAATGTAACTGGGAATATTGAAGAATTGGTGTCCCCATCAAATCCGGATGGTGACTGGTTTACTGTGGGCAAGGTGGATGAGGGAATAAACTGGTATGACGATCAGGGTATTGTTAGCAATCCCGGGAATCAAACTTCCACCAGTACAGGCTGGACAGGAAAATATGGAGGTTGGAAAAAAGCCATCTTTAAACTGGATACACTAATCGGGCAAACCAATGTTTTGATGAGAATTGCCTTTGCCAGTTCAAGCCCCAGAGGTGATGGTTTCGCATTTGACAACATATTTGTAGGTGAAAGAAGCCGTTCAGTACTTCTTGAAAATTTCACTAACGCAAACATAGCACCTCCAATAGGGCCCAATACAGGATTGCACAATTTTGCGAACTATACAAATATTGGTACTGCCGGAGAGGTGGTAAAAATTCAATATCACACTGCTTTCCCGGTTGATGACCCTATTAACGATTTGAATCAGCAAATGAACAATGCACGCACTGCCTTTTATGGAGTAACAGAATCCCCTACTATCCGCATTGATGGGAGATTTAATACCGGTAATATTTCTCTGTGGCGAGATGACCTGTATGATGAGCGTGTACTGACTCCTTCACCAATAAAACTTTCGGTTTCAGCTGTAAAAGATGGTTCAGTTGTGAAAATAAATACAACCATTGAAAACACAACCACAGAGAATATTTCCATTGCAGGGATAAATGTGTTTACAACCATTGTTAAAAAAATTGTTATAGATCCAGCTCTTCTTGGAATCAGTGGTAATAGTCAGTTTGAATATGTTGCCAGTCAAATGCTGCCTTCACCTGCTGGTATCAATCTGAGAAACGAAATTTCATCCGGTGAAATTCTTGCAGGGGCCACCTTTAATGTTCCTGAAGTAATATGGGAAAACCCTAACGGTGATGCTATTGTGGTGTTTGTTCAATCAACAGGAGGGAATAAAAAAGATGTACACCAGGCATTTTTATTGAATACCCCTCCTACTCCGGATGCAGTAACCTCCACCGAAGACCCTCAATATGCCGAGAAAGTTCATTTCTACCCTAACCCAGCCAACAGGGAGGTAAACATCGAGTTGCCGGCAGCGGTTGTTCGTGAAACTGCCGTTTCGCTGCTGGATGCTCACGGTCGGGCTGTTGTACATAGTACGTTTGGGGCTGGTGAAAGAAGAAAAACCATCAGCACGGCCGATCTTGCCGGTGGGGTGTATCTCATACAACTCTCCGATCCATCTGGTGGGCTCATCCGCAAAAAGGTAATGGTGGTTCATCAATAAGAATTTATTGATCGGGCGGGTACCGGCACAATGGTTAATACTGACGTGCCGGTACTTTCTTCTGTAAACTCAAAATCTGTCATCTGCGTAAAAAATGTTCCATCCTATCCCCTTAAAAATCAGTCACTTAAAAGGCATGCAGCCCATTGCAGGAATAGTTTACTTATCCTATTTTTAACGTTCAATCAACCCTTAACCTACGGCAGTATTGCATGGAAATCTTCCTTAAAGCCGAAACCTGGCTCGCGCTCTTAACACTTACTTTTTTTGAAGTAGTACTGGGAATCGACAACGTTATTTTTATTTCCATTGTTTCCAATAAACTGCCGGTTGAACATCGCGCCCGTACCCGAAATATCGGTCTGGCATTAGCCATGATCGTACGCATTTTGCTGCTGTTGGGTATCACCTGGGTGATCACCTTTGTGGAGCCTTTGTTTTCTTTGTCAGATATCATTTCACAACGCGCGGTTGACTACCTGGGCATTCCCGATCATTCATTTAGCGGCCGCGACTTAATCCTGATGTTTGGAGGGATGTTTTTGATTGCCAAGAGTACCCGTGAGATCGGGCATGAAATGGAAGGTGAAGAAGAGATTGAAGTTGCCGGCAAACAAAAAGTAAACGTTACCGGCATTATTGTACAGATTATATTTCTGGATATCATTTTTTCATTCGACTCAATTCTGACTGCGGTGGGATTGACCGATCAGGTGACCATCATGATTGTTGCAGTTATTATTTCCATTGCCATTATGATGTTGTTCTCCGGCAAAATCAGCGACTTTATTCATAAGCATCCTTCCATGGAAGTACTCGCCCTCGGGTTCCTCATTCTTATCGGTTTCATGCTCTTTCTGGAGGGCCTTAAGTACGACATCCCGAAGGGATACATGTATTTTGCGGTTGCCTTTTCCTTGTTGATTGAATTCGTGAATATCCGGGTGCGCGGCAGCAGCAAGAAAAAGAAGTACAGAGAAACCGCCACCGAAGAGGAAGAAACCCATGTCACGAACGACTACAATACCCCATCGGGAAGTTTGCTCCACAGGAATCCTATACAGCCGAAGAAATCATTACGTTGATCCGCACCATCGAATGTGCTCCTGCTAAAATTGAAGAAGCATTTAAGGCGC